>ENA-OOWZ01000075-OOWZ01000075.1-human-gut-metagenome-genome-assembly--contig:-NODE-75-length-56671-cov-3.138795_pt1 | contig 56671 bp, 65 predicted proteins | sample MGYA00241580_ERZ501329 | MGnify/ENA primary metagenome ERZ501329 (study PRJEB25962, sample SAMEA2042923) | human gut metagenome | biome: human gut; feature: human-associated habitat; material: faeces... | reverse complement strand
ATTTAAAGTAATTAAAAAATATGATACCATTGTTATAGCAAGACATATTGGTGCTGATCCTGATGCTTTAAGTTCTCAGTTTGCACTTAAGGAAATAATCTTAAAGACTTTTCCTAATAAAAAAGTATATGCTGTTGGTAATCCTGCAAGTAGATTTAAGTTTTTTGGAAATAATGAAAAGATAGATAACATCGATACTACTAAAGGGCTACTTATCGTTTTGGATACTCCAGATATTAAGAGAATTGATGGTGTTAGTCTTAATAATTTTGAATATGTTATTAAAATGGATCACCATCCAATTATTGATAAGTATGCTAATATTGAATTAATTGATGAAGACTCTTGTAGTACTAGTCAATTAATACTTGAATTTATATTTAATAATAAAATTGAAATAAACAAGGAAATAGGAGAAAAATTATACTTAGGAATTGTTGGTGATACTGATAGATTCTTACATGATTATACATCTTCGAAAACATTTAGTTTGGTTACTAGATTACTTGAAGAAACTAATATAGATTTTACTTCTTTATATAAAGTCTTATATCAAAGACCTATTTCTGAGATTAGATTTGAAGGATATATTTACCAGAATTTAATTCTTACTGAAAATGGTGTTGCTTATATTAAAATTACTGATAGAAAGTTAAAGGAATTTGGTGTAGATAGTGCTGCTGCTGGTAACATGATTAATGATTTAAAGTTTGTTAATGAAATTATTGTTTGGGTATTTCTTACCGAGGATATTAAAAGTAATTTAATCAGGGCAAATATAAGATCTGTTGGTCCTTATATAAATGATGTTGCTACTAAATTTGGTGGTGGTGGTCATAAATATGCTTCTGGAGTAAAACTTAAGACTTGGGATGATTCTGATAAATTAATTAATGAACTTGATGAGTTAGTTAAGAATTATAAGAATTAAGCTATTTATTACATTGTTATAATTTAATCATAGTTAATAATTAAAGTTAAACTTATGTTTGACTTTTTTTTATTGTTGTGATAAAATATTAACTCGCTGAAGGGGAAGAGACTGCAAAGTAATTTTAAGGAGGTTTTTATGGATAAAATAATTAATGAAATTAGTAATATTAAAGTATTGAATTTAAAAGAATATAATAATCTTATTAGTAGATATGGTATTAATGATGTTAATCTAGCATTTAAGCAAATACTAAATCTTAGTACTAAAAAACAAGAATTACTGAAATTATATAGTATTGCTTTTATCGTTATTGATATAACTAGTCAAAATAAAAGAAATAACATTTATGGTTACAGGTAAAGGTGCATATAGTAGACTAAAATTCGAAAGTGGAGTTCATAGAGTTCAAAGAGTTCCAGATACAGAAAGCAGTGGAAGAATTCATACATCAACAGCAACAGTTGCAGTATTGCCAGTTGTAGAAGATGTAGAAATAGAAATAAATCCAGCAGATGTAAAAATGGAAGTGTTTAGAGCATCTGGGGCAGGTGGACAACATGTAAATAAAACATCATCAGCAGTAAGATTAATACATGAACCAACAGGAATAGTAGCAGAATGTCAAACAGAAAGATCACAAACTCAAAATAGAGAGTATGCAATGAGATTATTAAAATCTAGAATATATGAACAAGAAAAAGCAAAACAAGACGCAGAACTTGCAAACGAAAGAAAATCACAAGTTGGTAGTGGAGATAGAAGTGAAAAGATAAGAACATATAACTACCCACAAGGAAGAATTACAGACCACAGAATAGGAATGAGTATATATCAAATGGAAAACTTCTTAAATGGTGGATTAGATGAAATGATAGACAATCTAATTGCAGCAGACAGAGCAGAAAAATTGAAAGGTGAATAATGTTGGAAAAATAATCCAGAAAACTGCAAAAATATGAGGTGAAATATAAGATTGGAAACTGATTCAAAAGAAAGAAAAGAAATAGAAGAATTTATTACAAAACATGAAAGAGCTCACTTTTTACAATCTCCAGAATGGGCAAAAGTAAAATCAGAGTGGAAACATGAAGAGATTATATTACATGACGAAAATGGTAAAATAAATGCATACTTAAGTGTGCTATTAAGAAAAGTTCCTGTTTTAAACAGATATATAATGTATGCACCAAGAGGACCAATATGTGATATATATAATGAAAAAATAATTAAAGAGTTAGCAGATGAAATTAGAAAAATTGCAAAAAAATATAAAGCATTTATATTTAGAGCAGATCCAGATGTTTTAGTAGATGACGAAGAGTTTAAAAGAATAATAAAAGAAGCTGGAATAAAAGTAAAACAAAATATTAAAAGTGTAAATGATGTAATACAACCTAAATATGTATTCAGATTAAATCTAACAAATAAAACAGAAGAGGAAGTGTTACAATCATTTCATCAAAAAACTAGATACAACATTAGATTATCAGCAAGAAAAGGCGTTACTGTAAGAGTTGGAACAAAAGATGATTTACCAGAGTTTTATAAAACAATGAAAGAAACTGGAAGCAGAGATAACTTTATAATTAGAAGCATTGAATATTATGAAAAAATCTATGACTGCCTGGGACCAGAACATGTTAGAATAATGTTAGCAGAATATGAAGGAGAAGTTATTGCTGCAACAATGCCTATATTATATGGAAATAAAGTTTGGTATTTATACGGTGGAAGCAAAAATGAAAAAAGAAATTTAATGCCTAACTATTTACTACAATGGGAAATGATAAAATGGGCATTAGAAAATAAATGTGATGTATATGACTTTAGAGGAATTTCAGGATTTAAAGATGAACATTCAGATTCTTATGGGGTATATAAATTTAAAAAAGGATTTAATCCAGATTTTACAGAATTCATAGGAGAAATCTATATAATATTTAACCCAATAGTGAATAATTTATTTAAAGCGATGTCATATATATATAGAAAAATCGGCTACTTGAAAAATAAATAATGATAAATGGTCAGAGATAGAACTCTTAGGGAAAGCAATTTTTGCAGGTTCTAATATCTGACTTTTATTATTACGAAAACATTACGAAAATATTACAAAAATGTAACATTTTCTATTGACTTTTTACCTAAAATATAATATTCTAGTAGCAGCAAAAAAATATACTGTAAAAATGGAGGAATTTGTCTTGGCAATCGGTGATATAATTGTAGGTATCGACATAGGAACATCCAAAGTAAACACAAGCGTTGGAGAAGTTAATAGCTTTAACCAGATTGAAGTTATAGCAACAAGTGAATGCAAATGCTTTGGAATGAAAAAATCAAAAATCACAGATGAAGAAGAAATAGCTGCTGCAGTTGCAAAAACAATAAAATCTGCAGAGGAAGAAGCAAATATAAAAATACATTCAGCTTATGTTACAATACCAGGTAAATACGTTACAATTGTACAAAATAGTATTGTAAAAGAAGCAAAAGATAAATATGCTGGAATATCAACAAGAGATGTCACATCTGCAATAATGCAAGTTAGAGATATTGATATACCAGAAAATCAAGTTTTAATAGATATTATTGCAAATCAGTTTATATTAGACAATGGTAGAATGATAGACGATCCAGTAGGAAGCCTAAGTTCATCATTTACAGTAAAAGGACAAGTTATATTAGCAGATAAAGAATATGTAAAACAATTAACAAGTGTTTTCAAAAAAGCAGGTATAGAAATAGATGGAATAGTTCCAAACGTGCTTTCTGAAAGAGGGCTTGTGCTAGACAAAAATGAATTAACAGATAATGTAATGATATTAGATATTGGAGCAGGAAACACAGACATAGGTGTGTTTGAAGGAAATACTTTTATTTATACAAACACAATTCCTTTAGGTGGAGATAATATTACATCAGACATTGCTTATGTTTTTAACATAACAGAAGAAGAAGCAGATAGATTAAAAAAACAATATGGACTAGCATTAAAATCATTTATAGATAACGATACAGACATAATTTTAAATACATATAAAGGTGAAGAAAGAACAAAAACAATAAAAAGCTCAGAACTAATAGAAGTAATAGAAGCAAGAGTAGAAGAAATGTTCTCATTAGTAAATAAAGATATAACAAATGCAGGAGTAAAATCAAATATAAATAATGTTGTACTAACAGGTCAAGGAATTACAAATATAAGCAGAAGTGACGTAGCAGGAAAAATAACATTAAATATACCTGTTAAAATATCAACTGGAAGACTAGTAAGTACAATAAAACCAAATTATAGATCTAGCTATGCATTAATTAAATATATTGCATCAAGACCATTTGCAAAAACTGTTTCTAGCAGTATTGACACAGTATCTGATGAAAATATATTTAGAAATATTTTAGAAAGAATAAAAGAATTTTTCTATTCATAATTAAGTTTTAAATTTTAAAAAAATATATTTGGAATAAAAAAGAAGTGCGAAAAAAACTTTAAAATTCCAAACCCAAAATGAAGGAGGATTAACACTATGATGGAAACAGATTACGATGAAAACAATAATTACATGATGGACGGAACAGCAACAATAAAAGTTATAGGTGTAGGAGGAGCAGGAAATAATGCTATAAATAGAATGATTGAATCAGGAATTAAAGGTGTAGAATTTATAGCAATAAATACAGATAGACAAGCTCTTCAATTATCAAAAGCAAGTTCTAAAATTCAAATAGGAGAAAAACTAACAAGAGGACTTGGAGCAGGAGCAAATCCAGAAATCGGTATGCAAGCAGCAGAAGAAAGCAAAGCTGAAATAGCAGAAATATTAAGAGGAGCAGATATGGTGTTCGTTACAGCTGGTATGGGAGGCGGAACAGGAACAGGAGCAGCTCCAATAGTTGCAGCAGCAGCAAAAGAATTAGGAATATTAACAATAGGTGTTGTAACAAAACCATTTACATTTGAAGGAAAGAAAAGACTTACTCAAGCAGAAAAAGGAATTGCAAACTTAAAAGAAAAAGTAGATACATTAGTTGTAATACCAAATGATAAATTGTTACAAATTATTGATAGAAGAACATCAATTGTAGAAGCATTTAAAATGGCTGATGACGTTTTAAGACAAGGTGTTCAAGGTATATCAGACTTAATTTCTATACCAGGACTAATTAACTTAGACTTTGCTGACGTTAAAACAGTAATGTTAAATACAGGTATGGCACACATGGGAATTGGTAGAGCAAGTGGAGAAAACAGAGCAGAAGATGCTGCGAAACAAGCTATTCAAAGTCCATTACTAGAAACATCAATAGAAGGAGCAAGAGGAGTTATAATAAACATTACAGGTGGAAACGATTTAGGATTACAAGAAGCAAATACAGCAGCAGAATTAGTACAAAGAAGTGTTGATCCAGAAGCAAATATTATATTTGGTGTAGTTACAGACGAAAACTTAGGAGATGAAATTGTAATTACAGTTATAGCAACAGGTTTTGAACAACAAGAACCACCAATTTCAAGCATAGGAGTTGAAAACTTAGTAACAAATACATGGAATAAAAAAATAAACTCAATACCAACTCCAGTAGAAAATAAAGACAATCAAAATGATTTAGACATACCTTCTTTCTTAAGAAAAAAAGGAAATAAATAATAAGGAAAAATCTTAAAAATCGCCAAAAGAAAAGTCGATTTTTCCTAAACAATAATTATAAAAATAAAAATGAAGAAGAAATAATCTAATTTAGTAGATTATTTCTTTTTTTCGCCTTCACAAAATGACACATTATTTGAACAAACAGTAGTACAATATTTAGCACAGATTAGTATTCACAACTGTAATTTGTGTAAAAGAATACGAGGTGACCTATTGACCATATATATAGATATAATTTTTTTAGAAAATTTATTTATGAATTATATTATTATATTTGCGACTGGAATAATTATAAAAACACCAAAAAAAATAATTAGAACCCTTGTAGCTAGTAGCATAGGAAGTATTTATGCAGTACTTTCATATATATCAGTACTGGAAATATGTTCCAGCATATTTTTAAAAATAATACTTTCTATTGCCATGGTATATATTGCATTCAAACCATTAAATATAAAATTGTTTTTTAAAGAGTTTATAATATTTTATTTAACTTCATTTACATTTGGAGGAGTGGCTTTTGCACTTTTATATTTTGTAAGTCCACAAAACATATTAATGGAAAAACGGTGTGTTAATTGGTACATATCCAATAAAAATTGTACTAGCAGGAGGAATGGTTGGATTTATTATTATAACAACAGCATTTAAAAACATAAAAGGAAAATTAAGCAAAAAAGACATGCTTTGCAATATCAAAATAAATATAAACTCAAATAGTGTGTATACAAAAGCAATACTAGATACAGGAAACTTTTTAAAGGAACCAATTACAAAAATACCAGTAGCAGTTGTAGAAAAAGACGTATTAAAAGGAGTAATACCAGAAAAAATATTAAACAATCTATCAAATATTATAGAAGGGAAAGAAATAGATTTAGGAGAGTACCTATCAAAAATAAGACTAATACCATTTATGTCATTAGGGAAAGAAAATGGAATGCTAATAGGAATAAAAGCAGATGGACTAACAGTAAATACACAAGAAGATGTAGTATTTATAAAAAATATAATAATAGGTATATATGATGGCTCTTTAAGCAAAACAGGAAAATATAGAGCACTAATAGGCCTAGAACTTTTAGAAAACAAAGGAGGAAATGAAGAGAATGAACATATTAGAACTGTTAAAATCTAAAATTAGTACAATCTATGTTAAATATTTAAACAATGAGGAAATAGAAAATCTGCCGATTTTTTATATAGCAGGTAGTCAAAAATTCCCTCCGCCATTAAGTTCGGATGAAGAGGAAGAATTATTAATTAAACTAGAAAATAAGGATTTAGAAGCAAGACAAATCTTAGTAGAAAGGAACCTAAGATTGGTAGTATATATTGCTAAAAAATTCGAAAATACAGGTGTAGGAATAGAAGATTTAATATCAATTGGAACAATAGGATTAATGAAAGCAATAAATACATTTAATATAAGTAAAAACATAAAACTTGCTACCTATGCTTCTAGATGTATAGAAAATGAAATCTTAATGTATCTAAGAAGAAGTAACAGAATAAAAGGTGAAATATCAATAGATGAGCCACTTAATCAAGATGGTGATGGAAATGAATTACTGCTTTCAGACATTTTGGGAACAGAACCAGATATTACTTCTAGAGGAATAGAAGACGAAGTGGATAAAGTATTACTAAAAGCCTCAATAGAAAAACTAAGTAATAGAGAGAAAAATATTATGGAATTAAGATTTGGTTTTATTAGTGGAACAGAAAAAACACAAAAAGAAGTGGCAGATATGCTAGGAATTTCGCAAAGTTATATATCAAGATTGGAAAAGAAAATTATGAACAAGATGAAAAAGGATATATTAAGCAAAACAGGATAGAGCTTTACTCTATCCTTCCTCCAAATCAGTTACATTTTCTAAACCAGAAATTTCTGTAAAAACAGAATTTATATTTACGTCCTTATGGTATCTGAAAAATAATTGAATATCAGTTATATTTTCTTCATTTGGTTGACCATTTTTTATTTTTTTAATATTAATACTATATTTATCTAATATTTTTTGTATTTCAGGTAAAGTATTTGTATAATCCTTAACAGTAAGAGTTAAAGAAACATTATTAAAATGGTCTAATGTTTCAGATAAATTGTAAGAATGAGAAAGAATAATATATACAAGTACTGTTCCAACAATTCCACCAATATAAAATCCTGCGCCAATACTAAGACCAATACAAGTAACTGCAAGTAAACTAGATGCAGTAGTTAATCCCTTTACATTAAAGCCATCTCTTAAAATAGTACCAGCACCAATAAATCCAATACCAGAAAGTAATTGAGCTGGTATTCTAGATGCATCAACAGAATAATTGTTGCTTAAATATTCACCACAAAGCATTATAAGTACTGCACTTACTCCAATAAGAGAGTGCGTTTTAAAGCCAGCAGGTTTATTTACAGATTCTCTTTCTGCACCAATAAAGCCTGCTAACAAAAAACCTAAAATAAGCCTAATTAAAACTTCAAACCAAAATGATGAAATAATAGCATAAAAAATCGACATTAAAAACCTCCTTTTAATATTATAAATATATTATAATTTAATAATTAAATAAATAAAAGTAGATTATTTAAAATATTTACTAGTTTCTTCTAAATTGCAGAAATTATTTTGCCTAAAAACTTCATAAGCAACAATAGCAACAGAATTAGATAAATTAAGAGAACGTAAGGTTTCTCTCATTGGAATTCTTATGGTATTTTCTAAATGTTCTTTTAATAAACCTTCTGGAAGTCCTTTGGTTTCCTTTCCAAACAAAAGAAAAACTTCATCTAATTTAGAATAATTAACATCAGAATAACAATGTTGCCCCTTTGTTGTAACTAAAAACATATTATTATTTACTGGATATTTTTTCAAAAAAGCAGATAAAGAATTATGTTCTTCTATGTCTAATTTATCCCAATAATCAAGACCAGCTCTTTTTACATATTTATCAGAAATTTCAAAACCTAAAGGCCTTACCAAATGCAATTTAGCACCAATTGCAGCACAAGTTCTTGCAATATTGCCTGTGTTTTGAGGAATTTCTGGTTCTACTAAAACTATATTTAAATTCATAAAAATCCCTTCCTTAAAAAACTGAATATAATTATAACATAGAATTGGAGAACAGTAAAATAAATTGGAATTTGTTTGACTTTTGTATTTTGAAATGCTAAACTCTTAATAATAAGGAAGGAATTAAATGAAAAATCAAAATAAAATCAAAATAATTAAAATAACATTAACAGTTGTAATATTAGTAGCACTAGCAATATTTTTTTGGAAAATTGCTCCATTTATGATGGATCTATCTACAACAGAAGGACAAATAGCTTTTAAAAACAAAATAAATAGCATGGGATTTTTAGGATTGCTATTGCTATTTAGTTTGCAAGTATTGCAAATATTATTAGTAGTATTACCAGGAGAACCATTTGAAGTGCTTGCAGGAATGTGTTATGGTACATGGGGTGGATGGTTATTTATAATACTATCTGTACTTATTACTACAATAATAATATTCTTTTCTGTAAGAAAATTAGGAGAAAAATATTTATATAATTTCTTCAAAAAAGAAAAAGTAGAAAAAGTAATGAATAGTAAACTACTAAAAAACGAAACAAACTTAGAAATTATTTTATGCCTAATATTTTTCTTGCCAGGAACTCCAAAAGATTTATTTGTATATATTGGAGGACTTTTACCAGTAAAACCGTTAAGATTTATATTAATAGCAACACTTGTAAGATTTCCATCTGTAATTACATCTACAATGGTTGGAGCAAATATTTCTAATGGAAATTGGAAAACAAGTTTATTAATATATTTAATTACATTTGTAATAACGGCAATAATTTTAGTAATACTTAAAATAAGAGATAAAAACAAAGAATTAATAGAAATTATAAAATAGAGTACAAAAAGAGTACAAAAAAAAAAAAAAAAAAAAAAAATTTTTTTTTTTTTTTTTTTTTTTTTACTCTATTTTAATAGTTTATTCATATTACACATAAATATAATACTTTCTATTATATCCATAATAGAATAAGCAATTAAGATAACTCCTAATGTAACTAATATTGTACCAGGTGCAAACATTACATAAACACCAGCAACAAGTATTAAAATAGATAGAAGTAAACTTAAAATCCAGTAGCCAGTGTCAGCTCCTTTAAGTCTTACAGAAAGGTCTAATCTTGCTATACCACTTAAAATTATCCATATACCTATAATAATTCTAAAAAATGAAGCAATTGCACTACCACTAACTGTTACAAGTATACCTAAAATTATACATAAAGCACCATATATAAGTCTGTAATCATAAAATAGATAATTATCCTTTGATGTAAAATAAGATATGACTTTAACAATTCCAATAGCAATAAGTAATACACCAATTACATAAGAAACTGCTTGAACCATAGCATCTGGATTTACAACAAGTAAAATACCTAAAAGTAAAAATACTATTGAAGATAGTATAGATGTAAAGCCTGCTCTTTTTAATAAATCTTTCATTTCTCTCCCTCCATTCCGCCAAGATTATATCACTACTTAAAAATAAAAACAATGGGGGAAAAGGGGTCTGACCCCTTTTTCCCCACAGATTACAAAAGTTGATTTTTTTCGAGTTTTATTGTATAGTATTGTGCGAGGTTGATATTAATGAAAATTTTGATAGTTATAGACCAATTTGATGATGCAAATAATGGTACAACAATTTCTGCAAAAAGGTTTGCAGAGGGACTAATGAACTTAGGACATGAGGTATATGTTGTAAGTACAGGAAAACCAGCAAAAAACAAATATGTAGTTAAAAAATTACCACTACCTATAATAGTTTCCAAAATAATAAAATCTCAAGGTATGACATTTGCTGTTCCAAACAAAGATGTATTAGAAGAGGCTATTTCAAAAGTTGATGTGGTCCATTTTTACATGCCATTTTTCTTATCTTATGAAGCGCTAGAAATAGCAGAAAAACTGGGAACACCACGTACAGCTGCTTTTCATGTACAACCAGAAAATATAACATATACAATAGGACTTGGAAAAAATACAAAAGTTAATGATAAAATATATATCTTTTTTAGAGATAAATTTTTTAATAAATTTAAACATATTCATTGCCCAAGTAATTTTATAGCAAATGAATTAAAAGAACATGGATATACTGCTAAAACTTATGTAATATCAAATGGAGTAGGTCCAGAATTTAAATATAGAAAAAATGAAAAAAGTCCTGAATTTAAAGATAAATTTGTAATTACAATGATAGGAAGATTATCAAATGAGAAAAGACAAGATTTAATATTTGAAGCAATTTCAAAGTCAAAATATAGTGATAAAATTCAATTAGTACTTGCTGGGAAAGGACCAAAATATAACAAATATAAAAAATTAGGAGAAAAATTAGTAAATGAACCAGTAATAAGCTTTTTTGATAAAGAGCACTTATTAGAATTACTTGGAATGACAGATCTTTATATACACTCAGCAGATGCAGAGATAGAAGCAATATCTTGTATAGAGGCATTTGCATGTGGAATAGTTCCTATAATTGCAAACAGTCCAAAATCTGCAACTCCTCAATTTGCATTAGATGACAGAAGTTTATTTGAAGCAGGAAATAGTGATGATTTAGCTAAAAAAATTGATTATTGGATTGAAAATGAAGCCGAAAGAAAACAAATGGAAACAAAATATGCAGAACATGCAAATGAGTATAGAATAGAAAAAAGCATGAAAAAAATAGAAGGAATGTTTGAAGATGCAATTAGAGAATATAGCAAGAATTAGAAAGTTAAATTAAAATTTGGAACATATTCTTCTTCATGGCTTCCTAATTCTTGAATATATCCATTTTGTAAATCTAGAGAATATAAGTAGTTTAAAACTTCCTTATATTCTTTTTTATTTAATTTTCTGTTTATTAAAGAATCATTTTTTGCTTTATAAGTTGGAAAATATTGAGCCATTACACTTACATATATATCTTTTGGCAAATTTTCATTAATCCATTTTAAAATATTTTTTGTATTTTGAATATGATTTGGAAGAACTAAATGACGAATAATAACTCCTTTTTGAATAATTTCATTATCATCAAAAACAGCATTTCCAACTTGTGAGTACATTTCTTTTATAGCATTTGTTGCAACTTCAAAATAATTATCCACATTAGAGTACTTTTTAGACAATTCATTTGTATAATATTTTAAATCAGGTAAATAAACATCAATATATCCATTTAACATTTTTATTGTTTCTACATTTTCATATCCATTAGAATTATATATAATTGGAATTTTTAAACCATTTTTTCTTGCAAGTTTAATTGCCTCGATTATTTGGTACACATACATTGTAGGTGTTACTAAATTTATATTATGAGCACCTTTTTCTTGTTGTTTAATAAAAATATCAGCAAGAGTTTGTATGGTGATTTCTTTACCTTTTCCACCTTGACTAATTTCATAGTTTTGGCAATATATACAATTCAAATTGCAATTAGTAAAAAATACTGTTCCAGAGCCATTTGTACCACTAATACATGGCTCTTCAAACATATGCAAAGATGCAAGTGCAATCTTTAATGTATTATCACACTTACATCTACCTTTTTTTCCTTCTAATCTATTAACTTTACAATTATGTGGGCATAGAGTACAACTATTTAACATCTTTTAGTCCTTCTTTAAATAAATTGATTGTGATGGATATGCAAGACCTATTTTTGCTTGATTTACCATATCTAATAAAGTGTAATTTATTTCTTCTTTGAATTTTAAATAATCAACATATTCTAAAGCACTAGTTTTTAAGTCAATTGATAAATCAATTCCATCAGCAGAAATTGTTTCAAAAAATACTTTTACAGTTTCATTAATAACTTGTGGATGAGTTGTTAAAGCTAATTTTATATTTTTTGTTAATTGAGTTACTTTTTCTAAAGGAGTATCCAATTCAAGTGTAAGTACAATACGGAATCTTCTACAATCTCTTTTTGATGAATTTATAATATTATTATCTGTTAAAACATTGTTTGGAAGAACTATAACTTGATCATCAGCATTTCTTATTCTTGTTGTCCTAAATGTAATATCTTCTACAGTTCCAGAAAGATCACCAACAGTAATGTAATCACCTATTTCAAAAGGTCTATCAGATATTATAGAAATACCTGCTAAAAAACTTTTTGCAATATCTTGGGCAGCAAGTGCGATTACAACACTACTAATTCCAAGACCTGTTGCTAAACCACCTAGGTTATAACCAAGTTCAGTAATTAAAATAAATCCAGCTATTATATAAATTAATGCCTTAGCTACTTTACTAAAAAAGTTAATTGTTGTGTCATTTCCATCAAAGTTAAGTTTTTCACGTAATTTAGCAAATGATTCAGAATTTGAATCAAATAAATTAGAAAATCCTTTTGTAGCAAGTAATATAACACATATTTTAAATATTTTAGTTATAACAGCAAAAACATCTGCTGGTAATTTTAAAACCATAAATCCAATGTATATTCCAAGAATAACAAAGAATGATTTTAATGGTTTATAAAATCCATTATTTTTAATTTTATTTTTGTCTTTAACTTTAAATTTAAACATCTTTACTATCATATATGCAATAGGCGAGCTTATTATTTTAAAAATTACAATAATTGCTAGTCCTATTCCAATATCTACTGCATTTTCAATAGTAAGATTTTTAAAAAAGTCCAATATTTCATTTAAAAATTTCATATTTATCACCAATAACTATATTACCATATTTTAGAGTAATAAACAAATATATTAGTCATAAAATTTTAAGAGGAGGTATTTATGAGAAAGATTTTTTTAAGTATATTGCTAGTGGCAATAATTATAGCAATTAGCACTCAAACATTTGCTTTCTCGCAATCATCAGAGAAGCTATATAACGGAATAGATGTAAGTGAGTGGCAAGGGAATATAGACTTTGGAGAAGTTGCAAGAGCCGGGATTGAAGTAGTGTATATTAGAGCAAGTGAAGGAAGAGGCTATGTTGATCCGTATTTTAGAGAGAATTACGAAAAGGCAAAAGTAAATGGATTAAGAACTGGATTTTATCACTTTTTAACAGCAACAAATGTGGCAGAAGCAAAAGAAGAAGCGGAATTTTTTGTTAGCAATATAAAAGGTTTAGAACCAGATTGTAGATTAGCAATGGATTTTGAAGTATTTGATGGCTTAGATGTTAGTACTATAAACGAAATTTCAAGAGTATTTTTAGAAACGGTAGAAAAATTAAGTGGTAAAGAATGCGTAATTTATAGTGATGCATATAATGCAAGAACAGTATTTAGTAAAGAACTAGCAGAGGATTATCCTATTTGGGTTGCAGATTATTTTGTAGAAGAACCAGAAAGTAATGGTAAATGGAAATTTTGGGTAGGTTTTCAATATTCAGATAGAGGTAGAGTAAATGGAATAGATGGAAATGTAGATAGAGATTATTTTACAAATGGAGTATTTTTAAATAATGTGTCACAAATTCCAAAAGATACAGTAACAGATAAAAATCAAGAATTTAAATATATCAGGGTTAGCAGGGGAGAAACGTTAAGTGGTATTGCAATTAAATACAATACTTCATATCAATATTTGGCAAGAATAAATAGCATAGCAAATCCAAACTTAATTTATGTAGGTCAAGAATTAAGAGTTCCTATGTTAAGTGATTACAAAATACATGATACTAGTCATAGATTGTATATAGTAAGAAGAGGAAATACTTTAACACAAATAGCAAGAGAATATGGAGTAACTATAGAAAGTATTGTAGAATTAAATGATATAGCAAATCCAAATTTAATTTATGTTGGAGAAACATTAAGAATACCGACAATAAACAACTAAAATTTGCTTTTACTTAAAATGTGTGTTATACTTTATGTATACTAAAAAAGGAGGCTTTTTTATGTACAAAGAAAACACTAACCATATTTATCTTCGGGAATATAAAAACCAGGATAAAGTAACAATTGGTAGGTGTGTAGCACACAAAATACCATTTGGACCAGCGAAACTGAAAGATGAAAGAATCAATGATATGGTTCCACAAGTAAACAATGACTATACATTGATAATTGCAGATAAGAGATCTGACAATATGTTGGGAGTAATTCAGTTTTATGAACTTGAAAATACTGTTTCAACAGATATTTGGATGTTCCCTTGGTATGAAGATAACAGCCCATTTGCTACAGAGGCTGTAGAGGAGTTCATTAATTATCTGAAAGAAAACGAACCTGAAGTAAAAAGAGTTCGTATGTGTGCCACTAGCGATAAGCCCCAATTTATGGCGGCTGCTGTTAGAAATGGCTTCAGAAAAACTGATGACAACGAAAAGGAATGGGAAGTTAGAATTAGCTAAGTGTGCTTGCTGGTCTGGAGTTCCAGACCAGCATTCTTAATTTAAAAAAAGATGAATATTTTTTGAATAATGGCATAAAATGTATAAAGTAGATACATATTTTAATGAAAGTATTGACAAATATACAAAAGAAGAGTATACTAATACAGTAGTTAAAATTGAATATCGCGGGGTGGAGCAGTTGGCAGCTCGTCGGGCTCATAACCCGAAGGTCGTAAGTTCGAGTCTTACCCCCGCAACCAAGATTTAAACTTAGAGTCGCAAGAAATTGCAGGCTCTTATTTTTTGCCTTTGGCGTAATTTTGGTGTAAATGGGGACAGCTTGGGGACACAAGCTTTTATAAAGCTCATAAAATAGCATAAATCCTCATTTATAATCTTAAAAAAAGCAATTTTTGAATTTATTGAAATCAAGAGTTTTAGCTGATAAGTATATTAGTTTTTATCTACTAATAAATTCTGCAAGACTATACCTGCACTTCTATTGTGAGAAGCGAGTGGATGGACATAGAAATTAAATGTTGTACTAATTTGAGCATGTCCTAATCTTGCAGCTACAACTGCTACATCAACATTTTGTGAAATAAGTAGAGTAGCGTTTGTATGCCTAATACCATGAAAATTCAAATAAGGTAGTCCTATCTTCTGAACAAATTTAACAAACCATTTGCTTACTGTATCAGGATGCATAGGTTTGCCATTATCTTGTATAAATAACCTATTAGATTCTTCCCAGAATTCGCCACAAAGATTTTTTTGACTATCATACCATATTTTATATTCCTCTAGTATTTCGATAACAGAATCAGGTATAGAAATATGTCTAAAAGAACTAGGTGTTTTAGGTGGTTTTGTATAAACTCCTGTACTTGCTAAATATTGACTTGATTTGTTTACAGTTATTTCTTTGTTTTTGAAATCAATATTTTCCCAGTCAAGTCCCATTAATTCACCTAATCTGACTCCAGTAAATACAGTAAGAATAATAGCGACCTTATACTTCATTTCATTTTCTTCAAGTTCATTTAATCCTTTTAGAAGAAGTTTACATTGTTCATCATCATAGAATCTACGTTGAGCTTTTGGTGCTCTTGGTGGTTGAACTCTTTCAGCAGGATTATAAGGTATAAGTTGCCAATATACAGCTTTGTGTAGCATTGCGCTTATCAATCTATGATGTTCTAGAATAGTTTTCTTAGATAATGGTTTTAAAGTACGTTCACCATTATTTTTAGCAAGTCTTTTAATTTGTGTATCTTGTTCCAGCATATCATAGAGTTTCATAAGATCTGTAGGTTTAATTTTTTCTAAAGTAAAAGAACCTAAATATGGAAGAATTCTACTTTCTAACATTCCAACATATCTGTTATAGGTAGATGGTGCTAAATCTTTTGTGCCATAGTTCACTTGCCATATATGATAGAATTCTTCAAAAGTTACTGGTTTTCCTTCAGGTACTAATCCACGATTAGCTTCTGTAACAAACTCTGCAAGTGCAATTTCGGCATCTTTACGAGTTCCATGGATAGTTTTTGTTCTTCTAGCTCTAGATCCATCAAGATTTTTACCAGTAGATACTACTAACCTATAAGTATTTTCACCTCTTTTTTCAATACTCCCAGCCATTGCCTTTTTCACCTCCTTTCAGGCATAACCATGGGTGAGAGTTTCATATTTAATTGAGATTATTATATATCAAAATATTAATGATTACTAGTGAATTTTGCTTATTTTTCAAGTGTTACAAAGATTACAAAAAGATTCATAAATTAACTTATATAAAACAATAAAAAACTAGATAAAATGTAATATTTATAAATTAACGTGAAAAAAATCACAATAAGTGTTGACTTTTTATGATTTTTGAACTAAAATATATACGATAGAATTAAAATTAAGGTGGTTAAAATGTATATTTATATAAAAATGGATAATATATGTGGAATCGATAAAGAAATAAAAATTGATTTTTTAGCTGAACCTAGAAAAAGAAATAAAAAAGAGACTGTTGTTGAAATTGAAAGTGGTAAAAACATAAATAAATTAACTGGAATTTTAGGATGTAATGCAAGTGGAAAAAGTAGTATTGTAAAGGCAATTATGGCTGTAGATATGTTTTTGAAATATAATTCGAATTCTGAAAAAAGTCAAGGTGAAGAAAAAGAGAGAAGACATTATAGAAGAATAGAAGATATTATGCCTAAGGCAAATGTTAATAGAAAAGATGAATATTCATTAATAGAGATATCTGCTTATATTTCTGATTGTTCAAAACCTGGTATTTATACATATAGATTAGAATATACATTAAATCCTGATATTGACATTAAGACAAAAGAAAGATTAGCGTATAAGTCAAACTTTACTTCTGAAGAAAAAATAAAACTTTATATTGAAAAGAAAAGATTAGAAAGTGAAATTGGTTTAAAATATAATTACAAAGATAGCTTTATACAGGATCTTATAGATGAAAAAGCAAAAAATAGCTTTGAAGAGAAATTAGAGTATTATAAATGCTTTTATGAATATATTAATAATGATTTGATTTATGCAGAAGAGTCAATAGATAATTTGGGGATGCAATATTGGCTAATTTTAAATTGGATTGAAGAAGATAAAACTACACTTGAAGAAGTGGTAAAATTAATAGATAAATCAGTTGAAAAATTTGAAGTGGAAACAGTAGAAGGATTTAGACAAAAAAGAATATATTATTATAATAAAAATAATCAAAAGCTTACTTTTTCAGACTTATCAAATGGAACTAGAAAATTTTTAAGCTATATATATTTGTTGTTTATAACTTTAAATACGAATGGATTAATATTAATAGACGAAATTGAAAATTCTTTACATAATGATTTAGTAAAATTTATTTTAAAATTAGTTACTATAAAGAATTCTAGTTCACAAATTATTTTTACAACAAATGATCAATATACTATGGATGAAGAAATAATGAGAATAGATCAAATGTATTATCTAGAGAAAGATGATAAAGGCAAAACAGACTTGAAAAGATTTTCAGAGAGCATAAGAGATGAAAAAAATAAAGTTAGAAATGATGAAACAATAAGAAAGAAATTCAAAAAGAAAACTATATGTAAAGGTTTTCAACCAAGTAATGAAAAAATAGATTCATTTGTGAATTCTATACAAAGTAGAGGAATATTAAAAAAATATATATTAGAATAATTAGAACTGAGTGAGAAAAAAATCACTCAGTTTTTTACATTTTTCGACAAAACAAGACACAAAACTCCATAAAAAACAAATAAACGAGAAAAAAATCACAACAAGACTTGACTTTTTATAAATTTTGTTGTAAGATAAATGCATAAAAAAAGAGCCTAGTTTGCGGCTAGCTCTTAAAATCAGGCATGTATAGACTTGCAGCTTAATTTTAAATTGGATAAAAAAATTATAACATTTTTAATTTGGCATTGCAAGCTTTTATACAAAAATATTACAGGAGGTGAAGAAAAATGCCAAATAGAAATGTTCATACAGTGCATAGTGAAAATGGATGGACAAACAGATATGAAAACTCAAATAGAGCATTGGGATACTATGACACAAAAGCAGAAGCACAAGCAGCAGGAAGAAAAAAAGCAATACAAAACAATTCAGAACATATTATTCATGGGCTTAATGGTAGAATTCAAAATAAGAATTCATATGGGAACGACCCTTTCCCACCAAGAGATAGAAAATAAAAGCAGGACCTTTTAGGTCTTGCTTTTGATGATAAAATACAAGGAGGAATAATATGAAAATTATAGTTTTAAGTTCACAACAATGTGAAAATAAAGATGCAAATAATGGAGATTGTTTTATTATAGATAATGGGCAAGAATTAGTTTTATATGATTGTGGATGTGAAGAATATGCACAATATGTAATGAAATATATGGATGAAAATGGTTATGAAAAAGTTAAAGTTGTTTTATCACATAATGATGATGATCATTTTAAAGGAATACCAATTTTAGTAGAAAATGGTAAAGTGTCAGAGATAACTACAGTACTATTATTAAAATATGTGGATGAATTAATTGATATAATAGATGATGGAAGAAAAAATAGAGAATCTATAAAGAGGCAAATTACTGAAATATATGATAACATTTATCAACTTTCTGGTAATAATTTGCAAGATGCGTTTGAACACACTGAAATTGCCGAAGGAATTACTATATCAGGACCAGAAAAAGATTACATATTAAATGCAGTAGCTAAAGGTTTAGATACAACAGAAAGTGATCATATAGATGGAGAAACAATTACAAATGCAACTAGCATACATTTAAGTGTAAAAATAATGGATAAGTATCTTCTTTTGACAGGTGATTCAACTTTCGAATCAGTTACCCAAGAAAATCTTCAAAATTTTAATGTTATTCAACTTCCACACCATGGGAAAAAAGACACAGGTGAAGCAATAATGGGAGAATTAAAAAATATAGTAGATGAAGTTTACATTGTTTCAGATAACACAGGTAATTCTAATGGTGGTTCAGATGGTTTAGAAACAAAAGGATATGATGTAAGAAATACTAAGGATTCTGGAATGATTTTACTAGATTATAATTCTATAACTAGAAATAGAGAAAGTAGAGGAACATTGAGTGAAATATTTAATAACAAAGAGCAATGTAAGTAATGCAGAAATAGAAGCAAGAATGAAGTATATATATGATTTATTTCATATATATACTTTAGTAGATACTGTAAATTCCAATAAAGATATTACAATTCTAATTACTATACCAGAAAACGCAGTAGATTTATTTATGATTGTAGGTCATGATAGAAGAACAGACGAATATTTACGAGCAAACTATAAAAGCATTAAAGAAAAAAATATTGTTATTATTGCATGTAATACATCGAGTTTTTCTAGTTTAAAACTGTTAAAAAACAAAAATGTATTTACACCTAAAAATGGTGGAATAATTGATTTTTACGATGGGATGAATTACGGATTTAATTTTAATATTACAGATGAAGAAGTTATTCTTTATAGAAATAGAAACGAACATATAGAAATAATGTTAAGCAATACTTTTCAAAGGAGGTAAAAGATGAGTGTAATACATTTTTTAAATGTAAAGGAAGGAGATTGTATTTGGATTAAACACAATTCTGAACACAATACAATTATTGATGTTTCAAATGCAAAAACCATAAATAAAATTACTGAAAGTAAAATGGAAAATTTAAGAGGAAACTATAATAGAAAAGAGTATCCAGTAAATCCAATTGAATATTTAAGCAGTTATAATGAAACAGATATATTTAGATTTATTTTAACGCATCCTGATATGGATCATATGGATGGTATAAAAGCCCTATTTGATGAATTACAAGTTACTAATTTTTGGGATACTGAGAATGAAAAAATTATGGATGATGATTCGGATTGGGGGCAATTTAACAAGGAAGATTGGGATTTTTATCAATCTATAAGAAATAGTGATAATAATCCAAAAACATTAACATTATATGCAGGTGCAAAAGGAAAATACTATAATTCTGATGAAAATGGGACAAATGGAGGAGATGGATTATCAGTTTTAGCACCTACTAAACAACTGGTAAAAGAAGCAAATGAAACTGAAGATTATAATGACTGCTCATATGTAATATTATATAGAACTAGAAATAAAAAGATCATTTTTGCTGGTGATTCTGCAAAAAAAACATGGGACTATATTTTAGAAAATCATAGAAAAGAAGTAGAAAATGTTGATCTATTAATAGCTCCACACCATGGAAGAAAGACAGGTGGTAATGATGAATATTTGGATGTTTTAAAACCAAAATTAACATTGTTCGGAAATGCAAAGAGTGAATACTTAGATTATTCATCATGGAATAATAGAGGTTTAGAAAAAATAACAAATAATCAAGCAGATTGTATTATAATTGAAACTAAAAACGAAAAAATGAATGTATATGTTACATATGAGAAATTTGCAAGGGATTATAATAGTGATACGTATTATGAAGAAAGATTTAAGGCGTGGTTTATAAAATCTATATAGGAGGTTAAAAATGGATAAGTTTATAGAAAAATTAGAAGAATATGAAATATTTAATTATTTACTACCAGGAATTATTTTTACATATCTTTTAAAGTATTACGTGGGAATAGATATTTTTCAATCCAATGTTATAGAGATGGCATTTATTTTTTATTTTATAGGATCAGTAATTAGTAGATTTGGATCTGTAGTAATAGAAGAAATACTAAAGAAAATCAAATTTATCAAATATTCAAATTATAATGATTATATTAATGCTGTGAAAAAAGATGATTTTATAAAAAAATTATTAATAAGTAACAATACATATAGAACATTATGTGCAGGTTTTTTACTAATTTTAATAATAAAAGGTGTAAAAGAATTAGTAAATTACTTTAATCTACAAACGGGCATTATATATACAATAGTAATTATATTTGGATTTATATTATATTTATTATCTTTTAAAAAACAAACGGGTATTATAGTAAAACGAGTAGATAAAGTTAAAAGTGAAGAAAATAAAACGGAAAATTAATCCGTTTTATTTTTTGCTCTATTTTTATAAACATTAGCTTTATTCTTGCATTGAGGAGTATGATATTCAGCTTTAGGATTAACTGCAAGAAAAGCTTTATTACAGAATTTACATATTTTTAATAGATTAATATCTTGTGATACTGTTTTAGCAAAGTAATAATCAATATATTGTTTTAAACAAGTGATTTGAAATTCAACAGATATAGTTTCTTTTCTAGATAAACTTATTTTAATATTGTTAATTTCAAATTGTTTTAATAATTCATCTATATTGTAAGTATCTTCATTAGAAATATTATTTAATAAACTATATAAGTATTTAGCATATTGAATAAACATATCTAGAGGTTCACAATATAAATTAGATCCTGCTAATAATTTATTTACATCAGATAATATATATTTCTCCATTGCAGGAGTTTCTGCTAATTTAATTGCGTCATTTATTAATTCTTTTATCTGACTATCATCACAAATAGGAAAGAACAATTTAAAATATTTCTTTCTATCTACTACTGTTGTTAAATCAGAATTTCCAATATAGTTATAATCTTTTAAAACTATTTTATCATTTAAGAAAAAGTATTTATTTAAAGGTAAATCATTTATTAATCCTAATGTAGAATATTTATTTACAAAGTCTAAAATGCTATTTTCTATATCGTTCTCATTATAAAAAGCTAATTTACCAATATTTAATAGATCTATTAAAATAGATTCTTCAAAGTCTTTTTCTATATCAATTAATGGGGCACCACTAGAGTGCTTTTTATTTATACTATCTGGAACTATATATTTAGTTTTGCCTATTTCTTTAATTTCATATTTAGCAAATTTAAAAATATTTTTTCCTTCAAATGCACTAAAATTAAGGCTCATACGAATACCTCCTAAAAATTTATAAAAAAATTACAGTAAGTCCTTGACAAACATAATAGATTACTGCTATACTTTAACCAGAGTAAGCGATTATTACACAAAATCAATTACAGAAGTGAAAACCAGTCAGGACCTGACTTTTAAGTAAAATTACAGCATAAAACAAGTAATTGATTACTTACAATAATAGCTTACCACACAAAAGATAAGTTGTCAACAAAGAAGATAAAATTTCAAAAGAAAGGAGGAATGTATATGGAATTTCAGGAAGTCAAAAGAATAACTCTAACAATGAGAGAAGCAGCAGACTATTTAGGAATATCATATTGGTTAATCAATCAACTGGTTAAGAAAAAACAAATACCATATTCAAAAGTAGGCGGCAAGTTCTTATTTAGAGTAAAAGCACTGGATGAATATCTATGTGAAAAAGAACGAGCTTCAGTAAGATAGCAAAGGAGGAAGAAAAATGGTTGAAGTTCATTGGTTTAAGATACAGGCAGATATATTTGACAATGAAAAAATTAAAAAACTACTTAATAGTAGGGATGGGGACACCTATTGTAGAGTATGGTTTCAACTATTAGCATTAGCTGCAAAGTGTAATGCACATGGAGCAGTTCTACTTGGTGAGAATATTCCAATAACAATAGATGATCTTGCAAGAATTATGAACAAGACAGTAAACAAGCTTGCAACGATCATGCAACAACTAGTGAATCTTCACATGATATTCGTAGAAGATGGAACAATCTATATTAAAAATTGGGATGTTTACCAAAATTTTGATAAGCTCGAAAAAATCAAGGAAGACAACAGGAAAAGACAGCAAAGATTTAGAGATAAACAAATGATAAATAACGTTACTGTAACGTTAGATAACGCAGAAGATAAGAATAGAGAAGAAAAGATTAGAATAGAAAATGATAGTGGATTTAAAGAATAAAAAAGCAATTTTTAATTATGAAAGGAGAAATTTATATGATAAGTACAAGAACAATTAAAAGAGAAAAATGTAAATTCTGTGGAAAGGAATTAGAACAAAAGACAATGAGTTTTATAGTAGGAGATAGAGAGTTCGTTCTATCAGGAGAACCTGTAAGATGTGACTGTATGAAAGCAAAGATATATTGGAAAAAGGTTGATGATAGAAGAGCTGCAATAGAATATAAAAGGGAGTATAACAGAAAGATGATGCTAAGAAAGAGATATTACTTAAATAGCAAAATGAACAAAAGATTAATGGAATATAATTTTGAAAATTATATGACTAATAATGACAATAGAATGGCTTATGAAAAGTCAAAAAGGTATGCAGAGAATTTTGTAAAAGGTGATAATAGAGGAAGCTTATTTATAACTGGAGGAGTTGGAACAGGTAAAACACATTTAGCAGCAAGTATAGCAAATTACTTAATAGAAAATGAAATACCAGTTATATTTGGAACACTAATAACTTTACTAAATGATATAAAGGATACTTACAAAATTGATGGCAATTGTGAGAGTGATGTTATTGAAAAATATTCAAAGATTCCATTGTTGATAATTGATGATTTAGGTAAAGAAAGACCTAGTGAATGGACATTAGAAAAATTATTTACAATAATAAATAACAGATATGAGAACAATTTACCAATAATAATTACAACAAATTATAACAAAGAAAAGTTAAGAAAAAGACTTTTATGTAATAACAATGAAGAAATAGTAGATTCAATAATATCAAGACTTTATGAAATGTGTAGAGGAATAATCATCTTTGGAAAAGACAAAAGAAAAGAGTTAGTATAAGTCGGCAAACTAAAATACTAACCCAAATGTTTATAAATATATTTTAATATAAAAATTTAAAAAAGTAAATAAAAAGGAGGAAAGTTATGGATATAACTTATAAAAAAGTAGGAGATTATTATTATCCTGAATTGGAATTACCAAAAAAATATAAGGATTTTAGATTAGATAAATATGGAAGGTTAAGACTTAATTACTTAAAGGAAAATAAGCATATACAATATGAAATTATGAAGTGTGAAGATACTTTAATAGATCATTTAAAAGAAGTACAAGAGTTAGCTAATAAAAGATACAATCAGCTTATGGAAGAGTTCAAAAAGAGAGAAAATATTACCGAAGAATTAAAACAAAAAGACCAAATGAAGTGGGTTGGACTAATGAATAATATAAGTAGTTGTGTAGATGAAATTGTACTAAAAGAATGCATTTATGATGATTAAACTTAAGGAATAATGCCTATATTTTTGAAAAGGATATGGGCATTTCCTTCCATATTTTAGTTATAAGTTATGTATCAGCAAGCAATGAATTTCTGTAGCTCGAAATTCAAAATGGGGAAATTCCCCAAGCCCCTTTTTATTTTTAGAAAGGAGAAAATTATGGCTACAACAAAAATATGGAAAGTAGAAAATAGATTAGATCATGTGATGGATTATACAACTAATGAGGAAAAAACAAAAAATGATTATTTAGAAAATGGAGTAGATGATTACGATAGCATAAGACAAGTAATGATGTATGCAACTAATGCAGATAAAACAGAAAAACAATTTTATACAACAGGTATAAATTGTGATGTGGATTCAGCAGTAGAAGAGATGAGAAATGCAAAAGATTTCTGGCACAAAACAGATGGCATATTAGCATTTCATGCAGAACAATCGTTTAAGGAAAATGAAGTGACACCAGAAATTGCTCATGAAATTGGAGTAAGGCTTGCAGAAGAAATGTGGGGAGATAGATTTCAAGTGGTTGTATCTACACATTTAAATACAGATCATATTCATAATCATTTTGTAATTAATTCCGTTTCATTTAAAGATGGAAAAAAGTATTATAGTAATTTTGAAAATACAGCGTTATTAAGAAAAACTTCTGATGACATTTGTGATGAATATGGATTGAAAGTTTTGGATGAAAAAACTTGTAAGTCTGGAATTAATTTTGAAAATTTTTATAGAAAAAGTTTATCAAATTCTGATTACTATAAATTTGCAAAAGAAGATATTGATTATGCAATAAATCATTCATGGACATATAAAGAGTTTTTGAAAAAATTAAGAGATATGGGATATGAAATATATTTTAGGGCAGAGAAAATTAGTATAAGAAGATATCCTCATAAAAGAAATATTAGAATTGAAAGAGCATTTGGAGAGCAATATTCAATAGATAGTATAAAAAATAAAATTTGCAGTAGATATCCTACTAGAGAAGAAGTAATAAAGCCTAAAACTTATACTGGTAAATTATATTTAAAAGGTACTTTAAAAAAGTTTTCAAAACCTAAAGGTTTTAGAGCATTATATTTATATTATTGTTATTTACTAAAGGTATATCCTAAAAAGAATATGGAATACAAACTAACACCAGCTATGAGGGCAGAAGTTAAAAAGATGGATGAGTATTCAAAAGAAAATATATTGTTAGTGAAATATAATATAACTGATAGTAAAGAGTTAAATGAGTGTAAAACAAACTTAAATGACAAATTAAAGGATTTAATTAGGCAAAGAAATAACTTGTACTATAAGAGACAAAATATGCCTGAAAACGAAAATAAAGATGAAATTAATAAAAAAATTGAAATAGTTAGTAAGGATGTTATAAAAAATAGAAAAGAGATCAAGCTGTGTAATAAAATTAAGGTTAAAGTACCTGAAATAAAAGAACAAATTAAAGAGTTTAATAAAAAAGAGAATGATGAAAAGCAAAAGGAAATACAAAAGAAAAAACAAAGAAGATGGGAAAGATGAAATCTGGCACAGAAATGTGCCATAAGTTTTTTGAGAAATCACAGTCGATTTATTGAGAAAAAATTGAAATTATGATATAAAATACTTAAGACAGTAAAAAATAAAAGAAAGGAATAAAAATAGTGGAAAAATCAGATAAAAAAATAGATATATGGGATAGTAATGTGCCCGTAGAAAAAAGCAGTTATTTAAACAATGAAGAAACCAAATATATTAATTATGAAAATTTGAAAATAGAAAAAAACAAGTTAACAATGATAGATTTGTTTTGTGGTGCAGGAGGCTTTGCTGTAGGATGCAATTGGTCAGGATTTCAATCTGTTGTAGGAATAGATCATTTAAAACCAGCAATAGATACATGGAGTTATAATCATCCAAATGCTCTAGCTTGCTTAGGAGATATAAGGAATATAGATCCTAAAAATATAAAAAATATGCTAGAAAAAAAGGGAATAAGGAAAATTAACTTAATTACAGGAGGAGTTCCATGTCAAGGATTTTCTCGAGCAAATCGAAAGCATAATGATAATGATGAAAGAAATTTTTTATTTTTGGAATATATGAAATATGTAAAAGTATTTAATCCAGATTATATTATTTTGGAGAATGTTTCTGGAATGAGAACAACGGCTGGAGGGAAATTTGAAAAAGAAATAAAAGAAGCTATGAGCGAATTAGGATATGAGACTACTGTAAAATTAGTTAATGCAGCTGATTATGGTGTACCTCAAACAAGAAAAAGATTAATATTTGTAGGAGTGAAAAGAAATACGGGATTAAAGGATAAATATGAATTTCCTTTAGCAAAATTTTTTCCAAAAGAGTTGATAAAGGATGGAGATAATTTGAAGTGCTATAGGACTGTATATGATGCTATATCTGATTTGCCGAAATTAGATAATAATGAAAGTAAAAATGAATATAGCAATAATAATTTAACAGAGTATCAAAAGATAATGAGAGGAAATACTGCTAAATTAAATAATCATATAGCACCAAATCATCCAGAAGAAACAATAGAAAAGATAAGAGAAACTAAACCAGGAAAACCTATGTATCAAAAATTCAAACAAAGAATTAGATTGGATTTTGAAGAGCCTAGTCCAACTCAGTTGGCTGGAGGAATAAGACCACAATTTCAATTTGGACATCCAGATCAACCAAGAGGATTATCTATAAGAGAAAGAGCAAGAATTCAAAGTTTTCCAGATAGTTATACGTTTATTGGAGGAATAGTACAAGAAAGGGTACAAACAGGAAATGCAGTTCCACCATTACTTATTCATGAGATAACTAAATCTATAGCTAAAGATATAATAGAAAATCAAAAAAGAAATGGAGAAAATAATGATGTTTAAAGTATGGTACAGTACAGAAAGTTTTGCGGATTTTATTATAAATAACACAAATTTAAAAAATTATGAAATTGAAAAGAATAAAATATATGAAAGTGATGCTAATAATCAAAAGAACTTTCATGCAATGCCTGATCATATAAAAGAAATTTTATATTTAGATGCGCCTGATTTAATTGTAGAAATGAATTCTGAACCTATTTTTTCAATAGAAGTATCAACGGAAGCGGGAACGGGACATAATGCGTTTCAACGATTTGCCAGAATAGCAGCGTCTGTCGAAAAGAACGTGCCAGCATTTTATATTTATCCAGAGGCAGCCATAATAACTAGAATAAATAAAAATACTGGAGAAGATATTGTCAAATGGGATTCTATAAATCCTTTAGTTTTTAAAGCATTGGATGAAGTGATGAATATTTATAATGTACCAGCATTATTATATTATTTTCCAACTGATTATAGAGAATTTCAGAATCCATTTGATTCACCTAATATTTTAACAAAGGGATTAAAATATAATAAAGAAATAGAATACGCTGGTTGTCCAGATGATGAAGACGAAAATATGAATAATATGTTTTTATCTATTAATGAAATTATAAAGAATGTCATAGATAAAGGTGTTGTAGAAGGAAGAAATAATTTGATGTCCAATTTGCACATAAGAAATCAAAGAACAATAATGCAAGAGGAATTTTATAAAAAAGGTGGATCTTTAGAAAGTTCTCCACTTACTTCTACTATAGAAATCCCAACAGAGAAGGTGTTAGAATATTTAAAAAAATATGAAAGTGCTAACTATGAAATTGGAAATTTATTAAAAAGTAGAGAAAATACTATTATTTATATGGTTGATGCTAAATTTAGAGGTGATCCATATCCTGGATGTTTAGCTGCAATTGATTATTTAAGATGTAGAGAAGGAAAAACTTTTGAGGAGAGAAAAAATAATTTAGTAATGGTATGGGGAAAGGCATCAATAGTAGATGACGAGCTTGTAATAGAGTCTTCAAAAGGTACTTCAATAAACGATTTTATAAATGATGTAAAAATGTGTATAAGTAAGAATTTATTAACAAAAGATTATACTGAATTAAGAAATGAAGATATTCCAAGATATTATATGCAAGTAAGACATGGTTCTACTTATTCTAAGGTGAAGCATATTAGAGTATATTCTTATTTTGCAGATGCGGTTATATTTGAAGATGGGTCTTTATGGAGAGATGGATAATATGAGAGAAGAAAATGTAACTAAAAAAATAATTAAATATTTGAAAAAGAACAATTGGGAAATTATTGCATTTGATTTTCCTCAAAGTGGAACAGGAATTATGATTTTACCAGATGATAATAAATCTACTAAGAATAAGGAATCTATAATACCAGACATAGTCGCATATAAAGATAAAATTTGTGTTTTCTTTGAAAATAAAGATAGATTCGTAAAGTCGGACTTTGATAAAGTAAATAATTTAATACAAAATAATAGATATATTAATAATATAAATAAGTTTTTATCAAAATATGATGTGACAAATATTTATTATGGAATAGGATTACCATATGATGTGAGAACAAATAATATTCTAGAATATTCACAATTAGTAGATTTTGTATTAAAGGTATCTGAAGATGAAAGCATGGAAATAGTAACAGATAAATATAATATATTTTAATGGAGAGTTTATATGGAAAAGATAATGAAGCAGATAAGTGAATTTAATGAAGAAAGAGATTGGGATAAATTTCATTCTCCAGAGAATTTAGCAAAATCAATTGTAATTGAATCAGGAGAGTTGTTAGAATGTTTTCAATGGGATAATGATAATTATAGCCAAGAAGACGTATGTGAAGAATTAGCAGATGTGTTTACATATTGCATACAATTAGCAATGAAATTAAATGTTAGTCCAGAAGAAATTATACTAAAGAAATTAGAAAAAACAAAGAAAAAATATCCTGTTGAAAAATCAAAAGGAATAAGTACGAAGTATAATAAACTTTAAAATGATAATCATTGGGGGCAATTATTATGATAGTATATGAAGCAACAAAGCAACTATTTGTAGAAGATGTTGTGCAAGATAGAATAGAAGAAAATATAGACAGAAAATTCTATGAGAAAATGGGGTATCATACTTCTCAAAATGAGAAAAAAGCATGGAATAACTCTATGCAATATATGATGAAGGTTTTAATTGATAATAATATACCTGGAAATGTTGGAATTGCAATAGAATTTAAAATACCAAACACATCTAAAAGAGTAGATTTTATAATTACAGGTAAAGACGGAGAATCAAAGAACACAGCAATTATAGTTGAATTAAAGCAATGGACAGAGGCAGATATAGTAGAAGGAAAAGACGGAATAGTACAAGCATTTACAGGACATGCATTAAGAGAAGTAGCACATCCTTCGTATCAAGCGTGGTCATATGCAACAACAATAGAAGATTATAATGAAACTGTACAAGATAAGCAAATAGATTTACATCCGTGTGCATATCTTCACAATTATTTAATGGTAACACCTCCAACATTGTTATCAGATAACTATAAGTATTATTTAGAGAAAGCACCTTCATTTATAAAAGGTGATGTAGAAAAATTAAGAGGTTTTATAAACAAATATATTAAATATGGTGATGATAAAGAAACACTATATATGATTGAAAATGGAAAAATAAGACCTTCTAAATCATTACAAGACGCATTATCAAGTATGCTAAAAGGCAATGAAGAATTTGTAATGATAGACGATCAAAAACTTGTATATGAAACTGCATTAGATATGGCAAGGAAATCATATAGAGATGGAAATAAAAGAGTATTGGTTGTAAAAGGAGGACCTGGAACAGGTAAATCTGTTTTAGCTATTAATCTTTTAGTAAGACTAACTAATGAAAATATGGTTTGTTCATATGTTACTAAAAATGCAGCACCAAGAAATGTATATGCAACTAAATTAAGTGGAGATTTTAGAAAAACAAGAATTAATAACTTATTCAAGGGATCAGGTTCGTTTGTAGAATCTTCAGAAAATGAATTTGATGTGTTAATTGTAGATGAAGCACATAGATTAAATGCTAAATCTGGAATGTTCCAAAACTTAGGAGAAAATCAAATAAAAGAAATTATAAAAGCTTCTAAATTTTCAATATTCTTTATAGATGAATCTCAAAGAGTAACATTAAAAGATATTGGAAGTGTCGAAGAAATACAAAAATATATCAGACAAGCTAATGCTGAATCAGAATTAATGGAATTAGAATCACAATTTAGATGCAACGGATCAGATGGTTATATTGCATGGTTAGATGATGTATTAGAGATAAGAAGAACAGCTAATAGTGACGGATTTGATTTAGACTATGATATTAGAATTTGTGATACTCCAAACGAAGTAAGAAATTTAATTTTTGAAAAGAATAAAATAAATAACAAAGCAAGACTACTTGCAGGATATTGTTGGAATTGGATTGCAGATGGAAAGAATAAATCAGATGTATATGATATAACAATTCCAGAATACAATTTTGCTATGAGTTGGAATTTAGGTAATAGTCAAACATGGGCAATAGATTCTGAATCTGTAAATGAAATAGGTTGTATACATACTGCTCAAGGATTAGAATTTGATTATGTGGGTGTAATTATAGGAAATGACTTGAGATATGAAAATGATAAAGTAATTACTGATGTAACAGAAAGAGCAAAAACAGACCAATCGATAAAAGGAATAAATAAATTAAGCAAAGAAAATCCAAAAGAAGCAAATAAAATAGCAGATGAAATAATTAAGAATACATATAGAACATTGCTAACTAGAGGACAGAAAGGATGCTATATTTATTGTACAGATGAAAAACTTTCAGAATATTTAAAGAAAAGATTAAATAAAAATAACGGAATAACATATCCAATTGATGAAGAAGAAAGTAATTATAATATACATGTTGCAGAAGATGATGAAGAATATAAATTTGAGTAGAAATAAATTTTTACAATAAATATACTAAAGCTTATATTTATTTTATATAAATAATGATATAATAATTAAAAGAAAGCTATTTTAATAATTAAAATTTTAATTAAAAAGAATATATTTTTCATATACGAAGGAGAAAATATATGGCAAATATTCAAAATAATAAGTTGAAATTAGAGAAACATCAAGAAAAAGCATATCAAAATGTAGAAAAGTTATTTGAAGAAAAAGGAAAAGCAGCAGTAATTTTTCCAACTGGATGTGGGAAATCATTTGTTGTTTTAAAATATATATTAGAACATCCAGATGAGAGAATACTATTTTTATCACCTAGAAATGCAATTAAAGATCAAATGTATGAATATATTGTAAGATTTATTGGAGGAGATTTTAGACCAATCGAAGAGATTCAGGCAGAAAGTGGAAGTATAAAGCAAGCAGCAAAACAATATATTCCTAATATAGAATGTATGTTATATCAAACAATTATGGGATTAGGAGAAAAAGACAGCGTAGATGAAGTAATAAAAAAATTAAAACCAGATTTAATAGTGGTAGATGAAATGCATCACTTAAAAACAAAGAAAAATGAAAGAAATAGTCAAGATATAACAGATGAAGATGAAATAGCAGACGATATTACTGATGAGGAAGAGACAATAGAGAATGAAGATAGGATAAATCAAGAAAATAAATGGGGACAAAAATTTAAAAGATTATTGGAGTTGAATCCACAAGCAAAATTATTAGGTTTATCTGCAACACCAATTAGAAATGATGGGGCAAATGTTGTTGAAAGAATTTTTGAAGATGCTATTGCAGAAGAGCTATCTTTATTAGAAGCAATTGAAGCAGGAATTATATATCCACCTAAATATGTTGTGCCAGATTTCATAAGAGAAGATGAACTGGAATCACTTTTAGAAAAAATAAATTCAGTTGAAGGAGAAAGAAAAGAAGAATTAAAAGCAGAGTATGATGAACTTGTAAAAAAAGCAGATAAAGCAAAAGGTATTCCAGACCTACTGAAAGAAAATATTACAGAAAACGATGGTAAATACATAATTTTCTGTAAAGACATAGAAGATATGAAAGAGAAAATGTCAAAAGCTAAAGAATGGTTTGGTGAAATAGATAATGAACCAGAAATCTATGGAATAAATTCAAAAGATTCTACAAGTAGCAGACAGCTACAAGATTTTAATAATTCTAATTCTAAACATTTAAAATTAATGTATTGTGTTGGAATGATAGATGAAGGTGTGCATTTAAATAATGTTTCTGGAGTAATACTTGCAGCAAAAACTGGAAGTAGGCCAACATATCTACAAAGAATCGGAAGAGCAATTTCATCAGGAAAAGATAAAAGGCAAGCATTAGTAATTGATTTAGTTAATAATAATGAAATATTAGCTGATGAACATAATACACAATATGGATATGAAATAAGTGATTTAGAAGCATTAGAAAAATTAGTAGATTGGATAGATAACAAAAATGATGGTAAATTGCCAGAATATGCAGAAGGTAACTCTACTAAAGAAAATGCAATGGCAAGAAGATTAGCTAGAATAAATAATAAGTATTTAAAGTATGTTCAAAATCTTGATTTATTAGAAGAATTAAACGAAGCTTCAATTGATGAAATACAAGAAATATTACAACTTGGAAAAACGATAGGCATGTTTGAAGATGTAATAACAATAGACTTTGAAAATGGATCTTCAAATGGTGTAGATATTTCTATAAATAATTTCTTACATGGAATTGAAATAAAAGGTGTAAGAAGAGATTTTAGAGAAATATTGGATCATGATTATTTTGATAAAAATATTAATATGCAAAACTATAAGGAATATAAAGCATGGTGCGAAGAACAAGGTAAAAAGCCACAACAAAAAGGAGTAAAAGCAGCAAAAAAAGGAGAAAAAGAAACAGCAGAGCAAAGAGAACATAGATTAAGTAGAGCTAGACATAGGTTTTATCAAAAAATTAAAGAAAAAAAAGAGTTAAGTAAAGAGGAAGAAGAAATAAAGGAGCTATATGAACAATTAGATGAATTATATGGAAAAAAGCAACCAGCTAAAAATATTGCACATGCAGTAAAAAATGTTTCAATTGACGAAGTACAGGAAGCAGAGGAATTTATGGAAACAATTACAAATGAGAAAGATAAAAGAGGAGTAAGCCATAATGATGAATGATGTAAGATTTAATAATTATAGAATGGCATTAGTTGAAGTAGAAGCAGTATTAAATTGTCTTGAGCATGACGATTATTGTAAAATACCAAAAGAAATAATAGATGCAATTAATAAGAATAAAGATGAATGCTACATACTTGAATATGATGAAAACCTAGATTTCAAGGATTGGAGTCTAATGCCAGAAACGAAAGCGCTTTTATATAATTTATTTAAAAAATATTTAGCAACAAATGAGCAAAAACAGTATTTTGTTGAAAAAGAAAGATTAGAAATATATCGACTTGAAAAAGAAAAAAGTAAAAAATATAATCAAAATGAGGTATTTAAGAATAAAAAAACTCAAAAAACTGAAGAAAAATTTATAGAAAATAAAGAAAATGTCTCATTAATAGAATATAAAGAAACATATTTTACACGAGTTAAAAAATTTATTATAAAGTTATTACATAAAAAGTGCTAATATTAGTTATTACATAAAATGATTAAAGTTATAAAATATAAGATATGTTATAATTACAGATACTACGAGGTAGAAAAAATGAGAAAAGTTAAATTTGACAAAAAAATTGATATAACGTACAATTAATTTGTATAATATTATATTTTTTATATAATTTTAAGGAGGTAATTATATATGAAATTATCAGAAGAACAAATAGAAAATATGGAATGGGAAGATATGGAAAAAATTATAAAGGATGCTATTGAAAGTAGAGACATGGAATTTATAACAAGTACTTTGCCATATGTGGATGCTTATTTTAACTTAGATGGAGATTATTTTGTGTCTAATTTTGATCATGATATATTTAAAGATCGAGATATGGCATTGCATTTGGCTGAGCTTGCACAGATAATGCCTAAAGATTTATATGAAAATGATGAGGAAATGATACTTACTACTGTATCTGCTCCAAGTGGACAGTATAGAGGGTTTTATTTAGCAAGTGATGAATTATTAAATAATAAAGAATTTATAAAGAAAATGTTTGATAGTATCGATGATTATGAGGTTTTAACAGAAATGTTACAATACGATTTGAACCCTGAATGTGGAAGTGATTTACTTCCAAAACAAGTATTAGAAGGTGGTGAAATCGAGCAATTTGTAAAGGACAGAATTCAAGAGTTAGAAGAAAAAGAAGAGCAAGAAAAAATAGATGCAGTATATGAAGAAATGTCAGAACTTGAAGAAAGACGAATGGATTACTACGGAGAGTATAGTAGTCAAAGAAAGTTTTATCCTTCATTTTTAGATTTTCTTAAGGAAAAAGAACTTAGTGCAGATGGAGCTGAAAAATCCGTGATACAAGATTTGATCAGATCAGAGGAAAATGATAAGTCACAGTCTGAAGAAACATCTGAAACACCATCTGAATTAGAACAATTAGCAAGTACAAAAAAAGAATTAGAACAAATAGTAAGCGAGCTTAGAGAAAATATTGCTTCAGCTCAAAAATTATTAGCATCATATGAAGAATTACTAAATAGAGGAAAACAAAACGACAGTGGCGAAGGACAAACATTTGGGGAGGAATAAATATATACAATGGAAGAAAAAAGTTTAATAAACAAAGAAAATAAAAATTTATTTGAAAAAATAAGAAATTTTTTTAGAAGTTTGTTTCATAAAAGCAAAGAAGATACTAAAGCAAAGGAAAGTTTGGATATAAAACAAGAAACAGCCACAAATATAATTGACGAATTTAAAGATAAACAAACAATTGTAAAATTACAGCAAGACTATGAAAATGGTAAAATTGCAGAAGAAGATATGGATGAAAATGAGAAACAAAAATTATTAGAATTATATAAAGAACAAATAAAAACATTAAATGATAATATTAATGCATATAAAAATTCATTACAGGGTTATAAAGAAAAAATAGTAGCAATTAGAAAAACTGAAAATTAATTTCTATTATATATTACAATAAGTTATAAGATAAATAAAAATGTGAAACGATTTTTATAAAATGTTTCACATTTTTTTATTAATTATTCTTCAAAGTACCCCATAACTAACTGAGAGCCATCTACAAAACCATTTCTATAATATTTTTCATTCCAGTAATATAAGTAATCCATAAAATTTTGATCTAACATATCTAATTGATTTTTAACATATTTCTTATTTTTATTAGGTACATTTTTTAGTATTTTTTCTGCTGCTTCTTCAAAATAAATATTATGCTTTTTATCTTCAGGTGACATCTCGCAAAATGCAGTCTCCTCTCTAAATTCTAACCATTCCTTTATAATATCATCATTAACTTCTCTAAAATTATTCATAAATAAACCTCCAAATTATATAAAATTCAAAATGTCCCCAATTTGCAAATGTATATTTGAATATCTTGTGCTACAAGACTTTCAAAATCTTGGGGACAGAAAGGGGACAAAAGCCCTCAAAATTGTCCTAAAATCGCACAAGAGTTCAGTAAAAGAAAAGTGCTATAAACACTTATATTTCAATAAAAACTAAACATTTCAATAAACTTCAAAAATGGCTAATTGAATTCTCATAACCCGAAGGTCGTGAGTTTAAGGCTTACGATGCAACCAATTAAGCTCATAGTGCTAGATGTTTTATTTTTTTGAGAAAAGGTGCTATAATATCCACAGAAAGAACAAAAAATATGCAGAAAAATTTAAAATGTCAAAAGAAATTAGAATTTTTAGCACAAATAAAAAATAATAAACAACTAAATTTTTTCTAGTAGATGATGAAAAGAGGTATAGGAGAAAAAATATGCAAATAAATTATATTGAAAAAACTCCAATAGCTACTGAATTTAATATACTAACAGAATCAGTAGGTTGGGGAACGAGAGAAAATAATATTATAGAAGAGGCTTTAAGAAATACATTATACTCACTTTGTGTTTACGATGGCAATAACCTAATTGGGTATGGAAGAATTATTGGAGATAAAACAATATTTTTATACATACAAGATATAATGGTAATTCCAGAATATCAAGGTAAAAAAATAGGAACAGGTATAATGAACAAATTAATAGAAAAGATTAATGAATATAAGAAAATAAATCCAGAAATAAGAACATATTTAGGGGCATCAAAAGGAAAAGAAAGCTTTTATGAGAAATTTGGATTTGTATCAAGACCTAATGAAGAACTTGGTGCAGGAATGATTTTGTATGATAAATAGAAAATGAAATAAAAGATTAGCTAAGGAGGTAATTGTTTTGGAATATTGTATGTTAGAAACTGCAAGTGACGATAAAAATGAAATAAGCAAAATTGCAAAGGAATTACTAGACAAGAAATTAGTTGCTAGTTGTCACATAATAGAAAGTGAAAGCAGTTGGAACTGGAATAATGAAAGAGAGAATTCAAAAGAATACTTACTTCAAATAAAAACTAAGAAAAAATGTCTAAAAGATATATATGAAATAATTAAAAGTATACATAGCTATGAATGCTTTGAGTTTGCGGTATATAATATTACAAGTATAAATGAAGAATATTTAAAATGGATAGATAAGGAGATAAAAAATGGATGAAGATAGACTAAAGCATTCTTTAGCAGTTGCAAGAAAAATGGAAGAAATAGCAAAAACTTTAGGATTAAGTGAGAAAGAAATAAATGATTGCTTTGTTATAGGATTAAATCATGATATTGGTTATGAATTCGTAACTAATAAAATAGAACATAATAAAATTGGTGGGGAAATTTTAAAAAGAAATAAATATAAATATTGGAGAGAAATATATTTTCATGGAGAGATAGACATTGAGTATGAATCTATATATTTGGATATTTTAAATCAAGCGGATATGCAAATAGATAAATATGGAAATGATGTGGGCTATAATAAAAGGTTAGAAGATATAAAAAATAGATATAGAGAGACATCTGAAGTTTATAAAAAGTGTGTTAAATTAGTTGAAAATATAAAAAATAAAAATAATTTTATATAAGAACCAAAAGAAAGCAGAAAGTTTAATGAAAATTAAATTTTCTGCTTTTTGCATTATAGTTCGACAAAATTTGCAATTAAATTATTATATAATTTTTATGCAATTATATTTTAGGGGGAATATAAATATGAAATATAAGAGCAAAAAGATTATAATAGTTGTTTCAATTTGTATTTTATTAGGAGCAATGTGTAATATAACATTTGCACATTCAGGAGGAACAGATTCAAAAGGTGGGCATAAAGACAAAAATAACGTAAGTGGGTTAGGTAGTTATCATTATCATTGTGGTGGACATCCAGCGCACTTACATACAAATGGAGTTTGTCCATATTCATCTAGTTCATCAAAAACAACTTCTAAATCTAGTAGTTCAAGTTCATCTACCAAAAGTACAAGTTCCACAACATATTCAAGTGGTGAAGCAAAGAAAGTTGTTCCAAGCATAATAGAAGCAGAAAGCATAGAAATTAATGAAGTTATAAAAGAAATGAAAGTTGGAGATAGTAAACAATTATCGGCCAGTGTTTTACCAGAAAACACTACAAATAAAGAGGTAACTTGGGAAACAAGTGATGAGGATGTAATTAAAGTTAGCTCAAGAGGAGAAATAACAGCAATTGGTGAAGGAAAAGCATATATAACGGCAAGTACATCAAATAAAAAAACAGATTCAATTACAATATTAGTAACTGAAGATAAAAAAGAAGAGAACAATACAATAAATAATGTAGCAAATCAAAATAGCATTAATAAGACTTCAGATACTAGTTCAGAAAGTTTAAATCCACTAGGAGCAATTATAGCATTAGGAGCATTAGGCGGTGGAGGTTTATTGGGATATAAGAGGCTAAAAAATAAAAGGAGAAATTAATGTTAAGTTATAAAAAAATTTTTTTGGATACATGTGTTTTAAGTGATATAGGTAGAATGAATAAGAAAAAGAGAGCAGAGATAGCATATGAATTTTTGGTAAATAAGAAATACAAACTTATTATTCCTACATATATTTTAGAAGAATTAGAAAGAATGCCAGATAAAAATATAAGAGAAAACGTATATGACTTTCTAGAAATATCTTATGTGGGTTTTCCAAAGGGAGCAGATAAAATATTTGCAGAAGAAATTGAAGTTAATAAAAATAATTCAGAAATAGAAATAGTTGAGTTTAATGTGTCAATGCTTCAAAAAGATTCCAATGGAGAAACTATGGACTTTAAAAATTTTAAAGATAATTTATTAAATAACGATATGTTTAAGAGTATTACTAGTCAAAATAAACAAATAAAACAATATTTGCAAAAACAAAAAAGACCATTAAAAAATATAGATGATTATTTTAAGGTAATAATAGCTAAGCATTTATATGACTGTAAAATATCAAAAATTGATTATAATATATTTCCAGCATTTACTGTTTGGGCATATTCTTTAGCTAATAAAATAGAAAGTAAAGGATTAAAGCAAAAGTGTAATGAATTAAATGATGTTGCAATGAGTTATATAGTTCCATATATAGACATAGTTATAGCTGAAAAAAGGCAAATTAATTTATATAATCAGATGAAGGATAAGAAACTATTGAATTGCTTAAACAATATTATATTCAAAAAATATAGTGATGTTTTTGAATATGGTGAATTTAAAGTTGATAATATATAAAATAAAGAGGTCTAACTTTGTGCAATTGTAAAAAAACTGTAATCACGGGATATGGTAATATAGAATACTTGAGAAGATACTATAGAAGCAAGAGAACTTTTTTATATGTATATTGAGAACAAGCTGGTACTCTTTCCCACAAAAGATTTATGCAATTAGTAACTAAACTTCTTTTGACAAACCAAGAAAATTATGGTATTCTATAAAAGAAGTAAGAAATTTTGTATTATTTGTTTATGTTGAAGCACTGTGGTCTGTTCTAGCTATTTTATGCATGCAGTTTGCATAGCATAAATTTTGTAGTGGGCTATAGTGTTTTTTTAAATAAAAAAGGAGAGAAAAAATGAATAGAGAGGAAAAATTAGAAGAAGAAATAAAATTTAGGGGTTTCGGCTGCAAAACTATTACAACGAGATAATTGCTACATGTTGTAATAGTATAAGTAGCAAATATATCTCGTTATACTTAAAAAAATAGGATAAGGAGATATAAAAATGATAGAAATAGAATTAAATAATATAAAGAAAAACTACGGATTAAAAAATGTTTTAGACGGAGTTAGTTTTGAAATAAAAACAGGAGAAAAAATAGCTTTAATTGGAGATAATGGATCTGGAAAATCCACAATTTTAAAAATAATAAGTGGAGAAGAAAAAGCAGATTCAGGAAAAGTTAATATAAGAAAAGAAGCAGAAATTGGGTATTTAAAACAAGTGTATCCTAATGAAAATGACAGTATAGTAGTCGAGGAATATTTAAAAAGAAGTTTCAAGAAATATTTTGATATGGAAAAGAGATTAAAAGAATTAGAAGCTTTAATGTTAGACGAAAATCAGAATATAGAAAACCTAATAAAAAGATATGGTAGACTCCAAGAAGAATATATAACTTTAGGAGGCTATGAGCTAGAAGAAAAGTTTAAAAAGATATGTTCTGGGTTTAAATTCAAAACAGAATTTTTAAATAAAAAATACAATACTTTAAGTGGTGGAGAAAAAACCATAGTGAATTTAGCAACAATATTGCTAAAAAATCCAGATGTTTTGTTGTTAGATGAACCCACAAATCATTTAGATATAGAAACATTAGAATGGTTAGAAAAATTCTTAAATTCATACAAAGGTACGGTTGTTTTAATTTCGCATGATAGATATTTTTTAGATAAAGTGGTAAATAAAATAATACTATTAGAAAAAGGGAAAACTATAGTATATTTCGGTAATTATTCATATTTTGTAAAAGAAGACGAAAGAAGAACTTTGGCTGAGTTTGAGAAGTATAAAAATCAACAAAAGCAAATAGAAAAAATGAAAGAGTCAATTAAAAAATTAAGAAGTTTTGGAGAACTCGAACAAAATGAATCATTTTTCAAAAGAGCAAAATGCATAGAAAAAAGACTTGAAAAATTGGAAGTATTAGATAAAGTAAGCGTAGAAAAGAAGAAATTGCCAATTAATATTAATATGTCTTCTCGTTCTGGAAGAGATGTATTAATTATCAAAAATTTATGCAAAAAATATGGAGAAAAAGTAGTATTTAATAATTTTAATATGGAAGTCTACTTTGGCGAAAAGGTCAGAATAACAGGCGAAAATGGATCACGGGAAATCAACTTTAATTAAAATTATTTTAGGAAAGGACTCAAAATATCAAGGAGAAATAAAGTTAAGCCCTTCTGTAAAAATAGGTTATATACCACAAGAAATAAAATTTGAAAATGAAAAAGAAACAATATTTGAATTCTTTTCAAAGGAATATAATAAAAGCCAAACAGAAATAAGAACATTTTTAGCTAAATATATGTTCTTTGGAAATAATGTATTTAAAAGATTAGAAGAGTTATCCGGAGGAGAAAGAGTAAGATTATTACTTGCAAAGCTCGTAATAAAGGAAACAAATTTTTTAATATTAGATGAACCTACAAATCATTTAGATATAAGTTCAAGAGAAACTTTGGAACAGGCTTTACAAGAATACAAAGGCACAATATTATTTGTATCACATGATAGATACTTTGCTAACAAATTAACACAGAGAGAAGTAGCTTTATAGTTATTGATATTTAAAGAAATTAATATTAGGAAAAGTAAGAATAAGAACAAATATAGTAAGTTAATCATGTTGCCTAAATAATCAAACCATGTTATAATAATAATGTAGTATTTCAATTAGTCCATTCGCGTGATACTACCGAAGAAATTGATAGTTTAAAACTTGAATAATAGAAAATGTTGAGAACCTTTTTCTATGAATGGCAAAAATTTAAACCATAGCAAAATTATGGTTGTTTTTGCTTTGTTCATAGGAAGGAGGTTCTTTTTGTATATACAACCAAATATAAAAATAAAGGAGAAAATAAAAATGCAAGAAAGCGAATTAGAATATTATGAAAGAATAGGAAACTGGGATCTTAGTCAAATAAAATGTGAGGTCCGAAAAATAACAAATTGGGATTTTTACAAAGAAATAAAAAAACATACAAATGAAAAATCACTATGCTTAGATTTAGGAACAGGTGGAGGAGAAAAAGTATTAAAAAATTATCCAAAAGTAGGAATGATTGTTGCTACAGATTTTTCTAAAGAGATGCTAAAAACAGCAAAAGAAAATCAAAAAAAGTACCCACGAAAGAATGTAAAGTTTACATGGATGAATAATTTAGAAATGACATTTCCAAAAGAGACTTTTGATTTGATTTCAGCAAGACATACAATAATAAGTGCAAAACAAATATACAATTGTCTAGTAAAAGGTGGAACCATAATAATAGAAGGAGTGGATAAAAAAGATTGTTGGGAAATAAAGGAGATTTTTGAAAGAGGTCAGGCATATAATGACAAGATTTCGATAGCGCAAAAAGATTATTTAGATTTGAAAGAAGCGGGATTTAAAAAGATAGAGAAAATAGAAATATTGGAAAATGAATATTATAAAACAAAAGAAGATTTAATTGCTTTACTATTAAAAACCCCAATACTAGATAATTTTTCCGAAATAGGAAGTAATAAATTTGAACATAAAAATAGAATAGAAATGAACTTATTTGAAAAATATGTGGATAAGTACATCTTAAAAAAAGGCATTCTGTTGAAAAGAAGGTTGTATGGGATAATTGCAACAAAATAAGTAAAAAAATTTAAAAAAATTAGCACTCTCCTCTTGACATTGCTAAAAAGTGATGTATAATATACTTGCAACAGGGAAAAATAACATTAAAGTACATATGTGCAACCCATTTTGGGTATCAACACATAAAAATTTTAAAAGGAGGAATGACTTATGATGATGGTACCAAGAAGAAATGGATTTGATATTTTTGATGAGGTTTTCAATGATCCATTTTTCACAAAAAAAGAAAGCAAATTAATGAAAACTGATGTAAGAGAAAAGGATGGAAATTATGTACTAGATATTGATCTTCCAGGTTATGACAAAAATGACATTAAAATAGAATTAACAGATGGATATCTAACAGTTACAGCAAGCAGAACAGAACATAAAGAAGAAAAAGAAAAACACAATAAATATATTCATCAAGAAAGATTCTTCGGAGAATGCTCAAGAAGCTATTATGCAGGAGAAAATGTAAAAGAAGAAGATATCAAAGCAAACTTCAAAAACGGAACACTAGAAATTACATTCCCTAAAGAAGAGAGTAAAAAACTAGAAGATAAAAAGTATATACAAATTGAAGGCGAATAAAAAAGGACCTCGAAAGAGGTCTTTTTTTATTGCATATCAAAGATATTTTTGAACCAGATTTAGTCTATAGCAAAAAGCATTCTCATAGAAAAAGGTTCACATAAAGTAGACAGGACAACTAATCTATGGTAAAATAATTAATGGAAAAGTAGAATATGGGAGTTATTTTAATTATGAATTTAAATGAATTAATGATAGTAAATGAACAGGAATTAGAAAAACTAAATAAAGCTATAGACAGAATAAGCCAAGAAAAATCAAGAATTAATTTTAATAGAGACATATTAGAAAGGCTTATGGAAAGAATAGAAAAAGTAATTCCATATAGAGAAGAATCCGAAATTCGTATAATAACTCCAATAAAATATCATGAAATGTTAAGGCTTGTTATGGACTTTTACAAATCGATAGATGAAGAGATATATCAAAAAGTAAAGAAATATGTTTTGCAACAAGAAAAAGGTGTGAACTGCTATATATATAACCCATATAAAGTAGACAAAGAAAAATTAGATTCTGAAATTGGAATAGAATATTCTGGCTCTACTACAGAAGGAAAGAATTGGTGCGAAATACATATACCACTTACACAACAAATTAATTTTTTAAGAAGTAAAAAAAATATTGCTCAAGGCGAATTAGATAATATAATTCCAGAAGCTACTTTACAGGATGCATATGTTATGGTACACGAGATAGGACATGTCTTGGATTTTAATATAGATCAAATGAGATTAGGAAAAGCTCATGAAGGGAAAAAAGGAGTTACCAGGCAGTTGTTAACAGAGAGTACAGCTTTAGCTTTAGAAAAAATGTTTTCTAAATACTTACTAAAAAATAAAATTTTTTCAAAAGAGATTATACAAGCAATTGATAATATAAGAGAAAACCTTGTGCGAGATAATTGTAGGGCTACATATTATAAGTTAGTATTATACAAAGAAAAAGAAAAAAATGGACAGATTACAGAAGAATTTTTAGAAAAAATTATGAGGGATAAAAATTTTTCTAGAAATGGAATAAGAAGAATTGTAAAAGCTATAACAAATGATAATAATAAGGTTTGGTATCAAGAAAAATATGCAATTGCTAAATTAATTGCTCCAAGTATATTTAAAAAATATGAAGAAGGGGACATGTCAGCAATAAGAGAATATTTACAATCAACTCAAGAGGGAAATTTAAAAGATGCATTATTAGCAATAGGAATAAAAAATAATAAAGAAGGAATAGAAGTACTATTTAAGAACTTGCAAGAAGAAGAAATGCTAAGTAGAGAGCAAAATGAAAAGTCAGATGGATAAAAATGATAAGGAATATTTTCCCTTATCATTTTTTTGCAAAAAAGAGAACATTTTTTCGCAAAAACTATTGACATTAGAAAAATAAAGCAATAGAATATATACGAACAAACATTTGGAGGAAATAATATGATATCAACATTGCATATTAAAAATATTGGAATTATAGATGATTTATCAATAGATTTTAACGAAGGATTAAATATTTTAACAGGAGAAACGGGAGCCGGAAAAACATTAATAATACAATCTCTAGAAATAATTTCTGGTGGAAGATTTTCAAAAGAAATAATAAGAAAAGGTGAAAATTACTCATTAGTTGAAGCAAGCATTTATTTACCAGAGAGTGAAATTTCAGAAGATGGAAATATAATAATTTCTAGAGAGATATATTCAAATGGAAGAAATACATGTAAAATAAATGGCAAGTTAGTAACAGTTAGTGAATTAAAAAAAGTTATGAGTAAAATAATAGATATTCACGGACAACATGATAATCAAAATTTATTAGACAATTCAAATCACATATCATATTTAGATGACTTTGCAGGGAAAGAAATACATCCAATAAAAGCACAATATTCAGAGCTTTTTGATGAGTATAATAAAATAAAAAATGAATTAGAAAACAACTATGGAAACGAAACAGAAAAAGAAAGAAAATTAGATTTATTAAAATATCAGTTAAACGAAATAGAAACAGCTAATTTAAAAGAAACAGAAGAAATAGAATTAAATGAAAAACATACAGCAATGGTAAATAGCGAAAAACTTAAAGAAAACTTGCAAATTATAGATGACAATTTAAATAATAATGCAATAGAAGGAATTTCTAATGCAATAAGATGTTTCGAAAAAATAGAAAACTGTGGAGAGATATACAAAGAAAAACTAGCAGAATTAAAGAACATATATTATGAAATTCAAGAAACTAGCAGAGATATCTACTCATTAAAAGAAGATGCAGAATATGATCCATATCAAATGCAAGAAATAGAAAGAAGATTAGATACAATATTCACAATGAAAAGAAAATATGGAAATTCAATTATCGAAATATTAGAATACAAGGAGCAATTAAAAAACGAAATTGAATTAATAGAAAATGCAGATGAAATAAATAACAAATTAAAAATAAAATTAAAAGAAATAGAAGCAAAAATGGATAAACTATGTTTAGAAATGAGTAATATAAGGAAAAAATATGCTACTATTTTAAATGAAAAAATAAACAATGAATTAAAAAGCTTAGAAATGGTAAATGCTAAATTTAATGTTAATGTAAATAAAATAGAAAACCAAAAATATAATAAAAACGGATTAGATGAAGTTATATTTATGATTTGTACAAATATAGGAGAGGAAGAAAAAGAACTAACAAAAATTGCTTCAGGTGGTGAAATGTCTAGAATAATGCTTGCAATAAAAACAGTTATTGCAAATACAGATAAAGTTGGAATATTAATATTTGACGAGATAGACACAGGAATAAGTGGAAAAGCAGCAAAAGCAGTTGCTGACAAAATGAAATTGATTGCAAAGAACCATCAAATAATTTGTATAACACATTTAGCTACAATTGCAGCAAAAGGAGACTACAATTATTATATATTTAAACAAATAAACAATGGAAAAACTACAACAAATGTTGAACTATTAAATGAAGAAAAAACAATACAAGAAATTGCAAGAATTTCTAATGGAGAAATAACAAAAGTTGCAATTCAAAACGCAGAAGAGTTAAGAAAACTGGCCTGTGCAGTATAATATAAAACAACAAAACCCTCAGAAATGAATCTGAGGGTTTTAAAATTATAACAATATTTTTTAAAATAAAATCATTTTAAGAAACTCTTAAAACAGCTTTTTTAATTCTTTGTTGTTTCTTATATTTTTCGTAAGAATTTAAAGCAAATTCCAAAGCATTTTTATATGCGTTAGAATTTTGTTTATATTGCATCTTGCAAAATGCCTGTAAAATTGTTGTATCAATAATTTCTTGATTATATTGATAAATATCTGGATTTACAGTTAAGACTTTTTTTGAGCATTTATAATAAGAATCTTTTAATCTTTGAATTTTATAATCATCTGGAGCAAACTTAAAAATATGTCTAGCAAGTTCCAAAGAATATTCCAAATTTTTAACTGCAACTTCATCATATAATTTTTTTATTGCAGAATTTATAATTTCCATATTGTCTACATTTTTATACTTTGCAGGTAAAAATAAACAAAATTCAGAGTCATTTTGAACAAGATCAATAGAAGAAGATTTTACATATTTAATGTTAAGTTTGTAACTGCTTCCTAATAAGCTAATAGCTAGATATGACTTACTTTTAACAGTTTTACTAAAATTAATTATACCCATAAAAACCCCTCCTAAACAAAACAATGTTCGCTACTGTGAAATTATTTTACATCAACTAAAAAAACATGTCAACTATTTTAAACAAAAAATATAAAATTGTGATATAATATTTTAAAACAAAAAGGAGATGTTATTATGGAAAGAGAAAAAGCAGTAGAATTATTAAAAAAATATAATAAAGAAGAATTTCATATAAGGCATGCATTAACTGTAGAAGCAGTTATGAGATATTTTGCTAAACAAAAAGGATATGATGAGGATTTTTGGGGAATAGTTCGGTTTATTGCATGATGTAGATTTTGAATGTTATCCAGAAGAGCATTGCAAAAAAGCTCCAGAGTTATTAAAGAAAATAGATGCAAGTGATGAATTAATACATGCTGTATGTAGTCATGGATATGGAATATGTTCTGATGTAGAACCAACACACGAAATGGAAAAAATATTATTTGCAACAGATGAGCTTACAGGATTAATATGGGCAGCAGCAAAAATGAGACCATCTAATAGCACAAAAGATATGGAGGTTTCAAGTTTAAAGAAAAAATTTAAAGATAAAAAATTTGCAGCAGGTTGTTCAAGAGATGTAATAAAAGAAGGGGCAGAAAAGCTAGGTTGGGAATTAAATGATTTGTTTGAACAAACAATACTTGCAATGAGAGAAAGCGAAGATTTGGTAAATAAAGAAATGACAGAAATATAAAATAAAGCTTATAAAACGCAAAATTGACTAATTATGTAAAATGGTATAAAATATATATACAACAACCAGTAATACTGGATTTTAAGGAGCGACAAAAATGACAGAAAAAGATTTTGCAAAGATGACAAAAGATGAGCTAAAAAAACATTGCGAGGAGTTAGAAAAAGAGCTTGCAAAGGCTCACTGGTTTTTGCGAAACAAAATTCAGCAGGAGCAAGACAAAAAAGGAGAATAATTAATCTCCTAAACAGAAAAAGGTATCTCTGTAAAGAGATGCCTTTTTACTTTAATTATATACTATCACCTTTTAACATAGTTCTAATAGTATTATACAAATATGGCTTAAACTCATCAATAGGCATTGGGTCATTATACAAAATAGAATTAAAGCAAGTAGAACTTGCAAGTTCTATAATCATAAACAAAACAACATCAGGATTTTTAATATTAATTTTGTTTTCTTCTATTCCTTTTATAAATAAAGAGCGAAGCCCATCTTTGTTATCATCTAAAGTATTATAAATTTTAAATACAGTATTACTTTTAATTCCCCAAGACAAATTTTTAGAAATAAACTTAAGCAATGCAGGAAATTTAGTAAGTTCATCTATAACATAATTTATTATATAAATAATTTGATCAGAAAAATTACTTATATAGTTTTTTCTTAAATTTTCTAATGCATCACAAAATAATTTGTGAGATTTTTTTGCAACAAGAATATCTCTCAACTCATACTTATCTTTAAAATATAAATAAAAAGTACCTTTTGCAACATTCGCATTATCTACAATATCTTGTATAGATGTGTTTTGAATACCTTTTTCGGTGAACAACTTAAAGCCGGTATCTAGCAATCTATTTTTTTTATTTTCCTTAGTTTCTTGAATACTCAATTTAATCACCACATATATTATTATTGCATAAAATGACCAGTAGGTCAATCGAAAATGAAAAAATATTTATAAATTCCACCTGCAACACCACACCTTTCACATAAATTGAATAAATTTCAATAAAAATATTGACTAACGGTCATAACGGTGCTGCAATATAAAAATGACCGGTAGTCATAAAATGAAAGGAGCGATAATATGCTAAAATTTGGAGAGTTTATATGTAAGCATAAAAAAATAATTTTAGTAATTTCAATACTTTTACTAATTCCTTCAATATTAGGAATAAAGGCAACAAAAATAATGTGTCTCTTTTAGTTTATTAAAAAGCATTGACATTGATAAAAACAAAATATAAAATATATTTAATGTTATAAAAATAAGGAGTTAATTAATGCTAAAGTACATTTGGAGAGATAAAAAACAATTAATTATAATAATAGGAATAATACTAGTATGTAGTATAGCAATAGCAATTGGAATATATGCCCAAGTTACAAACAGCAAAATAACAAAAACAAAAGAAGAAAAAATAGAAGCAAACTACGAAGACTTAAAGAATAATTTCGATACAATATTCACAAATACTGTTAACAAAGAAGGAGCAATTAATGTTGAAAATGCTAATGTTAACTATGATGAGTTAATAGAAACAAAATATAACGTTAACGAGAAAAAAGAAACAAAATATAGTATAGTTGCAAAAATTCCTTTGTTTAAAAAAGAAACAGAAACAACAAAAAAAATAAATCAAGAAATATTTAATACTTTCGGTGGAAAAATAGTAGATATAATAACAAACAGCAATACAGATACAATCTATAATTTGGGATATGTTGGCTATATTAATGATAACATACTATCACTAGTTATAAAATGCACATTAAAAGAAGGGACAAAAGCACAAAGAACAATAATTCAAACATACAATTACAATATAGATGAAGACAGAATTGTAACACTAGATGAAATTATGCAAAAAAGAAATTTAGATAAAGAAAAAGTACAAAACCAAATAACACAAGAAATAACAAAATTAAGTAAGCAAAATGCAAGCTTTGCAAACCAAGGATATAACGTCTATGTAAGAAATCCAAATGACGATATATATAAAGTAGAAAACACACCAAACTTTTTCTTAGGAAAAAATAAAACTCTATATTTAGTATATGCGTATGGAAACAATGACTATACAAGCGAAACAGATTTAGTAATATTTTAAAATAAAAAGCCTCTCAATATTTTTTATTGAGAGGCTTTTACATTAAGGTTTTTCAGCTAACTTAATATTAACTTTAAATGTTTGGCCATTTCTATTTATTTCAAGTTCTAATGTATCTCCAATATTTTTGGATTCTTTTATCTTATTTAACTCATCCATTGTTTTAATAGAAGTTCCATCAACAGAAACAATCACATCTCCAGATTTTAAATCTACTAAAGAAGCCGGACTTGAGCTTTGAATTCCCTTAATATAAATTCCAACAGGAAGTTTATACTTTTCAGCCATAGCATCTGTAATATCAATTCCTTCAATACCAATATAAGGCCTTAAAACTTTTCCATGATCTATTAGTTGTTTGTAAATATCAATTGTATCATTAATTGGAATAGCAAATCCCATACCTTCAATACCAGTTCCAGAAAGCTTTAAAGTATTAATACCAATTACTTTACCTTCACTATTTACTAATGCTCCACCACTGTTTCCAGAGTTTATTGCTGCATCAGTTTGAATTAAAGTATAAGTAGTTCCATTGTCACCTGTAACAGTTCTATTTACAGCACTTATAATTCCAGAAGTAACACTACTTTGCATTCCCAAAGGATTTCCAATAGCCATTGCAAATTCTCCAATTTTAACAGAACTAGAATCTCCAAGCTCTGCTGCTGTTAAATTATCTTTTTCAATTTTTATAACAGCTAAATCAGTTTGCTCATCTGTACCAATAATTTTAGCTTCATACGGAGTAGAATCATTATACAAATATACATATACCTTTGTTGCTTTAGAAACTTCATAATAACTAGAAGAATCACTAGAATTAATAATATGATTATTTGTTAATATATATCCATCTTTACTAATTATAATTCCAGAGCCTTGTGCTTGTGCAAGTTGTGACATACCTTGCATAAAGTTTGAGGTTACAGTGTATTCTACAGTAATACCAACAATTGAAGGTAAAACTTTATTTGCAGAATATATTGCAGTATCAGAATAATTAGAAAGAGATACAGTTTGAACAGTTCCAGTGTTAGAAGTAGAAGCAGGAATTGTAGAAGTCTCTTCTGTTTTTCCAGTAGAAACGTTTAAAATAGAATCTTTTATACCAGGAACACTAAAAGCTATAGATATAACTAAAGTTGTGCCCAATATTCCAGAAAAAAACGGAATTAAAAAAGACTTTCCAAAACTAGAACTTCCATTTGAAGTATCATCAAAACCTTTAAAAAAATCATTGTTTTCTTTCATTAATATAACCTCCTTATAAAAATAAATATCTAATATAATAATAACCTAAACTAAAAATATAATACAAGATATATATTAAAAAATCCTGAAAAATTAATAATACAAATTCTAATTTACCTAAAAATTATATTGAAATAAATTTCTACATATAATATAATAAAAACAATTTAAGGAGTTGAAAAAATGAATTTAAAAAGTAAAAATGGTATAACAATAATAGCATTAGTACTTACAGTAACAATAATGCTAATACTAGTTGGAGTAACAGTAAAAATAGGAACAAACTCAATAGACGAATCAGAAAAACAAGACATAATAACAAATATGATATCAATAAAAACAAAAGCAAAAATAGTTAAAGATAAGTATAATTTTAAAGATATAGAAAACTTGGTAGGAACACCCTTAATAGAGGACACAGAGCATACAACAACAGATGTAAAAGTAGAAATACCAGGTGAAAAAATAAATAAATGCTATATATGGACTCAGGAAGACTTAAATGACCAAGGATTAGCATCAATAAGCTCTAACAAATCAGAATTTTATATTGTATGCTATGGAGATGACGAAATAGAAGTGTACTATTCAAAGGCAGTAGACGGAAAATATAGTTTAACAGAGCTACAAGAAGAGGATTAATAATGAAAGAAAGAGAAATTGAAAGACTAAATAAATTAAAAGAATACGAAAAAAAGTTATATGATAAAGGAATAAAATATATTGCGGGTATAGATGAAGCTGGAAGAGGGCCTTTAGCAGGACCAGTAGTGGTAGGATGTGTAATAATGCCACAGGATTCCTTTATAGAATATGTAAATGACTCAAAAAAAGTGTCAGAAACAAAAAGAGAAATGCTTTACGAAAAGATAACAAATGAAGCAATTGCATGGAGTACAGGAATTGTAATGCAAGATGAAATAGACGAAATAAATATATTAAATGCAACAAAAAAAGCACTAACAATGGCAATAGATAACCTAAAAATAAAACCAGAAGTTATAGTGGTAGATGCTCTAGAAAAAATAGATACACACCAAATTCCATATATATCAGTGATAAAAGGAGATGCTAAAATTTATAGTATATCAGCAGCATCAATTGTGGCAAAAGTAACTAGGGACAGGATAATGAGGGAATATGATCAAATCTATCCACAATACGGATTTGCAAGTCATAAAGGATATGGAACAGCAAAACATATACAAGCAATAAAAGAGTATGGAATATGTTCAATACATAGAAAAAGTTTTGTAAAAAACTTCATATAATCTATAAACAAAAAAGAGAAAATGAAGGAGTAAATTACTAAAAAGAAATGGCGCAGTTGGAAGTCCAACTACGCCAAAATGTTTGAAATTTGAAAAAGTAAGCTTTAATCTTCAGAATTAAGAATCCATAAACAGTTTGTAACACATTTCTGAAGAATGTTGTAAATCACTTTCTGGCTCTCAAGATCAATATGCCGTGTGAGAGCAATACTACAAGACCCAATCAAGAGCCTGTAATCATCAAGAGTTTTACAAGCCTTAAGCCGATTTTCCAAACAAACAATAGAATTACACATTTAGGTAACTCCTCCTTAAAAAAGAATGTAAAACTATTATACACATTTTACATAAAAAAATCAAATTTTGGAGGTTATTTTATGAATATTAAAGAAATTATAGCTAAAAAAAGAGATGGATTAGAATTAAATAAAGAAGAAATAAAATATTTTATAGAAGAATATACAAAAGGAACTGTTACAGATTATCAAGCAGCAGCACTAATTATGGCAATGTATATCAATGGATTAAATAGTGAAGAAACTACAAATTTAACATTAGAAATGGCACACTCTGGAGAAATTCTAGATTTATCAAAAATTTCTAAAACAGTTATAGATAAACATAGTACAGGAGGAGTTGGAGATAAAATAACATTAGTGTTAATGCCAATTATTGCATCACTTGGCGTGCCAGTTGCAAAAATGTCTGGAAGAGGCTTGGGCTTTACTGGTGGAACAGTAGATAAACTAGAATCAATTCCGGGATATAAAACAGAAATAAAAACAGACGAATTTATAGAAAACGTGCAAAAAGTTGGCATAAGCCTAATTGGCCAAACAGCTAATTTAGCACCAGCAGATAAAAAAATATATGCACTACGTGATACAATTAGCTGTGTAGACAATATGTCACTTATAGCATCAAGCATAATGAGCAAAAAAATAGCTGCAGGTGCAAACAAAATAGTATTAGATGTAACATGTGGAAGTGGAGCTTTTATGCAAAACGAAAAAGATGCAATAGAGTTATCTAATATAATGAAAAACATAGGAAAGTTAGCAAATAGAGAAACAGTATGTATAATTACAAATATGGACGAACCAGTTGGATATGCAATAGGAAATAGCTTAGAAATTATAGAAACAATAGAATGTTTAAAAGGAAATATGCCAGAAGACATAAAAGAAATAATAACAACAATAGGAGCATATATACTAAAACTTGCAGATAAAGGTGACAATTTAGAAGAAAACAAACTAAAAATATTAGAAAATATAAAAAACGGAAAAGCATATAATAAATTTTTGAAATTAGTACAAAATCAAAATGGCGATATAGAATATGTAAAAAATACAGATAAATTTGAAAAAGCAAAATACATATTACCAGTAATTTGTGGAAAAGACGGATATGTAGAAAAACTAAATGCAGGAGAAGTAGGAAAAATATCAGTAGACTTAGGAGCAGGAAGATTAAGAAAAGAAGACGATATAGACAAAGCAGTAGGAATAGTGCTAAATAAGAAAAATGCAGACAAAGTAAAGAAAGGTGATATACTAGCATTCGTGTATGCAAACAATAAGCAAAAAGGAGAAACAGCAGTAGAAGATATGCAAAATGCATACAAAATAGTAGAAGAGCCAGTAAAAAAAGAAAAATATATTTTAGGAATTATATAGGAGGAAAACAAAAAATGAAAATAATGTTTATATGCACAGGCAACATTTGCAGAAGTGCAATGGCACATGCAATGTTTGAAAAAATGGTAAAAGAACAAAATAAAAATGTACAAGTATATTCGTGTGGCATATATGCACAAAATGGTGATATTCCAACATATGAAGCAATTGAAACAATGAATGAATATGGGATAGATTTAAGAAATCATAGAGCAACAAATATAAGAAACTCAAACATAGAAGACATGGATGTAATACTTTGCGCAACAATTTCACATAAAAATAGTGTTATAAATATGTATCCAGAATTAAAAGAAAAAGTATTTACAATAAAAGAATATGCAGGATATCCACAAAATGATTTAGATATAAAAGACCCATGGGGATACGGAATAGAAGTATACAAAAATTGTGCAAAAGAAATACAAGAGTGCCTTGATAGGATTATAGGAAAAATATAATTCACATCAGCACACTTCTCACTTCAAACAAATCAAAGAAAGGAATAAACAAATGAACATATTAGAAGGACTAAACGATAAACAATATGAAGCAGTAATAAATACAGAGGGACCAAACCTAATTATAGCAGGTGCAGGTTCAGGAAAAACAAAAGTATTAACACATAAAATAGCATATTTAATAGGAGAAAAAAATGTAAAGCCATGGCAAATACTTGCAATTACATTTACAAATAAAGCAGCAAACGAAATGAAAACAAGGGTAGAAGCATTAGTTGGAGAAGCAGCAAATGAAATGTGGCTAGGAACTTTCCACTCTATTTGTGTTAGAATTTTAAGAAGATTTATAGATAGATTAGGATATGAAAGCTCATTTATAATATTCGATACATCAGACCAAAGAAGTTTAGTAAAACAATGTTTAAGAGAATTAAATATTGATGATAAATTGTTTACAGATAGAAGCGTATTATCAGAAATAAGCAATGCAAAAAATGAAATGCTTACACCAGAAAGCTACAAATTAAGAACAAATGGTGAATATAGAAAAGAAAAAATTGCAGAAATATATGCTGTATATCAAAGAAAATTAAAAGAAAATAATGCAATAGATTTTGATGATATTATCAATTTTACAATAGACATATTAACAGAAAACCCAGATGTTTTAGAGTATTATTCAGATAAATTCAAATATGTATTAGTAGATGAGTATCAAGATACAAACAAATCACAATTTACATTATTAACATTAATTGCGGCAAGACACGGAAACGTTACAGCCGTAGGAGATAATGACCAAGGAATATATTCTTTTAGAGGAGCAGACATATCAAATATATTAAACTTTGAAAAGGATTTTCCAGGAACAAAAATAATAAAATTAGAGCAAAATTATAGATCTACAAAAAGTATATTAAATGCAGCAAATGCAATAATCAAAAATAATAGCAAAAAATATGAAAAAAACTTATGGACAGAAAAAGAAGAGGGAAAACTTCCAGAAGTACATATATGTAATGATGAATATGATGAAGCAAGATATATTGCAGAAGAAATAGAACATTTAAGAAGAGAAGAATATTTAAAATATTCAGATTTTGCAATTCTATACAGAATGAATGCGCAATCACGTAGTATAGAAGAGATTTTGGTAAGAGAAGGAATTCCATACAGAATTATAGGTGGACACAAATTCTACGAAAGAAAAGAAATAAAAGATATAATTAGCTATTTAAGATTAATTCAAAACACATCAGATAATTTAAGTTTGCAAAGAATAATAAATGAGCCTAAAAGAGGAATAGGAAAAACAAGTTTAGAAAAAATAGAATCAATAGCATCAACAAACCGGAATATCAATGTATGAAGTAATAAAAAAAGCAGATGAGTTTGGACTAAATAAAGTATTCGCAAATTCGAGAGATTTTGTAAATGTAATAGAAGAATTAAGAGCAAGTAAAGATGAAATTAAAATTTCAGAACTTGTAAAACAAACACTAAACAAAACAGGATATACAAAAGCTTTAGAGCTAGAAAGTACCACACAAGCAGAAACAAGACTAGAAAACTTAGATGAGTTTTTAACAGTAGCAATAGAGTTTGAGGATGAAGCTGCAGAAAACAACTTAGCAGAATTCTTAGAAAGTATAACACTTACAAGTGATGTAGACGAATTAGAAGATACAGACGAAGCAGTAACATTAATGACTTTACATAGTGCAAAGGGGCTAGAATTCCCAGTAGTATTTTTAATAGGAATGGAAGACCGGAATATTCCCAAGTTATAAATCAATAGGAGAAGAAAGAGAACTGGAAGAAGAAAGAAGACTTTGTTATGTTGGACTAACAAGGGCAGAACAATTTTTATACTTAACATGTAGCAGACAAAGAACAATATTTGGTTCAACATCATGCAACAAAATATCTAGATTTATAGAAGAAATACCACCAGAAATGCTAGACGGAGATAAAAATACAAAAACAGAAAAACTATACGAACCAAGAGAAACAAAATATGAATGGGAATATGGAACAGTAAAAAAATATCAAACAAAAGCATTCGGAGATAAATACTCTCCAAAAGAACCAGCATATCAATTTAGAACAGCAGAAAGTTTCTTAAATTCACTAAACAAAACAAAAACAGAAGGAGTAGATTTAAGCCAATTTAGAGCAGGTGTAACAGTATACCACAAAAAATTTGGAGAAGGAGTAATAAACTCAGTAGAACAAGAAGGAGAAGACTTAAAACTAGATATAAACTTTGAAAAAGCAGGACATAAAAGACTAATGGCAAAATTCGCAAATTTAGAAATAAGATAAAAAAGAAGAGCAATCTTCTTTTTTTATGCAAAAAAATTGGAATTTGTAATTATACTCAAAAACATGTTGCAAAACCTACGATGCATTCGGG
>ENA-OOWZ01000068-OOWZ01000068.1-human-gut-metagenome-genome-assembly--contig:-NODE-68-length-61026-cov-20.172164_pt1 | contig 61026 bp, 98 predicted proteins | sample MGYA00241580_ERZ501329 | MGnify/ENA primary metagenome ERZ501329 (study PRJEB25962, sample SAMEA2042923) | human gut metagenome | biome: human gut; feature: human-associated habitat; material: faeces... | reverse complement strand
GGAACACCGGGGACAGGAACACCGGGAACTGGAACACCGGGGACTGGAACACCGGGGACTGGAACAAATCTTCTTGTAATACTGGTTGCTTTAATACAGAAGAACAGAAGATTATGTTATTCAATAAACCGTCAAATATGACTTATAACGATTGGCTTAGATCGGATGCAAGATATTTACTGAATCATATACCCAAAGATGTTGTTGAATGGGTATACGAAAAAGATATGACTGATGAAGAAAAGGCAGCGCATCCAACTTATGAAACAACAGGCGGTTATCTCAGAGTGCTTGATGAATCTGAATGTGCACAAATTTGGTGGGACGGACTGTCGGAAACTGATAAATCCACAATAAAAGCGATACCAAATTTTAACGGTGAGATTTTCGAAGAATGCACCGGAATTAAAATCAGGGAGGTTGACGAGTGACCGAACAGGAAAAGGAAGATCAGGAACAAATCGAGTACCTGAAACAGTGGAAAGAAAAGAGGGAGAAGAAGCGTGAAGAGCGAAAGAAGCGAAAACACTGGTTTCGAAAACTATTCAAGTTGCGATAAGCTGTGCGATTTGTGCGAGTTTTACGAAGATTGCACAGACCCAGACAAATGGGATTCGGATACTCCCTGTGCAAAAAGTGCTATAACAATGAATATGACGAAGAAGAAATGGAGTGGATAGAAGATGAAATATCAAGTCGGAAACAAGGTGAAAGTCAGAAATGACTTAACGTGTTATAGGGAATATGGCTGCAGAATAGCCCTAAAAGAAATGTGTGCTATGAAAGGAAAAACAGTAACCATCAAAGAGGCTCTGGATTACCACTATCTAATCGAAGAGGACAAAGGTTATTGTATGTGGACAGATGAAATGTTTGAGCCAGTAGACAGAGAACTGACGGTGGAAGAAGCAATTAAAATCCAGGCAAAAATATGCAATAGAGTTAATTCATGTAAAGGCTGTGTATTTAATCAGCTTAGAAATGGCAAGTTTAGAGGCGAATCATATCGCAGTTGCGCTGAATTCCGTATGAAGAATCCGGACAAAGTAATTGAAGTCATTAAACAGTGGTTGGAAGGCGAAAAGAAAGAAGAAATCAAGGTGCGTGACAAAATGTATTGCCGGATTGTTGACAGTGATGGTTCGACGGTATACACAGAAGCGGTTCCAGACGAATGTAGCCTGAGTGATATAGCGACAGAGGTATTAAAAAAATACTGTTCAGAACATGATGGTGATTACTTTGCAATATATGAGAATAGATGGGAAGTGGTGAAGCAATGATCATAGGAGAAAAGATCGATTACATGATTCAGTGCTTGAAGGTAGCAAAAGCTGAATATGATTACATGACAGACTATATTGCCAATGAACCAGATAGCTTTTCAAAAGCAGGAGACTTTTACATCACTCACAGGAATCCAAACAAGGCACTGATTAAGGACAATTTGAAGAATGTGGCAAGAATGGGATTCCAGCTTGCCAATGAGGTGATGTGATGGCAAAATGGGGAACTAAAAATCCACCAAAGAAAAAAGGAAGATATTTGGTAACGATAAATACGCCTTTTGGTAGACAAGTACGGCAAGCTGAAAGATGCGAATATCCAAAAGGAAATTGGACATGGAACATTCTTCCTAGCGGTGCTATCGAAGATGTAATTGCGTGGCAGAAATGCCCTGAACCGTATAAAGGATAAATAAATTGCAGAAAGGAGACGGAGCTCCGGCCGGGCAAAGATATATCGGCTCCTTCAGAGAAGATGAAAAAAGAAGAATTCATAAAACTTGCACCAGGATGCGGATACGGCAGTGAAGACCGGGCAAGAGATTACACAGAAAGGAATCCTAAAACGCATTATGGCGTAGATGATTTTATCAAGTTATACCACGAGTCAACAGACTCTATGCACTGGAACGGTGTACGTGCCACGAAAGGGTTATATGAAATGCACGGGATTAACGGAAAAACTACGGCTAAGAGGAATGGAGTGACCGGTAATAGTAGTGCAAGACAGGATTGGGGGATGTGAGAGTGAAATTTATAGACTGGTTCGCCGGAATAGGTGGTTTCAGAAGAGGAATGGAACTTGCCGGACATGAATGCGTTGGTTTTTGCGAGTTTGATAAGTTCGCTACAGCAAGTTATATTTCCATGCATCTTCTGACGGACGAACAAAGAAAGAAACTGGATGAAATAACGCAGAAGAAAAGGCAGAAGGAGATTTTAAAAGATGAATACAGAAATGGAGAATGGTACGCAAATGACGTTAGAAGAGTGTGTGCCGATGATATCCCAAAAGCAGACTGTTGGTGCTTCGGATTTCCATGCCAAGACATCTCAGTTGCAGGAAAGCAACTTGGATTTCAAGGAAACCGTTCAAGCTTGTTTTTCAGAGTTATGTACCTTATCGGACAGCTCAAAGAAGAAGATAAACCCACTTACCTTTTCATTGAGAACGTTAAGAATTTGCTTAGTGTTAATGGAGGATGGGATTTCGCCAGATTGCTCATTGAAATGGAGCAGGGGGGGTATGATGCAGAATGGCAAGTGCTCAACTCCAAAGATTTCGGAGTACCACAGAACAGAGAAAGGTGCTTCATTGTCGGACATCTTAGAGGGAGAAGTTCTTCAAAAGTATTTCCTATCGAAAGAGCAGACGGAGAAAATCGTGTTCAAATAATTGGCCATAAAGATGGATATAGAAGAAACACTCAAGTGTTTGCACCTAATGGGATTACAGAAACCCTTGATACTGGTCAAGGTGGTGGGCGTGGTCAGCATGTCGCACTACCGTGTTTTACAGATTTATGCACCAGTGGAGCAGAAACAACTAATGTTTGCAGATGCTTGCAAGCGAGATATTACAAAGGAGTGGGAACGTATAAAGCACAAAATAGTGGAGTGGCAATTCCAGTTCTTACGCCTGATCGAGCAGAAAAAAGACAGAATGGACGGAGATTCAAAGAAGATGGTGAGCCGATGTTTACACTTACTGGGCAGGATAGACATGGAGTAGGAATAGAGCCGCTCGGAGTGCTACGGAATGTTCGTAGTGATTACGGAAAAGAAATCCGCAAAGATTATGAAGCTGGAAGCATCAAAATCTCCAGACATGAATTCCTTGAAAGTGAAGTCAGAGATGATGGAGTAGTGAACACATTATTAACAGTGCAAAAAGATAACCAGCTTGTAGTTAAAGTAGACGAAGCAACAAAACATGGTTATTCAGAGTGCAGAGTAGGTATCGATAGCGTAATTTTATCTGTTCCGGGGAGCAAAACCAGAAGAGGAAAAGTAGGACATGATCTTGCGAATACGCTTGATACCAGTTGCGATCAAGGAATTTTTGTGCAGGTATCAGATGATTTGATTGTGTATGCTGTCTGGTATGAAAAATATCAGTGTTATATAGCGATACGAAGACTAACACCAAAAGAATGTTTCCGGCTACAAGGTTGGACGGACGATTATTTTGAAAAAGCACAGTTTGTAAATTCTGACAGCCAGTTGTATAAGCAAGCTGGAAATGGAGTAACTGTGAATGTGATTGAAGAAATCGCAAGAAACATGAAAATTGAAGAGGATACAGATTGATGATTAGAAGAAAGAAATAACACTTATCCTATAGGAGTTGAGGTAAAAAAATGACAGAACAGGAGAAACAAGAAATCATTGCGGAAGTAGAGAAAAACGTAATGGAAGAAGTCAGCCGACGGGGTAAAGAAGAGAGCGCGAAAGTCCTTAAGGTACCACGCGAAAAATGGTACGGGGATCGCGTTTCACGGTTTGATCCGTTAAGAGATCCACTGATGCAGGATGCTTTCGACAGCCCGTACATGGCATGGGATGCATGGGAGCATATCAGAAGATTGACTTGCTTAGTATGTGGTGTGAGATATGTACGGCAGTTAGAGGGCAATCCAGATGCAGAAAGGATTTGTGATGAGATATGCCAGAAAATCTATGATTTGAGAATAAGTGTGGGTGAGAAGAATGGACATTAAAATAAAAGGGATAGACAAAGACACATTAAAAGTTGGGGATGTGGTAGGTATTGCAAGACCTGTCAGAATTGGTTGGTATTCACAGTTTAGGCATTTAAAAATCTGTCAGGCAACAATTACCAGAATCACACCGAAACGGACAAAAATTGAGACAGAGCAATTCGGAGAACATGATAAGAATGAGATTTTTTATGAGTATGATGAAAATGCGGAAAAAGAAAATGAATTAGCTATCATGTTTGAACAATTTAAATATGGAAGATATGCGATTGAGGACTTTGATAGGAAATACGGTCTTGATTCGATTGGTGATGAAGACTTGATGGAAGCAGCAGATCACATGAAAGCAATCATGGAAATTATAGAGAAATACAAGGGGTAGCAATGTTTGAAGAATTATATAAATTCATATCCAGATTGCATTGCGGTATAAAGTTCATGCCGGAAAAGGATTTTAACGAGCTTTTATCTCGGTGCGACTGGGAGCAAAAGATTTATGCATTGTGCTTTAGATATTGGTAAACGAGGAGAAAAATCATGAGAGTAGCACTGATTGATGTAGACGGTCACAACTTCCCAAATATCAATGATGAAGTCATGGAAGACTGCACGATAGCGTGCCAGCTTCTGACGTGGAACAAATAAGAACGATCTGACAATTGAATATTGATGTAAAATTCAGTATTCAATTGCCGGTAGAAAGGAAGAAAATTATGCATTGCTGTATACATTTATTAACTAAACAATTACCTACAGAAAAGGAAATTGAAAAGATTATGGAACCGTATAATTGGGATTCGATAGACAATGAAGATACGGACGATGTGGAGAAAAAAATAGAATATCCGGTGTTTACGTGGGATTGGTATCAAATTGGCGAAAGATACAGTGCTTGCCTCAAACTGAAAGTAGATGGATATGATTCAGAAAACAGAGAGTATTATAACTGGGGGTATTTTGAAAGAAATCCAAGAAACGAAAGACTGTTCCATTCTGCACTGTTAAGCGAATTAAAAGGGAATGCAAAAGTACCATTTGCGTATAGAGAAGAATCATATTTCCTGAATATGGGATACCGTGATGGATACATTCTTGTTGACGCAGCAAGACAGAAAGACATCTTGAATCTGGACGAGCTCGGATGCTTTGGATGCGTTTTGCCAGACGGATCAGCGATTGCCAGAGAATCGTGGACTGGTAATGGATTTGTCGAAGATGATAAGTTCGAAGAGAAATATAAGAAAGCTGTAGCTGACAATATGGACGGATTCCTTACTGTACTGGATGTACACGATTAGTGAGGATGAAAATGGAGATGTGCAAAAGAGCGATAAAGGCAAATGTATGTCCTAAGGTTTGCGATATATGCGCATGGAATACGAAAAGGTGGAGTTAGTTATGAGAATCATTAGTCAGGATGGAAGAATAGACTTACCTTATGAGAAAGTATGTCTCTACATAGACAGCACTCTTATTATTGCTAGTTGCGATAATGTGAAATATATGATGGGAAGTTATTCAAACAATGAGGAAGCGGTTAAGTATATGGGAATGTGCAGAAAGCATTATGCAACAGCAGAATACAACAGACGGATTATCCCAAAGGGAGATACAGTTGCGGATATGGAAAATGCGAAAGAATTGCTTACATCTGGTTTTATCTTTCAATTTCCAAAATAAGAGGAGATGTAAGTATGAGTAGGAACAGATCATTAGAAGAGATACAAGAAGATGTTAGAACGCTGACAAGATTACCATCGGAATTCATTCATGCAAAACTGGATGAGTTATCGGCAATGAATTGAGAAAAGGAGAAAGTGAGGATAAAAAATGAGTAAAGCGAAGAAGTGTGACAGATGCGGTAAGTTCTACGAGAAAAATGTGGTGATGAAATCGAAAGGTTCATTTCTTGGAAGTACCATTGGAGGAATCAATACAGCGACAAAAGAAGGAAAAACAGATGAACACTTCGACCTGTGCGATGATTGCATTAAGAAGCTGGGTGAGTGGATTAAAAAACAGAATTTGGACAGTAGGTGGATCCCCGTTAGTGTAAGATATCCAGACAACGCAAGAGAAGTATTGGTAACCATAAAGCGAACCGAAAACGGAAAATCCAGATATATGATAGATAAAGCAAAGTGTATCCATGACATATACACGGATAGAACAGTGTGGGATTCCTATGATTATGGAGCTATAGGAATTTCAAACGCAAAACATATGGAAGTTACCGCATGGATTGAATTGCCGGAACCGTATATGGGAGAATAGGAGGAAGAATAATGGTATCAAATCAGATTATTGAGGTCTTAAATGAGATCTGCAACAAATTCGGTCTGGCAATCGACTGGACGAGCAAGAATGTACAGCCGTATTTGCAAGAGCTGATAGCAAAATGCGTGGCGTATAAATTTGCAACCAGCATCATGTGGCTGATATTCGGAATTCTTGTTTGCACTATAGGAGGTGTGCTTGCAAAAATGGCAGTTGGTAGTTGGAAGAAATACAACGAAGAAGGACCAATATCCGATTACGAGATGTACTGTGCAATTCAAGGTATTGCAAGCGGCATCCTTCTCACTGTTGGAATTGTTATGGTTGTATGCAACATTACCACAATGATCGCTTGTAAGACGTTCCCGGAAAAAGTGGTTCTGGATATGATAACACAATACATGAAAGGTTAGCAACATGGTGGCAATGATAACATTAGCCGGAATGCTGCAATGGAGAATGCTGAGAAATGAATGGGAGGAAGCGTGATGAGACTGATTGATGCAGATGAATTTATCAAGAAATTTAGCTATGCAAAAGACAACACACAAGAAGAAAACACGATGTGTGCAACAGTTAGGAGAATGGTTAAAGAACAGCCAACAGCATATGATATGGAAAATGTTTTGGAGCAGTTGGAAAAATCAAGAGGATACATTGCAACAACACAGTATTGTAATGATATGAATGGTGATTCTACGTGCGGTGTAAGAAGTTGTTTTGGATGTTGCCTTGATTATCTGATTGGGATTGTAAAACGAGGTGGGATAGATGAGACTAATTGATGCAGACGAGCTTCTGGAACGTGTGAAAGCGAGCATGAAAAACAACACGCATAGAAATGGAAACGCTGCGCTTAACCATATTTCGGAACATATGCATTTTATGAGACTTATTGTAGATCAGCCGACATTGTTCGATGCGGAAGGTAAGAAGCTGATGGAAATATACAAGCTGTTCAACATTGATGGAAGTTTGAAAAGAAAACTGACAGTGAAAGAAATGGTGATGTTATATCATATTGCAGATGTGATGAGAGGTGGAAGAGATGAAGAATAAAGAGAAGTTTGCAAAAGAGATTGTGGATGCCGTAACAAGTGGTGGATATGGTTTCTGTTTCGATAAATCTTCGGGAAAAATAAGAAGATGTGATGAACTCTCATCATGTAATGAATGCTTATTTTGTGAGCCACATAGCGTAGATGAATGCGATAAAGCAAAAAAAGAATGGGCAGAATCTGAGTACATCGAAAAACCAGTGATAAGCAAGACTGATAGGGCATTTTTGGATTATCTCGATAAAAATTATGAATACATTACAAGAGATAATAATACTTGGTTATATGCGTATAGTGAGAAACCAAGCAAGGGTTATATTTTTTGGGAGATAGGCAGTGGTAAGAGTGTTTGTTTTGATGGCCTTATTGACATTGACTTTCCAATGGTCAAATGGTCAGATGAAGAGCCATGGCTTATCGAGGATCTGAAAAAGCTGGAGGTGGTTGACAGTTATGAGTAAAATTCCAAAAGAAATAGTAGACAAGATTGAGCAGAGAAATAAACTCAATGAAGAAATAGAAACATGGTGCAAAGAAAATCTTAATATGGGTGGAATGCGTTCAAACGGTGTGGATATTACAGCTCATCACGCTGGTGATGAGCAAACGACAGTCAATGGTAGAGAGTGGTGCGAACAACGGACTGGATATTGTGAAGATGATTATTACGGTCATTATTACTGGGAAACAGAGTATCCGGAAAAATATCTGCACATGGAATTTTGGGTGTAAGAGTTGGAGGTGGTTGAAGAATATGAATAGAGAAATTCTTTTCAGAGCGAAACATATTCATACAATTCCAGGTAATGATCGGGAATATCTTCGACAACCCAGAATTGATAGGAGAGACAAAAGATGGCGAAAGTAGATAAGGAATACACCTGGAGAATGCAGGGAATGACACATGCACTGGAAGTTGTCCGTGAAAACGGCATTGAAGCACTTGCTAAAGAGGTTAAAATGCGCGGATTTACAAGGGTACCGCTTGGAGTCCAGGACAGCGAGTGGAGACGTTTTGTCGATGTAATTTCCACAAACTTGTATAACATGACAATCACAACAGCAGCAATGGCACTGCATGATGGTTTCGGATTCGGAAAGGACAGGCTGAGAAAATGGAAGTCTGTTTTTGACAAGAAAGTAGAACACGCTATGAACATTGACTGGCTTGGTGAACACTATGTGAGTTTTGAGGATTACGCAAACTATCTGAACGAGTTGTATGACGTTGGTATAGACATTAATGTCCTTGCCAGAGTACAAAAGACGAACGATGCACTTATTCCTGGATACAGACAGGCAAGTGTGGACAGAATACTGGAAATTCTCAAAGATGGCGGTTTTAACGAAGCTGCGGAATATCTGGACAAAAAGGTAAGATAGCCAAGTGTCAGCCTTGGTAAATGCTGACGAAAGGCAGGGAATATGAGAACACGTTTTTATAATCTTTGCAAAGGAGAAATCGATTTTTTAATCGAAAATTGTAATTTTACCGATGATGAACGCATATTAATAGAAATGGCAAGCAAAAGAAAAAGCGATATTGAAATTGCTGACAGACTCAGTATAAGCACTTCTTTAGTGACAAAACGAAAGAAAAAGATAATGGACAAAATTCTTGAGTTTCTGAAAGGAGATGTTTGTTTGACAACTATTTACGTGAACGGTCAACGTGTCGACAAGAAAGATCTTGAAAAAATGGAAATTCACATTGAAAGTGTAAAAAAGATTCTTTCTGAGAAATTGACAAAAAATAAATAGCAGTGTAGGATTGACCTGAATAGAGTTCAGGTCAATTTTATTAAAGGGGGAATTGACATGAACAGATTGAACGTAGGATACCTGCGGGTGTCGACTGAGGCACAGACAGAGAAATATGGTCTTGACTTACAGAAACAGAAGATTATAGAACGAGCAAATAAGGATGGGACCACCATTGATCGTTGGTATATCGATGGTGGCTATTCCGGAAGCAAACTTGACCGCCCGGACATTCAAAGACTTCTGGAAGATGTAGAATTCGGGATCGTAAAATCTGTATATGTGTACAAACTTGATCGAATGAGCCGAGATACGATTGATGCTCTTACTTTGCTTTGCCGAACTTTGCCAAAATATGGTGTCAAATTAATATCTGCCACCGAAGAACTTCGAATAGATACCCCATCAGATAAATTTCTTACAAGTGTAACCGCTGTTGTTGGACAGTACGAACGGGAACTTATCTATATGAGAACCAGAGCCGGGATGGTTGAAAGAGTCAAAAAGGGACTCTGGATGGGTGGAGGACGAATTCCTTACGGATATTATTATGACCGCAACGATGGGATACTTCATATTGACGAAGAAAATGCGATAAAAGTAAGAAAAGCATACGAGTTGTATCTTAAAGGATTTTCTTGCCAAAAGATTTCTGATGTTCTTGGAATGTCGGGCGACACTATAGTTCACCGTGCTTTAACAAATAAAGTATATCTTGGCTACATTTTCTACAAAGATAAATTATATAAAGGTTTGCATGAACCAATTATTGATCAGAAAACATATGATGATGTTCAAAGATTTATGAAAAAAAGAAGTACAAATTCTTTTGTCGGAAACAAATATATGCTTTCCGGTCTTTGCTATTGTGGAAAATGCGGAGCACGTATGAGATATAAAAAATGGTCACAACGTTATATTATGGAGTGCTATTCACGAGATGGTGGTAAGCCTTACATGGTACGTGATTCAAAATGCGACAATCGCCGGATAAATGTGGAGATTATAGAGCAAGAGGTTTCTGATTGCTTTCGAAGATTTATCGTGAACGCAAAAGCATCTGAGAGAAAAGAAAGTAAAAAAGTTGCTACCGAAAAAGAAATTAAAAAAACAACATATAAATTGAAAAAATTATACAATTTATATGTTGATAGCGAAAGCGAAACGCTGTTTTCAATAATTCAACAAGAGGAAAAGAAACGAAAACTCCTAGAAAAAGAATTAGAAGAAGCCATTAGAGAAGAATCCTCAGATACTAACGTGAAAATTGAAGAAATCAAAAGGATTTCAAATATCTGGGATGATCTAACAACGAAAGAGCAGAACAGGATTTTGAAAGAATGCGTTGAAAAGATAGTCATAACTGATGGCAATATTGATATTCATTTTAGGATTATTTAAGTTTTATTTCTTCTTACGCTGTTCATCCCGATGAACGCAGTAAGGGGAAAACACAACATATTGACCAGAACTCTATTCAAATAACAATATATTGTGAAAATATTACTATTTGCTGACGGTTTGACCGTCTTTTTTTATGCGAAAATTCAACCATAAGGAGGCGGTCGAAATGTTTTCAGATGCTTTATTGACAAAGATATTTTCCGATGATCGTCTCAGGCATGTACCACTCGAATACCAGTCAACAGTCATTCACGTAGTGGAAGATGCCCTTGAAAAACGGTTCTATACGGAAAAACCATACGCTGAAAAAGAGGAAATTCTAAAAGAGTTATGTGAAAGGTAGGTAGATACCTATGTATGAAAATCCATATTTGCAGAATCCATACCTGCAACAACGGTTTTACCAACAGCCGCAGCAGTACCAACAGATGCAACAGCTTCAGCAACCATCTCAGCAAATCCAGCAGCCACAGTTTCAGTCGCAGCAATTACCGCAGTTGATTGGAAGACCAGTAAACCAAGTAGAAGAAATAACAGCAAACGATGTCCCGATGAATGCTCCGTATGCACTTTTCCCAAAATCCGACCTTTCGGAAATCTATCTGAAATCCTGGACAGCTAACGGAACGATTCAAACCATAGCCTTTAAACCTGTTCAAATGAATCAGGCTGACAATTCCTTACGCAATCAGTCAGAATTGAAAATAGGTCTAACTGAGGACGTCACACAGGCACTTATGAGCCAGTTTGAAGAACTGAAAAACAAGATAGATCGGTTGGAACAGTCAATGTCTGGAAGCTCCGGTACCGTAAGAGCAAAAACGAAAACTTCCACAACTAAAAAGGATGGTGAAAGTGAATGAATCCGATGAATTTTTTTCAAATGCTTAAAGGTGGAAATCCGCAGCAGTTTTTAAAACAAATGATGGGAAACAACCAGATCATGAGCAATCCTATGGCGCAGAACGCAATCAACATGGCTCAGAAAGGTGACATGAAGGGGATAGAAACACTGGCAAGAAATCTGGGGAAAGAAAAGGGGATAAACCCTGACGATCTTATGAATGAGATCAAAAAGAAAATGAATATGTAGCATATTAGAGGTTGTGCACAAAAACGAAGTACCTCTTTATGAATAAAATTTTCCAAGGAGGAATAAGGTATGTTTAATTCAAACAATGCGCCTTTTACAATGCCTGTAATGCCGGCAACTGGTTATTCCGACAGTAATGGAGCATGGGGAGACGGTGGATGGTTATGGATCATCGTAGTTTTCGCATTGCTTTTTGGATGGGGTAACAATGGCTGGGGCGGCTTTGGTAGTGGAAATGGTAGTGGATACGTCGCTACAGCTGCTACACAGGCGGACATTCAGCGCGGATTTGATAATCAGGCGGTTATCAGCAAGCTGGATGGCATTAACAACGGTCTGTGTGATGGATTCTACACTCAGAACACTGCTATCATGAATGGTTTCCACGGTGTAGACAATGCAATTTGCAATCTGGGATACCAGACTCAGCAGGGGTTCAACAATACAAATGTTGCCCTTATGCAGGGACAGAACGCATTACAGGCACAGTTAGCTGATTGTTGCTGCCAGAACCGTGAAGCAATCGCTCAGGTCAGATACGACATGGCTCATGACACATGTGCCCTGCAGAACACAATGAACACTAACACACGCGATATCATTGAAAGCCAGAACGCAGGAACACGTGCAATCCTTGACTATCTCTGCCAGGAAAAAATCTCTACTCTGCAGGCTGAGAACAATGACCTCAGACGTGCTGCTTCTCAGGATCGTCAGAGCGCACTGCTCACAACTCAGATGGCTGCTCAGGCACAGCAGATCATCAACGCTGTGAACCCTGCTCCGATTCCGTCATATCAAGTTCCTAACCCGAATGCATATTACGGATGCGGATGTGGCAGCGGTTGTGGATGCTGACAAATGAATAACTTGTAACTTAACCAATTTATGGTTATGTCTGCTATAAGCAGTTTTACAACAAAAGGGCAGACTTAACGGTTTGCCCTTACTTTTATTTATGGAGGTATGATTTATGGCTGAATTTGTAGCAGTTTCTGCACAGGAAGTTGCAGCAAACGGAAATGTTATTTTTACCAATACAGCAGTATCAGGTAGTAACTGTATAAAACACCGGGAGGGATCCGGTATTGTTACTCTTCGTGGATTGACAAACCAGTGTCGCGCAAGATACTTTGTTGACTTTTCTGGCAATATTTCTATTCCAACTGGTGGTACGGTCGGTGCGATCTCTCTGGCAATCGCGATCAGCGGCGAACCAGTGCTTTCTTCTCAGATGATAAGCACACCGGCAGCTGTTGACCAGTACAACAATGTGTCTTCCGGCATCTATATCGATGTGCCAGCTGGATGCTGCGTAAACATTGCAGTAAAGAACACCAGTACTCAGGCGATCAACGTAGCGAACGCAAACATCGTTGTTACAAGAGAAGCGTAAGGAGGGAATTTCAATGGATGTAAAAAGAATGCATGATATGATTGAGAAGCTTTCCGAATGTGCAAAAGCCGAACTGGATAAGGGAATAGAAAAACTGGATGTGTGTGAATTTGGTCAGGTAACTGATATGCTCAAAGATTTAGCGGAAGCGATGTATTACAGGACTCTAACGAACACCATGGAAGAATTCGATCCGGAATCCGTGCTGGATGCCATGGACAGATACGGTGACCGCCGTTTCTACGACAATTACCGGTATTCCAATGGCAGATTTGCTCCGAAAGGTCGAGGAACCCGGAGGGGATACGAAGATTACCTGCCATACTGGCATATGACCCCGGAGATGTACCGGATGGATGGTAAAGAATACAATCCTGACCGCGATATTGACCGAAATAAGGGCAGGATGTATTACACCGAAGAGAAGCCCGAACGGAAGTATAACATGGCAAGAAGAGCCTATACGGAAGCCAGAGAGGGACATAAAGACAAGGATACCAGAATGCACGAATTGGAATCTTACATGTCTGAACTGAGTAAGGATGTTACGGATCTTATCGGTGAGATGTCCAACGAAGAAAGAACGCTTGCAAAAGCAAAATTGAGTACATTAATCAGCAAAATGTAAAGGGGAGGGAACTTCGGTTCCCTCTTTTGGTGACTATATGGAATTTAAAATCAGAAACGAATCTTGGTCGATTCAATTTGTTCCGGCACAATCTCCAGAACTTCAAAAATCAGACGGTTCCTATACCATAGGAGTTACTGACCAATCAAACAATACTGTGTATCTAGCTGACCATTTAACAGGCCCCATGCTGGATCGTGTCCTTTGCCACGAACTAACCCATGCTGTTTGCATGACATACAATCTGTATATGCCAATTGAAACAGAGGAAAAACTATGTAATTTTATGTCTGACCACGGAAAAGAAATTATATATCTTTTGGATGATCTACTTGAGAATATATTAATTTTGCGTGTTGCTTAGAAAGTTGCTATATGGTATAATTACCTCAGTGACGAGAAATGCATGAAGGACGAGTGAGATCTGGATTGAAAAGGATCAGGCATCGTCAGCCTGAGTATATCAGAAATTTTAGCAAAATTTTTTCTGGTATGCTCAGGCTTTTTTATTTCCTCGTTTTTTCAGTGAAGATACTGAATACAGAAAACGGAATATCGATCAGTGATGCGGCTGATTACTATTTGAACGGAACAGGGTTTGTTTTACAGACCCTGTTATTTCTGTATAAAACGGGAAAATAGGAGGGCAACATGGAACAGATAAAGATTTTTAATTCAGACGAATTTGGAAGTGTTCGAACAATAATCATTGATGGAGAACCTTGGTTTGCCGGAAAGGATGTAGCAGCATCATTAGGATATAAAGATACATCTGATGCTTTGAAAAAGCATGTTGCGGATGAGGACAAGCTGACTCGGTGTTTTACCGACTCAGGTCAGAACAGGCAAATGTATGTTATTAATGAATCTGGCTTATATTCTTTGATTTTCGGAAGTAAATTAGAATCCGCACAAAAGTTTAAACACTGGGTAACATCCGAAATTCTTCCATCGATCAGGAAGAACGGAATTTATGCAACGGATAAGGTGATCGATGATATTTTAAACAATCCAGATTTTGGAATTGAGCTTCTGACGAAATTAAAAGAAGAACGTGCTGCAAGGGTGGAAGCTGAAAAAACAAATGCCATCCTTATGCATGTGAACAAAACATATACCATGACTGAAATTGCAAAAGAAATAGGATTAAAAAGTGCTGTAGAACTGAACAAGATTCTCTCCGAAAAGAAAATCCAGTATAAAGTAAACGGTACATGGGTTATGTATTCCGACTATAGTAACTGCGGATACGAGGAAATAAAACAAGAGGTTCTGGACAACGGTCATGTAATCTACCATCGGAAAATTACACAGCTTGGAAGAAAATTTATTTTAGGTTTATTTGATATGGCGGCATAAAGGCACTTTCGGGTGTCTTTTTTTATTTGCTGTCTCTTGTAGTACAATATTCTACATGGTATAATATGGCAAACACATTTCAAAAAGGGGGATTGAAAATGAAATGTCCATATTGTAACACGGATAATTCAGACGGGCAGAAGTTCTGTGGAAACTGTGGAAAACCGATGTTAGAGTCACAACCACAACAGAACAGTTGGATTGATGACAGGCAACAGGTACAAAGGATGCCTAAATTTTACGAACTAACTTGGGTGATTATCCTTGCGTGTATTTTTATACCGCCGTTGGGGATCGCTTTTCTCTGGATGAGCAGCCGACCGAAGAATACCTTAGGAAGAGTATTTTTAACAATTTTCATGGTATTTTATTCTCTGATATGGATTGTCAGCGTGATTCCGTCAACCGATTCCGACAAAAAGTCGGAAACTGAAACGGTTGTTGTAGAATCTGAAAAGAAAGACGATTCAGAGCCAGAGAAAACAGAAGAAACAGAGGAAACAGAAGAGCAGGAAGAGGACGAAACTCTGACTGTAGGCTCCAGCTTTGAAAGTGGTGGACTGAAAATTACCATTGACGATGCGGATCTGGATTTTCAAGACTACGAAGATGATTATGGATGGAACACACCGTCAGACGGCATGAAGTACATAATGGCAGCGTTCACGTTTGAAAATACCGGAAAAGATGATGAATATGTAAGTTTGTATGACTTTGATTGCTATGCAGATAACGTAGAATGCGATCAAGAATTCAGTCTTGATGATGATGATTTCATCAACACAAATCTGTCCTCAGGTAGAAAGGTGTCTTTCAAAGCATATTTTGAGGTTCCACAGGATGCAGAATCAATCGAGTTAGAATATGAAACAAACTTGTGGACAAGTGATAAAGTAATTATCAAATTACAGTAAAAATAAAGCCTAGGAGCATAATTCCTAGGCTTTTTACTTTGTTATTCAGCTTTTGGTTTTTTTGCCAGTGCGATAACTGCCAGTACTACGTTGATAAGGCACCATCCTGCCCAGATCTGCAGGTCTGCAAATGTTCCGGCTAAGAAAAATCCCATCAGTGCTGCAAGACCGAATAAAACGATCAAAGCGATGTTTCCACCGTTTTTCTCAGATTTCCTTGTCGCAATGGATACAATTCCACCTGCCAGCATAAGTAGAGCGACTACGATTCCTACACTTCCGCTGGCTTCTCCTGATTCTTCCAGTGCATTGCTGACACCAGCTGCGCAAGACTGAAAGCTAACGAGACAGAAGAAGATGATTGAAAAGATACCTGATACAAGTTTCCATACTTTCATTTCTGAATCCCCCTTGATATAAAATTTTCTATATAATCTTACCACGGAAGATGATTTTATTCAAGGATACAAGAAAATAAATTTATACTTGACTTTTGTTTGTGGGTACAATATAATTAAAATGTACCAAAAAGAGAGGGGGTGAACAAAATGGGAATCCCTAAAGGTACAAAACTGACAGATGCTCCTAAAAATCATACTTTAAAATTTAGGTATGATGATGAGACAGAAAAGAAACTGAATTATCTTTCTGAAAAGAAAAACATATCTAAAGCGGAAGTTATAAGAAAGGGCATCGAGATTCAGTACAATACAGAAAAAGAGTAATCGCTAAAAGTTTGACGACCCACACGATTACTCTTACCACCCACAAAAGGAGTGTATGTAAATTATAGCACTGCATACCTCCTTTTGTAAACCAATTATTTACAGAACAGGAGGTATTTTTATGGAACGAATCAACTGGAAATCAGAATACGAAACCCTAGAGAAAGTTGCATTTTCCTTAGAAATGGAATGTAGAAAAGAAAGTCTTCGCAAAACCATCAACGAATTGGCATCAGAAATTAATCTGGAAACAAAGCTGTATGATATCGCGGATTTTCTGGCGAGGATGAACGGTAAAATCATTGACGACAACGATGGTCAACCGGGATATAAACTTGTTTCCAAAGGGAAGGAGAGTGTTGCGTAATGGATAACAGACAGAAATTACATCAGATGATTGACAGTATCAGTGGTGAGGGAACACTCGCCTATCTGGAAACCTTTATCAGACTGTTTATCGAGAAATTTGTTTTCGAGGGAGGGAAAGTCCATGAAAAATAGTATGCAGGTTATGTGCGCCACGCTGACTTCTATGGAAGTTGCAGAGATGGTGGAAAAGAGTCATCAGGATTTGATGAAAAGTATCAGAAGATATAGCAGATATATCGAAGAGGCTAATTATTCTTTAGATGCCGTCAAAAATGACGGCATCTCAGAACAAAATAATTTAGGTGAGGGAAATTTTGCCCTCACCTCCGGAAAAACTGAATCTAATCAGCTCAATCTTAATTCACTTGAAGCGGAACAGATTGATTTATGTGAATTTTGGACAGAAAGTAGCTATATCGATCAATGGAACCGAGAGAAACCCTGCTACAACATCACCAAGAAAGGCTGCGAATTCATTGCTCACAAGTGTACCGGTAAGAAAGGAACCGTCTTCACTGCGCGGTATATCAACAGATTTCATGAAATGGAGCAGGAAATTTCCGGTAACAAGCCGAGAAAACGCATGTCAGCTAAGAAACCGGTTCCGAAAGTGTCAAGTTGTCCGGCACCACCGGCAGAAAACTGGTACCGAAAGAACCGATGGAAGATTAAAAGCTGTGTTCCGGGACTGTTCCAGTCGGAAAACCACTTCTTGAGCGACCTTTTCGACATCGTGAATTCAGAATATGACACAGCGAAGGCAGCAGAAATGTATGAGGAGCAGACAGGGAAGAAAGCGGAACGTGCGGTTGATTTACTGGATTTTTTTCCAGATATGGGGGAATATGCACAGTGGTTTCTTGATTACGTTTTTAAGTGGAGGAAAGTCAATGGACTGGATCCAGATGATGGTGTAAAGAAGAAAGATGAATAAGGTTAAAAGACCATCGTTTTTGAGCGGTGGTCTTTTGCACATTGCAATATTATCACTATATTATTGCAATAATATTACAATAATATTGAAATATGATATAATAATAAGAAACAGGAGGTACGCCAATGAAAGAAGAAAACGATATGCTCCAGTCCTACAAAGACAGGATCAAAAGACAGAATGATGCAGTAAAAAATAATTATGACAAGATATCCTGTACGATTCCGAAAGGGACAAAGGACAAAATCAGATCGCATGGATATTCAGTGAATACTTTTGTCAATGAAGCAATCAGACGGTATCTGGCATATCTGGAACCTGCGAAACCAGTAGAAGAGAAACAACAGTTTGTACTTAAAGACGGAAGAATAGCCAGAACGCCAGAAGAGATGAACGAATGGTTGCGTGAAAAGCAAGAAGAAGACGCAAAGAAACTCGAAGAAGAGAAGTACAATGGATTCACTCAGGAAGAGTACAGGGATCTTACCAAGACTAAAGAAAAATTCGAAACAAATTTATAGCAAAAGACACCCATGCGGCATTACATGAGTGTCTTTCAACCATAATCAATATGGTTTTCTCCATGTAATTATACCATTATACTTTCAAAAATATTACTATTTTTTCAAAAAATCCCCTAGAAAAATCGCGCGTTTTAAGGGGATTTTTTGACGAAAAAATTTCTGCTCAAAAAAGATGTTACCCCAAAACCAGATGGCAAAAAATCTGGATCGAAATTTCCGTTCCATTTTGACTGCGTTTTAAATAAATACATATTCTTCGGTTGTCTGGTGGCTGATCTGCCTGGAAATGCGGTAAAAATGGTTGTAATTATCCATAGTATATCACAATTCACAAAAAAGACAATATGCCAGATGCAGAAACATCCGTGAAAACGTGTTTTTGCGGTCAATTCCGGTATATTTGCGTGTAGGGCAAACAGAACCCCATAGGCAGCAGAAAGCCGCTAAAAATGGCGTTGTTTGTTTCTGGGTTCACTTAATAGAGCCGGTCCGCTGGGATCCGCTGCCAGAAAACAAATATGCACTTGTTTTTTGCCGTTAATCTTTGTCTTGTGTCCATTACGGCGTTGACACGATGCCAGGACGATTATATACCGGCGTTCCTGATCCCGAGCCGGGAAAGTTTCACGCTCTTGTCTTACGGTCAATTTTCGGAATTATAACGGGGCATGATTAACCAAAAGCTACCGACTGCCATTTTTTACCGCTGGCAGCTGCGGAGCAACGCAAAAGTGCGCGCCTTTTTAACTTTTCTCTCTTTCTTGGCTGATCCGGTGCAGCATCACGGCCACCGGCAACAGTGCAAGGCCTGGCGGTTCCCTTGCTTTTTGACTTCCTACCGCCTTAAAAAGTGTCGTCCGGCTCATTTTCCACACTGGCCAGAGTGCAGACAGGTACACGGCACAAATAACGCTGCGTGGATTTGCACCACGCACAAAAGCAACTAGCGCGCCAAAAACACGACAAAAAGCCGGAAGTTATCCGGCTAATTATACATAAAATCCCCTTGCGTTCCTGTAAGTACGATCATTTTCCCGTCTGATCTGCGATAAACGACACCGCAACCATCAGCCCAGGTACTCCAGACAAGCCAGCCCGGAGGCGTTACAGTCTCTTTTTTCTTGTAATCATACCAACTATAATGTGGAATAATTCCAGATTTTTCCTGTTCAAGTGCATTTTCTATAGCTTCAGACTCTGTAATAATCTGGTTTTTACCTCTTATTTTCACGCAAAAAATTCTTTCCATGTGTCCCCTTTCTTCCCTTTACCATTGGAGCCGGGAAATAAAAAACCGCCCGGGGAAACGCTCCCCGGTACGCTGTCGGCGGTGATTTCTATTTTGATTCTTGAATCAGAATTTTTATGGCTTCTTCAATTGTGTGTTCTCTATACCATTTCCACGGCTTTTTATAAGCTTTCACAACTGCGAATTCTTCACCCATTTCATATAGTTTTTTTCGAATTTCTAAAAAGTTTTTCTTGCAAATATCAAATTGTTCTCTTGCTGTCATTGCTACGTCCTCCTTATTTTGCCCTGTCTCATCAGTGCAGGTGGGGCGGTTCCTACAGACGCCCGGAGGCGTTTCGGCTATTTGATTATTGTATCAGTCCAGATTCCAAGTATTTCCCGGAATTTGTTTTCTTGATCTGTTGAAAAATTCCCGTCTTTCAAGTGAAAAATAGCATATTTTCCATATTTTTCATTGAGATCCTGCACAAAATTATAAAATCTTTCGAACTCTTCCAGGTCTTCTGTATGAAGTATGTATCGTTTTATTTCTTTGTTTGGCGTATTGTAGTTTTCAAAGCTCCACGGATTACTAGAAAGTAATTCAACTCTTACTTTGCTCTTTCTATCGTCCTGGGTTTTTCTGTCTAACATCGAAAACAATGCCCAATTCATAAATTTTGTATAATCTTTCATATATTTTCCCTTTCTGGTCTGCCATCATCAGCACCGGGAGACCGTCCCACGGTGGACGCCCTGCGCGGGCGTTTCGGCTGTTAAAGGTCTTTTTTTCTCTTCACATCTTCAACGGTATGTGGAAAATCTATGACATAAGCATAAGCCTTTCCATTATCTTCTGGGATATCATACCCGTTTTCTTTCAACAGTTCTGCAGCTGTCTGCAGGTAATGGCTTCCGTATCCGTATGTTATTTCTGATTTTAAAACTTCACCATTCACAAAAACTTTTACAGTGTGATAAGTATTGCCATAACTTCTCTGGAACCATCTTTTACCCTCGATTTTCATAGTATTAATTTTTTTCATATCTTTCACCTTTTCCGGATCCGTGTTATAATAGATCCGCCTTTCAATATTATTTTTTTGTTTGGTGGCGTCCGGTCCGTTGCTAGGTTCCCGGACGTCTTTTTTATTTGTTCTTCTTTCTATGCTTAAACTATATACTAATTTTAGTGTAATGTCAATAGGAAAATATACTATTTTTAGAATAAATTTTAATTGACTTTTTGGGGTAAGAATGTTACTTTATATATAAGAAGAAAAAGGAGGAAGCAAAATGATAAAGTACAAAATTGATGTTTTTCAAGAACTGAAAGAGCACGGATACAACCAGACAAAAATACAGCGTGAAAACCTTTTACCGCGTCAAACTATGCAGAACATAAGAGCCGGAAAGGGAATCACACTGGAAACTCTAAACAAAATATGCATCATGTTAAAAAAGCAGCCTGGTGATATCGTGGAAGTAATCCCCACAGATGAAGAAAAAATAAAATATTATTAATGAAACGGTTGACAATATACTAATTTTAGACTACAATAATATTTGTAAGGAACACAGTTTACAAGTCGCCAGTAAGAATTGGAGAAAGAAGAAATGAAAAATGACAATCGAAGAAATCAGAAATTTAATCAGTGAAGCAGAATATGATTACATCGGAATCAGAGCAGACAGCAGAGATTATCAAATTGGCGAAGTGATGGAAAACTCGCACCAGCTCTTTCAGGACCCTCAGTATGCAGACTCTGAATGTACAGAGCTGTTATATCCATACATTACAGAAGGGCCTTATGCTGGATTCTACGATGCCGGAGAACTTGACGGAACATGTGCGCTTTCAGTATCTGAGAACAACGTCAAAGAGATGCTTGAAGTTGTGAAAAATTATGGAGAAAAAATCTATTTAATCGGTGGGAACTCAATGGAATACGGAAATGACGTTGACGAAATCATTATCAGAAATGCAGAAGTTATTGCAGCATTATAAGAAAGAGAAAAGAATGTATGTCTGAAAAAGACAGCGGAGAGAATAGAAATCTGCTTAAATATTTTCAAAAAAGGAGGAAACAAAAATGAAATATATTGAAATCACAAATCAAGAAATAGTTGAAGGATTCAAAAACTCATGTCCGATATTCATCGGAGAGGAGATCGAAGAACTTCACAAGCGTATTATCCGCATGAAATTAAGCGTTGACTGTCAAGGCGACATGCTTGCACAGAACGAAGGCGGCGACAGATATTGGATAACTACAGAGCCAACCGTTACTCGCTGGAACAAAAATGGAACGTATGAAATCAGAATGAAATACAGCGTGCACAAAGAAAGCAAATACAATGATAAAATTTATGAGTTTACAAAATAAGCATTTTGGAAAGAGGAAATGCTGACAGATGGGAGTGAAAACGGAAGTTGCCCGGCAAAATATGAAGTTGTGGCAAGTTATGAATAATATGAAAAAGTGCTTGAACTGCGGAAAAGTGCTCGGAAGAAACAAACTTTACTGTTCTCAAAAATGCAGAGCCGAGCATATAAAAAACACCAGAAAATGCGTTATTTGTGGAAAAGATTTTTACGCCTCTCCATCGTCTGAAAAAAAGACGTGCAGCAAAGAATGCGAAAAAATAGAACGCACAAGGAACGGGAAAAACGGTGCATCTGCAAAAAATATGATTAAGGCGCAGAAAGCAGCAATCGAAAGTCCGAATAGCGGAAGGTTCGAGACAAATGCGATAGCGAAAAGTTGGGTTGTCAAATCCCCGGCCGGAACGATATATAAAATCAATAATCTATCATTGTGGGCAATGGAACACAAAGACATATTACCAGGAACGCCGATACAGTTTGCGGGTGGTATAAGAGACATAAAAAGAACCATGTTAGGAAAAAAGAAAAGGGGGGCTTGTCAATACAAGGGATGGACATTAGTGTCATGGAATGAAGAAAATGAAGCGAGATAGAACGAGAAAAAGACGGGTTATAGCGATCCGTCTTTTTTTGGTACTTTCTTGTACTCGATACAGCCAATGAACGAAAACCGATCATCCACAAAACACACGTAAGCCATTATAAATGCTACATTTCCAGTATATGTATGAATACATACAGTACAACCCATAGTACAGCCTATAGTACACACAAGCCCCAAAACGGCAAAAAAGAAAGTGGATAGAAAGAAAGACAGAAAAAGACAAAGAAAGAAGCAAAGAAATAGAAAAAGAATAGAAAGAAAGATTATAAAGAAAAAATATATATAATACTACGTTGTCTATATAATAAAATATATATATAATAAAACAAAGAGGGAAGAAGCGCCCGCGTATAATAATTTTTGTTTATTTATTTTTATATAATGGCACACAAGGGAAAATAAATTTTTAAATTGGGTATTGCGTTTTTTTTGTTCCTGGTGTATAGTTGACTCAACGGAAAACAGAAAAGGAATTGATTAGGACATGCAGCAACCAGTTGACACACTGGGAGCAATCGAAAGCGAGGGATCACAACAGGATCCTGAAGACCTTAGAGCATAGACCAGAAAGCGATCAGAACTCATCAACCTGACAAGTAACATTGTTGGATTGATGAGTTTTTTTATTTGCAGATCAGAAAGGAGGTTGAGAGCATGGCAAGAAAAAGAAGAACAGTAGCGGGGGCAGATGATCCCAGACGGTTGACAGATCCGAGAAACATACCGATCGAGTACAACAACATCGAAGTTACCGTAAATAATCTTGAGAGACTTGCGGAAGACATCCTTTTCGACTGCTGCGAGGAGACAGACACGGATCCTACCGAGATACCGCCGAGTATATGGCTGTATACACTTCTGGAGATCAACGAGAAGCTGTTCAGGGGGAACAAGAGCATGCTGAAAAAACATCCTGCGGAGCATGATGAATATAACGCCGAAAGAGTTTTAAAAGCATACGAAGTGTATAAAAAGCTCTGTGTAAAACACAAGCAGCAGATAACAATAAAAGGGTTTTCCGATATGACTGGAATTAATACACAGACTATTTATAACTGGGATTCAGATAGCAAATATAATGCTATAGGGTATGGTAGTAGTAGTGAAACACTAAGCAAAAGAGCTTTAGACCTCGCAAAAACTATAAGTAGAGATAATGAACAGTCATTAGAAGCACTTCTATTAGACAAGAGTATCAACCCTGTGAAACCACTGGCAATCCTGAATCGTAACCATTTGTGGAATATGCCAGGAGTCACCAGAGAAACAGCACCGAAGAGAGCATTGTCAGCGGATCAGTTACCGCAGTTGGGTGGCTCAGAAGTGTGCAGAATCGATCAAAACAACGCAAAAAGCAGTGAGTTTTTGGAGATGGAAAAAGATGCACAAAAACCTTTACCAGAATTGGTAGAAGTGCATGAAAATGTACAATGATCTATATAACAAACAATGATTTGTCGTATAGATTACGTGTTAAAGCGAATACATATAATTGAGCCGGGAGGGGGTCTGGTGGAAATCGAAAAACCGCCTTACTAAGTCCTCCGAATTCCCGAAAAAATAAAAAGGGGTATGCAATGGAAAGTAAGAAGAAAAGAGAATATGGCCCAGATGACTACGTGCTGTGTCTTCCGGACGGTGAAAAATACATAGTCGTCAATGACTCGTGTTCAAGATTCGATCCAGGAATAGGAGAATACAGTTTTAAAAGTACAGACGGACTGAAAATCACGATGCCTTATGATGAGTTTCGCAACTGGAAATACGAAAAGGCTCAGGAATACGAAAAAGAGATTCGGAATAAAGTGACCCAAGTAGATTACGTTTCCATCCTCGGAACTCCATACAAAATCATTCGGGAAAAATTTGGAAATGAGGATATCGATGGCGAAACAGATTACACATCACATCAAATCCGAATTCGGACGGATAATGTCAACAAGCTTGGAGATTTCGATGTCCTGATGAAGAAACAGCTTCGACATGAGATTATCCACGCATTTATGGCTGAGAGCGGTCTACAAGCCAATTTTGAACACTACAGACAATTCGGACACGATGAAACAACGGTCGACTGGTTTGCGATCCAGTTTCCGAAAATGTTAGAAGTATTCAAACAGGTTGGTGCATTGTAAGGAGGTTGCAATGAAAATAAATGTAGAAATGATGGATGCGATAGATAGCTTTTATAACATCTATTCAGAATTTTACAAAAGATGTGGAGAACGGAATCTGGCCATACAGCTAACATGCGGCATGATCGGAATTAAAATCCCAGAATCAAACATACGTTCATTCTTTCTCGGAAAGGAAACGAACACATGAGAATCGCCGGAAAAGAAATCAACGATGAATGCACCAAATGTGGAAAATTTCTTACGTGTGAATTGTTCCGTCAGGGACACGGGATCCGGCAGGAACGATCTAATGTAGCAAAACTGTTCGAATGTCAGATGGAACACAGGAGGCGGCGCGATGAGAATAATTAATCAGTCAAGAACTCGGTCGATCAATTTCGATAACTTCGAGTTCTATATTGACGGAGAGTGCATCTGTACAAGTAGCCGTGGCGTGCGTGATGTCCTTGGACGATACGAGACAACTGAAAGAGCAAAAGAAGTGTTCAAAGAAATGCATCATGCATTGATGCCGTTCATGGTTTGCAATAATGTCGAACCGACAGAAGAACTACTCAAAGAAATAAGAAAAGCAGGTATCCAACACGGAATCTCAGTGGTTGACGGAGGAAAACCAAAAATAGAAATCATTTCTCCATTCATCTACCGGATGCCGAAAGAATAGTCAGTAAAGACTTTAAAATCTCCAACTACTGTTTGAGGAAAAAAGAACAGCGTGTAGATTGGCGGTAAGACGATACGAACCTTAAACAACCGCATAGTGTAGCGCACAACACGATAAATAATGCTGCTAACCGTCCTGGAGACGGTTGAGGGATGTAGCTCAGTGGTAGAGCAGCTGGCTTATATCCAGCGTGTCGCAGGTTCGATACCTGCCATCCCCATTGCAGTTTGGCAGACTGCAATAAGTACTCCTTTTTATATTTAATTTATCCGCAGATGTGAAATTCAACCCTGTCTTTTTCGGAAGGCTGACCGTTATAGGCGGTAAAACACCGGGTAGCTGTCACCTACTCGGTAGTTCTTGGCAGGTACGCAAGTGGTCAAAGCAAGCCGACTGTAAATCGGTTCCAAATGGTTCGTGGGTTCGAATCCCACCCTGCCAACTTCCGGGCGGTGGCTGCCGGAAAATAACGTTGTCATAACCTGATTTAACCGATACAGCCACAAAAATGTCGTCATAGCTCAACTGGAAGAGCAACTTTTCTTTTAATCCTTTCTTAGAGTAGGTTCCCGGTTCGAGTCCGGGCGGCGACTTCACGCAACAGTCAGCGTGAGTGCTTTTATCTGCAAAGTTGCACTTAAAAAAGAATTGTAGCGGCATAGGGTACTTTTGACGGGGTATCCTATGGACATAGACACATGGTCTAATGGAAAGACACCGGATGAAAATTCACCTCGTCTGCCGGGATAGCGGTTCGATTCCGCTTGTGCCTACTTGCTGTCGATGTGGAAACCACACTTTCTTTTGAAATGTTCTTTCTGGTGGTATCGGTTCGAATCCGAACGACAGCTTTTCAGTTTTCACGGTTTCTGAAAGCAGTTACTTTTTGTCATTTTCATAAAATCTCCTTAAAAGTGAAATTTGGTAAGTTCCTACGTATACAGAAAAAACCGTGATTTATCGTTATAGCTTAACGGCAAAGCAGTAAAAGGATCCCTCTCTTTTAAAGATTCCGGTTCGAGTCCGGATAACGGTTTTCAAACATGGTCAACTCAGTGAAGATGGATTTTTCAGTCCTGCTGAGATGCAGCGGTGAATAAGTAAGGTTGATTCGGGATACTGGGTCAACCGATACTTTCTACCGGGAGTGATTCCAGTGGAGAAGACGGGAACCCGTCAACAATGCCCTGCAGTGTATCATCATAGAGAGGTCAAAAGCAGGATCCTTGTGGTCAGCGATGAATAGACGCCTGCGGTGCAGGAATAATCCAGTTTGGTGAGCGGTGTGAGAGACCACGGATCGGCTGGAAAACTCAAACAAGCTGATTTGCCTTGAACCTGAGAAATCGGGGTATAACACAAGAAATCTGTTAAAGTAGCGGTATGGCACAGATGCGATATTTCTTTTGAGTAAGATTCATAGTCTTATTAGAGTAAAAATATTCTGAAAGAACCGTGAAATTTACGGGTATCAATCCCGTGTGTGCTTTGACAGCGGTAAGAAGCCAAGGGTCGCAACCGGAAGCTCAGACTTATCGTCACACTGGCTGAATATGATTCCTACTATGATGGATAATGGGAAACCATGACTGTGTTTGAAAAAACTTTATTTTAATCAACATTTTGTATTTGTAGTACCTATTTCAAGTAAAAATGTAAAAAGTGGTGTTTTAGCTGCGGAGTCACCAAAAGAGTTACTTTCTCAGAGTTACAGATGGATGTGTCTAAAGAACCGTAGCGGCACGGGAAACTGTTTTCAGACTTGCAGATTCCCGTGGACATGGGCGTGTAGTTCAGATGGCAGAACGGTGGAACTTGATTCTATAGGTCGGTGGTTCGAATCCACCTGCGCTCACTACAAAGGAAAAGGAGAAAAAGCATGATTTTTGAAAAAATCTATTTTCTGATAAAACAAAAATTCTGTAAGCATAGATTCCGGAAACACTTTGACACACACAAACGGGAGTATATCTGCAAATGTGTGAAATGCGGAAAAACTATGACTTACGATTCGAAAGGGTATTGATATGGACAAATCGGGGGAAGAAATGAAAATCAAAGAAAATATCCTGATGAACCTTGACCGGATGGCACAACTGGCAGAATCCGGATACACGGTGACAATCAGGAAGATTAAAGACGGTGTAAAAATTACAAGTCACAAGGAAAGGGTGGTAAAATGAATTTTACGGAAGCATTTAAAGCAATGAAAAAGGGTTCAAAAGCAAAATTACCGGGATGGGGCGGTTATTGGTACTGGGATGAAGAAAAACAGACGGTTATGATCCAGTGCAGACCACAGGATGCTGATAATGGACCACTTCTGGATATCCGTGAAACGGAACGAGTGGAATACACTCTGATGAATATGCAGCGTGATGACTGGATGATCGCTGACGAAACAAATTGTCCGGTTCTTGGAGGCGTGGCAACGTTCTCGTTCGGGGATGCTATCAAATACGTGAAAAGAGGTCTGAAAGTATCCAGACAGGGTTGGAATGGTAAGAAGCAGTACATCCAGCTTGCAACAGGCATTTCCTATAAATCAGCAGACGGCGATGTTGTCAACTGTGAGCATGATGCTATTGGAAACAAGGCTATTGCATTTGTAGGTACATCTGGCGTACAGATTGGATGGCTTGCTTCTCAGGCGGATATGCTTGCGGAAGATTGGGTGTTTGCGGAGTAATTATGAAAAGAATGCAAACTGCTTATATTGAGAAAACAGGACAGTCTGTAAAAGGCTGGATTGAGTTTAAAGAGGCATTTGTTGACAATAAGAGCGTTGGATTTATTCCGAGATTCTATGTGGTTGAAACGCTAATACCTTTTGATTATTATTCAAAAATAGAAGTTGATAATGTTAGTTTTACTGGTTATTGTGGTGCGTATTCGATTATAGGTAAAGAACCGATAACAGCGGAGATGTTTTATGAATTTAGCAAAAATTTTCGATTTGGTGAAATGCATTCGTAACAATATATCACGTAATGCTAGTATATTGACGATTGAAGATGCCAGAAATAAATATAAAGATTGTCAGTATGCGGTAGTGAACGCATTGGACGGTAATCCAGTTTGGATATGTAAAACAATCGAAGACGCAAAGGAAATTGTTGAAGAATGGCAACCGTATCACTACGTACCATTTTTGATTGTTAACTTATGGAAGAACGAGGAGAAGACGATGAAAATATGTGATGCTGTAAGGCTATGTAAAACTTACGGAGAGAATACAACTTTAGCAGAATTATTGAAAGAAATACAGGGAAATAAAATCCATAAATGTCCAAAGTGTAGTGGAACTGGAAAAATCACAAAGAAGCGCAATAAAGCTCAGTACTGGGAATGTTGCGATGATTACGAGTATTACGATGTGGAATGCGACCTTTGCAACGGACAAGGATATACGGAACATATGTATAAACCTAAAATGATTCAAGATGGATGGGAGTAGGAGGATTAAACATGATTATCACAGGAATGGATCGCTTTCAGAGCGTATGTAAAAAGAAACTTGTTGAATGGTATGAGAAGAACAGACCAGAGACACCTGTTAATTTAAGCAATGTATTTGTGGTTTGGTCGAATAAAACGTTGCAGAATTACAAATGTATGGTGTCCACAACAATCAGCGGAGACGGTATCTATGCTGAATATACTTACAATGGCGATAAACAGGAACTGTATGAAGATGTGTATGGAAAGATCACAAATACGCGGCATACAGAGGAATAAAGGTGATACCATGGGACGAAAATGTATATTAGTGGACAGAGAAAAGTTCACAAATGCAATAAATGATTACTGTCAGCATAAAATCACGATGGCGGTTGCCTGTAAAAGAGCAGGAATGAGCGAACCAACGTTCAGAAAGTACCTGCGGATGTGTTGGTTGGGACAGCCGTTACCGGAAGAACTGTTTGAGAGGAAAAAATAAACAAAGAAGCCAATGCCCGGATGCGGACATGGAACAGAGAAGTGTCTCTTAACTTTTTTATTTGAGTTAGGAGGCACTTTTTTACGTTATGGCAAGTGAGTACCTGATAAAGACGATAAATGGATATGAGGACTATATACGGAGACGAGGGATAGATGAACAAGTTCTTGATGCGTATGCTTTGGCAGTTCAAACAGCTATTCTCGAAGAAAAAGATATCAAGTATGGAACAAAAATATCTTCAAGAGCGAAAAATATTATTAATCAGCTGATTTATAATCAAACAGGCGGAGGAACGTTCGGGCAATTGGAAGACTTTGCACAGCAAAATAAAACAGAATTCAGCTTGACTAATACATATTACAACATTTTAAAGACAGAAGCTCCACAAATTCTTGACAGCTACATGTTGTATGTTGAAAAGAACAGAAAACGTAGAGATCGTTTTTACGAGCCAAGAAGAAAAACACTGAAGTTAGTAACGGACAAGTTGCAAATGCTTGAAGATGATGAATTGGATGAACTTTTTGTTCATATGCCGGCACGAGTAGGAAAATCCCAAGAATTAACCCTTGCAACTTCATGGAAATGTGCTAGAAATACAGAAGCAAGCAACCTCTATGTAACTTATAAAGAGGGACTTGGAGGAGCCTTTCTTGAAGGTGTAATAGAAATATGGACAGATCCTATTTATTGCTTTTCTGATGTGTTTCCAAAAGCGATTATTGTTGACACGGATGCGAAAAATAATAAAGTAGATCTGCAAAGAAAGAAAAAATATAAATCTCTTTCTGGAAAAGGACTTACGGCCGGTCTGAATGGTGAATACGATGCATATGGATGGCTTATCATTGACGATATCTTAGAGGGAATACAGGATGTGTTAAATCCAGATATTCTCCGAAGAAAACAGATTGTTTTTGACAATAACGTCATGAAACGAAAAAAAGAAAAATGTAAGGTTATCTACAATGGAACAATCTGGAGCTTAAAAGATATTTACATGGATCGTAGGGATTTTTTGGAGAATAATCCGGAAGCAAAGGATATACGCTGGGATGTTTTAAAAATACCTGCATTGGATCCAGTCACAGACGAGAGCAACTTCGATTATGAATACGGTGTCGGGTATTCAACAAAATATTACAGGATTGAAAGAGCGAAATTTGAAGAAAACGATGACATGGCCGGTTGGTATGCACAGTGCCAGCAGGAACCAATTGAACGTGACGGTGCAGTTTTCAATTCGGAACACATGAAATTTTACAATGGAGTCCTTCCAGCAGAAGAACCATATAGAATATGTGCAGCGTGTGATGTGGCACTTGGCGGTGAAGATAATTTAGCGTTTGCTGTTGCGTATATGTATGAAGATGGATCCGTATACATTGACGATGTTATATTCGATAGTTCAGAAAAGAAAATTACAAAACCAAAAGTTGTTAATATGATTATCGAACACGATGTTGGAAGTGCATATTTCGAGTCTAATCAGGGTGGAGAGGGATATAAGGATGAGGTTGATGCACTTTTAAAAGAAAATGGGAAGAAAATAAATCTTGTTTCAAAATACGCACCAACAGATAAAAGAAAGAAACAAAGAATATGGGATAAAGCTGGTTCGATAAGAGACTGGTATTTTAGAGATACAGGATGCAGAAGCAAAGAATACCGGAATTTCATGAGAAACCTGTATTCGTTTACGATAAAAGGGAGAAACACGCATGATGATGCACCAGACTGCCTTGCTTCACTTGCCTATTTTATCGAAGGAACGTGGGAACCGGCAAAAATAGAACCAATAAAAAATCCATTCAGGGGAGGATATTAACATGGACACAAAAACATACTTAAACCAGATCGCTGTTCTGAATTCCGTAATCCGGAACAAAACGGAAGAATTGCAGCAGTTAAAAGGGATGACGGTATCGATATCGACTACACAGAAAGAAGTCAACGTGCAGGTGACACCTGACAAGGACAAGCTTGGCAGCGCGGTGGCTGAAATCGTAGATCTAGAAAACGATATCAGTGAAATGATAAGTCAGGCTCTGGAACGTAGAAGACAGATTACTACGGAAATCAGTAATCTGCAAAATAAAAATCAGTACGATGTACTGTACAAACGGTATGTCCTTAGGAAAGACTGGAATCTGATTTGTGTGGAGATGGGCTATTCATTCAGAAACGTGATGTCTATCCACGGGAAAGCGTTGAAAAGTTTTGAAAAACTGTTCGGAGAGAAATATTTAGCACAAAAATGCACATAAATGCACATTTTTTCATCTATTCGCAAAAAAATTGACCTGATATAATAATAATCAGATAAAAAGAAATTTTTATCCACCAATCAATCCCCCTTTGATGTTGAAAAGCGCGCTTTGCAGTTATGCAGGGCGCGTTTTTTGTGGAGAAAATCATGAAAGAGTATAGAAAAAAGACGATTTACTGCCCAGAGTGTGGCAGAAAAGTAGGGATGTACGATGGAAGATCGCAGATTGATAAGCGTTATCTGTGTAAGAAGTGCAACAAAAGAATCGTATATCGTGTAGCGAACGGAAAAGTAGAAGTAAAAAAACGCGCAGATCGGACAACGAGCAGCGGAATGGTATTTGGAGTGTAAGAAATGGAACAGAATAAAATGTTTTTTCATGAACTTGTGAAGGGCAATTACGGAAGAAAAATTGCATATGCGGACGTAGAAGAAGTTAATGAGAAAAACATTCTTGATATTGTCGGAGATACACTTGGGACTTTCTACTACAACAAAAAGATTGCTGATTATCTGTGGAGATATTATAAAGGCGATCAGCCGGTGTTGTATCGAACAAAGACCATCCGTAATGATGTAAACAATAAGATTTGCGAAAACCACGCATATGAGAGTGTGCAATTTAAAGTTGGTCAGTCTTACGGTGAACCGATGCAGTGTGTCGGAATCGTTAAAGAAGATATAAACGAGATCGTTGATAAGTTCAACACCTATCTGAGACTGGCACATAAACACGCAAGAAATATTCGGTGTGGTGAATGGCAGTCCGCAACAGGAACAGGATTCTTGGCGGCACAATTTGTAAAAGACAAAAAAGCAAATGTGCCATTCCGCATTACGGTGCCAACACCGATGAATACTTACATAATCTACTCTTCTATTACGGACGAGCCACTTGTATCCGTACAGGAATTAAAAAACGAAAAAGGGGAATGGTATAAAGCGTGTCACACAGCCACACATCAGTGCATTATCCTGAATGGAAAAGTGAAGGACTGGAAACTTCACGCTTTTGGCGGTATTCCGATTGTAGAATACCCAAACAACTTCGAGAGAATTTCAGATATCGAACTGGTAATCAGTATGTTTGATGCTCTGAACGAGATCCAGTCCAACAGAGCAGACGGCATTTCTCAATTTGTTCAGTCATTTATTAAGTTTGTCAATTGCACGGTTGACAAAGAGACGTTCGAACAGATGAAAACGAACGGTGCATTTGTTGTAAAATCCAACAATGCTGAAAACAAGGCTGACGTCGATATCATGAGCCAGGAATTGAACCAGACGGAAACGCAGGTTGCAAAACAAGACCTGATGGACAATATCCTGCAGATTCTTGCAATTCCAAAACTGGAAGGGAATACCGGAGGAGACACGCAAGGAGCCGTCCAACTTCGTAACGGATGGGACATGGCGAAAACCCGTGGAAAATTAAAAGACCCTATTATTCAGGAATCTGAACAAAGACTGAATGAAGTAATCCTGAACATTATCAGGGTTCAAAAAGGGAAAGACGATTGTCCTCTTGATATCAGTCAATTCGAGGTTACAATCAATCACAGTCCGATGGACAACATGCTGGTAAAGGCACAGTTCCTTGACTATCTACTGAAAGATGGTGTGCATCCGAAGATTGCATTTGAAAGAAGCACCCTGTTTGCAGACAGTGAAAAAGCATACAATCTGTCAAAACCGTATCTGGATGTGCTGTATAAGACATTGGAAGAGGTGGAAAGAGCGCAGAAACAGGTGCTTGAACAGCAACAAAGCCAGAATCAGATAAAGGATAATCAGGAATGAGATATCACGACATTACAAAAGATGATATGAAAAACGGGGACGGCTTACGGGTTGTCCTCTGGATGTCCGGGTGTTCCCATCACTGCCCGGATTGTCAGAACCCGGTTACATGGGATCCGATGTATATTGGAAATCGGAATGACACGTTAATATTGTGCAGATACATTAAACGAGTGTTTCCGAAGAAAACAATTTGGATGTACACCGGGTACTGGTATGACGATATCAAAGATCATGAAATTATGAAGTATGTAGACGTTCTGGTAGACGGAACATTCGTCAAGGCACTGAAAGACAATACATTGAAATGGCGAGGAAGTTCCAATCAGAGGGTTATCAACGTACCGGAATCAAGACAAATGGATAAAATATGTCTTTTATGCGATTAAAAGATAAATCAGACAATCACAGATCATGTGGTTGTCTTTTTTATATAAAAATGCATTCTCACGCGTTAGATGAGAAAAAGTTAAATCCATGCTGATAGAACAGCGACAAAAAATGTAGATTGCACGGAGGTAATAACAATGACAAGAGAACAGGCAAAGAAAAATTTGATTGCATTAGGGATTGCAGAACCAACGGAAGATCAGGTTTCTAACTATCTGAATCAGTTCCATGGCGATGTAGAACCACCAACACCAAATCCAGCCCAAAATCCAAAACCAGCACCAACCCCACAGCCAGCACCGCAGCCGAACCCGACACCAACACCGGGAAATGCAGATCTGAATGAAATAGAGAATCTGCAAAAACAGATTGCGGATCTTCAGAAAGAGAATGTCAAAAAAGATATTCGTGCATATGCAGCTGAAAAGGGACTGACAGGGGAACAGACTGAAAAAGTTCTCGGTGCATTACAGGACGATTTAGAAGTTGCAAAAACTGCAATCGATTCCATGTCACAGATTATCTCTGATAAAGAAACTGCCGCAGCTCAGAAAAAAGAGCAGGAAATCGCCAAAGGAAGCATGAATCCGGGCGGTGGAACTGGCGGCACAAACAAAAATGATGAAAAGCCAGAAGATGTGAAAAATGCTGAATCCATCTATTTTGGCGAAAAACAGGGTGAACAGTCTATGAAGGACTATTACCTGATGAAGTAAGGAGGACAACATGGGAAAACCAATTGTAAGAGAGTTTACACAGGGAAAAGGAATTTTGAAATTTTTTCCGTATGAGGGCGCAGCGTGTGTGGTTCCACAGACTGCGGTAACAGTAGCTGACGAAAATGGAATGAAGATTGTAAAAGCTGGAACACCGTACCCGTCTAATGATGCAAAGTGCCTTGGATATCTTCTGGAAGATGTAGATGTTACTCAGGGCGATGCACCTGGAACATATGTATACCAGGGAACTATCGACTGGGAAAAGGTAAAAACACTTTCGCCGACTATTGCAGATGCAGCTAGAAAAGCAACTCCTAGAGTTACATTTTACGGTGCACCACAGATTACAGAATAATCCAGGAGGTATATAAACCATGGCTTTACCATTAAGAGAAGCATTTACTGCCAGAAGCCTTGAAGTGATGTGGGATAACTACAAAGCATCCCTCGCACTGCCACCGTATCTTGGCAGACAGAAATTTGGAACAACAAAACAGGATTCTCTCAGCATCAGATACATTATGGGAGAAAATTCACAGCCGATCGCATTAAAAGCATCCAACTTTGATGCGCAGGCTCCACTGAGAGACGTTGGTGGATTCAAGGATATCCAGAACAAGATGCCGTTCTACAGAGAGTCCTACATGACCACTGAGGAAGAGGAACAGACATATGCTGATTACCAGGCAGCTGAAAATTCCAGTCTGGCAAACCAGGTACTGAGACAGATCAGTAAAAAACCTATGATGCTGATTCAGGGTGCAATGGTGGTTCCTGAGAGACAGATTTGGGAGCTTCTGGCACCGGCTGACGGTGTGCCGAAAGTAACTGTCAATATCGAAGGCAAAAAGTACGTTATTGATTACACAGCGGACAACGGAACGAAGCACAAAACAGATCATTTCATCGAAATCTCCGGTGAAACAGACAAGTGGACAGCATCCGCAACAGCAACGCCACTGGCGGACCTGATTAAAGCCAGAAGAGAGTTTGCAAAGAAAACCGGATATTCTCTGACAAGATTCTCCATGAATACAGAGACATTCGAAATGATTCTGAATGCGGAAGACACCAAAAAACAGGTTCTGGGAATCACTGCCTACAACGGCGGTATCAGAGTGAGACAGGAAGATGTTCTGGCATATCTGAGAGGATACGGAATCAAAATCGAAGTGTACGACAAGATGTACGTTGATGAATCTGGCGTTACTCAGTACTTTATTCCGACTAACATTATCTCCTGCCAGTCCGCAGGTGTATACCTCGGAGATTACATCTTCGGAAGAACACCGGAAGAAAGAAGCGGTGACAAAGCAACAGGAAATCTGTCTATCGTAGAAACTGGTATCTCTGTTTACACATATGCGACAGATCATCCGATAAATACACACTGCATCGTATCTATGATCGGTCTTCCATCTTTCGAGGGAATGAACAGTGTTGTGGTCATGAAAGTAGCGTAAGGCGGTGCGTGTATGATTGCAGACCATTTAATGAAAGTGAATGGTCGGTGGTATAAAGCGGGAGAAGAGGTTTCCAAATCTCCCGTTGACAAACCATCACCAGAAAAAACCAGATACACAAAGACAGAAATCAACAAGATGAATGTTTCAGAGCTTCGGAGATTGGCAGCTGAAAACGGTGTCAAAGATCCAGAAAGCATCAATGGAACAGACCTGAAATCTTATTTGATTTCTACATTTGGGCTGTAAGGAGAAGAAATGGAAGTAACAGAATCAATCAAGAATTTGGCAACTGAATATTTTGATGACGTTCCGGAATTAAAAGGTCAGATTCCGCCGAAACTTCTGGTTGATTTTGCTATACGAAAATATAAGCAGGTCAGAAATTTCCCAAAAGGATATACGGAAGAACAGGTTGGAAGTGATCTTGAGGAAAACAAGTCCATTATCGCTATGGCAGTGGTGGATTTGTATCTGAAGACAGGAGCTTTCGGTGAGACTTCACACAGCGAAAATTCAACAACACGTTCCTGGGAAAATGCTTATATATCAAGTTCAATATACAGCGATGTACTACCATATGTACATGCTTTATAAGAAGAATGTGCGTGATTGTTCGGATGCTTACATCTGGACGGTTGCAGGGCATCAGTCATTACGGGCGGTGGGCAGACTGATTTACAAAAGAATATGGAGAAAACATGCGTGAAATAATATTACAGACTTATATCGTTTCTCTTCCAATTCTTCTTGGGTATATCGTGTGGTTGCTGAAAAATCAAAAGAAATATAGAGATGCAAACGGGAAAGGCACTATGTTGCTTTTGAAGATTCAGCTGATTGAATATCACTCAAAGTACACAGAAGCTAGATATATTCCGTCTTACGCGTATCAAACGTTTTGTGAAATATACGAAGCGTATCATGCGCTTGGAGGAAACGGGCTGGGAACGAAAATGAAAGAAGAAATTGACGAACTTCACATTAGGAAAAAGTCGAGTGGAGGTGAGAATTAATGGATATTTCAACAATGGGAACAGTAGTTGCTATCGTAGTCATCACATACCTGATTGGACTTGGTGCAAAACTGTGTCCAAAGATCAAAGACAATGTGATTCCGGTGATCGTAGGAGTTGCAGGTGGAATCCTTGGTGCGGTCGGAATGTATGTCATTCCTGATTTTCCGGCACAGGATATTATGAATGCAGTAGCTGTCGGTATCGTATCTGGATTAGCCAGCACAGGTGCGGATCAGGTTGTAAAACAGACCAAAAAGGCAAAAGAAGAATGATCGCGCTGCAAGCGAACAAACAGAGCATGAAATACCTGATTCCCGGAAAGTCGGAACCTGTTTATGAAACGGACGATGATGGAAATATCAAATACATTATCGTGGACGGAAGACAGGAACCGATTGCAACAGGAGAGTATCGGGTGACTGCCGGTGAAATCGTTGATTTTCGAGCGAACATCAATTCTACTCTGACAGAAGCATTTATCCGTGCGTTCGGCGTAGATGATTCGTCGGACAAAGCAACAATTATGAGTACAAAGAATTTTCTTCCATTAAAAGTTGGAATGAAAATCTGGAAGGATTCAGAAGTTTTGTATAAGAACGAAACGGTGGATGAGAATTCTGCTGATTACGAGGTAATTGGCGTGAACACGGAAGCATTGAATGAAGATTGTTTCTTGCTAAAAAAACTTTTGCACAATGGGGGTGACTGACCGTGAAAAAGATATCTTTTGGATTGTCTGTAAAAAGCATCCAAAACGCTATCGAGGAAATTGAAGATTACCAGAGATCTTTCAATAAAAAAGTGGAGGAATTCGTCACCGAACTTTCTAAGTACGGAAGAATCGTGGCTATGGAAAAAGTACAGGAATCTCCACTTGGAAAGACAGTCACCTTGCGATGTGAAACTACGCCGGAAGAAATGGGATGTAAAGCTATCCTGATTGCTACGGGAGAATTAAAACAGGCAGAGGGACACGAACCATTTTCAACATTGCTGGCAATCGAATTTGGAGCAGGTATTTTTCACAACAAAGTACCGAATCCAAAAGCAAATGAAATGGGATACGGTGTCGGAACATTTCCTGGACAGGTTCATGCGTTTGAGGATGGATGGTATTACCTCGGAGACGATGATAAATGGCACTATACGCACGGTGTTAAAGCAACCATGCCAATGTACAATGCGAGCGTAGAAATGGCGAAAAACGCTAAGAGAATTGCGAGAGAGGTGTTTGGAAATGGATAATTCGTGGGTTTTTGACTTAGAAACGCGGATTTTCTCTATTGTCAGTGCGAAAGTGAGTAGAAAACTGAAAGAGAAATATCCAAACATCTTTTTCACAACAACTTCAAGTCCGAAAGATGTTATCACAAAGTTTCCTACCGTGTACATCCATGAGATGCCGGGTTCAGAATCTGGAATCACAAAGGAAAGGGATAAAATCAACGGAATCTCGTATGCAATGCAGATTGAAGTGACAACAAATGTTTCACAAAAAGAAGCAAAAACGGTACTGAAAGAGGTCGCATTTGCTTTTAAAGAAATGGGATTTGAAATCAACAGTTTCCCAGAAGCAAGTAACGGAACTTCTTATTACCGTAGCATCATGCGTGTAAAAAGAAACATAGGATCAAAAGATGTACTGTAGACAGAGCCTTAAGGCTCTTTTTTTATTTGCCAAAATGGCAGAAAGATAGGTGAAAACATGGCTTTTACAAGTTATAAATCAAGGGTAATCTACAAAGAAATGACAGAAACTGACCCTACAAAAGCGGATTTCGCAGGTACTTATAACCTTCTGTGTGCTGCTAAAAGTATTCCGGCACCGGTATCAGCCCCAAACACGGTAGAATCCACCACACTGGAAGACGATGCACAGACATATAAGAAAGGTGTCAAAACATCTGACTCCAAAGAGTTCACTGGAAATCTGGAAAAAGAGTATCTGGATAACATCGATAATTTGGGTGATAAGAGTCTGTGTATTATGCAGCTGTATGGAAATGACGGCATCGGTGGCGAAGCAAAATATGCTTATGTCGGACAGGCTTCTGCTACACCGAACGATATCGGCGGAGTTGATGAAATCGTAGAAATGGGTGTAACACTGATACCGAACACGGTAGCAAAGAAAGTTACAGACAACTACACTATCGTGGATAATAATGACGGAACATTTACAGTAACAAAAAAATCGTAAGTCTCCAGAGTGAGTCAGCGGCTACTGGGGACTATGTCTACAATTACGCTGGCGATTAGAGAAAAGGAAAAGGGCGGTCTTCGGATCGCCCTTCCCGTATTTTACGGAAAGGGAAGGAATAAATGAGAAGAATCGTTATTAATGGAAGAGAATACGCAGCAAAACCGTTTGACTTCAACATGATCTGCGACCTGGAAGATCTTGGAGTATCTATCGAAGATATTGAGAGAAAGCCGGTATCTATCGTAAGAGCATATGCAGGAATTTGTATGGGAAAATCCGCAAAAGAAAGCGGCATCGAGATTCAGGAACATCTGTTAAATGGAGGCAGCTTTGACGATATCATGAAAGTTATCAGTAAAGAAATGGAAGAATCTGATTTTTTTCGCAACCTCGGGGAGAACAAGGAGAAGAAAACTCCAACGTATCCGGGCAAAAAGGGACAGAAAAATTATCACCAGAACAACCGGCACAATGGAAACAGAAATACCGGACACACCGGGAATATTACACCAATGAATGGTTCCCGGAAGCGAGACGACTGGGAATAAGCTGGGAAGAATTCTGGAAAATGAACCCACGGATTTTGAATGCCGTACAAAAAGGCTATCAGAAGTCCATGGAAGATCACGACCGCATGAATTGGATGGCTGGACAATACCAAATGTCGGCTGTTTTGACAGCTTTAGATAAGGCTTTGAATGGAAAAAAATCAAAAGCGGAATATTTAAAGAAACCACTTTTTGAACTAATTTCCGATGAATCAAAGAGTAATACGGAAGAAAATGAAGATTTGGCAATGCGTCTGGAAATTCAAAAGATGGAACAGTGGATTGCAAATGACAGAAGAAGAGGTCTTCCGGAAACAAAAATATAAAGGCGGTGAGAACATATGTCTGATGAAATGGACACACTCGAACTACAGATAGAAGCCAAAGCGAAAGGTGCGAACGCATCTTTAACCGGTCTTGTGAAACGACTTGGCAAAGTATCTGATGCATTAACAAAAGTACAGGCATTGACCGCCGGTTTCGATAAGATCACAAACCTCGATTTTGGCGAAATAGAGGCTTATCGGACAGAACTCAGGGAATTTACCAAAGAGTTAAAAAACATCGGAAATAAGCCGGTAAAACCGCGTGTAGACAGGTCGGATTTAAAGTATACCTATAAAACACTGGACGAGATAAAGGAAAAATTCAAAGACGTTGGAAAAGGTTTAGATTTTTCTGGACTCGGACAAACTGAGCTTGATACGAAAATCAAACAGACGGAGAAAAAACTTTCAGGACTCAAAGACAGACTGCAAGAAAAACTGGATACGGAGAATGTAGACACCTACGGAAAAGCGTATGTCAATCTGGTTTATAAAATCCAGAAAGCAGAAAATGAACTGAAAGCACTGAAACAGGTAAGCACACCATTCGACCCTACTTCTTTGAAAAATATGAAAATTCAGAGAGGAGATACAGGGGAAAATACAGTCAATCCTGTTGCAGCAGAAACGACTTCGACTTCCAGTACAAATGTTCAGAAGATTGCAGAATCGGCAAAAGTGGCATCAGAAGAGGTAAGAAAACTCGGCCAAGAGTTGAATAATGTTTCGACTTCTGAAAATGTTTCAAAACCAGCATCTGGATTCGAGGAATTGAAAAGTGAAATTATACGGACAAAAGAAGCGATAGCAACTCTTGGAAATATTCCGTCTCAGGTAAAAGAAATTCCTGGAAAGATAAAGGAAATCTTTGGAAATCTAAAGATGAAAATTCAGGAATCGTCTGGTGTTAAGATGCAACCGCCGGATTCCAGTGAGATTGAAACTACTCTGAAAAGGATTCAGAGTGAGATAGCGATCACCAAAGAAGCTATCAGGCAGGCTTTTTCAGCTGGAGATCTTGCAGGAGTGGAGGAATTATCTGCAGGTCTGAAAGAGCTGGAAAAATCACAGCGAGCATACACAAAGCTGAAAGAGTCAGTTTACGGTGCAGCACAGAGCGGAAATGCGGTTACAAGGGCATTTCAGGCGATTGGAAGTATCGGAAACAAAGCAAACAACCTTGCCAAAGGATTCGATAAGGTACAGAAATCTGTTGCTAACGCAAGAAAGATGGCAAGTAAAGCTATTCATCCGTTTAGAACTTTAAAAGAATTGATGGGCGGAATAAGCAGCGGTGGTAATGGAATGGGACTTGGACGGATGATTGGATCATCTATCCTGTTTTCTAGCATTTTCGGTGCAATCAGCCAGATAAAACAGGCTGTCAAAGAGGGTTCAGATAACCTTGTTCAATACAGCGACACCTACAATAAAAGTATTTCTGGTATGGTTTCGTCTTTACTGTACCTGAAAAATGCATGGGCAGCCGCTTTCGCTCCAATCATAAACGTAGTCGCACCGTACGTGTCTGCATTTATCGATATGATGGCTCGGGCACTGAACAGTGTTGGTCAGTTTATGGCGGCACTTACTGGAAAAGGCTTTGTCGTACAGGCGAAAAAGGCTTGGAAAGACTATGGTGCATCCATCGCTGATACAAGTAAAAATGCATCGAAAGGACTGAACAATACTAACGATGCTGCGAAAAAGCTGAAAAAGACTATTTTCGGTTTCGATGAACTGAATGTGCTGACATCTAATGACGATACCGGTTCAAACGGTGGTAGCGGATCTGGAAGTGGAAGCGGTGGTGGATATACCGGTCCGTCCCCGTCAGATATGTTCGAGACTATAAAAGTCCCGGATTCCATGAAAGATCTGGCGGACAAGTTCAAGGAAGCACTTGCAAAATCCGATTTTACAGATATCGGGCGCATGATAAGCGACAAGCTGAGTAATGCGTTAGAGAGTATCCAGTGGAATAAGGTTTACCGTCACGCTGAGAACTTCGGGAAAGACATTGCTACTTTTCTGAACGGCTTGATTACACCACGATTGTTCTATGATCTTGGAAAAACGCTTGCAAATTCCATCAACACTGCGCTCCATTCGGCAAACGCATTTGCAATCAATTTTGACTGGAAAAATCTAGGAACATCTCTTGCGAAGAGTTTAAAAGGTTTTATTGAAAACTGGGATGCAAAGCTGACAGCACAGACTTTTAGTAATTTAGTAAAAGGGATTATTAATGGCATTACAGCGTTTGTAAATACGCTGAGAAGTGACGAGGTTTTTGCTACAGTCGCAAAGAAAATAGTTGACCTTATCTGCAACGTAGACTGGCTTGGTTTAGGTTGGGATTTACTTGGACTTTTTACAGCACTTGCCAGAGCTACCCTTGAAATGCCGGTACAGATCATAAAGGGCATTGCGGAAGGGATAGCAGAAAATATATTCGGTGTTAAATCAGTTAAAGAACTCAAGAAGAAAGCGTGGGATTATGTCCTTAAAGGGGCAGCTGCGCTGAATGACAAGTTTACAGAGTGGTACGATGCCGCAGGAAATCTAATCAGTGGATTTTTCAAAGGAATTGGCGATGCGGTAAAAAATATCAAGGAATGGATTAAGGAATATGTCGTAGATCCTTTCGTAAAAGGCTTCAAGGCACTTTTTGGGATAAATTCTCCATCAACAGTGATGGCAGAAATTGGTCAGTGGATTCTTCCGGGATTCCTGAACGGTGTCAAAGAAAAGGTTACAGACGTAATTAACTGGTTCGGAAGTCTTCCTGGCAAAATCAAAGATGCTCTCGGCAATGCAAAAGACTGGTTGATTGAAAAAGGTAAGGGAGCTATCGAGGGAATTAAAAATGGTTGGGAATCTGTAAAAGATAGCAACTTCTTACAAAACGCAAGAAAGCTGAAAGACGAAGCGTTTACAGCTGTAGGTGATGTAGCTGGAAAAGTAAAACAGAAAGGTATCGACCTGATTTCCGGTATCAAGTCCGGTTACGAAAACAGCAAACAATCTGGGTTACTATCTAAAGTAGAAAATCTGAAAAACGAAGCATTTTCCGCAGTTGGTGATGTTGCAAACAAAGTAAGATCGAAAGGTTCTGACTTAATCAGTGGAATCAGAAACGGGTATGAAAACAGCAAACAAAGTGGTCTGCTTTCTAAAGTATCTAATCTGAAAAATGAAGTTTTCTCATATGTTGGCAACGTGGCTGATAGAGTAAAATCCAAAGGTTCAGATATTGTTTCCGGTATCAAATCTGGATATGAAAACAATAAATGGTCTATCCGAAGTGCTGTATCAGGAATTCCAAACCTGATTAGCAGCGGAATCGGAAGTTTGTATAACATTGGAAAAAATGCTATTGCATCATTTGCCAACGGATTCTCTTCTATTCACATTCCGATGCCACATATCGGATGGAACTGGAATCGATTCGACCTTGGGAATTTCAGTTTTAGTGTTCCATCATTCAACCTGAGATGGTACGCAAAAGGTGGATTCCCTAACATGGGAGAAATGTTCATCGCCGGAGAAAAAGGCCCTGAGATGGTCGGACAGATCGGAAAGAAAAATGCGGTTGTTAACAATACACAGATTACAACAGCAATTAAAGAAGCGGTTGTTGACGGTATGATGCAAGTTGCTATGGCTACCAGTACGGAACAGTCCGATGATCTTCCATATATCATCCATGTGGAAGTGAAAACACAGGACAATGAGGTTCTGGCGCAGGCAGTTGAAAAAGGAAAGGCAAGCAGGGACAGTAGAATGAATCCTAGTCCTGCTTTTTAATAAGGAGGACGTATGCCAAGAAATAATATGATGATGGTGGACGGGATAAAGATCAAATCCCCGTCCTCTTTAACGTGGGGACAACAGGATATATCTGCTTCTGATGCCGGAAGAACCGATGATACGATCATGCACAAGAACCGTGTCGGACAGAAAGTCACATTGAAGCTGGCGTGGAACGGTATGGATCCAGACGAAACCAGTACGATTCTGAAAGTGTTCGATCCAGAATATTTCCATGTGACGTACCACGATCCTAAAGAGAACAAAGTGGTTACAAAAGAGTTTTATTCCGGTGACAAAGAAGCAAAGTATTATTGTTGGACAGTAGGAAACAAGTTGTTTGAAAGCATTTCATTTAACATCATAGAAAGGTAGCACCATGAGAAAAGTTACATCTGATTTCAAAAATCAAATTGAAAGAGATAATAGAAATTACTATGAGTGGGTGGATATTACTTTAAAGGATGGAACTGTACTCAACCTGACGAATCAGAATATCTGGAATTCCGGTATAAAAATCGAAGATGCGGTTTCGGATACTTCTGAATTCCAGATAGGAACAGCGATCATCAACAAAGCTACCGTGACGTTGAATAACCTGTACGATGATTTTACAGATTATGATTTTGACGAAGCAAAAATTGTAATCTATATAGGGTATAACATAGACAGCACCATTCTCTATAGAATTCTGCAGGATACCACAGGAAAAAATATTCTGGATTCCACTGGAAACGAAATAGTAACGTTCGTCAACGGATCCATCGTTGAAAAGGTAAAAATGTTTACCGGAACCGTTGTTAATTCGCCGTACCAGAACAGTTCTCTGATAACGCTTACCTGCGAAGACAATATGCTTCTGTTCGATCGTGACTATTCAGAAAGTAAGCTGATTTACCCGGCAACACGCGCTCAGATTCTCAGAGATGCTTGTGAAGTTTGCAGTGTTAGCTTAGAAACACTTACTTTTGACAACTCAGATTATATCGTAAACACCAGACCGTCTGATGAAAAGCTGACTTTCCGTCAGGTAATCGCATGGACGGCACAACTTGGCGGTCAGTTCTTACGGTGCAATTCTGATGGAAAACTGTTCTGCGGATGGTATGATCTGAGAAACTATGAAGCAGATACGGTAAATGAAGAATACTTTGACGTAATCGCTTCAAACAGTTCTGTTACCGTGAACAGTGAAGATGTAATTATTACCGGAATACAGGTAACAGCATATCAAGAGAATCAGAGCGAAAAAGAAGCAGCTGACACATCTTTGTATGGAAAGACAGGTTATGTTATTGCGATTGCTGATAACAAACTGATTGAAAAAGGAACGGCCAGTACTGTAGCTGCTATGATCGGAGAACGAGTGACAGGTATGCGGTTTCGACCGTTTTCAGCCAGTACACTGAATAATCCGACATATGAAGCAGGAGACATCTGCATCATAAAAGACAGAAAAGGTGTTTCTTACAAGTCTTTCCTTACTTCCAGTACATTTCAAGTTGGAAAGTATCATACGGTACAGTGTGGGGCGAAAAGCGCAGCTAAAAACAGCTCCAAACAATATTCGGTATTCTCTCAAGCTCAGGTTGAAAACAGGAAAAATTTCCAACGCGAGAAAACAGAAAGAGAAAAAGCGGTAGAGGAATTTAACAAAGCATTGGACAGTGCATCTGGTATGTTTCCTACCGAAGTGAAGCAGGAAGATGGAAGCACAATTCTATATGTTCACGATAAAAAAACACTGAAAGACTCAAAAAACGTTTTCAAAATAACGAGCGATGCAGTCGGATTCTCTACGGACGGTGGAAAAACTTATCCGTTTGGATTTACACTTGATGGAGATTTTCTTACAAGAATACTGTACGCTATAGGAATTAATGCGGATTATATCAACACCGGCGCGATCACAGTAAAAGATTCGGATGGAAATATAATTTTCCAGGCAGACATTGCAAACAAGCGTGTCATCATATCTGGTGATTATGTGCAAATCGGCGGGAAGACAGCTACCGATGCAATCAAAGCTGCGAACAGCACGGCCAGTAACGCACTGACAGCGGCGCAAAATGCACGCAATATGATGTTACAGCTGTCTAATGACTATTATTCTGTCAACGTAGATTCAAACGGAAAATACAGTGAATTTCCAACGGACGTGACCACAAAAGCGCAAGTCATGTATGGCGCAAATGACATCACATCAGAATGTGCGTTCTCGATTACAAAGTCTGACAACATTTCCGGGACGTGGGACAGTGCAAAGCATCAGTATACGGTTACTGCTTTAACAGCTGATACAGGATGGGTAAATATTCAGGCAACATATCTGAATAAACTGACTGTCACCAAACAGTTCACGGTTGCGAAATTGTATGCTGGTGCTACAGGTAAAAAGGGAGAGCCGGGAACGCCCGGAAGAACTTATTTCATTGAACTTTCCTCAAGAGTTTTGAAACGTAGCAAAGATAACACGATTGCACCGAATTTCTTCACTATCAAAGGATTTTATCGTGATGGAAATTCTACTACAAGAGTGGCATACAACGGTCGGTTCACCATCGAAGAAACAAACGATGGAAATACATGGAAACGAGTATACACATCGTCGGCAGATGAGTCTTCTGTCACCCATTCACTATATACTGCCATTGCAACAGGTTCTGGAACGAATAGTGTGGTTGGTGACGGAAAAGGAAACGCAATCGGATTTCCTAGAGATACCATAGCGGTACGATGCACGATGTATGCTTCTGGTGGCACTACCACAACACTTGACGTACAGGATTGCGCGATTCTGGTCGATGTGGATGCGTTGACACAGGAAGAAATATTCAATGCATTGACTAATAATGGTGAAGTTAAAGGCATTTACAAGGAAGGTAATCAGCTTTATATATCCTTCACTTATGCAAAGGGAGGAAGGTTAGCACTTGGTGGAAAGAACAATTCATATGGAACATTAGAAATATTAGACAATTTTGATAAGGTGTGCGCAAGACTTGACAAAGATAAATTGGAATTTGGACAATACCAAGGAGCTGGGAAAGAATATGATTACGCAAAAGGTTCTAGCATAGGTACTGACGGACTTGTATCATTTTCACCACATTTCTACGACGCTATTTCATTCAGTCAAGACAGAAGCGATTTCTTAAAAGGAAATAAATATAAAGTGTTATGGTTTGATAATTCTGTTAACGATGGAAGAAACTTTTCGATAGGTTCAAGCGAAAAAAGCAACAGTCTGAACTCTTTGGAATTGAAAGCGAGAAGAATAACACTTGAATCGAGCGAAAATTTAGGAAATACACTCAACGGAGAAAGTGCATTAATTTTCAACGGCAAGGTTTCTGTAATGAATGGTAATTTCAGCGCTGATAACGGTTATATTAAAAATCTAAGTACAAGCAATATAACTGGCGGAAACATCAAGGTTACGGCATCGTCTTTCAGCGTGACTGGTGCAAAAAACCGAATCGTAGACACGAAAAACTACTCAAACAGGCTATTGTATTGTTACGAAATGTCCTCCCCTATGTTTGGCGATATCGGAGACGGTGAAACGGATGAAAATGGAAAATGCGTTGTTGTGCTCGATGACGTATTCAGAGAAACTATAATACAGCCTGCGAACTATCAAGTTTTTTTGCAAAAATGCGGAAAGGGTGATTTGTGGGTTTCCGAAAAGACTGAATCGTATTTTGTTGTTGAAGGAACAGAAAAGTTGAGGTTTTCGTGGGAAATCAAAGCGAAGCAGAGAAACTATGAATCTAATCGACTCGAAATGGAAGAAGGCGAAGTTGTTACTTGGACGGAAATCGACTACGAACAAGAAGGATACAAAGTGTTATATGAATACATTGCAAACATAGAACAAGGAGATGTAAAAGAATGAAAGTATTAACTAGCTTTACAAAATTAGTAACAGGGGAAGGCATCAGAATTTCTTATACTTATTCTGAAATTAACGAAGCTGGATGCGTTCTAAGTCAGAATAACAGAGAGAATTTTGTTGTTACCGATAAGGAAGTTAAAGAACATATTAACGCTGTTGAAAACTACATCCAAAAAACGTTCCTCGAAGAAAAGTGAGGTGACAAAATATGAGCATGTTAAGTGTCCTAATCAAAGACCTTGTGGAGAAAACAACACTTGAAGATGGTACATATCTAGTTGCCGGAAACACGGATGCGAACAAGATTACATTCCTGAATCTTGTAAATGCTATTAAAAAGAAACTTGGCGCGGCTGCGCAGAAGAGTGTAGCGAATAATCTAACAACAGCAGTGGCGGGAACTTCAGTACTCGATGCGTATCAGGGGAAATTACTGAGCGATAAGATAGATTCACTAAACTCCACTTTACAGAAAGCGATTACATACAAATCGTACGATATCACACTACAAGAAAATGCTTACGTATCACCTTACACCTGTTATCTCAACTGGTATATCACGGATGGTGACATCTCAAAATATGGCATGCCGGTTTCAATTAGTATTATTGGACCAGCGGGAATACCGACACCATGCGCAATCGTCTATGCAGATGATGTTAAGAAATAAAGATGCACTGCAGTAACAAATAGTCAGAAAGCAACCGCACATGTATTGTTTCTCAAATTTTAATTTCGCCAAATAGGTGTAAAAATGTTGTAATTAAGAGTTTCTAATAAATAACCATTGATACGTAACACTTACGTTGAAGACGAGAAAGCGAAGGATGACTAAACATGGCAATCGCATGGAAAGATTATCTGGAAAAATCAAAACCTGCCGACACAGATGGACTATATCGTGAACGGCATAAATAAGAATTTAAAAGAGCGGGGCACTGGTGAAGAAACATGGAGGTGATCGAAGTGAACTGGAATGAATATCCTAAAAAAGAATCTATGCCAGCTGATGAAGATGAACTCATGCAGTTGGAACGAGAATCTGGAACTAACAAAACCATCCGACTGATATACTTTTTCAATTGGATTCTTTCAAAAATAAAACAACACGAATTCTCTCTAAACACTAAAAGCAAAACCATTGAAAAAGCAATCAACGAAGTGGATGCCACAACAAAAAGTAAAGCGGATGGGAAAGGGATTAGTTTCACAGTCAGTAAGGCTGGAAACCTACAGGTGACTTATGATGACGGGAGGAAGTAGATATGGCGCAGAAAACTATAGATTTTGAGAATGATATTCTCGGACCTATTGGTTCACTAAAGGAAGATTTAGCTGACTTAAAAGATAACAAAATCACAAAATTCTATACAAATAATAATGGCGATACTGTATTGAATGACAGTGACGATGGAAAAATACAGGATTTAGTGATTTATGGAAAGTCTGAGCAGGCGCAGTATAAAGGAACAAACCTAGCCATAAATCATCTTGCCAAAGCTTTTGTAACAGTTCATGGTGTCACTTTTACTGTAAATGAAGACAAATCGGTAACATTAAATGGCACAAGTGACATGGACAATGTAGATTATTATATTGTAGGCAGTTATTATACTGATAATATAATAGCAACGCTGGATGTTGATAAGGACTACACTATTAGGGCAATGCCACAAGGTATAAGTTTTATATATGGTACTCAAAGTAAATTAGTGTCAATACAACAAACAGATGGGCATGAAAAAGGAATACCGATTGCCTTTATTTTTCTTAGAATTAGGAAGAGTGGTACGACTTTTAATAATGTTACTATTTATCTTCAAATAAATGAAGGTACAACATTATTAGACTATGAGCCGTACACAGGTGGTAAACCATCACCTAGCCCAGAATATCCGCAAGAAATTAAAGCGGTGGTAAATCCTGTTATTAAAACACATGGAACAAACTTGTTAGACATTAAAGATGTTGCAGAAACAGTGGATAAAAATAATGGACTGACTTATTCTGTTCAAAAAGGAATTATAAAAGTTAAAGGAACAGCAACATCATCGGCTAGTACGAGAATAAATTTTATGTCTGGTGTCAACAAAAAAATTACAGCAAATAACACATATATATTTAATCCAAATCCAACAAAAAAGGAAGAGACTTCTGTATGTTATTTGGATTTTTCAAATAATGTTAATTTAGGAATGTCCATATCAGGTTATAGTGTTAATAAACCTATTAATATACAAGAGATTCAAGCATCGTATATGTTTACGCTTTCTGTTAGAGTTACAAAAGGCGCAAAAATAGATATGGAATGGAAACCGCAGTTATTATTAAGCAATACATTACTTCCATATCAACCATATCAATCGTCACAAGCTACACTTCCTTATGAATTATATGCAATTCCAGTATCATCTGGTGGTAATGTTACAATAGGTGGTCAACGGTATATGGCTGATTATGTGGACATTGAAAAAGGTGTGTTGGTAAGAAATGTAAAGAAAATGAATATTGATTCTTATACATGGAAGCTGAATGAAGAAACTGTTGGGACTGTTAGAACATCAAAATCTATATTTTTAAATAGCACAACGCGTTCAGAAAGAATTTTATCGAACAAATTTACTAATTTGTACTCTTCGGAAGGTTTCGACAGGAGTTGGTCAAATAAAATTTACAATATCACAAATGGACAGTTGGTTATGCTTTTAACATATGGGATAGAAGTTACAGAAGAACAATGGAACAAAATAAAGGACGGACTTGTTATTTTGTATAAATTGAGTGAACCAGAAAAAGTAGACCTCATACAAGACCAGATAGAAGCATTTAAGGAATTATCCACATATTATCCAAAAACATATATTAATGCAGAATCAGAACAATTAAATGCTTACACAATGTTTAACTATCCTGTATCTATGGAGAAAGGTTGGGAATATGTAAAACAGCAAATAGGTGATACACGAAAGTATGTGTATGATATGGATTTACAATCAGCAGAAGCCTACGTCAACAGTGAATATGCGGTAGCACTTACGGAATTGGAGGTATGATTATGTTATATAGAACACTATTAAAGCTTAAAGAAAGAAACGGTCTGACAGATGATTTAAAGAATAAGATTGATATTTTCTTCGCAACAGGCAGGATTACAGAGGAACAGTACAATGAGCTGATGGATATTAATAAGGAAGAAGAACCGAAAGCGGAAACTAATATTATATAAAATGTGCGGGAATTTTGGAAGAGAAAGGCGAGTAAAAGGAGAGCATCGGCTCTCCTTTTTGAGTACGGAAAGGAGAAATTATGGCAAAAGTAATTTTTAACGATTGGATTCGTGTAGCGTATCAGGAATACAAAAAAGCCGGTATGACACCGGAGGGTGCAGCTGGTATGCTAGGAAACCAGTATCCGGAATCGGCTGGATTTCTGGCGAACCGGTTGGAGTTCTTGTGCGTGAAACGATATAAGCAAAAAGGGAAAGTGTACACAGATGACAGTTATACACAGGCTGTGGACTCTGGCAAGATTTCCCGGGCAGAATTCCTTTCCCCGATGGGAAAACACTACGGCTACGGATTATCCCAGTGGACAACCTCTGACCGGAAAGCAGGACTGTATGATCTGGCAAAGAAAAAGGGCGTGTCTATCGGAGATCCTGCTATGCAGATTGAGTACACCGTGTCGGAACTGAAAAAGAAATTTCCGACTACATTCAAATATCTGTGTTCGGTAACTGACACAAAAAAAGCATCTGACTATGTTTTGGAACACTATGAATCTCCAAAAAACTGGCAAAATCTTAGTACAATCAGAGCGGATTACGCAAAACAGATCTATAGCGAAATGCAGAAGGGAAGCACTATGGGAATTGATAACATTATCGCAAAAGAACGGGAATACGGCAATATGCCATATATGGAAACTGGAAAGAACCACCAGAAGTTTTCGACAATTGTAACAGAAGTGGGTCTGGCAGGATGCCAGGATCAGCCGTGGTGTGCTACCTATCAGTTTGCGATGGAAGTGGAAGAGTTTGGAAAAGCGGAAGCACTGAAACACTGGAATATGACAGAAAAGAACTACTGCGGATACAGCTGTTTTTCAACAGAAGCCATGTTCCGGGCAGCTGGGAAACTGGGAAGCACTCCAAAAATCGGTGCGTTAGTAATCTTCCGTCAGTCCCACATGGGAAGAGTACTCAGTATAAACAGCAAAAACAAGACCTTCGAGTGTGGCGAGGGCAATACCAGTAACAAGAAATATGAAAGAAACGGTGATTCTTGCGCTGTTAAGACTTATTCTTGGACAGATAGCAAAATCAAATCTTTCTGCTATATTGATTATGGCACGGAAAAAGAAACCGAACCGGCTCAGCCAACAGTGAAACCGGTGAAGAAACCAGACACGCCCGTGAAAACTCTTGGAAATGTTGGAAAAGGTCAAAAGTGGCTGAATACTAACTACGGAAGTACTCTGAAAAAATACATGAAAGAACTTCTGGATGTAGATGACAGCTTCGGGAAAAAGAGCAGAGCTGCAGCTGTGTGTGTATGGAAAGACCTGTGTAACCGTAAATACAAAACAAAGCTGGATCCGTCCAACAGTAACTTCCTGTCTTCCTGCAAGAAAGCAGCGAAAAAGGTAGTTATCAAAAAGGGAGCATCCGGCACGTTCGTATATCTGATTGAATTCATTCTGTCAGCAAAAGGTTACTATACCGGAGCAATGGATGCCAGCTTCGGATCCGGCCTGCAGGCTGCGGTCAAGGCATTTCAGAAAGCGGTCGGCTTGAAAGCTGACGGTGTGGTAGGAGCTGAAACTTGGTACAAGTTGTTTAATTGAGTTGTTTAAACTCATTATTCAATTGAAATAAAAGAGGACGATGTTCCCGGCACCGTCCTCTTAAAAGGGGAATTAATCCTTGATCGAATTAACCGCACTTATCATATCATAAAATCGTATATTATACAAATCTTATTTTCTTTTTGTAGTTCCTACCATAGTATATCCATTTTGTTTACCGGAAGCTGCGGTTTTTCCTCTCTCAAGAGCAGCAGAAAGGGAACTTATATCCGGTGCAATCTGACCCGTTCCTACCAACTCCCCTCGTTCGTGTTCCATAAGGTAATTGTCAAGAACCAACCGGCAGACATTTACTCTTGATTTCATCGTGCAATGATTGTGTGCCGTCAGCATGTTTAACTGTTCATGCCATGAAGAACCAGTATTTCCAAACATGCAGTAGGCTAGTTGGAGAAAATCTCTTTCGGAAAACTGAGTGTTAATATACATGGTAATGCATTTCTTGACCGTGTCCAGATCGGATTTATCAATCGCCATGGTAAAATCTTTATATTTGTACTCTAATATGTAACTATCCATATTTAGTCCTAATGTATCAAACCACTTTTCTAATGTTCGGTATCCTGGTTCGCTGATGCCGGATTCCCAATTTTGAATGGTATTTACAGACTTATGTAATGCCTGAGCCATATAACGTTGCGTTTTTCCGGCATCATTTCTCGACTTTGCCAGCATATTCCCGAAAATTTGCGACTTTTCCGCTTCTGATAACATAGAAAATTCCCCCTTTTTATCAAAAACAGACTGAAAAAATTATGTGTGTAATCAACAAAATTTCACCAAATACATATTTGAAATACAGATGTATAATATCTACATCATTAAAAGATGGAGGTAGACAATATGCAGGAGTACTTAACACAGACGATAAGAGATTTCTTTAAATTACGCCCGATAATTGGTGAGAAAGAGTACACTATTCAGATTAGTGCATATCTCCAAACTTTTATACCTAGAGATAAAAATAGTGCATTTAACATTATTCCATTGCAAATGTACCAAAATGCAACAGAACTAGCAAGAGATATCTGCAAAGTTCTTGAAAAAACGTTCGACAAACCGGAACAAAACCGGAAAGAAACAGTATAGTATTGACAAAATAGAACACACGTTCTATAATTTCTGTATCGCTACTGAGTGTCGTGCTGGATTTTGGGAGGGATTTGTGTGGATGAGAACAACAAGGAAGAGTATTACAAATGCGGAATACTAGAAGCTATAGAAGCAATGAAAAGTGAAAAGTATTTAGAAATGGTTCTTCGATTTGCGAGAGCATGTTTTCACGAAGAAAAGGAAAAGGAGGCATAAGCCTCCTTTTTTTAATGTCTGGCAATGAATGCTTCGAAAAAATCTGAAAAAATTCTTTGCCTTTTAGCATCCAGATTGTAATAGCCAATTGCCATTCTTTGGAATACCGGATCATCAGCCAACTTAGCAATCACTTTGAAAAATTCTTCTGACTTATTGTAAATATCCTTGTCTTCCAACAAATCAGATTTTAAAATTCCGAAATAATCAGCTATTGCTTGGATCTTACCAGTTTTTGGAAGTATCTTCCCTGTACACCAATTATTAAATGTTGTCGGTGAAAAACCAATTGCTTCTGCTACTTCTTTTTGTGCTTTCCCACTGTTTGCAATGTAGTAGTTAAGGTTTTTCGCGAAGATCCTTATCTGTTCCTCTTCTGTCATTTTCTAGTTCCTCCTTTCGAAAATTATAATAGCATATAATCCTAAAAAATTCAATAGAAATCCTAAAAAATTAAATTTATATGTTGACAATCCTAAAAAATAGGATTAGAATACAATTACAAAATACAGGAAAGGAGAGAAAACAGGATGTTTGAAACAAAGATTCCAAGAATTTCAATCGCAGCTTGCAGAGTAAACGCAAAGATGAATCAGAGAGAATTCGCCGATAAAATAGGCATTTCACTGGCTACAGTGACAAACTGGGAGCTTGGAAAAACAGAACCGGATCTCAGTCAATTGAGAGCAATCAGTGAGCTTTCCGGAATCCCTATGGATTTTATTTTTGTGGAAAGAGAATCCTAAAAAATAGGATTTTAAAATTAAAAAAGGAAAGGAGAATGCATGAACGAAATCAAAGTTTTCAACAATAAAGAGTTCGGAAATATACGAACTGTAAATATTGATGGAGAGCCTTGGTTTGTAGGAAAAGATGTAGCGGAAGCGTTAGGATATTCAAATTCAAGAAAAGCACTCGCAGACCATGTTCACGGTGATGATAAGGGGGTAACAAAATGTGACACCCTTGGTGGGAAACAGGATTTAACAGTCATTAACGAATCCGGCTTATACGCATTAATATTCGGAAGCAAGTTGGAATCAGCCAAACGGTTCAAGCATTGGGTGACAAGCGAAGTGCTACCTGCAATCTATCACAACGGTGGGTACATTCAGGGACAGGAAAATCTGTCAGACACCGAACTAATGGCAAAAGCAATTCTTGTAGCACAGAAGACCATCGAACAGAAAAATCAAATCATCGAGCAACAGAAAGAGAAAATTAAGCAGGACAGACCGAAGACTATTTTCGCTGATGCTGTCTCAGCCAGTGAAACATCAATTCTGGTCGGTGACTTGGCAAAACTGATTTGCCAGAATGGTTACCAGATCGGACAAAAACGGTTGTTTGAATGGCTGAGACAGAATGGTTATCTGATGAAATGTGGTTCGTCAAGAAACATGCCAACACAAAGATATCTCGAACAGGGATTGTTTGAGGTGAAAGAAAGCAACGTACAGAATCCAGATGGTTCTATCAGAATCACACGGACGACCAAAATCACCGGTCGTGGACAGCTGTACTTTGTGAATAAATTTTTAGGGAGGAAAGAAGAATGAGAAAATTTAAAGTTGGGGAAGAAGTAACTGTTAGAACATGGGAGGATATGAAGAAACAGTATGATGTGAAAAAGTTCGTACCAGAACTGCCGAAAGACTCATTTTTTGGATTTTTTATGAATGAAATGCTTTCTATGGAGATTATTTTAACGCCGAACAAAGCGATACTTGATGTTATGAAACCTTTCTGTGGAAGGAAAATGAGAATCTCCGCTAATCCGGAACCGAATATTTACGAGTTGGAGGGGGCAGAACTTTTCAAATGGCCAGCAGAAGCATTTGAAGAATTTTGGAAAGAGGAAGAAGAACCGGAAAGTGCGGAAGTAGAAAAAGAGAAAGTGGATATGCCGAAGCTGGAAAACGGTATGGTGGTTGAATTAAGGAGTGGAAAACGGTTTTTAATTGTTGAATTCTTCGGAAAACAATCTTTACTTTCCAATAAATGCTGGTGCGACCTTAATGGTATGGATTTTAAAACAGGAAAAAGCAGTTTTGATTCAACATTCGATATTGTAAAAGTAATCAAGCCGTATTGTCCTGATAGCTTGAAAAATTTAAAACAATCTGAGCATATCATCTGGGAGGCTGAATGAGTCCGGGGAAACGGCTGACACTGGAGCAAAAGAAATGCGTGTCAGCACATTACCTGAACGCAAAAGAGTGGATGTTGAAAGAAGAGACAGAGTTCTATTTGAAAATCATCCACAAAATCACTGGATACGTAAAAATTATAGATAAATTCAGGAGGTAAAATGAGAGGGTTAAATGAAGATCAGAAAATGATCGTTTCAACAGCAAATATGAATCCTGAAGAATGGAAAGCAGTTCATCAGGATGCATTGTATCTCCATTTAATAAGAAGAGATGGAACGAAAAGAGCCATTCTGACAAATAAAGGGGAGGTTGTGGCACTTGTATGAATTAGACAACGACTGGGGATCGGATGACGAAGAAGAAAGAATCTACTGCGATAGCTGCGGTGAAGAAATCCACCACGGGAATGTATATTACGAGATCAACAACGAAAAGTTGTGTCCGGAGTGTATGAGAGATGAATATAGGAGGTTGGCTTAAATGGCACAAATCATAATGGTATTCGGTAAACTGGAAATTCCATACGGAACGTACAGATTTAGTACTGATGCAGAAAAAAACAGGGTCAATGAACTGGCAATCAAAATCGGTGAAGAAAGAGAGTGCCAGACATTCGTACGGGAGTTGTGATATGGCAGGAGTAAAGATACCACAAAGTGAGTACCGGTCCCATCCGGCAATCAGCAAATCAGATTTGTTCAAGATTACGAAATCTCCATTGCACTTTAAATGGGCGATGGAAAATAGAGAAGACAAGACACCAGCGCTCGTGTTTGGTAGCGCGTGTCACAAATATGTTCTCGAAAAAGAGGATTTTGACAAAGAATTTGCTGTGATGCCGGATATCAACCGGCGGACGAAAGTGGGAAGAGAAGAATATGAAGCATTTCTGGCAGTGAATGACGGGAAAGATGTAATCTCACCGGATGATTTTGAGAAAATTGTGACAATGGCAGCAGTTGTCCATAAAAACAAGTTCGCCGACAGGTTATTACAGGGAGAACACGAACTCTCTTTCTTTTGGACAGACGAGGCAACGGGAGAAGAGTGCAAGTGCCGACCGGACGACATTGTAGTGATCGGAGATCAACACATTTTGGTTGATTACAAAACTACAGACAATGCAGAAACAGAAGCATTCCGGTCATCGGCGATTAAGTATGGATATGACTTACAGGCAGGTATGTACCTTGAGGGGTACAAAGCAAACACCGGTCAGGATGCAATTTTCCTGTTTATCGCACAGGAAAAGAAAGAACCGTATGCAATCAATATTTTGCAAGCGGACGAATTCATGGTGAAAGAGGGAAAACAGTTATTCCATGACCTGATGGACATTTACCATGAGTGCAAGGTAACAGACAACTGGTACGGCTACATGGGTGAATCTGGAGATATTCAGAATCTCGGATTGCCGAAGTGGTTACAGAAAGAATTTGAGTAGGAGGAAAGAAAATGGCAAATGATGTTGTTGAGGCCAACAAAATGGCTCCGGTATTTAAGGAAATCAATCAGGGAACAGTGGCTATCGAATCCAGCCGGGCAATTACAGAAGCACAGGGAAAACTTCTGTTAGCAAAACAGTTCCCGAGAGATTATACACATGCTTACGCAAAAGCAATGGAAGCGTGTCAGAGAAAGGGTTTTGCTGAGAAAGCATTTTACTCATTTCCAAGAGGAAAAGAAACGGTTACAGGAGTGACTATTCGCTTTGCGGAAGTTTTAGCAGCTTGCTATGGAAATGTGGATTACGGTATCAAGGAGTTATCCCATGAAGAAGGAAGATCTGAAATGCAGGCTTATGCATGGGATCTGGAAACAAACACGGTTTCGAGTCAGAATTTTACGGTTGAACACGTGAGAGAGACTAAGTTCGGAAATAATAAGCTAACTTCGCAAAGAGACATTTACGAAAAAACAGCAAATGATGGAGCAAGAAGAATGAGAAGTCGGATATTGGCGATTCTTCCACCGGATATGATTGAGGACTGCATCGCTGAATGTAAAAAAACTCTTTCTGGTGGAAATTCTGTGCCACTTGCAGACCGTATCAAGCAGCTGGTTGTCTACTTCCAGAAGAAAGGTGTCACTCAGGAGATGCTTGAAAAACGTCTGAATCACAAGGTAGAAGCAATGTCACCAGAAGAAGTTTCTGATTACATTGGCATCTATAACGGTATTAATCAGAAAGAAACCACCGTGTCTGACTGGTTTGAGCAGCCGAAGACAGCGAGTCAGATTTCCGAACTGATGAAAGCTGAGGAAGAAGAGAAAGAAAAAGGTGATAAGAAGTGAAATATCATGTGACTGTAAAAGGGTTTAAGAGCGGTTTAAATGAACTTCTTTCTGCGAAGATTTACGATTATCGGACGAAGAAATATAGAAATCCGGTAAAAAACAGAAACGATGCACTGTGTGCGAAATTCATTAAGTTGAGTAAAGAGTTGAATGGTATTCAAATCTGTAAACCTGTAATTATCCATTATGCATTTTTTGTAGAAAATAAGATGCATGATCGCATGAACACGGCATCAGCTTTTATCAAATCATTCGAGGATGCCCTACAGAAATGTAAAGTTATCCGAAATGATGGCTATGATGATGTGTTGACTCCTACTCTTGAATTTGCGATTGACAAACAAAACCCAAGAGTAGAAGTGATAATCGAGGAGGTAGAAGAAAATGAATAAAGTTATTTTATTAGGGCGATTAGTAAGAGATCCTGAAACCAGATACGGCGGTGCAAACGATAGCATGGCAGTATGCAGATACACACTTGCGGTTGACAAAAAATTTAAGAAAGACGGTGAAGCTACAGCGGATTTTATTAACTGCATATCGTTTGGAAAAACAGCAGAATTTGCCGAGAAATACTTCACAAAAGGTTTGAGAGTCGCTGTTTCTGGAAGAATCCAGACAGGAAGCTATACAAACAGAGATGGTCAGAAAATCTATACCACAGATGTTGTTGTTGAGGAACATGAGATTGCACAAAGTAGATCAGAAGCAAGTAGTCAGCAGGAGAGTAATCGGCAGCCGGAAATTTCACCGTATGGTAAAGATAAAGACAATGGATTTATGAACATTCCGGATGGCATAGATGATGAACTTCCATTCAGTTAGGAGGCGGTTACATGGTAAAGAATATCATAATTTCCATCTTGGCAGCAGTTATCATACAGCCGTTCTGGAAATATGCGTATTTGCCAAAAGATATATTTTGCACATTCTTGATAAGTTTCTTTTGCGTATTCTTTGCTGTGGATAATTTGGAAGAATTCTTGAAAGGGGTGAACAAAATGACAGGATGGGTAAAAATTCACAGACAGATTATGGATCACTGGCTATGGAAAGAACAACCGTATGACAAAGCAAGGGCTTTCGTGGATCTTGTTCTTACTGCGAACAGAGAGGACAAAAAGAAAGTGATCGGAAACAATGTTTTTATGATCTACCGTGGAAGTTTGTTTACTACTTCAAACGAACTGGCAGAACGTTGGGGATGGAGTCGCGGAAAGGTTCAGAGGTTTCTTGAGTTGTTGAAAAGGAACGATATGATCCAGACTTCGGTAATACCAGAGGGAACCGTTGTTTCTGTTTTGAATTATTCAAAATACCAAGGAAACGGGAGAAAGAAAAAGGAAGAGCAGCAATTCAGCGGGTGGATGGAAGCATGACGAGAGATGAGACAAAAAAAATCCTTATGGCAATACAGTCCGTTTTTCCGAATTTTCATATTGAAAATAAGACGTTTACACTAGATACCTGGAACATGATCTTACAGGACTTTAGATATTCGGATGTGGAAATGGCTTTGATAGCTTACGTCAGGACGGAAACCAGGGGGTTTGCCCCGTCTCCTGGACAACTGATTGATAAAATCAATCTAATAACTCGTCCAAAAGAATTGAATGAGCAAGAAGCGTATTCAATAGTTCAACAAGCTGTCAATAGAAGCGGGTTGAATTATATGGAAGAATTTGAAAAACTTCCTTATTTAATACAAAAAGCTGTAGGTCGTCCAAGTCAGCTGAGAGACTGGGCACTTGAAGAAAATCCGAATCATGAAGTCAGAGCGTCGAATTTCATGAGAAATTACAGGACGGAAATGGAAAGGCAGAAAGAAATTCAGAAACTTCCGGATGGAATAAAAGAACTTATCCGACAGGTGAACAAAAACTCTGAATCAGAAAGACTGGAAGATGTAAATAAGAGGATGATAGATAAAAGTAAAGAAGATCAAAAGATAGTAAATTTTCTTGAAACATCTGTCGATAAAACGAGAATGCCTGAAAAGTTAAGAAAAAAAGTGGAGGAATTAAGAAATGGATAAATTTGTTAGAGGATACAAAGTCTTCAATGAGGACTGGACATGCAGTCCGAATGGAAATACAAAGCAATACACTTGTCCTGGGAAATTCGAAGAAGATATAACACCGGTAAGATGCGGACGTGGGATGCACTTTTGCAGAAAAGCAGCAGACTGTTTTAATTACTATAATTTCAATCCGAAAAATAAAGTGGCAGAAGTTATTGCGTATGGGGACATTGTAGAAGTGGGCGATAAGTGTTGCACAAATAAGTTAGAAATCGTAAGAGAGATTCCGTGGCAGGAGCTTCTGACTATAGTAAATACCGGAAAAGATTGCACAGGACTCAGGAACACCGGGGACAGGAACACCGGGGACAGGAACACCGGGGACAGGAACACCGGGGACTGGAACACCGGGGACTGGAACACCGGGAACAGGAACACCGGGGACAGGAACACCGGGAACAGGAACACCGGGGACAGGAACACCGGGAACTGGAACACCGGGGACTGGAACACCGG
>ENA-OOWZ01000056-OOWZ01000056.1-human-gut-metagenome-genome-assembly--contig:-NODE-56-length-66319-cov-6.759704_pt1 | contig 66319 bp, 53 predicted proteins | sample MGYA00241580_ERZ501329 | MGnify/ENA primary metagenome ERZ501329 (study PRJEB25962, sample SAMEA2042923) | human gut metagenome | biome: human gut; feature: human-associated habitat; material: faeces... | reverse complement strand
AATAATTTTATTATTAATTGTAATTGGGTTTAATATTCCAAATATAATAAAAAGTATTAAAGGAGATGATACAAATGAAAAACTTTTAATAATTGATAATGAAGATATATTTGAAGGCAATTTAGAATTGATAAAACAAGCAGGCTTAGATTATGAAATTGAGGTTGGAAAAGCAACGTTTGATGAAGTTAAAGACAAAATAGAAAATGAAGAAATAGCGGAAGCTATAATGGTTGAAAAACAAGAGGAAAATGTAAAGATAAGATATATAGTAAAGAATTCAACAATGATTAACAAAGTACCAGATGATTTAGTGGATACTATAAATTCTTTATATACTAACATGCAAATAAGCAAATTAGGACTAACAGAAGATGAATTACAATCAATTACTCCAAATTTTGAATTTAGTTTAGAACAAACAGAGAAAGAAAAAGCAAGTGGAAATGTATTAGCAATGATGTTAATGTCAATAGTGTTATTTTATGCAATATATTTTTGTGCATATCAAGTGTCAAGTTCAATAACCACCGAAAAAACATCAAAAATAATGGAAACATTAGTGACATCTACAAGCCCAAGAATAATAGTTCTAGGAAAAACAATAGGGATTGGAGTTGTTGGATTATTGCAGATGATAGTGATTGTAGGAACTGCTTTAATAAGTGCTAAGATGTTTTTAGAACCAGAATTATTAAATTCTATATTAGATATGTCTAATATTACGCCATATCTAGGAATTATTACTATTATTTATTTTTTCGTTACTAGAATTATTTGTAACAGGCTCAAGCCCTAATACATTTTTTAAGTATTCAATAACATTCATAGTGTTACCTTGATATGTTAAATAATATTGATTTTCTCCAGAATTATTTATTACATACATATCTGTAACAAGAGGTAATATTAGTTCTTTACCAGATGAATTGTATAATCCATATAAGCCATCTTTTCGTACGACTATAGCCTCATATTCTGGAATTACAATTAAACTGCTAGCTTGATTATTTTTAGAAGAATTTGATAAGCAACCCAAACCATCAAATTCTAATGTAGCAATTGTACTACCATTTAAATCAAGCAATCCCCATTTGTTTGATCTCTTTACAGGAATACATTTTCCAAATAGTATATATGGATTTTCTATATCATTTGTAGGAAAATCATTTTTATTGATTCCTATTTGTTCATATTCTATATAAACAATCACTTTATCATTTTTATTAATTATTCCATATGTTTTATCTTCTAAATAACACACTTTATTTGCATAGCCAATAAGAGGTAAAGAATCGCTTGCTAAAAACACCTCATCATCTGACTTTCCTATTAATAAAGGCGAACCCTTCTTTATAAAAAATAATTTCTTATTATCATAAATTAAAGCAGACATTTGTCCTTTTAAATTATCATATAAATACTTTAAGGCATCATATTCACTCATTTTCTTTTTGTATAGACAAAAGCTAAACAAATTAGAAATACACTCAGTATCAGTATCGGAGACAAATTTTATTCCACTATCAATTAAACTTGCTTTTATTTCTTTATAGTTAGAAATAATGCCGTTATGAACGACAAATACTTTTTGATCATAGGAAGATTGAGGATGGGCGTTATTAATTGATACTCCACCATGAGTAGCCCACCTGGTGTGTCCAACTGCTATTCCTTCATCAAAATGTGGGGTAATATCTTTAAGTTTTTTTACTCTTTCTATCGTTCTAATTAAATTTGATTTATTGTCTTTGTCTAGATAATAAATACCTGCGCTATCATAGCCTCTATACTCTAATTTTTCTAAACCTCCAATGATAAATTCTCTAGCTTTTTTTGACCACGATGTTCCTACTATTCCACACATATTTTTCCTTTAACCTTTCAATTTCTTCGTTAATTTCAATATACATTTCTTTTAATTCTTTTTCGTCTAACGACTGAATTAATACTCTTATTTTAAACTCTGTACCAGAAGCTCTATAAACAAATTTATTCTCATTTAAGTCATCATATTTTTGAGCTATTTTTTCAAAATTACTATTCTTTATGACTTCTTTAGCATTATCAGTTATTATTTCTATTTCATATTTTTTAGAAGCTTTTATTTGTTTTACAACTCTATAAAATTCTTCTTTATTTTTCTTAAATATACTTGCTAATAAAAGAGCATTATATAGACCATCTCCTGAATTCATATAGTCTTTTAAAATAATGTGTCCTGATTTCTCAGCACCTATTTTACATCCACTATTATTCATTAATTCATAGACATTTTTATCTCAACATCAGAGATGCTAATATTTATACCGCTTTGTTTTAAATAGTTTATGATAGCTATATCACTCATTTTTGTTAATATTAATCCACTATTATTTCTTAGTAGTTTTACTAGTAACAAAGCTTCTATATCACCATCAATTATAGAGCCATCAGGCAAAAAAGAAATAACTCTATCTCCATCACCATCAAATGAAAAACCAATATCAAACGGTAATAAATAATTTAGTTTTTCTTTAATTAAATATTCAATATTTGTCGATCCTGATTTATAGTTTATATTTTGTCCATTTGGTTTATTATTGATTGCTTTAACTTTGGCGTTAAGCAATTTAAATACTTTAGAAGCATAGTTAGATAAAGAGCCATTAGCTTCATCTAAAACAACAGTAAGTGAATCTAAATTTATATTTTGTTTTTTTAAATAATTAATATATTTCTTTTTTATATTTTTCTTTATAAATAGCTTTCCAATTTTCTTGCTATATGAAATATTTTCCATTAATTCTTGTTCTATTGACTGACACTCTTCATCGCTTAATTTTAATCCATTCTTTTTAAATACTTTTAATCCATTATCGCTATAAATGTTATGAGACGCAGTTATAACTAAAGCGTATGAATAGTTTAAATATGTCGTAGCAAAGGCTGAAATTGGTGTAGCTGCTACTTTTATATAGTCGACATCTTTACCGCTAGCAAGACAACCAGAAATAGCGCTTAGTGCTAATTCATCACCGCTTTCTCTAGTATCTTTAGAGACTAATAATCTTTCACCTTCAGGTATTCTTTTACCTAAAACATATCCTAATCTAAAAGCAATTTCCGGAGTCAATTCTTCATTTGCTTTTCCACGAATACCATCTGTACCAAATTTATATTTTTCCATTTTATTTACACATGATAAATATATGTCATAAAACCTTTTTGTTGACAAAACTCATAGCGACAAACTTTATAAATAACTTGCTTTATGGCTATTATAGTTAATGCTATAATTTGCACATATCAAAGGAGAAAAGCTATGACTGAATGGGAAAAAGCTCAAAATGGATTTCTATACGATGCTAATTATGTTGAAGAAATCGTTGAGGCTAGAAAACGTTGTGCTGATCTATGTTATGAATTTAATAATTGCAGGCCTTCAGATATTGATAAACAAAGAGAATTACTAAATGCTATTTTTGGTAGTATCAAAGAAAACCCAGTTATCACAGCCCCTTTTTACTGTGACTATGGATTTAATATCTTTATTGGTAAGAATTTCTATACAAATCACAATGTCACAATATTAGATGGTGCTAAAGTAACAATCGGTGATAATGTTTTTATTGCTCCTAACTGTGTTTTATCAACAGCAGGACACGCTATAGATAGCGAGCAACGTATTAGTGGATTAGAAATCGCTCTACCTATTACAATAGGCGATAACGTTTGGATCGGTGCTAACGTTTCTGTCTTACCTGGAGTAACTATTGGCAGTAATACTATTATTGGAGCTGGTAGTGTCGTTAATAAAAATATTCCTAATGGAGTAATTGCTGTAGGTAATCCATGCAAAGTAATTAGAAATATAACTGATGCAGATAAGAAAAAATATCCAATTTTTAAAAATTAAAGCACTAAAAAAGGTACAAACTTTATGTTCGTACCTTTTTCAATACACTTTTTTATCTATTAATCTTCATCATCGATAGAATCAAGCATTCCTCTAAAGATGTTAGGGAATTCATCAAGCTTAACTTGTTCAAGAATTCCTTTATATGCTATTGAGACTCTGCCAGTTTCTTCGCTGACTACTACTGTTATCGCATCGGTAACTTCAGAGATACCGATTGCAGCTCTATGTCTAGCACCATATTTACCAGTTAAAGCTTTAGTTGTTGGTGTGTAATAAACAGAAGCACAGACAATTGTATTGCCTTTAATAATGACTGCACCGTCGTGTAATCTTGTTCCTTCATAGAAAATTGTTTCGAGAAGTTCTGGAGTTACAGGAGCGTTAATCATAGTTCCTGACTTATAGTAATCTGTTAATGGTGTATGAGTTTCAAATGTCATTAATGCACCAGTCTTAGTTTTAGAAAGATTGCTAACGGCATCTGTAATTACTTTAAGCAATGCTTCTTTATCATACTTTTGATTTTCAGTTTTCTTCTTATTCTTTAGTGTGCTAATAAGAAGTGGTCTAATATCACCAATATTAACAAAGCAGACAAGAATTAACATAATCATTAAGACCCACCAAATTATGCCAGCTACCATATTTAAATCAAATATGTATGTTAATATGTAAAGGAGGAAACCTCCACCAAATATAATTAGTACTCTTTTTTGCCTAAATTTATAATACACAAGCCCACAAAGACCTATGAGTAAAAACAGTGAAATAACAAAGTCGGCAACAAACAAAGCGCTATGGAAATCTTTCATTAAAAAATGCATCTAGCGGTACCTCCTTATCACGTTAATATTTTAGCAATAATTAATAGCGTTAAGCAATAATTTTATTTTCTTTTTTAATTAAAATATATGTTTTTATTTTCTTTTTTGTTAACTATTTGCTTATTAATTAAATTAAAGCGTTAAATTTGCAAATTTATTTCATATTTTAATTTGTTTTTATTTTTTATTATTTTTTAATCGTTTGTAAAATGTGTACGCATTAAATAGATATAAAGAATAAACATATGTTAATATTTAAAAGCAAGGTCAAAAAAATGGAAGAAGAATACGAGTTACTTTTACAAGAAATTATAGAAAAAGAATCATACCAACAGTTAAAAAACTTTATCCATCATGGAAAAGTATCGACTTATGAGCACTCTATAGCTGTTGCTAGATTATGTTACGAATACGCTAAGAAGAAAAAGCTTGATATCGATTATAAGTCTCTTATTAGAGCTGCCTTATTACACGACTACTATCTTTACGATTGGCACGATAAAGGTAAGTGGCATAAGCCCCATGGCTATAAGCATCCTAAAATAGCCTTACAAAACGCTATCAAAGATTATCCTGATATAAACGAAATTGAAAAAGATGCTATTTTAAGACACATGTTTCCATTAACTCTAATACCACCTAAATATAAAGAAGGTTGGATATTACAAAAGTGTGATAAAAAAGCAACTTTTAACGATTATAAAAAGAAGAAAAAGAACAAATGACACAAATATTCTTATGTAGTAAAATATATTTGTGAATCAGTAAAGGAGAGCTATATGAATATTTTATTAGTTAATGACGATGGATATAAATGCGAAGGAATTAATATTCTTTTTAATAAACTTCAAAAATATGGAAATGTCATTATGGTAGCACCAAAAGAATTCATGTCAGCTAAATCTTGCTCTTTGACACTTAAAAGCTCTCTTGAATTTAAAGAGTTTGATACAAATAAATATTATTTATCAGGCTTTCCAGCTGACTGTGTCTCTTTTGCTTTTTGGTACTTTAAAGATATTAAGTTTGATTTAGTCGTCTCTGGGTGTAACGACGGACCAAATATTTCATATGATACTTTATATTCCGGAACTATAGGTGCTTGCTTACAAGCTTCTAAGCAAGGCTATAAAGCAATAGCCTTTTCTTGCCCTCACAACTTTGAAATACTTGAAAACAACTTCGATAAAGTTATGCAATATATCTTAGATAAAAATTTATTAAGTGCAGAGTATTTTTTAAACGTAAACTTTCCACGTGGAGAAACAGTTGATGATATAAAAATGGCTACTCTTTACTACCGAAAAGACTATAACTACTTTGATATAGACGAAGAAGGAAGATACATAGCTAAAAGATACGAAGAAAAAGATATTACTGATGAAGAATCAGATTGCTATTTAATTGACCATCATATCGTTTCAATCCAACCTTTAAGCAATTCTTACTTTAATCAAGAAGTTTATAACAAATTAAAATAAGCACAATAAAACCCTATAAGTTTAGGCTCATAAAGCTATCTTATAGGGTGTTTTTATCTAATTAAAGTTCTTTTTTCCAAAGTCCATGTAAGTTGCAAAGTTCATATGCAGCAATTACTTTTTCATCTTCAATAGTGAAAGTAGCTTTTGGTTCTTGACCAGGTTTTAACTCTATTTTAAAGAAGCCACGATCTGTTTCAAGAATAATCCACTCAATATAGTGAACGTCTAACATTGGGTGTAAAACACTACCAACTGTGACAGTAACTTTATTATCGTTTATTTCAACAACTGGTACGTGTTTTTCAACTGCAGCATCTGTTGTATTAGGTATAACTTCAATTAAACTAGGATCATTAACGGATGATTCATCCATTGGAATAACTTTTCCATTTAAATTTCTATAAAATTTCAACATATAAGGTTCTCCTTTTCTTACCCTAATGTTAACAAATTTATAAATATTTATTCAAATATAATGCTTAGTAATTTAATTTAAGTTCTTTCTTATAGATATCTAATAAATTTTTAAACCTAGCATAGTGAACAACTTCTCTTTGTCTTAAGAAAAGTAATGGTTCTATTACATCTTGATCAGAAGCTAAATCTATTAAGTGTTCATAAGTAGATCTAGCTTTTTCTTCAGCAGCTAAATCTTCTGTTAAGTCAGTTATAAAATCACCTGAACTCGATAAACTAGCAGCAGTGAAAGGATTGCCGTTTGCATCGCACGGATATAAACCAACACCATGATCAACATAGTATGGTGCTAAACCAGCATCTTCTAGTTCTTTTAAGCTAGCACCTTTAGTTAACTGATAAACAATAGTGCAAATCATTTCTTCGTGGCCTATTTCTTCAGTACCTATTTCAGTTAGTAAAGTTCGGCCACGTTCATCTGGCATAGTGTATCTTTGAGCTAAATATCTTGTCGAAGCCCCCATTTCACCATGTGGGCCACCATATTGAGCTATGATAAACTTAGCCATCTTCAAGTCTTTTCTTTTTATATCGATAGGATATTGTAATCTTTTCTCATATTTATACATAACTAATCTCCTAACCAAGCAGATGGTTTTGTAACATAATCCATATATCCATCTTTGTACTTACCTTCAGCTTGAGTAAGTGGTCCATATTTATCTATATATTCTTTCTTTTTATCACTAGCTAATTTAGAATACTTTTCAAATTCTAAAGCAGCTTCTTTATCGTTTGGATATATATCTAAATATAAACCTAAATCGTGTGCTACTAAATCATAGGCCATAAGTTCTAACATATTTTTTTCTTTTTCAGTTTTAGGCGTAGTTACTCCTGGTTTATAGTTTTTATATCCTCTATATTCGTTTTTAAAAGAGTTACCTAACATTAAAGCGTCGATAGGGGCAAATAAAAACGATTTTTGAGTCTTATTAATATCTTCTTCTTTTTTTCTCTCCTCACTATAGTCAGGAGTAGAAATAATAAAATATAACGGGTTTGAATTAAACATATTTTTCTCCTTAAACCTATGTTATTCGACTGCAAATAAGAAAGTATATTTAATACGCCTATATATAACTTTTCTTTTATCTTTATTTATTGATTTTTACTATTGTCTAAAGTAAAATTATGATACTGCCGACATAGCTCAGATGGTAGAGCAACTGATTCGTAATCAGTAGGTCGAGAGTTCGATTCTCCCTGTCGGCACCAGTATAGAATTTATTGGTCCAGTGTTGAAATACTGGGCTTTTTTGATGCAGTAATTACAGTGTTTATATTCAAATTGTGACCTTTTGCTTGTTTTATTGAATTTTATTAATTTTGTATCTCTTAGCATTATACGATTAAAGAAAATGTGGATAAAATTTTATGCAATTTAACATAATTAGAAATTTGAAAAAATTCGACTTATTTTTGAGCAAAATATAGCCTCAATATAGATAAAAAATTAGAAAAATGTTAAAATACCTATAAGAATAAAAATGTGGATGAGAATTTTATGTTTTTCAACTAAATTAAAAATCTATAATTAGATTTTTTACTAGGGACAAAAGCAACTATATTTTAAGAATATAAAGTATAGAGATTGATGAAAAAATGTCAAAATTGAATATTTAGAGAGAAATAAAGAACAATTGCTAAAAAATATTGAGGACTAAAAAAGAATAACAAAACGCAACAAATAATGGAGGTTGAAATGAAGAACACATTTTATTTTAATAAAAAATTTATTGAAGATTTTAGAAGTGCAGTAAATAAATCTCCTATTTTTGTTAGGAAAAATGAATATAAATTACTTTATAACAAGGCGTGTGTTTTGATGAATAGAATTGATAGTGCTATTAGTTATTTTAATTCTCATAATGAAAAGCCTAAAAGTGAAGAGGAATTAATTTTGTATTTCGTTGAAGCTGCTATTTTAAAAGATGGTGTTTATCAAATGTATGAAAATCTCTTTAGAGTGAAGCCTCCTTTGATTGAAAGTAAAAAGTGGTTTATCGATGCGCAAACATATGGAAAAAAACTATTTGAAAAAGATGAATATCCTTATGATGACACGTATTTTGAGTATTTAAGGGCATTAATATTTGCACATCCATACGAAACATCTAAAGGAGCCCGCTCTAATAGATTTTTTATGTCAGAAGGTGAAATTCATATGTCACCTTGGGTTATTGCTAACTACAATGATCCGAATAGAGAAGTTGTCGGATTAAGAATTTATTCAAATAAAAATTTAGATTCATTAGAAGATATATTCATTGGCTTTTCAAATTTAAAAAATTATTTATTAGAAAGATATAATTTGATTCCTAAATTAACTGATAAAATTAACGATATTATTAACAGTGAGAAGAAAACTTGGATCGAGCATAAGATTGTTCACTCAAATGATTTTTATTTAGATCTAATTGAAATTGAAAATGTTTACAAAGAAAGATTTATAAGCATCGAAACAGTAAATGTATACAAAGATATTTATTCTATTAAGTGCGATTCAAAATTAAATATGGAATCCATAGATAAAGTAAAATTTATTTTGAACGATAAAATAATAAAAGCAATTGATTATTTGAACAATAATCAAAATGACAATGCTGAGGAAGAATTGTGTTTTATTTATAAAAGGCCTAAAAACATGCATGAATTTGCTCATTACGAATTAGAAAAAATATTCACATATTTACCAAATGAAAGAGCTAAAATTGAAATTGGTTCTAATGAAGAATGGGGGTTAATTCAAGCAAAAAAATTTTTTTCAAAATATGCATATAAATATATTTTCATAGATTTTAAAAATTATAGTTATAAGGAAATAAAAACACTTGTTACAGTCGCGTGTATATTGGGGGTTATTGAAGAAACAAAAAAATAATACGTTTAATAAAAAAACAGTTATATAATTATCGGAAGTAATAAAATTTGATAGTTAATGATCATTATGAGTGAGTTGGTTAAAAAGTTAATAAATAATTCAAGAACTGCTCAATCACAAAATCATTACCAAACAAAATACAACGAATTATACTTAAGATATGACAAATAAAAAACTATACTGAACAAAGCCTACAAACAAAACAAATAAATAAAAAGTCATTCATTTCTGTAAAACCTGAAGTTCAAAAATGTTTAATTAATTATCAAGATGAGGAACTTTGGATGATTATTATTGAAGAAGCGATCGTTCATAGAGATAAATCAATAACGTTAAAATTTTATAATAGAAAAGAAATAACAATAGCTGCTGTTTAACAAGTGACTTTTTTGCAATTTGATAAAAGCAATGATAGAATTAAATTATCAACTAATCGTAGAGTTATTTTTCTAAGACTCTACACGACTAAATATCAACTCTCGGAAGAGTATGTAAAGGTTTTTAATCTACTTGTTTTATAATTATGGTGCAGGAGGAAAAACATAAATGGAAACTATAGGAGATAGAATAAAGAGTAAAAGAAAAGATGCTGGAATGACACAACTAGAATTAGCTAGCAAATTAAATGTTACTGATAGGGCAGTTAGTAAATGGGAACAGAATGAAGGAAACCCTGATATTAGCATTCTTCCAAGAATTGCTGATTTATTTAATGTAACGCTTGATTATCTTATGACTGGTGTAGAGCCTAAAAAAGAAGTAATAATAATGTCAAAGATAGAACTTTGTGCCAAAAATGACGATCCTTCAATGATTAAATCATTACCATTAAATACAGATGAAAATGGGAAAAACCTTCTAGACTATGTAAAGCAATATGATAGTAAAAAAGTTTTAAAAGCATTAATAGATAATTGCTCAGATCAAGCTCATTATATGTATTTATTTAATGCACATCGGAGAACAGTGAAAGATGCAATTGAAATAATGCTTACATGCATTCCAGTTGATAGAGAACGTAAGGTAATAAAAGAAATATATGGTAAAGAAATTAGAAATGCTGATGAAGATTTTATTAGAGCGTTAAATAGGAATGATGATTATAGCAAAAAAATTGTTGATGGCTTTAAAAAAATTTTTAGGCTTTTAGTGAAACAATATAATAGTTTATCCGAAGAGCAAAAGGATTATTATTTTGGAATGAAAGAAAATGAAGGCGAAGGACAAACTACATGTTGGTTTAATGCATATCCTTTTTTTGTAGAATATTCTGTTATAGAGAAAAAGCAAAAATTACTTTCCACTTTACTTGAACAAATTGAAAAACATAATGCTTGGGTTGATTCATCAATAGAAAAAATAAGAAAAGAACATTGCACACAAACTGATTTTATTTATTATCGTCAACATTTTCATGGCGAAAAAGTATATTGCTTGCAGTCAACACTAGATTATCTTCTTTCAAAAAAAGATTTCAAACTTGCATATAGAATAAATTCATTTTTAGAAAAGCCATATGTGAGAAGAAAAATCGAATTGCTCGAAGTAGAAAATAATGCAACTATCACAGAAAAAGATAAAACAGAGTTTAGATGCGTCGATTGTCATATGATTGTTCCTGAAGAAATTGAAAAATTAAAAGATTTGAAATATGTTAAATCTATTTTAGAGAATAATTATGCAAATTATTATGAAATGGTTTATAAGCTTTTAAAAAGTAACAAAAAAGAATTATATAAATTTTTTATTGATAATAATTTACTTGATCTAGCAGATTTTTTAATGAATGGCAACGAAAAAAAACTATTACATGAAAGTTGGGAATATTTCAATTCTAGATGTAGTGATGAATTAACAATAAAACAACCAGTAATTATAACAAGAGATAGTTATCTACCAACAACAGATAAAAAATATGTTTATTATCAAGATCTTAGAAATGTTTGCAGTGATATTGATAATGAATCGAAAAAAATAGATAAAAATAAATTAATAGAGTATTTTGAATCATTTAAAAACAATGTTTTTGAAAAGACTAAAGCAATCGTTACTGCCGAAGAAAAAGATAAGCAGGACAAAATAGAGAGAGCAAAATTGGTAAAAGGACTAACACGTGAATATTTCGACGATCTTATTTCAAATAATGATGAAGAAATGTTCATCATAAAGTTGTGTTCGCTATTTGATGCAATTTTACGTTTTGACTATAAATGTGACGCTGAAGACTTTTACGGAAGAATGAATCAATTTTTCGATAAAGGACCTAAAAGTAAGTATTACGATAACGATGATTCCGGATATATGGTCTTAAATACTGACTATGAAAATGAATATGTTCAACCTTGGAATGATAATCGTGAATTAATGAATAAACTCAGAATTAAAAGAAACACTATAGTTCATCCCGAAAATGATGAACGTACTAATTTAAATAATGAAGAATTAAAACAATGTTTAGATTTTGTTTTTGCAGCTAATGGAGGAAATATAATCAATGGATAAGTATCAAATAAATTTTTTAAAAGGAATTATAGTCAGTGTAGATAATGTTGATGGATGTGGAAATTTTGAAATAAATAATAAGGGTAATTTAATTATTGTACAAAATGAAAATTATAATATTACAAATTATGTTTTAAAGATTAAAAACAAAGATTTATTATCAGTTTCTTATTATATTAATGCTTGGAGGAAAGCTAATATAGAAAATGGCATTGCAAGCATTCCAGTCGACTTCAATAATCCAACAACAATCATAAAAATCGAATTAAATGATGGCCTAGTTGATGATTTTGATATACAAGTAATCTTAAAAAATGCTGATAAAGCATCATGGGATAAAAAATACTCAAAAAAAGTTAATGAAGAAAGGATAAAAAATATTGGCTGCATTTTATGCGATGAAAACACAATTCACACGTTAGTATTTAAGCCTTGCTGTAATAAATATAGTTATTCTATCGTTAAATGGTATGCGAAAGGATACATGAAGAACCAACATTATAGTGAAATAAATAAACAATATTTTTTAGAAGAACAAAAAATAAATACAAAATTTTATTCAAACATTGAATGTGCATTTTACGTTGCTGCAGAAATATCTCAATTTGATAAATATGGTAATTTACTAGTTTCAACAAAAATAAACTTCTAGAGGTTTGCGATAATGTTAAAATATTTATTTTTTGATATTGAATGCTCTAATTGTTTTGGAAGAAATCCAAAGATGTGTGAGTTTGGATATGTACTAACTGATGAAAATTTTAAGGTGATACGAAGCGATTCAATTCCTATGTCACCAGGTAGAAAAAATCATGAAAATAGATTTGATCTAACTATATACAAAAGAGACCCTGAATTTCAATGGGCATACGATATCGATTATTATTTTGAATGCCCTGAATTTCCTGAATACTATGAATTAATAAGTAGATTATTTAAAACAGAAAATGTTGTTATATTTGGATATTCTGTTGATAATGATATTCGTTATTTAGACAACGCTTTTAAAAGATATAAATTAAATCCTATTGAATATGAAGTTTATGATATTCAAAGAATGATGAAATATTATTCTGAGAAAAAAGAAAGATTTATGGGGCTAGAGGATGCGTTTAAAAAACTTTGTTCAATAAATGAATTTATAAAACTGCAAAAGCATTTGTCTAGAGACGATGCATTTATGGCAATGAGAGTTCTTCAAAAAATGTGTGAGAATCTTGAGGTAACTCCTTTAGAAATGATTGAATTTTGTGATAATTGTAAATATGATTCAAAAGAGTATTTAACAAAATACAACAAAAATCAATATTACAAAAAAGAAAAGGAAATTGGCCAGACTATGTGGGAAAATTTTTATAGAGAATGCACCCCAATGTTAGAAAATGATGAATCTATAGGAAAAATAATCACTATTAGTGGAAAAATCAAAGATAATCCTATTGTGTTACAAGAATTAATAAAACTAATAAAAGATAATGGTTTTATTGGCTTCGATAAAATAAGTGGATCCGATTATTTAATATCTTTAAACAATGAAGATTCTATTAGAATTAAAAATGCATTGAAGCATCCTTATCACGGAAAAATTATAACAATTCAAGAGTTTCAAAATTTAGAAGTTAAAATATAGAGTATGCAAAATTTCATTGCTTAGAATATGCATTGTATCAATTTTGATTATCAAACCCATTATGAATGCATTAGTTTGATACAGAAAAATGTGTCAATTTTTTTCTTTTGTTATAGTTCAATTCTTCCATTGGTTCGAACTAATGAACTTTTATACATAAAATTTTGATCTAGGCAATTTTATGTGTTAAAAATTGAACGATTATATTAATAAATGAATAATTATTGTCATCGACTTCTATAACGTGAATAAATAACGATTTTCTGTAAAGAAACCAGATAAACAATATGTAATCGATGTAATTAATGGTAAAGAGTTTGATGAATTGTTGGTCGCTGATGAGAGTCCGCTTGTTTTAAAATATACTGATCGCATTTATAAAGATATAGTCGAAGCTAATAAAAATAGCAATCAAATGAGAAAAGAGTATTTGTTGCAACAACCAGAATTAAATGAACCGGATTTTTGTAAAATCGTCAATGAAGGATTAGAAAAAGAAAAGACAAACCCAAACGAAAGATTTATTTTTACTTGTGAATTATGTAAATATAGGCTAAATAAAAAAATACCTAATACATTGCCATTTGAAGAAAGAAAAAGATTATTTATTGGTAGCAACGAATGGAATGGTATAGTTAGAAAACAAAACAATCATCTTTTAGAAAATCAATTAACTGAAGATAATTTACAATCTGAAATAGATCACGCAGGTATTTTGGCGGGAGTTGAAATGGAACAACAGTTTGAGACAATAAAAAAGCAAAAAGCGTTCAACGAGGAATATTGCGAACTCGTACTTGATAAAGGAGATGTAAAATATAATTAAATGAGTAATAAGGTAGAATCAAATATCGAATATAACTTATATTATGACGAGTCTGAACATAGTCGAAAAATAACAAAAGAAACCATAACTGCGTCTAATTTTGCTGCTGATTTTATTGCCTCTGTTGTAGGTATTCCTACGATAGATAATGACGCTAAAAAAGAATATCTTGATTTTGAGGAACGCTATAAAACTCTTTATGGGGTTTCAGAACTGAAGAGCTCTATCATAAAGAAAGTAAAATATAAATTCGGTTTAAAATCTTTCAAAAAAGATGATCTAAATTTGATTAGAGATGTATTTACTTATGTGAATAAAAACAATCTTCTAGTTTATGTTACGTGTCAAAACAAAATAGAATTTTTGGTAAATCAATTATTGAGCTTATATCCAAATGATTTGTTTGTTGATGCAGATTTATTAAGGTATTCAGTTACAAAGATTATCAATCAATACATGCCTAGAGATGTTATTGATGCGATTTATAATCAAAATTCAGATTTTACTAATAGCTTAAAACTGTTTGCTGAGCAATTGTTAGAACAAAACAACGAGCTAATCAATAAAGCGTCTGAAAATGAAGCTTTAAAACAACTTATTATAATTTTAAATGAGTATGACAAAAGCTTAATTTTGGATTGGAATTATAAAATTTCTTTTGATGGGTTATCTCAATATATCTCTGAACAAAATATTAATGTTAATGGTCTTTACATCGATAATGAAGGAGATGGAAAAACATTAAGTTCAGCTATTGACTGTGGTTTTAAATTTTCATATGAAATCGACTCTAAAGACTGTTATGGTGTACGAATTTCTGATTTTGTTGCAGGTTTCGTTTCTAGGTTTGTTGTTTCTATACATGACAATCTCAAATATGAAAACATTCAAGATGGGAGAAATTTAAAATTTCTTGATCCGCAATGGTTCGATATTGATGAAGAAGTATTTTCATTGTACAAATTAATGACCAAAGTAATTGTCAATCAAAATAATTCCTGGAGTAAAATTTGGTGCTCTCATTATTCTGATTCATTATTGTATTTTATTTGCCTCATTAAGTACTTTGATAGTTTTGAATCGTTTGATGAATATAAAAAGAGAAACAACATAGATCATTCTCACTATGTGAACGGAGGAGCGCTAAATGCTTTACAAGAACGTTTTTCACTATTACAAAATAAATTGAAAATTGAAAAAATCAAGCCGAAACCTAATGTAGATTATTATATGAATTCCAGAGGAGCAATTTGCTATTATGATTTCAGTAAGCATTCAACATTAGAAATTTCTGAAAAAGATAAAATTTATAATGTTCTTAGTGTTGGCTTTTTTGGAAAAATGGAAAAAGCATGCGTGACAATTTTAGAAAACGAAACTCCCGTATGTTATTTATTACCTGATGAGCTTATGGAATGGGCGATATCATGTGTTGGCTTTGCTAATAGGGGTGTGAACTTGTTACCATCTGATGTGTCCTTTGCCATCAAAAATAACAAATATTATGCGGATATACTATAAATTTGACGGAGCGTTAAATCGTTACAAGGGTGCGTAAATATATCAAAATAGGTAATCGAAGCCATAATAGTAGAATAGGTCTGATACAATGCTATCAGGTTTTTTATTGCATAAATAGCTGAATTTACGTTTGAAATGCGATATTTTGCTTTAAAAATATAATTTTATTAGTTTTACAGACTGTTAGTAGACTTTATTTAGAAATTCTATTAACAGCTTTTTATTTTTCTTGCAAATCTCATAATAGAATTATGTAGTTTATTATCGATTGAAAATGTAGGTAATTATTAATTGTGAGGTATTGAAAATATATTTGAATTAATTCATAATAAATTATATAAATTAATTTTGTTTAATAAACATGGCAGGAGGATTGCAAATGAAAAATCATTATGTTTCTCAACTAATTATAAAAAGGTTTTCTAACCCTATAAATATTTTTGATATCGAAAAAGAGCAAATAGCAGCGAACAAAAAATCCAAAAACGTTTTCTATAAAAATGATATTTATACTAAAGAAATTGAAAAATTAATGAATTTTAATATTGAAAGTAGAATTTCTAATTTACTTGACCAAAAAATATTAGAAAAAGATACAATAGAATTATCTAGAGTGGAAATAGAATTGCTTAAAAGATATATGCTTATTTGCAGCATAAGGACTTTAGATGAAGATTGTTTTTCTAAACTACTAAAAACAAGTTTCAAAAAACGTTCCGAAAAATACATTAATTTTTATGATGATTATAAAAATCTACCTTCATCAGATTCATTAAATCTTAATAATAAAGAATTATTTCATCGTACATTAACAGTTTTTGCTCAAGCTACAAGTATTGCAGAAATGGCTAATAATCCTTTAACTACAAGAGAAATGATTGCTTGGGCATTACCTTTTTTAAAATCATATATCGCATTTTGGGATGCTCCAGATAATAAAGAATTTATTTTATCTGATTGTGGAATGTGTAGTGAATATGAAGGATTTCATATGATTACAAATGGTCTAGATCTATCTAAATATTCATATTTATACCATAAAATAATCAAAGAGAATCAAAGTCAATATGTTGAACATTTTGCTAATTGCATCGTAATGTACGAAAATTACAATATATTCGTTTTGAATTCGAAAAGAAGCATTGTAATGATTAATCCTTTTTTTAAAATGTATAATCATCAAAATGTATTTGATATGCGATCGAACAAAATACTCGAATTAGATTGTCCTGATATTTGGCCAGCAATTATTCAAGATAGAAATTTATTTGGATTTCCAGAAGTTAAATATGCCGATTCTAATTTTAATGTAAATGAAAATGATATGTTTACTTATAATCCTAAAGTCCTTTCAGATGGAGATTTAATTTATATAAATAATTTATTATTATCGTTTTCAAAAGAAATAATTGGATTCAAAGATATAACTAAAATAATTGATTCAATATATTATCATATCTGGTATAAAAGTAAACTTGAATCTATACACTCAATTGGAGAAGATAAAAAAGAAATAATGAATCGCTTTATCACAAATTTATATTCATCAAAGTTTATAAAACTATGTGAATATGGGAAATCAAATGGAGCTGTATATAACAATAATTCATTTTTACTATTTGAAAAACAATTAAGCTTTATTTACAAAGATTTCTATGAAAATCCATATATATACATGTATCTTTTAGAAAATAAAGAAGAAACTATAAAATGTAATGCTTTAGATTTTTTCGGAAAAGGTGATAAAAAAATAGAGACTTTCAAAAAAATGCTAGAAAAAATTAATACTCATAGAAAAATCAAAGTATAATATTCTAATTATTTATGAACAAATTACGAAACTAAATTTGTAAAAAGATTAATCTTTCCCCCCTCACTATATATAACCGTAAAATTATCACTGTTTTTGCTCACTTTTTTGCTTTCTTTACATTTTGTTTACAATTCGCCCCGATTTTGACCCACCTACACCTTTATTCCTATTTAAATATTTCTAAAAATTAGAATACATGCTAAAATCAAATTGACGTATTTTATTTTTATAGAAAGGAAATGCATATGAAAATAACATATAAAGACGTTGAAGGAGTAAGGTTAAATAAAGAACAATATAGTTTTATAAATTATAATTTTAATAAAGCTTTTCCAAACTTTCCTGACACTTTTAACTTTAACGATATTGTTAGTAGATATGGTATTAGAGATAGAAGAACTAACTTGTCTTCTTCTGATATTATGTTTGATATTTTTAAACAATATAATGCCGAAACAATTGATCCAACTAAGTATTCATATTATGACTTAGAAAAAATACTAAACTTTAGAAAGAAAAATAATACTTTAAAAGAAGGTGAAGTATTTAAATATCAAGAAATATTAAAATATCTTAAATATAATTTATTATTTGATTATGATAATCAACGTCTTAACTATGTAGCTGGTGCCACAGCATCAGTTAATTTTGAAAAATTAGTTAAAAGATTTGATGAAGCCTGTTTAAATCCAAAAGACATGTCAACGCTTTTAAAAGCTTTAACAATGCAAATTAATAATGCCGTTATAAATGGCTTATTTACAGGATTATCTAACTTAGTTAGTCTTTATTATATGTCTGCTGTTAAAAACGCTGATAAAACTAAATTCTGTGATCCTGTATTAGAAAATATTATTACTTATCTTTATCACGATTTTATATTAGGTGAAAACTGCATTTCCATTCCAGCATTAATAGATTCAAATTTTGATTTACTTATAACCACATGTAGAGAGTTATTTACAGAAAATAAAAAGCCTATAGAAGGCAAATCATATTCAGTTAAAGATTTATACGATATTATAATATTTCCATTCTATAAAATATTTTGTAATTACACTAAAAGAGTACCAGCTGATTTATACACATATTTTAATAATAGGAAATAAATGATAGATATGAAAATCGAAGAATTAATTAATAAAGTTTGTACTTTAAGTTGTACAAAAGAAGACTTAGTTTTAGATTATTCGTCAATTAAAAACTTAGAACTAAAAGATTCAGAATGTTCTTTTATTAAATACTATAATTTAAATACTATACTTGAAGCTTTTAATAAGTGCCTCAATAAAGAGTGGAGTATAGAGACTTTAGTAAATTGGTGCTCAATCTATACTGGAATAATTGAAGGTGAATTTCTTATCACTTCTAAAATAAACTTTAAAGGTATAGAAAGACTAATATATGATTTAATTACTACTGAACTAGATATATTTCCAGGTATGTACGCTGATGAAACAGGTTATTTAGATGAAACACCTGATATATTAAATAAACTCAAGTTTTATGATTGTTTATGGCAACAAAGAAAAGATTTAAAAGCTTTTACTATAGAACGAGACTTAGATCCAAATGCTATTTCAGTACTTACTATCTTGATAAATGATACGACTAAAGAATATATGACAGTCTCATCTATAGAAGATATTATTTTTGATGAATCAATTTATAGAATAAATATAAATGAATTGAAACAATTAATACACAAATTAGAAAAGGATAAATATAAACAAGTTCATAAGGTTGAGGTTTATATAGAAGATGGAACTTAATAATTAATATGAATAATCATATTTCTCTATATTTATCCCCTTCACTATATATAACCGTAAGATTTCATATGTTTTTGCTCACTTTTTTTATAAATTTTAATTTCTTTACAAGTTGTTTACAATTATGAATAAAAGAAAGGACTTTTAACCATGAAAAAATCTAAATTAATTATCTTAACAACAACCATTCTAATGTTATGTTCTTGCTCATCAGGAACAAACACAAATAATAATACACAAGGAATAATAGATTGTTATTCTATAAAAGCCAAAACGGATTCTAATACTATATTAGAAAAAACATATAGTTCTTCTTTAGCTAGGGTGTATAAGTACCAAAGTGCAAGTGGAGATTCCATATATACAAGTTTCCGCTCAGCATATAATGGAGCTGATATTTTTATATATGTTTATAAGAATCAATATTCAAGTAATTATGTAAAGTACACTTATAGTAGTTTTATAGGTTGGTTAACTTGTGAAACTAACTATTATCTTGATTTAGATAATAAAGTTATAGATGTTGAGACAAAATATATTGAATATATTTATACTAATCCAAATAATGAAAAAGCCAATAATATAATGGCATATAATTGTGTAAAAAATAATTGTTACTATACAGAATCTAGTGGTTTTGAACTTGATGAAACAATAGGAAAATACTATTTCTATCTAAAAACTGATCTATTAGAAAAATCATTAGAAAGACATTCCTATATAAAACTAGGTGCTGACACAGTTGTTGAGTATAAAGCTAAATGGTTTTAAATTTTATTTACAATTAACTTTTTTTAATTTAAAAAAATGTTTTAATAAAGTCATAGAAAATCTAATAAGGTTTTTCGGAGGTAAATATGGCTTTAATTAAATGTTCAGGATGTAAAAACGAGGTTAGCAACGAAGATAACTACTGCCTATATTGTGGTAAAGAAATAGCTAAAAATTCTACTGAGAATATCTCTAGCAAAAATAAATATGCAGCACCTTTAAACACTTCATGGTTTATGAAATATATAAAAAAGGCAAAAAGAATAAATATTGGTTTTCTTATTGCTTTTGTAATAATACCAGCTCCAACTTTATTTATTGTTGCACAACATGTAAAATGTCCATTTTATCCGGTATTATTAACCATAACATTTTTTGTTGTAATTACTTGGTTTATATTTTTTATAATTTTTATGCTTTCTAGAGTAGTATATGCTAAAACATGCACTGAAAATGGATATACAATTTTAGTTTATAGAGGATTAATTAAAACTACATTATTTATTGAAAACGAAATATAAGGTGTAGGATTTGGTGAAACTACTTTATATGGAGAACTTCCTAATGGAAAGTAAGTTGAAGTTAGATCACACTTTATTGCACCAGTATAAATTAGTACATACGATCCATCCGAAAGAGATTTATAAAAGTCTATTATTTATCCCCTTTCACTATATATAACCGTAAGATTTTATGTTTTTTTGCTCACTTTTTTGATAAATTTTAATTTCTTTACAATTGACACAATTTTATAAAGGCTAAGTAAGAGAGAAAAGTAAAATAATAAAACCCATAAGTTAATTGGAAAACTTATGGGCCTTATTATCAAAAGGAGGTTTGAAGAGGAATAAATATAAACAAGTTCATAAGATGGAGGTTATATTTAGAAGATGGAACTTAATAATTAATATGAATAATCATATTTTTCTATATTTATCCCCCTTCACTATATATAACCGTAAGATTTCATGTGTTTTTGCTCACTTTTTTGATATTTTTTGTTTTCTTTACAAGTTGTTTACAATTCGGTTCCAATTAGCGTGTAAAATTCTTTATTTCAAAAATGAAAATAATAACTATATTTAACTTAAATGTGACTTTATTTTATATATCTAATTGTCGAAAATCATCGAACGATAACATCCATTTTTTGTCGTTAATTATTTTATAATATAGTTAATTGGAGGTTATTGATGTGGGCGTTGAAACAATTGAACAAAAAGTTAAAGAACCATGCGAAGAGATAGATTAAGAATAACAATTCTTAGATTCTTTATATTATGATGTAGTTAGAGCACATTCTTATAGTTTGTTGTTAAAAAATATAGCTAGACATAGTAGACCTGAAATAAATTGTTACGAACTAAAAAAGGAGAGCGAATAGATGAACTACGCAGATATAAATGAATACATATATAATTACATAAAAAGCGATAAAACAAATAGTGCTATAATGTTGACATCAGAATGGGGAACAGGAAAAACTTATTATTTTAATGAAATACTAAAGAAATTTTTACATAAGCAAAATGTTAATTGCATATATATATCATTATATGGACTAAAAGATTTATTTGAAGTAAGCAAAAATATATATTTTGAGGCAAAATTTAAACGATTTAATAAAAAAACAAAAGCGAAAATTATCGGAAAAACTATATTAATTAATCTAACAAATAAGTGTGGCTTAAATATCGAAATTAATAATAGCGACTTAAAAAAGATATATAATTCTATAGATTTATCTGGTAAATTACTTGTTTTTGATGATTTAGATCGTACAGAAATAGACATATTATCTCTACTAGGATATATTAACAATCTTGTTGAGCAAGACAATGTAAAGGTATTATTAATAGCTAATGAAAATGAATTAATAAGCAAATGTGAATTTAATAAGAAGAAAGATGAGTATCTTCGAATCAAAGAAAAAACAATCAACGATACTATCAATTTTTATCCACAATATGAGTTAGCTATAAAAAATATAATGAGGAGTTTTAATTCTGATATATTAAATAAATTATCTGATGATTACATTAATGAAATATTAAATGAAATAAATAAAATAGATCAAACTAAGCCTTTGAATTTAAGAGCATTCAAGTATTCTTGTCAAAAGGTGATTGATTTATTTAAAAAAATAAGATTTGAATACAGAGATGTTTTTTTCGAAGAAGTTTTTTTGGGAATTATAGCATTTTCACATAGATTTAAATCTAATAAATGTAAGGTAATAGAGTTCTCTTATGAACTTGGTACAAATAAATATCCACTTCATAAATTTGCATATGATTATATATGTTATCAACAATTCGATGAAGATAAAATCAAAAAAGATTATTTTGATTTTTGTGAGAATTTAAAAAATAATGATATTAAGAATGTTTTAAAAACTTTATACTCATTTCCAACAGAAAAAGAATGTGTTATAACAGAAACAATAAATAAAATTTATGAGTATTTAAAAACAAATTCAATTCGTACATCAGAATATAGCAAATTGGCAAACTATCTTATTTCTGCTAAATATGTATTAGATTGTAATAATTTAATTGATAATTGCAAAGAATTAATGCTTAAGAATATAATTTCTAACAAACCAATTGATAAAGAAAAATTAATTTATCATAGCAGTATTGATTTAGATAATGAAAATGCAATTATTGAATTTAAAGAATTTAAAAACAAATTAATTTTAAATTCAGAAATAAATGATAATGCAATAAACTTTGATTATAAAGTTGAAAATATAGATTCTTTTTATAATAACATTTATAAAAATAAAGAGCTCTATATAAGAAATAGACGTTTTGCTTTATTATTTGATAATACCAAATTAATTGATTTAATTAAAAATTGTAGTGCACATCAACTTGATTTATTACGTGGCATTTTTATTAGTTTTTATTCTCCTGATATTGTTAATATTTTTATTGATGATAAAGATTCTTTAATAGATTTAAAAAATAAAATTGAAAATGAACTGCAAAGCAATATATTCGATAAAATACAAAAATTACAATTGTCATATTTTGTTTCTAATCTTTCTGAAATAATTAAAAACATGAATTAATGCACCAAATTATTAATTAACTAAAACATTAAGCCAATATATTTAATCAAAAACTATTTTATAGTTATTATTGTTATTAATATTTATCAATAATTACCTACATTTTCAACCGATAAAAAACTACACAAAATTATTGACAATTACAGTTTATATAAATGTATTTATCAAATATTTAAAAAATGTTAAAATATATTTATATACTGAGGTAAGAACTATGGATAAACCAAAGACCATAAATGGATTGATGAAACATTTAAGAAATAATGGCGTGTCTATTAAAAATAGTAGGCAAAAAAACCAATTAATTAATCAAGGATATTATCATGGCTATAAAGCTTATAGATTTTTCAAAGATTCTAATACAAAATTACCTATCAATAATTATGAACAAATAAATAGAACTATTATCTATGACACAAAATTAAAATCACTTTTCTATGATAAAATAATGTTTATTGAAACAGCTTTAAAAAATAGATGCTTGAACATTATTTTAAAAGAAATTAATAGCCACAATATTAATGATTTGTACGAAAAAGGAATAGAATCTTTCAAAAATTGCCCTCCAAATTATAATGAGGCCCAAAAAATAAAAGCACAAAAGAATTTGCTTTCTCTCCAAACAACTATTCATTCTAATATTTCTAAAGCATATAAAAAAGGAAATCCAAAAATAACTCATTTTTATAACAACGTTAATTACACAAATATTCCTCTTTGGTCAATTTTTGAGACGATGACAATGGGAGATTTTGGAGCACTTATGCAATGTTTAGTATATGATTTAAGAGATAAAATTAGTAAAGATATTGGTATAAACTTATCTACTGATACAGAAAGAAAACTTGTAGCAAAATATATATATACTTTAAAAGATTTAAGAAATGCTATTGCACATAATGATGTAGTTTATGATGCAAGATTTAGAAATATTGATCCAAGTAATTCCATGAAACAATGCTTAGTATTGGATATGAATTTACCATATGTTAATTTTAAAGACATAGTTGATTATATTGCACTAGTAACATATTTTTTAAAGTTACTTCATGTAAATAAAAAAGAAATAAAATCATTTGTAAATGAATTTGAAGTTATAACTAATGAATATATTAATAGTGTTCCAAAGTGTATATCAGACAAGACAATTAAGAGCAATTGGCTACAAAGAATTAGTAAAATTAGAAAATTTATTTAATTATTGCATAAAATTTAAAAGTTTTGTATAATATAAATACTAAATGGGGCATATGTTTGCGGATGTATGCTTGAAGGGTCAGCTTTTAGCTGACCCTTTCTTTTGATTTGTAGTTAAAATTTAATAATTCATCATCTATTGCCTCATTATTTATAATATATATATAAGGTAACTTAAAAGGCAAATAGAGTTTATCTATTGTGCAAAAATCAATCCAAACATTTGTATCACTACTAATAAATTCCATATATATTATTTATTATCAAAAAGGCAATCATTAGCTACTTCGTCATAAGGCTTTTTAAGTAACTCTGCTCCACGTTGAATACTAATCTCATTTTCGTTAATTGCTCTATAGACAAGTTGCTCAAATAATATAGGTCTTTCTAATTTTTCAATGCGACTTGGTTCATTTTTTCTCCAGCCTTTTTCTGATGCCAAAATATAAAATTTTCTTGAAGAAGATTCAGATATTATTTTTAAAATTTCAGCTCTTTTAGCTAATAAAAACATTGAGATACCATATTCAGTAGCTACTAATATCATATCTTTACTGACAGATTTACGATGAACTCCTAGTTCTCTTATGGCATCTTCTTTTGGAAACAAGAAAGCTCCACCAATAGCAGTTGCATAGTTTTCAATTTCTTTTTCGTCCATATCAGCATTATTCCAATTAAACATAAGATGAGCTAATTCATGTGCGATAGTTGATCTGTTACGTTCAATAGTCATTTTTTTATTTAACATAATATATGGATGATTATTTACAAATCCATTAATACCAGAAAATTTATCATCATCAATTTCTTTTAATAAAACTAAAAAGCCTTTATTTTCTAGGCTACCAATTAAATCATCTATAGGTCCATTATCAGCAAAGCCTAAATATCTTCTAAGGTTTAAAGCATCTTTTTCAACATCTTTAGTTATCTCTAAATAATGGCATTTTGGAAAATTAGGTAAAACATCTCCTCCTAATATTTCAACCGCATCCATAAAGCGACTAAAGTATTCTTCTATACTTTCAAAAATATATTCTTGGGTATTTTTAGGTAAGGAGGAACTCTTTCTAAATTCATTATGACTAAACTGAATGTTTTCATTTCTTACAGTAAGGAAATCAACTACACGAACACCTAAAACATTAGCTATTTTTTTCAAAATATCGATTTCAGGTTTTCTTTTGCCACTTTCATAATTTGATATAGCCATTGGAGTAACATTGACAGCTTCTGCTAAATCCTTTTTACTCATTGATTTTATTAAACGATAATACTTAATATTTTTACTAATCATAACGTACCTCCTTCTGTTTATATTATATTATATTTTTGTTAAAAATAAACACTTATTAGAGATAAATTGTTCTATTTTTATTATCTTTAATTACAAATAAAAAGATATCACTTACTTGATTTAATTATAAAAGGCTATTATTTATCCATTCACTATATATAACCGTAAGATTTCACATATTTTTGCTCACTTTTTTGATAAATTTTAATTTCTTTACAATTTACCAAATTTTATATAGGATAAGTAAAAGAGAAAAGTAAAATAATAAAACCCATAAGTTATTTAAAAAACTTATGAGCCTTATTATCAAAAGGAGGTTTGAAGAGGAATAAATATAAACAAGTTCATAAGATGGAGGTTATATTTAGAAGATGGAACTTAATAATTAATATGAATAATCATATTTTTCTATATTTATCCCCTTTCACTATATATAACCATAAGATTTCATATGTTTTTGCTCACTTTTTTAATAAATTTTAATTTCTTTACAAGTTGTTTACAATTCATCGATTAAAAACTGCATTTTATACCGATAGTAATCATAAAAAATATTAAAAATAGGATTTTATCTCTAATAATATAAGCAATAAAAATATTTAATAAAAAAATAATTATGCTATAATTTAAATAAATCAAAAGTAATTTTAAAGCAGGTCAGGCTTAAATATTTTTGAAAACATATTATTTAGAATTAAATTCTATTAATGGGGTATTATGGAAGAAGAGAATTATATTAATTTATTCAAGCGCTATATTCAGTGGGATATTGATCTAAGAGACTCTATAATTGCACATGAAAATCTCTCAAAAAAACTCGAAGAAGAAACAGCTAGTTTTGCAAATTATATATCTTATAGATTAGGAATATCTATTAATGAAGCTTACTCATTTTTTAATTTATCTGATGGAAGCTTTAATTATAGGAAAAATAGTTATCCATATTTTTCAATTAATAAAGATGATGATTTAAGAAAACACTATAGCTCTTTTTATAATGTGTTCAAATCACAAGAAGATAACTATAACAAAGGATACGATGTTTTATATTTAATCATTAACAATTTCTGGACTTCATCGCGTATGGGAATTGGTTTAATAATGAAAAATGTTAATTATGTCGATGCTAAAGTTGAAAAAGTAATTAATGGCAAAGTTGTTTATAACTACGACATGGTTACAGAAGACGGAACAATTACAATGCGTGGGTACTATGCAAATATTATTCGTTCAAAGTATGCACATTTATATGAAAAAGAACAAAAGCAATGTGAACAAGCATATAAGTGGAAACAACAAATGGAATCATTAAAAGAAAGTGAATTCATACCACTTGGAAAAACTGTACTTAACTATTTACGTAACGATGAAATAGAGCTCTATAATACACTTAAAAATGATTCTAGTATTTCTAATAAAGATGACATACTTAAGAGAGTATTTAAAGAATTGGATCTCAATCCAGATATTGGATTTAAGATATTAAAAGGAGAATAAGGAAATGAAAGTGTTAAAAGAAGGTAAAGGTATTAAATGTAAGTGCCCAAGCTGTAATGCAAAATTGGAAATTGATGTCACTGATATCAATCCATATGCATATTCAGGAAATTCAATCGAGTTTGAAGGATATGTTTTATGTCCAAGTTGTGGCCAACAAATTCCACTTGAAAAAGGAATATTTACAGGCGCTTGGAAAGTTAAGAAGTAAATAACACATATATTTAAAACATAAATAATAGGCAGAAACACAGTGTTTATCACTGCTTTCTGCCTTTTTAATTTGTTATCAATATGTTAAAGATAAATAATTATAATTTTGTTCATTTAATTGATTTTTAAATAAATACAATTATAAAACAATTGATAATGTAAATATCTTAACTAAATTAACTTCATCTTTAACTTCTAAAAGGAATAATAAAGAGTAGTTTTTATAAAAAGTGAGTTAGCACTACGCTAACTCATTTTTTTAAATACTTACTTATATTTTCCATATTTAAATAATCTTCTACTTTACCGTCAATAATTAGTTCAGCATCTACTCTATTTCTAGTTTGTCCTAAGTTAATAACGACAAGGTGTTTACCTCTAAAGAAATCAATAAACGAAGCTGCAGGATAAACACTTAAAGAAGTACCTATAACAATAAGAGTATCGCAAGAGCTTATAGCTCTAATTGTATTAGTAATATCTTCCTCATTTAAACTTTCTTCATATAAAACTACATCAGGTTTAATGATGCCACCACAAGAACAATATGGAATAGGGGTAAAGTTCATATCTTTTATATCGTAAAACTTATGACATTTCATACAGTGATTTCTATGAATACTTCCATGTAATTCTATAACTTTTTTAGATCCAGCTTTTTGATGTAATCCATCAATATTTTGAGTTACAACAGCCTCAACCTTACCAATTTTTTCTAAATAAGCTATAGCTTTATGACATTCATTTTCATTAGCATCTAAAAATACCAAGTGCTTGAGGTAAAAATCAAAAAATTCTTTAGTATGTTCTAAGAAAAAGTGATGTGAAATCATTTCTTCTGGAGCATATTTATATATACCATGTTCACCTCTAAAATCAGGAATGCCTGAACTAACTGAAACGCCAGCACCAGAAAAGAAAACAATTCTTTTACTATCGTTTATAATCTCATATAGTTTTTTTATTTCTTCTTCCATATTTATTCTCCAAAAGATATAGTTTAAATAACTAATATCTATTGTTTACAATAATAAATATATCATATGAAAATAAAAAATAATTTATATAAGTTGTAAGAAAATATTAAATTTTAAAGTAAAATAGTCTCTTATATTAATAGAAATAGTAAAGAAAACATATACTATTTATAATCGTTAAAACAAAAAATATGTTTTAATGATTGATTATTCTAAATTTATTTGATATAATTATGCGCGCAAGGAGAGCAATTTTATGTTAGAGTTATTAAAGGTAAAAGCAAATGGTTTTAAATTGTTAGAAGATAACTTTGAATTGGATTTTACAACAAGAACAAGAGTATACCAAAAAGATAAACTAAGTGAAATTGAAGAAATAGATAAAGGATTAAATACTTTTAGAAGTATTGCTTTTGTTGGTGGAAACTCATCAGGAAAATCAACTGCACTTTCTTTAGTTCTTAAAACTTTATTATTCTTACAAACAGGTAGATGGGAATTTATTCCACGTGAATTTAAAAAGGATAGCATAGATTTAAATATAGTTTTTTATTTAGAAGGATTCTTATATAACTATAGTTGCACATTTAATAAAATTGAAATAGATAAACTTTCAATAGCAAATATCTATTCTCCAATTACTAATGAGAAATTAATAAAGCTAGAATACAATAAAGCACGTGGAATAGTAAATTTAGACTTATTAAATACTAATGGCGTTGATGAAAGTGAAATACTAAAATCATCATTATTAGATACTTCAGCAATTGCCAAAATTACTGGAGATAAAATAAGCGTTGATGAATTTAGCAATAACAACATTGTTAACTTTGACGTAAATATTGTTAGAAATACTTTTTTTGCTAGTTTAAATAGTTGCGATAAAGAATTAGTTTCATCCATCATAAAACTACTTGATGAAAGTATTGAATATATAATTTGTGATAATTCTGATTTAGTTAAATTTAAAAGAATAAATGAAAAAGAAATAATTATTTCTAAACTTGAATTGTTATCTATTTTATCCTCAGGAACATTCAGAGGCGTAGAATTATATGTAAGAAGTATAAACGCTTTAAAATACGGAAAAGTATTTATTGTTAATGAAATAGAAAATTGTTTTCACAAAAATTTAGTTAAGAATTTATTATTTATATTTAACAGTAAAAATATAAATTCAAAAGGTGCCAAACTTATTTTTAGTACACACTATACAGAAATATTAGATTCTCTAAGCAGAAGAGATAATATATTTATTACTCATAAAGAAAATGGATATGTTAACGTTAAAAATTTATATTCTGATTACGATGTAAGAACTGAATTATCAAAGAGCAATCAGTTTGATAACAATGTATTTAACACATCATTTAACTATGAACAATTATTAAATGTTAAGGAATTGATTATTAATGACTTACATACTAATAATGACTGAGGGAAATAGCGAGTTAGCATTTCTTAATGTCATCTTAGAAAAAGGCCTATTAAAATTTGATAAAAAAGAATTACTAACTGGCGAGATTAAACAATGTCGTAAAATTGAAGGAGAAGTTTTGGATAACATTTTAATGTTAAGTCCAAACGATAATGTCACTATTTATAGAGTAGGGGATAAACTTTCTGATACTTTAAAAACTCCTAAAATTGTATTGCCACAAAAAATAAAAGCCAAATATGATATATGTACTTTACCAGAATTTGAAATATTATTTATTTTAAAAGAAAATTATTATGCAGAATTTTCCAAAGCTAATACTGGAATAAAAGCTAATGAATTTTATCGGAAGAAAAACAAAAAATATAAAAAACAATCTGAGTTTATAACTGATTATTTTTCAAAAATGTCAAATGATGAGATAATAGAATTAATTAAAATATATATTTCTAAACGTGGAAAAGTACATCAAAAGAATCAACTAACTTTAAAAGAAATAATAAAATGTTAACAAGATAACCTATAGCATATTAGGTTATCTTTTTTCTTTATATATTTTTAAATATTTAAAGAACGTTCCTCTAGACATATTTAATAATTGTTGAGCTTCTTTGTTATTAATTTCACGCTTAATATATTTGCTTATAACATGTTCATAATTATTAGGTAAAACATAATTAGGTCTTCCCATATGAACTCCTTTAGCTTTAGCTATTCTAATACCTTCCGCTTGCCTTTGTTTTATATTTTCACGTTCATTCTGAGCAACAAAAGATAATACTTGTAAAACAATATCACTTATAAACTTACCAACTAAATTCTTACCTTCAACACGTGTATCTAATAAAGGCATATCAATAACCATAATATCTGCTTCAATTATTTTAGTTATCTTTTTCCACTCATCTAAAATCATATTATAATCTCTACCAAGGCGATCTATTGATTTAATAACTAATAGATCATCTTTTTTTAATCTCTTTATTAACTTTTGATAATTCCTTCTTTCAAAATCTTTACCTGATTGATAATCGATAAAGATATTTTTGAATTCAATATCTTGTCTAAACATTTCTTCCATCTGTCTATCTATGTTTTGCGATGCTGTTGATACTCTAACATATGCATACTTCATGCGCTTTACCTCCGTATGCGTATATATGCTAAAAAACAAGTTATAAAGTCAAATTTCAATTATTATTGGTAGTTTATAAAGGTACACCTTATAGTACCTAATTTATATTTAAAATTATAACATAAAAATTCAAAAAATCCTCACTTTTTAGTCAAAATTTGTTCATTTTTAGAAGTTTTTAAAGGTGTACATTTATGGCATTAAAAGATGATGTTGAACTTTGCAAATTGAAAAAACAATTACTACAAATAAACTTTGTAAATGTTTTTTGCTTTAACAAAAGAGGCGTCAAATGAATAATATTATTCGAAAAAATATAAAATTATTAAATCTAGTCGAAGAAGGAATATCTGGTCGAACAATTTTAAGAATAATCGAATCATGTAATGATCACTATGTTTCCGATAACGATTTAAGAAATGAGCTTGGTTTAACTCCAACATACTTTAAAATAAAAGATGCGTTTTCTAAAATTGATTATTCATATTTTTCAATTCACTGTCTCTTATATTTTGAAATTAATTGTATCATTATTGATAAATTAAAAGAAAAATTTAACACATTAGAAGAAATTTCAAATAATCTAGATAAATTAAAACAAGAGCACCTACAAAGTAGAACTGAAACAAAATTGCTTGAAGCATTAGGACAATTAGGTTTAAAAAATTTTTCAAGCTTAGATAATATTATTCTAGAAGAAGTTATACACAAAGAACCTCTTCCTACAGATAAATTAAAAGAACAAATATTAAATACTTTTTCAACCGTAGCAATGTCTGAAATTGATAATGCAATAGACAACTTAATTAAGAATAAAAAAATAGTTTTACATTATGACGGATTAATAATAAGAAAAAATATTCTACATGAATATTTAAACAACTCTACAGACAAAAAAGACAAAATTGTCTTAAATAAACTTGAGGGAGCAACTTTACAAGAAATAGGAGACAAAGAAAATGTTAGTAGAGAAAGAATTCGACAAATAATAGATTATCAAATTAAAAAACATCCAATTTTTTTCAACGAAGAAAAATATTATAGATTATTAAATTTATATGATCTTTCAAATAAAGAATTGCAATTGTTTGGTTATAATGACTTATTACTAGCAGAATATATAAAAACAAAATATAAACTTAAACCAACAAGAGATTCATTAAATTATATTACTGATTTTAACTTACAAGAAACTGAATTAGCCAAACAGCTCTTAAAACAAAATAAATTGACAATAATTAATGGTGAAATAGTTTCACTAAAATTTATAGATGTTTTCAAAAAATATATTAATACAAAATCAATATACTCATTTTGCATAACTGATATAATCGATGATTATAATAATTTTTTACATGAAAATAGAATCGAATATAATGAGCTTTCTTTTTCACATAATGAAGATGATATTTTTATAAAAAGTCGAAAACTCGACTCCTGTGAGTGTTTTTTGAATTGTGGAGATAAAACATATTTTGTTTATAAAGTTGATTCTTTTAGCTCTCATTTTATAGAGTCTTTGGATGATTTTTTCAATTCATTTTATGGATACGGTTCTACTATGTTGTTTTTAGAGAATAACAAAGAATTGTGTGAAAAAAACAACATTAAAAATGAAAGAGAATTATTTGCTGTATCAAAAAAAATGTTTCAAGATAAATACAAAGATAAAATTGATTTTATACGAAACCCAGTTTTTGAAACAAAAGGAATTGATAAATCAGCCTTTATAGAAAACCTAATTTTAGATATGAATTTACCATGTAAAGTTAATGATTATTTGGATTATATACATAAAGTAACTGGATTGAAACAAGAAACAGTAAATGGAAATTTTACAAATATAATTAATCAATTTAAAAATTCACAAGGCATGTTATCTTTAGACAATGAAGTTTCTGAGGAACAGTATAATTATGTTAAATCAATTATTAATAATAAAAAATGTATTAGTTATTCATTGCTATTTAATAAAATTGAAGCAAAATATGGCATCGAAGCCACAAAAATTATTAACACTAATAATTTGAGAAAGATTGATTACATTAAAACTAATACATCTATTTATTCTATAGAATATAGCAGTAGATTAGAAGCTGTTACTGCAGAAATTGATTTATTAAATCAATATATTATTTCAGAATCAGAACTAAGCAAAATTTCAAATTTAGATTATTTTTATAAAAAAACATATGATTTTTCTGACACAAATATTTTATTAAAAATAAGTGAAAACAAGTTCTTAAATTTAAGAAAAAGAAATCAAACCAAATTATTAGAGTCTTTAAAAAATGATATTTTTGAAAGTATTAATCAAAATTTAATTTACACTATAAGAGACTATCTAGAATCAATTTCATTTAAAAATTTATTAGAATTAAATACAGAATATAAGGACTTATTGTTCTCATTTGATACAGAGCAAATGATAAAAAATATAATATTAACCTTACATGATATTTTCTATATTGAAACCAAAAATACAATAATATTTTCAAAAAGAGAATTATCAACAAACGTTTTAATAGATGAAATAATTACTGACGAAGGTTCAATTACTTTATTAGATTTAAAAGAACAACTTTTTAATAAATATAACTATGAAAAAAACATTTCAAATAGTGAGCTATCAGATATGGGCTATTATTGTCCACGATCTTCAGAAAAAGTATACATTTCCAAAGAATACTATGAAAAAGAATTGGAGGAATATTTAAATGGAAATTCTTAACTTATCAATCAATGAAAACATTTCTGATTGGGGCATAGGAAGAACATCTATGCAAAAAATAATTGTTTTAAAAAATGAATCAATAAAAAAAGAGGTTTATAGAATACCTATAGATATTTTGGTTTATAATCCGAATAATGGCCGAATGTTTATGGAAGCCAAAAGATTCGAAAGTGAAGAAAATACAAAATTAGATGATTTAAAAAAAATAGATCCTAAAAAGTATAACGATGAAGTAGAGAACTTAATATGGTCAACAAATGAAGAAAGAAATCTATCAACTAAACGAGATATCGAAAAATTTGGTCAAATTGAACCAGGAGTAGTACTTGATGATGGAATAGTAATTGATGGAAATCGAAGATTTACATGCTTACGTAGACTTCATAGAGAACATCCTGATGATCCTAAATATAAATTTTTTTCAGCAGCTATAATACGTGTTGATGGAAAAAATATAACAAAAAAATTATTAAAAGAATATGAATTGCGTGTTCAATTTGGCTCTGACGAAAAAGTTGGATATAACGTCATAAATAAAAATATGAGCATTTATGAACTCATAGAAAAAAACGAAAATAAAGATTTTGATTATGCAACTGTTGCAGATTTATTAGGCAATAATACTAAAGCAAGCGATATATTAAAAATCTGCAAAACATGTAGATTGGTTGATGAATTTTTAGACTATATAGGAAAAACAGGTGAATATCAAATTGCAGAAGACTTAAAAATCTATTGGCCTTTAGAACCTTTATCACAATATTTATCAAATGAAAGCAAAAATCTAACTCAATTAGAAATTAATCAAAGAAAGCATTTGTTTTTTGATTATTTATTAACTTTAGATGTAGCTCTAATAACTCAAAATTTACGTGATGGTTTAATTAAAAAAGTATTCAAAAATGATGAAGCGACCAAAAAACTAATAATTGAACATAATGAAAAAATCGGCAATAAAATTAAAGATGTTATTAACAACGCAAATAGTGTAACTATATTTAATGATTTAATTAATGAATTAAAGGACTCTGAAGAAGCTGTTGAAGACAAAGAAGCATATGAAAAAGCAGTTCAAAAAGAAGTATCAAAAAATCAACTTGATGTCCCATTAAAAGAATGCATAAATGCTCTTAAAAGTTTAGAAAATGTAAATGTTAAGCCACTAGTAAATGCTTCAAATATTATTGCTGAAAAGAAACTTTCTGAAATATCTTCAACGCTAAATGAAATAGAAATCATAATCAAAAAAATTAAATCTGAAATGCAGGTAGATAATGAGTAAAGATTTAACAAAATATACTTTTAAAACTATATATTCGAATCAAAAAGATGTTGAATCTTTTTATTCAAATGCTTTAAACAACGCAAGTTTATATAAAAGAGTTTCTGCTTATTTTTCTCTAGGAATCTTTAGTTATTTAAAAAAAGGACTAGTAGATTTTCTAAATAATGACGGATACATGCAATTAATTATTTCAATTGATGTTTCGCCTGACATTATAAAAATAATTAACAATAGCTATCTACAAAAGCAAGAAAAGCAACTAGATCTTCTTTCAAAGAAAGAAATAATTGAACAACTTAAAGAAATTATTAACCAAGAAGATTCTGATATTTTTGGTTTTTTAATAGCAATAGGAAAATTAGATATAAAACTTGTATATAAGCTAAATGGCATTGTACATGATAAATTTGGAATAATTAGCGATTCAACACATTCACTAGTTTATATTGGATCAAACAACTTTACCGAACAAGCTACCAAAAGCAACGATGAAGCGTTTCAAGTAACAATTGATTGGGACGAACCAAGTAAGAGAGAACTAGAAACAATTAATGAGCTTAATAAGTTATTTGACGATTTATGGAATAACAAAAAAAATGATGTAATTACTCTCGATTTACCTGATCCAGTTATTAATAAAATGATTGAGAATATTAATTATGATAAAATAGAAAAAATAGTTAAGAATACAAAATTTGTTAGAGTAGATTTAAATAACATAGATGAGCTTATACTTACATCAAATATGGATTTGTCAGATATTTTAAATTATAAAAACATTGGTGAGTATAGTTCTAAAGATTTTTTGATAAAAGAAGAAAAATGTTATCATTTAATAAATATTAATAGGGTGACAGAAAAAAATGATTTTATCCAACTACTTAAATCAATTTTAATTAAGAAAAATATAAATCTATATTATACAAAAAAAGCACATGATTATTTTTCATTAAATTTAAGAAATTACAACGAATTAAGTATAAAAGGCCAATTTATTAAAAATGATAATTTTATCTCATCTGAAGATTTTAATTTTAAGAAGATTAGAATAAATTCATGTTTAAACAGACCACTAAAAGATAGACAAATACAAGCGGCAAATCATATTATTGAACTCAAAAGATCACTTAATTTTTCAGTACCAGGAAGTGGTAAAACAGCTACTGTTTTAGGTGCCTTTGAATACTTATCATCTTTGAATATTGGCGACGAAAATAAAGTTGATAAATTAGTTATTATTGGGCCAATAAATTGTGCAAAATCTTGGAAAGATGAATATTCAATTGTTTCTAAATATTCAAATGATCATATACCATTATGCCTTATTACAAATGATTCAATAAACGATAAAAAAGAAATTTTGTTACATGATTACGAAACATCTAGAATAATAATAATAAATTATGAATTGTTGCCAAAAATTGAAGATGAATTATCTGAATTATTAGACAGGAAAACAATGGTTGTATTTGATGAAATTCACCGAATCAAAAAAATAGATAGTCCAAAATATAATTCGTTAAAGAAAATAATAAAGAAAACTAATTATAGAATTGCACTGACAGGAACACCTCTGCCAAACGGATATATTGATTTATATAACATGATTTCTTTATTGCATGATGACTATACTCAAGATTATTTTAAAATGTACGAATCAAAACTTAAAACATATGATTCTATTTATAAAAAAACTGGGTTGCAAAATGATGAATTAAATAAACTTCTTTTTCCTTTCTATATAAGGATAAATAAAAAAGATTTAAATGTACCTATAGCAGAGCCAGATCATTTAATTGATGTACAAACTAATGAATATGAAAAAAATCTTTATCACAGTATAATTAAAAATTCTTATTCATCTTTTGAATCAACAATTAAATTGATAGAAATTGGATGTGTCCCATTTAAATGTAATCAGATAATTAATAAAGATAATTTTAATTTAATAACTATCGATGACACTAAAATTATTTTAACAAGTAAAATATGTAAATTTTTATCAGTCATTAAGAAAAATAACAATAAGTGTGTTGTATGGTGTGTTTTTATTGACACAATTATTTTAATAGAAAATATTTTAAGAAAAGAAGGTTACAAAGTTAAATCTATTTATGGAAACACACCTGAATATGAACGTAATAAAGCTATTGATGAATTTAATTATGGTGAATTACAAATAATCATAACAAATCCGGCAACTTTAGCTGAATCCGTTTCACTTCATAAAGCATGTCATGAGGCACATTATCTTGAGCTAAATTATAATTTGTATCAATATTTGCAATCTAGAGATAGAATTCATCGTCTTGGTCTTAAAGGATCTGATAAAACAAACTATTACATTTATATTAATTATTATGACAATGAACATAGAGAATCAAAAGATATTGAAATTTATAATCGATTAAAAAAGAAAGAAGAACTAATGAAAAAATCTATTGATAAAGGCAACTTTATTTTTGATAATTTTTCAGATTTTGAATAGTTAAGGAGAGATGTTATGAAGCCTTTTTTAAAATGGGCCGGTGGTAAGAGACAAATTTTGACTTATATAAAGAAATATTTAAATAATGATTTAATTGATAAACGTGCAACTTATTACGAACCTTTTGTTGGTGGTGGGTCTTTATTTTTCGATTTAGCGCGAAATAATTGTGTGATTAACGATTATAATTCCGAAATAATAAATGTTTATAAAGTAATAAAGGATCATCCAATTGGATTAATTAGAATGTTAAAAACTCATCAAAAAAAAGATTCTATTAATTACTATTATTCAATAAGAAACATGGACAAAAATTCATCGTTTAAAAAAATGGGAAATGTTAAAAAAGCCGCAAGAACTATTTATTTAAATAAAACTTGTTTTAATGGATTGTTTAGAGTAAATAAAGAAGGATATTTCAACACTCCTCGAGGAAAATACTCTAATCCTTTAATTTGTGATGAATCAAATATTAGAGAAATCTCTATATTTTTAAATAATAACGATATTCAAATACTTAATAATGATTTTGAAGAAGCATGTCCAGATATAAAAAGTGGTGATTATGTATATTTCGATCCACCTTATGATTATGAAAATGAAAACGGGTTCGTATCATATAACGCAAATGGTTTTTCTAGAAAAGATTTAATTAGACTCAAATTGTTTTGCGACAAATTAATTGAATTAGGTTGTATTGTTTTAATAAGTAATAATGATACAACATTTGTCAGAGAATTATTTAATGACAATAATTATAAAATAGTCTATGAAATTAAACAAATTAAGGCTAATAGAAACATAAATAGTTCAGGTAAAAAGAGAGCCAAAAAAGTTCATGAGGTGCTGATTTATGGCAAAAGAAAATAAAAAAATACCTTTTCCTCAAGCAAATGATTTTAATAAAATATTTAAATTAATTTGCCTTGAAGATCAATCAAAAATAAAAGATAAAAGCTATTTAATGAAATACCTTTCATTAGGTTCAGAAAGACAAATATCATATTATATAAGTGCATGTGAATTTCTTGGAATACTAAACCATAATAGAGAGTATACAAATATAGGAAACAAAATAAGAAATGCTAGTACTGATTTTAAAATTTTATTAATTTGTGAAAGAATTATTTCATTACCTGTTTTTGGTGAAATATTTTTTTTGAAATATTTATATAATGAAATTCTTTCCCAAGATGATATTTCACAATTAATTTCAACAATTTATGGTATAAATAATTTTGAAGTATGTAAAAGAAGAGCAAGCACAGTAATAAAATGGTTAAAATGGATCGAAGAAAATAAAAAGTAACTTTGATATCAAAATAATTTATCGTTATCTCAATTTTATATTATTTTTGTTCTTATATTAGTACAAAAATAACCATTTTCACAATTATATATAATCCACCTCTATAATAGTAATTGTTCCTAGGAAAAACAAAATTATGGAGGATAAAATAATATGATTTTTGCAGAAAACGCAATTGTAGAGCAAACTAGTGATACTGATGTTAAATGGTATGCAAGATGTCCATATTGTGGTCATGTCAACGAATATATCAAATATAGAACTGTAGTTAATAGAAATACTAGAAAATCTATGGGTAAACACAGATGCAAAAGATGCAATAAAGATTTCGAAGTTTATATTATCAACAAATAAAATATAATTAAAATCTTAAATAATAAAATGTATAATATTAAATATAAAGAGGAGTTTTAAGATGGCTTTAACAGATAAACAAATTCATAGAATAGAACTATTAATTACTTTAGACTATTTATTAAATTTTACTGATGAAGAACATCCAGCAACTCAACAAAAAATATGTCGGTATGCCACAGAATTTGGACTAAAATACGATTCTACTAAAACATCAGGTAATGAAGTAAAAAGACAAAGAATAAAAGAGTCTTTAGACTTTTTAAAAGAAATATCAGATAAATTTTCCGATAAAGTTCCATTTATTATTGAAACAACTGATAGCGGAAAATATTATGTAGAACAAAAATTTTATTTATCAGAAGAGCAAGTGATTAAAATCATCGCTGCTATTAAAAATGACAAATATACTGCTGATGAAGACACTGATTTCTTAATTGAAAGAATATTAGATAACTTTGCAAATAGATTTAATCGAGATAGATATTTAAAAGAAGCTAGCAATTTAACAAATAACGTAAAAAAATTTAATAAAGAAAGTGATAGAAAAATTAATCTTATAAACAAGCTTTTAAAGAAAACAAATTAATATGCATTAATAGCACTAGAACAGTTTTTAATTTTAGAAACGCTAAAAATAGCAAAAATACAAAACATAAATTTGTAGAAACAGTAGTTACAAAACAATGGTACAAAGTTTATAAGATTAAAGAATATCAAAATAAACCTTGGGCCATTCTACTCCAAATAACTACATTAGGAAATGAAAAACCTAAAATAATGTGTGAACCTATTGAATTATTGGACATTCCTTTTGAATCTAATGACAAAATATTAATCGATGATATGGAAGATAATAGAGACCTAAATCAATGGTTTAATAATATTTCATCTTTTAATAAAAGATTTTTTGGAACAATAGACGAATATATTGACCAAAATATCTTGCCTACTAATGGGGCTGCTGTTGATTGTTCTTTCTATTTTTTAAAGAAAAATTTAGAATACATAAAAAACTCATTTGAAAGTTATTTTGGAACACCTTTAAACTATAAACTATGTGCTGATTTTAGAATAAATAAGGATGTACATGTATCAAAAGTTTTTATTATGCCTACAAAATTAAAACAGTCTTATCTTATACCAATTGAAGGAAAGAATAAATCAGATAATAATTTAGTAATAGTAAACATGCGTATAAATTTCTATTCTCTTAAATCCTGGATTATTTCCGATGACATGATTAATCAAAATATTGAAATAGTTGGGCCTGATTCTTTAAATCATGAATTAGCTTCATACTATTTAGACAAAGCAATAAAATACCGTTATTATTTAAGTGCTAGCGAAAAAGTTGAAATTATTAAAACTAGTTCACATAAAGGTGAAGAAAGAAAAAGAACTTATTCTAATACCGATTTAAATAATAGAAAATATTTTATAAAAAAATTTGCTAAAAATCTTAAATAATATAAAACAAAATAAATATGCTTTTAGATTGGAGAAAAATATGTTAGGAGCAATAATAGGTGATATGGTTGGATCACAATATGATTTCAATCCAATTAAAACCAAAAAATTTAATGCCTTTAATTCAAATAATAAAATGACCGATGACTCATATTTAACAATCGCTGTTGCAAAAGTTTTATTAAAGCACTATCCAATTAAATATACACAAAAAGAATTAGAAAAAATTCAAAAAGACTTAACTAACGAATTTGTATTAACTTTTAAAAACCATCCGTTTGTCGGCTATGGCGACTTGTTTGTTAGATGGTGTCTTAATCCAGATAGAAAGCCATATAACTCTTTTGGAAATGGCTCTGCAATGAGAATCTCATATGTTGGTTGGATTGCAAATAGTGAAGAAGAAGTAAAAATATTATCGAAAACAGTATCAGAAATAACGCATAATCATAAAGAAGGACTTAAAGGCGCAGAAGCCGTTGCATTATGTGTTTATTTAGCAAGGAAAGGGTACTCAAAGAAAGAAATAAGAGACAGAATGATAAATGACTATTATCCTGAAATAAAAGAATTAGATTTTGAAACTCTAGTTAAAACATATAGATTTGAAGCTACATGTCCAGGGAGTGTTCCACAAGCAATATATTGTTTTTTAATCTCCCATGGATTAGAAGATGCTATTAAAAACTGCATTGCTATAGGTGGTGATTGTGACACAACAGGAGCTATGGCTGGGGCTATTGCCGAAGCTTATTATCAAAAAAATAAAGTTTCAAAATTCGAAGATATGTTCATGTATTATTTCATAGATAAAGAGTACGTTAATTTAATATTAAAATTACATAAAACAATTAATAGCAAAAAATTTGAAAATAAGAATTACTAAAAAGGAGTATATATGCCAGGAAATTCATTATTTATAGAATCACTCAACTTCCAAAATTTAGAATATAAAGAACCTGTATTATTAGCAGCATTAGCTTTAGAAAAGCCTGTATTACTAATCGGCGAATATGGTTGCTCAAATAACAAATTATTAGAAAGATTATCAAAAGAATTAGATATTAGTTTTCATAACTGCTTAGCCCCTCAATTAAATAATACGTTAATGACAAACGAAGAAAAGATGCACAAAACAGAAGCTTTAAATTTGGACTTAATAGATAAGACTTCTGAAGACACTCAATACGATATAATTTCATTAATAACTAAAAGCAAAATAAAAAATATATCACTTAAAAACTTAAAGTATTGTTGGGCAACAACTGGCTCATTTATAGAAAAAAGCAATAATCCAATTTGCTTTCAATTAATGGAAACATTTTATTTTATAATTAAAACACCATCGTTTGTCGACCTTGATGAAGATGATAGATATTTGGTTATTAAGAATACTGATTTAGAAGAAAAGTCTTTAAAAATTAATTTAAAAAAATTAGTAGATAAAACCAAACAACAAATTGAAATCTTAAAAAAATCCTCTAAAGAAGAAATTAATAAATATATTTATACACTAACAAAATTAATAGAGGGGAAAATTGGTAATATTTCTATTGAAAGAGTAGCAATACTTAAAGAATCTTTATATGCCATATATGCAGCTAAAACTGTAATTAACGAATGCAAAAATTCTAAAAATAAAACTACTTTAAAAGACGTAATAAACTCGCATATTCAAAACACTCTTCCATTTATTTTTAATGTCGACGATAAAAAAACATTAAATAAAATATGCAATGAAGCTTTTGAAATCTCCATACAAAGTGATACACCTGATAAAGAAATTCTATTAACAGAAAATTCAAGCGATAAAATTGAATATGTTTTAAAAAATATCAATAAATTAAGAATTGAAACCATTTATAATACAGTTTATTCAAATATCGATTTAGTAGGAATTAGCAAAAAAAGAATACTATCTGTAATATGTTATTTAATATTTAGAAAATATGATAACGTTCCAGAAAAATTAATGTATAAATTAGCAACTGAATTTAAACCAGTAATTCAATATGAAAGAACAATTTTTGAAAATGCTTATATTAGAGAAATAACTAAAGGCGAAGACATGATATATGAAGTTAGAAAAAAATATAAAGATTCTTCATTAAATGATAGATTCTTAAAAGCATTATTCTATAACATACTTTATTCATTTATTCCAAATGATAGAAATTATATATTAATGGCAGCTGAATATTTTCAAAAATTAATGGAGGATAAAGACATATGTCAGCAGGTTGGTATAAAACTATAAAACAAGAACAATTAGATAGTTTATATGCATTTAATCCAAAAATATTAGCAGATAAATTAAGAAGACTTTACCATAAACCTTTTTTATTCAAACACTTAAATGAATATGCACAAATATATTATGAAAGTCATAGGTCTTCAATAGAAACTGAAAATGACTTAAATAAATTTATGGTAGGTAATAGTATCAAAATAGATATTTATTATAAAAAGGAATTAAATAAGTTAAATTACAAAGAATGCTGTGATATCAATTCATTAATTCGTGTTTTTACTTTAACAGAAAATGATATTTATAATCCAAATGCCAGACCTAATTTTGATAAAGACAGTTTTAACAGAGTATTACTATTTTCTAGAAATAATCTTTACTAATAATATTTAATATCTTAAGCAATTGAATTAAATGTTCAATTGCTTTTTGTTTGGTAAAATATAATATATTGTTACATATTTATAGATAATTTTAAGCTATTATTACACAATACGTTAAAAATAATTACAATTTCATAATAGCTTTCAAATTTTAAAGAAATAGTAAAGAAATTTAAATATATACAGTTTTATTTTACTTTTTAAGCTGTTTTAACGTTTAATAATTGCAAAGAAATTATCTTTTTGATAGTATTAACACCATAAAGAATTCATTATTTTTGAAATAAGATAATTTAAATTAAATCAGGGGGAATATCATGAAAGCAACAAAAGTTTTATCTTTGCTAGCCTTAGGCTTATTAGTGACAAGTTGTGGCGGTAATTCAAACACTTCTTCTACTAGCTCATCAAGTAGTAGTAGCAGTAGTTCTATAAGCACAAGTAGTTCCACATCAAGTGTCATCTCATCAAGTTCAAGCAGCAGCAGTTTAACAACATCGACATCTAGTTCATCTTCAAGTGTAACTGGACCTTCACTCAAAGAATTTATTCTTTCATCAGTCGCTAAGTTAAAAGAAGGAAACTTCTCTTTAACTTATGAAATAAATAACGTCAACTTTACAGATGTTATTACTAAAAACTATTTCTACACAGCATATTTAAATACTGGCTCTATGTTATTAGAGACTTACTCCACCACTAAATACGCTTATAATTTTGAAATAACAAGTGAGAATAAGGTTAACGTTAAAGGACAAACATTTAACGATGAACTTACAGGTCAAGAATTAACAAGCTTAGACTATGTCAATAAGTTCAAAGATTTCGATACAACAAGAGAAATAGAATTCTCAGGTGATAATAACGAAATCTACACAACAGATGAAGTATTAGTTGAAGCTTTTGCAAGCCAATTAGACTTTACAGGCATCAAGAGATTACGTTTCTACACTGCCGCAGATGAATTAGTAGTAGAATTACAAGGATTTGATAGTTCTAAAAACGATTACTATACACCAGAAACAGGTGCTATTGTCTTTATTGAAAATATCGGAACATCAAAATTAGATGCTGTTGAAGATTATTTAAATAGCTATGTAGTTCCAACAGAAACACTCGATAATAAAGCAGACAACTTATTTGGTAACGTCTCTTTCACATCAGCAATCTATGACAATATCTTCTTAGATGAATATACTTCGATCGAAAGACAAGGATTCTCAAACTTAGATATCTATGATGATTATTTTAGAATCACAGATATTAACGAAGATAACGTTTCAACCTCATATACATATGAAAAAATCGATGAAGATGGAACACTCATCCTTACAGGTGTAAATGGTAAAAACGAAGTTGAAGAAGAAAGAACAACTACAGTTGTTGATGACTTCAACTTTGTCAACAAAGACGGATTTGAACTTAGTAAATTTAGAAAATTCGAAGGTGATGAATACTATACATATTTAGGTAGTAATGCATCAGATTTAGCTTATTCTATAACTCAACACAAAAAGTTCTTAGAATGGCCAGTCGAATCAATCAAAGTTAAAGTTGAAGACGGAAAAGTAACACAACTCATATTCTCAACAGGAATTATGATGGATAGATTGACAGGTTACTACTTCTATCGTTATGCAGATAGTAGAGTTGCAGCAACACCAAATGTCATAACAGGTGCTGAAAAGAAAGTTGCTTCTGAAAACGATGCACAAATCAAGAGTTACTTATCATACTTAAATCAAGAAGATTCAGTATTTACAAGCATTGAAAAAGACTCAGCCTGGGAAGAAAGCAGATTTACAAAAATAGTTAAAGGTTCCGATTTCTACTTAAAGGGAACATATCTCGTCGATAGCGATGATGGAACCAGTAACAATATGGAATCCTTAGGTAAAGGCTACTATTCTAAGAATGGAAAAATATATAGCTTTACCTACGATGAAAATAACAATATTACATTAGATAAAAATCCAGTAAGCAAAACATTTAAAGATATCGCTAACTACTCAATCGCAAGCGAAATCTTAAATCTCAAAGATGGTAAACTTACAACAACAGGTGATATTATCAATATTGGACGTTCAATCGGTGATATCTATAATCCATTAACAGTCGATCCTTCAAGTTTAGAAATGACTGTCACTGATGATAAGATTTCTTCTATGAACTTTGCCTATGTCGGTGGTACAGAAAAAGTTACATTTGACTATAGCCCAGTTGAACTTAACGGAACAATGAGAGCAAACTTAGATAAAGCTATTGCAGCTTTAGATTCAGGCACTTCTACAGGACATGGAACATGGGATCAAGACGCATCACATACAACATATGATGAATTAGTTAAAGCATATGGAGAAGAAATAGCAAATAAAGTACCATATTTATATGATGAAACTTTCTTAGAAAAAAACGCTTTTGATGGATTGCTTGATGATTATACAGATGAAGATAATCCATATTTCTTAATTGTATTTGGCAGTGGATACGATGAAGATTATATTTCAAAATACAAAGCATATTTATCAACTATCGGCTACACATCTGATGACAATACAACATTTGTTAATGAAAAAGACAAATTAAAGATTATTGTTATGGATAATGATGGATCAGACGATTTTGTTCACATCTACGTTTTAGACTAATTATTAAACGAATTTAGTACTCTATATCACTCCAAATGGTATAGAGTACTTTTTATATGTAAAGTTTAAGTAAAGAAAGTATATCAGTTAAAACAAATATAAAAATAAAATACATTTATATTTCTATTAAAAAGCAATCATAATTTTAAAATAATCAAATTTAATAGCAATTAATGCATATTTTAATAGAGTTAAAATTGTAAGAATGTTTTGTTGTAAACATTGAAATAAAATTGAAACTAACATATAATGTTATAATAATTTTTATATCTTTTACGAAGGAAAAGTAAATTATGAAAAAGAAAATTTTAGTTTTAAGCGTTATGCTTTTCTCACTAGTTAGTTGCCAAGGAAAAGGTGATATAACATCATCCACTTCTTCTTCAACAACAAGTAGTGATAGCAGTGTTATTAGCAGTAGTACAAGTAGTGTAAGTAGCACTACGATTGTTTCGTCTTCAACAAGTAGTTCTTCTACTAGCTCATCAAGTAGTAGTAGTTCAACACAAGTCGATAGCGATATCCATGTCACATCAATATCGATCACGGATAAATCAATCACAACTTTAAAAGTTGGACAAGTTTTACAACTTAGCGTCGAAGTCTTACCTAAAAATGCCACTAACAAATTAGTAAACTACAGATCATCTAACGAAAGTGTTGTCTCTGTCTCATTTAACGGCTTAATAACAGCTAGAAGTACTGGCGATTGTACAATTTACGCTGTAAGTGATGATGGTGAATTAAGCGATTCAATAACATTTAATGTTGTCGCTTCTACAGTTACTAGTTTTACAGCAGATTTCGATAGCAGTGTTGAAACCATAGTTTCAAATAAAAATACATTCTATAAATTAGAATTAGGCCAAAGCTATCCATTAACAGTTTCATTTAATTCAACAGATGAAGCTGATAACATCTTAGAAGCTTCATTTAGCGTTGATGGCTGCTGTTCTTTTGATTCAAGTACAAATACTCTCACTCCACTTAAAAAGACTGGTAGTGTAGTTTTAACATTAAAAGTTAAAGGAACAAACCTTAAGAAGGAATACTATTTAAAAGTTGTCAATCCAGGTGAAAAAGATGTCAGTGAAGTTATCGCCAAACTTGATTCTTCAATAGAAAAAGAAAAGAAGTTAACAGTAAACACATACGATGTTAACCTTCACTTTAATACTTTAGATATTAACGATAATAGAACAGATGCAGTTCAATCAACAAAGTTCAAAATTTATAAAGATACTACCGATAGATATATGGTTGGTGATACAGATACATCAGTAACCTATACTCCATATGGTTCAAGTGAAAGCTATGATTCAACAAGCACATCGCACTTATTTAAAGGTATGAGTGATGATGGAAACTACTATGAGTTCCAAGTCTATGATAATGGACAACACATAGTAGCTCCAAGTAAAAAAGCTATTGTTGAATCTGTCAGTGATAGCAAGACACAAATCACACGTGAAAAAGCTATCAAGCAATCTACAACACTTATTATGAATAGCCACGAAGGATTATCAGACATTGCTAAAATGCACTTTAACGGCTTATATGAAAACTCAATTGGTTATGGATCAGTACCTTTATACTTTGGTGGTGGTGCTGCTTCGAACCTCAAGATAGTCGAAAAAGATAATGTAGTAATAGCTGATACATTCTTCATCGAAGCATATCCAACATCAGTTACTTTAGGTGAAGTGTACTATAACCATGGTGAATATACATTTAATACAGATGGAGTTTTAACTAGTATTAAAGTTGTTTCAAACGTTTACGATAACACTATGTTTGACTTCACAGAAAAGAAGTTATTACAAGAGAATCCTGTTGCTAAAGAAATGTATATGACAGAATATAAACAAACATTTGGTTCACTTAATACACAAGAAGTAAACGAATATGATCCAGATAATTTATACTTTACTTCATACACACCAGTATTTGCTGACAAAAAAGGCTATGAAGCAAAGAAATACGAAATAGGTGAAACATACTATATCAGTTACTTAGATCAAGCTCCTAAATTTGCAGATAGTAGAATTGACTCATTAATTATCGATGAAACAAGCAATCCAAACGTTGCCTCAATCACTGATGAAGGTCGATCAATTAAAATTGAAGGTGCTGGCGTTGCAGTTTTAACAGTCTACTCTTTAAAAAATAGAGTAAAACGCGAAATAACTGTTAATGTCGATACAGTCTTACCTACAGCTATAACAGCTAAAGTTGGTGATAAAGTCGTCACTGAGGAATTAGAAACAACAGTTGGCACTTCTATTGATAATCTTACCTTTGCAGTTAGTCCAAGTACCGCTTCACAAGAAGTAAACGTCACCTTAGAAGGCGTTGGAAACTTAACAAAGAAAGCTGATGGCTCATATAGCTTTGTTAGTGATAAAGAAGGAAAAGCAACAATAACAGTTACAAGTACGCTTTATGATAAAGTCTCAACAACATTAACAATTAACGTCGCTAAAAAGCAAGAGACAAGCACCATAGTAGATACTATGCTTAAAACAACATATTCTTGCTACGAAGATAGTTTTGCTGATAGTGAAGATGTTGCTTCAGTCGAATTGACATTCACTTCAAGAACACAAGCTAAGTTTGTCGTTGAAGATTTAACTGGATTTAAATATATTGTTAATTGTGATGTTGTAATTGATGAAGCAAATAACACAATTACCTTTACATCATTTAATGTCACAAACGAAGATTATGACTACTATATTAAAAGCTATATGCCTGTCATTAAACAAAATGTCGTCTATGATATTAATAAAGACGGAAGCTTTACAGCTAATATCGTCACAGTTGAAGATGATGTTGAATATGACTTTGCTACTGGTGATGAATCACCACTAACAACATTTATCTTTGAAGCCAAGAAATAGGAGATTAGATTTAAATGAATAAAAAATTATTAGTATTATCTCAAGTTGCTGCTTTATTAGTACTTGCTGGTTGTGGAAGTGAAAACACAAGTTCAACAACACCAAGCTCTACTTCTAGTTCAACAGTAATTTCTTCAACTTCATCCTCTTCTATATCTAGCACCTCATCTTCTTCAGCAACTGTTGCTCCTACTAAAGAAAGAATAGTCTCACTTTTAACTGAATTAGATCAAGACAAAGTAACATCTTATGACTTTGTTGATCGTTCATATGCTTATAACTTTTATAACAATTCTAAATATATAGTCAGTGGTAATATTCAAACAGGTTTAATTAACTATCAGGCTAAGCATAAATTTAAACTATATAACAACCAATTTGTCAGCGATGAAATAACTATCGATTCACTTGATGGCGTTGAAACAACAAAAGTAGTTGAAACAAACTATGCCAATGGACAAATATATCAAGAAGGAAACTATATCTACGATTACTTTATTTGTACCTCACTTTATGAACAATCATTCGTTAATTGTAACGAAATTGATTACTACAACCAATTCGATACATATTTTAACTATCTATCAATAATTGACACGATAAAAGATGCCTTTAATAATCCAACTGAATATTTCCCTGTCGATGATGGATATGAAACTCCAGTCTTCGATGCAACAGTTCAAGATGGAGTTGAACACTATGCTTTATCATGTGTCTTCCCAGGTACAGATGAGTATAAACCTATCATAATCAACTTTTCAGTCGACTATGAAACAAGCTCAAAAGAATTTGTCAGTATCGATTATAAAATTAGAAGCCTTTTAGATAGTTTAGATACTGATTACGAAATAGGTACATCATCAATAACTTCATACAACATTACAAATCTTAAATTCGGTGATAAAACGAACTTTGACGGTGTCGTATTTACTTTTGATGATATTCCATCCAAGAGTAGTATACATAACGCTCCAAAAGAAGTTATCGATGTCAGCGATAAAGAAGATGGAGCTCTTGACGAAGAAACAGCTTTAGAAATTATCAAAAACATCTACGCTTATTCTAACGACGTTAGACAAACAAACTACTCCATGATTTATCACGATGCATTCGACTTTGCAACGACTGATAGAACAACGTTCGGCGATGCAAAATTCGAAGGTAAGATCATAGCTTATAACAATGGTATAACTGATAATAATGGAACAATTCAATTAGTTGATTCAGAAAATCAACCAACAGGAACAGCTGCTCCTTATCGTATATTTACCAAAGCAACAAGCATCGGTATATTTAGAGGTGGAAAATTCACTAAATATATTACATCAGCCTTTGGATACGCATCCAAAACATCATTCACAAGTGCTCGTGAATACCTTGATGCTAACCCATTATATTGGAGTGAAATATCTTCTATACTTGAAGGCTTTTCAACATACGCATTAGGATCAACAACATTTGAAAGTGGAACAACAATCGATGTATCTGTCTCTGGAACAAAATCAGGAACATCACTTGAAATTAAAGGCCAACTCCACTCAAAGACAAGCAATGGTTTATCAGTTGAAAATATCGATAGCTTTACCTTTAATATCGAAGACGGAAAACTCATGTATTGCAAATTTGTAACCATGGGTCAAACTTCATCTAGTGTAAAATACGAAGATACTTATGAAGCTCGATTCGTCCACGCCCCTAAAGTTGATTTCACTGGTACTGAAATGGATATCTTAAACGAAATTGAAACCCAAATTACAATGGATGACTTTAAGATTATCTAATTAATACCTGAAAAAATTAATCCTTTTAAAGAGTTAAAACTTTAAAATGATTTTTATTTTGGATTAATATATAACATTAACAGACTTTATTAATATTAGTTTAATAAGCTGACGTATTACCAAACTTATTTATTTGTCTTTTTAATCTATAATATTTGTCTATGCTTATATTTAAAATTGCAGCAGCTTCTTTAGCTGTCAGTTTCTTACTTTCAACTTCTCTTAGAAGTTCCATTAATTTTTCTCTATCAACTTCTTTAGGTTTTCTACCTCTATATACACCAGCTTTTTTAGCTTTTTCTATTCCTATTTTTTGATTTTCTTTTTTTAATTCATAGGATCTAGTATAAAGAATCATTAAAATAACGTGAATAATTTTCCTATTATCGTCACAAACTAATTCATTATTTATAACTATATCATCACCATTACAAATAGCTTCCAATATTTGTTTCATTATAAAAATATTTGTTTCATTACCATTTATATTGTTTATAAATACCTTCTTTTTAGATTCATATGGAATAACGAATAAATTATCACCAAAATACTGTTCATCTGTTCTAATTAAATATTCTATTGGATCCATAAATTTCATATTTAATTTTTCTAATAACTCATAAAAATCTTCTCTATTCTTTTGAGGTACTCTTTCACTAATAAAAGTTGGAATAATATTTTTTCTTATATATTCTTTTTTCTTTAAATCCAAATTAAGTCCTGGAATTCCTTGAAAATACTTAGAATCTAATAGATCAATTAGAAAATAATTAGGTTCAAAAACATATTCAAAAGATTCGTCTTCAAAAAGTTTATATGTAATTTTACATATTTTATAAATAAAGTTATTTTGTCCTTTAAGACAAATTGTTCCTACAGATTCAAATGATTTCTTTTTTTACCTCTAGCCAACAATATCATTCATAAATATTATTTGCAATAGAGTATGTTTTTATTTTGCAACACATTATAAAAGCACCTAGCTTACACATATGTATAAACTAGGTGCTTATCTATAAAACTAATCGATTTATTATTTTTAGTTAACCAAAGGAGGGAGTTTTACGTAATTTATAATTCAATTCGATTAGTTGTATCTGGATCAAAGTAATGAATTTTATTCATACAGATTGCAACTTTAACATCTTGGTGCGCTTTAATATCATAATCTGCTAAAGTTTTAACAATAATCTTTTGACCATCAACATCGCTATAAATAACTAAGTCATGTCCTAATAATTCAACAACTTGAGAATCAATACTAATAGTATCGTGACTATATTTTTTAAGCATTGCTGGATCCAAAGATATATCTTCTGGACGAATACCAACTATTAATTGTTTTCCACTATAATCTTTAAGTTTTTCTTGATGTTCTTTTGGAATATCAATTGTTATCGAATTAGTTCCATCAAAAGTGAACTTCCCATTATCGTATGAGCCATTAAATAGATTCATTGATGGTGAGCCGATAAATTGAGCGACAAAAGTATTAGTTGGATAGGAATAAACTTCTTTTGGAGTACCTATTTGTTGAACGATGCCAGTTTTCATAATGACAATTCTTGAAGCCATTGTCATAGCTTCAGTTTGGTCGTGAGTAACGTAGATAGTTGTAGCTCCGACTTTTTCGTGAATTCTAATAATCTCTTCACGCATTGTGACACGAAGTTTAGCATCCAAATTTGATAAAGGCTCATCCATTAAGAATACTTTTGGTTTTCTAACAATAGCACGGCCTAAAGCGACTCTTTGACATTGGCCACCAGATAAAGCTTTTGGCTTTCTATTTAAGTACTCAGTTAAGCCAAGAATAGAGGCAACTTCTTTTACTCTTTCATTAATTTCTGCCTTAGGTATTTTTCTAATTTTTAAAGCAAAAGCCATATTTTCATATACAGTCATATGTGGATATAAAGCGTAGCTTTGGAAAACCATAGCTATATCACGCTTTTTAGGTTGCACGTCGTTGATTAAAACATCATCAATGTATAGCTCGCCTGAAGAAATCTCTTCAAGGCCAGCTAACATTCTTAATGTCGTTGATTTACCACAACCAGATGGACCAACAAAGACTATAAACTCATGATCTTTTACTTCTAAATTAAAATCTTTTACTGCAACAGTATCTTTTCCATAAACCTTACATATATTGTTAAATTTTAGTGTTGCCATAAATTCTCCTTTATTTAGAACTAATAAGATTAGTAATTAGTTATTGTGAATATCTTGTCCTTGTAATGAAATAAATTGTAAGACACAGTGATTTACTTCAGCTTGTTCTTGGACTAAAGTAACTGTAATAGTTTGACCGACATAAGCTGATAAATCATATGTATAAACTCTACCATCATTTCTAATTTGGATGTTAGCATAATTGTCGTTTGTACCAACAACTTTGACATAACTGTCACCAACTTTTAATGCGAGATGTGGATTATTTGTGTCTTGACCGTTAAACATACGAACTTGGATGTTTAAATACTTGCAATCTTCTGTAACTGTAATTTCTTTTTCAAGTGTACAGCCTGCTTGCATATCATAGCCTTCTCCAACACCTTCGTTGAAGTTGCCAGCTGTTCTATTCCAGTCAGAAACAATATCAGCCTTAGTCCAGAATTGTTTAACGCCTTCTGGTTGAGCAAAGATTGTGTGATCATCAGTGCTGCTTAATGAAATCTTTTGAACGACACAGTGATTGACACCAGACTTTCTTTGATTAATTGAAACAGTTACTGTTTGGCCGACATATGCAGATAAGTCATATGTATAGACATATCCCTTATCGCTTAAGATAACGCTTGTATAGTCGTTACCAATAACGACACCTTTGACGATTGTATCGTTAACTTTAACAACAAGTTCAGGTTGATCTGTATCTTGTGAAACGAACATACGTGCTGAGATGTTTAAATATTTTTGAGCACTTGTAACTGCAAGTTCTTTAGAGATAGTACAACCAGATTGCATATCGAATCCTTCACCGACACCAGAGTTATAACCACCACTTATTGTCCAGTCGCTGATAATAGAAGCTTTATTCCAATCAGTAGTTTCTGGAGCATCTGGAACGATAACTGGGTGAGAAGAAGAGTCGACATTCTTCATTTGGACAGCTGTGATAACACAGTGTTGTGTCTCAGCAACAGATGCGATAGTAATCTTAACTTCTTTGCCGACATATTCAGATAAGTCATAACAGAAGACATATCTTGTATCGTTAATTTCACCTTCAGCGTAATCTGTATCTGTTCCAGTAGCACGGATAACTTTATCGTTTACTGTAACTTGAACTCTAGCTTTAACTGAATCTTGATTTTCAAATTGTCTGAAAGTAACGTTTAAGAGTTTTGTTTCTTCTTTTGGTGTTACTTTAATAGAAGCTTTACCAGAGCCTGCTAAGTCTAATCCTTCACCGACACCAGTCTTGATTTCACCTTCCATGTACCATTCATCATATAAACCTGTACGATCCCATGAAGTGTTATCAGAGTGTTTAGCTCCCATGCTTTCAATAAATTTAACTTGTGTTAAAACGCAGTGTGTAGCAGCTGCTTCGGCAAATTCAATAAATACTGTTTCACCAACTTTAGATGATAAGTCATAGACAAATGTTTGGCTAGCATCTGTTTCAACTGTAACTGTATCTTTGTCTGCACCTTCAGCTCTAACAATTTCACCGTCGACCTTAACTGAGAAGCTTGGGTATGTTTCACCATCACGATGGAAAACACGAATTGAAACTGTTAAGAACTTTGTTGTTTCATCGATAGCGTGAGCAAATGTTGCTTTAGAACCGCTCTTCATATCGAAACCTTCACCGACACCAGTATCAATTTCACCAGTTGTAGCAAAATCTTCATACATTGCAGCACGGTCATATGTTGTTCTTGTAGAAATCTTTTCTGGTAAGTTCTTATATGTAAGAACGTTAGAATGTTCACTTGTTAAAGAACCATAGTTTGCTGTAACGTAAATAGAATAAGCACCTAAATCAGCGCTGTTAATTGTATATGATGTTTCAGTTGTACGAGTGATGTATTCTCCGTTAATATAAACGGAATATTCTCTAGCATTTTCAACTTCAGCCCAAGAAACGACGTTTCCAGTCATAGAAATAACCGGGGCTGAAAGTGATGTTGGAGCCTTATAAGCAAGTTCATTTGATGCATCAGATTTTAAGAATAATTCATTGCTTGAAATTGCATAAACAACAATACGAATATCACTTGCGGTAAGAGGTATTTCATATTTGTTCATTATTTGTGTGGAATCAAGTTCACCATTGATATAAACTTCATATTTTTCAGCATTTGGAACTTTATCCCATGAGACTATTAAATCGTTTCTGGAAATAACTGGAGCTGCTAATTTAGTAGCCTCAATTGTTGAAGAAGAACTTGATGGTGTAGGAGTACTACTAGGTGTACTAACACTACTGATAGGTGTAGTACTAGAAGAAATTGGAGTATTAGAAGACGACGAACTACTACTTGAAGATGGCTCTTTGTTATTTTGACAACCAAATAACAAAGTACTAGCCATAATTACTAATGGAATGATTTTTTTGCTATTTTTCATAATTAGCTCCTTTCATTTATTTTTAATTATTTCCAATTATAATTGAGTCGATATAAATTTGTTCGCCAGAACCATCGCCGTTATCATCTTGTTCAACTAAGATTGCAACGTGCTTTCCAGCAAAAGCTTCTAATGAGAATGTGTACTCAGTAACATTGCTACCATCTTTACGTAAATAGTAACCATGTTCATTAATTTGTGCACCTTCTGGATAACCATCAGTTAAGTGATATGTTTTAGCACCGCTCTTTTCACTTTCATCTTCAACTAAGACTGTAACTCTGAAGTTTGTATCAGCGTTAGAACCGCCTTTAACTTTAATCTTGAAGTATTTATCAGCTGATGTTAAATCGAATTTGTTATAGATATAGGAATTTGGAATAGCATCTTCTCTATCATCCAAATCAGAACCATCTAATAAGATAGAACCTGTACCTTCAGAAGACCAGTTGTTCCAGGCGCACTTATCATATTCAAGTCCGCCGCAATTTAAGCTCCAACCGCCTAAATCATCTTTGTTCTTAAAGTGGAATTCTCTTAAGTCTGTTGTTGGATAATCTTTAATTTGTTTGTAATAGATAGGAGTTGAATCAATAGTACATAACTCTTTAATATCACTTGGCTTGATATCGTCTAAAGTATCGACATCTTCGTGAGCGACATTCTTAGCTACCATATCGACCATTTGATCTACAGTAACAAGTTCAACGTGATCATCTAATTGTTGAACAAATCTAGAAATATATTCCATTGTTCCAATTGACCAAGCATGGCATAAAACTACGCTATAGCCTTCAATCTTTGTTGGATCAGTTGAATATTCATTAATTCTTTGAGCAACACGTTCTGTGTAACCATAATAATTGTTGCTTGAAGATCCTGGAATTCTCCATAAAGTATCACGGACTGAAATGAATGGCTTATCGTTAGACCAATAAACACCGCCTTCACCTTCTAAGTACATATTACCTACTGACCAAATACCGCCATGTACTTGACTATATTGGCTAAAGTAGGAAAGTTTATCTGAATCAATGAAGTTATCTAAGAAGTTAATACTTGTAATATCACTTCTTTCTAAATATCCAGCCGTTTTAGCTGCATAATCTTCTAATGAAGATTCGTTATATTCAGCAATGTTGACATAACCTAATCCACTTGGGCCAGCGATGAAATCATCTTTAGCTGTACCACGTTCATAGACAGATTCAAGAAGAGCTGGTGATAAATCGACTAATCCTGGAGAGACTGTCCAAGTCATTGGGAATTGTCCTCTCTTAGAAGAACCATACCATCTTGAATCACTAGCAAAGCCTCTTTGCATCCATTGAACGTTATCGCCATCAGACATGACTATTGCAACGTAATGTTTACCTTTTTCAGCTTTAACTTCTGTATTTTCATAATTCTTTTTAGTAATTTTATCTGCTGGACGATAAGCAGATTCAAAACTCAAGTTACTTGACCAGTCAGCAGCTAATGTGACTAATGATTTTAATGAGTTCATTGAAACGAAGTTAATTTCGTTTTCTGTCCAACCAATGATTGGAGCATTTTCATTTGCCCAGTCAGCGATATCTGAGAAAATCGAAGTATCGTTCTTTTCATAGTCTGTGTATACACACAAAGCTGCACCAGCAATACCGTAGTCTCTTAATTCTACTTTGCTTGGATTTTGGTGAATAATAAATTGTGGATTTAAATAATCTTTATATTCTTCAAAGACGCTACGAGTAGTATAAGAAGTGGCATCTTTACCGAAAATCAATCCGTGTTCCAATGCTGTTGGAACGATTGTCGATTCAACCATCAACCACTTTTCAACACCTGAAATTGTGGCAGCGTGGTTAATAGATAAATCATAGGCAAAACCTGATGTATCAATAGAAGTAAACGAAACAAATCTCTTAGAGTTAATCTTGTTTTTAAATAAATCAACAAGTTTCCAAGCATCATCTTCATAAACTACTTCAAATGTGGAACTGTTTTGAATTTGTTCAAAGAACTCTTTATCTTCACCGACATTTTTAAAGTAAATTGTCGATTCTTCTTGAGCCAAAATTCCTTGTAAAGAAACTAACATTATTCTTTCAGCTTTTGTAAGCTTACGAGCATCAACGACATAAACCTTACTTGCAATTTTTGGTGATCTATAATAAACGCCTTCTTTAATCATTTGTTCTGTATCTCCTGTATTTGTTGAAGAAGTTGATGAATCTAAAGTCGAACCAGAACTGCTTGTCGAACTTGATGAGATAGGAGTTTCACCTCCTCCACTGTTACTTGTTGAGCTTGAGGTATTGGAATTGTTTCCGCCACAGCTTGCAAGTCCAGTAGTAATAGCTACGAGTAAGAGTAAATTCTTGAATTTTAAGTGTTTCATTTTGTCCTCCATATTACTTAACACCTGAGAAATTTAAGCCGCCAACGAATTGTTTTTGGCAGCAACAATAGACAATAACGACAGGAACTAAAGTAGTAATCAATGCAGCAGAACGAAGAACAGTTTCTTCAAAGCCACCATTACTTTGGAAATACATAAGCTTTAATTGAATAGTAAATAAAGCATCGTCTCCAGTAACAAGCATTGGCCATAAGTAGTCGTTCCATTGAGCTACAAAGGTAAGAATAAAATAAGTAGCCATAACTGGTAAAACCATTGGCAATACAAATTTTAGAATTATGGTTAATTCGTTTGCACCATCTAATTTAGCAGCTTCCAATACTGAGTTAGGCACGTTATCCATAAAGGATTTGACTAGGAATATACCCGTAACGTTAACAATACCTGGCAAAATTAACGATGCGTAAGAAGAAGTCCAGTTTAATTTAGAAACTAATTGGAAGTTAGTAACCATTAACATTTCTCCTGGAACCATCATGGTTAAGACTAGGATAAATGAGATAATCTTTTTACCTCTAAATTCTTTTTTAGCTAAGACATAACCAACAATAAGAATGATTAATCCTGATAAGAAAATAAATCCAAGTGCAACAATTAATGTATTTTTTAAACCAACTAACAAATCGCCTTCAATAAAGGCTGTCTTATAGTTTTCAAAGCAAATTTTAACTGGCCACAAATAAATTTTTCCATCTATCGGTGTAAAATCTGTTGGTTGTAACGAAGTAACTATTTGTAAATAGAATGGGAAGATTTGAGCTAACGAGAGAATTGATAAGAAAATAATAATTATAGTAGTAACAATTATTCCAATTCTCTTTTCCCTTTTTAACTCTTTTTCATGTAATGTAAGTACTCTTTTTTCTTTTTTCATAATTACATTACCTCTTTATCTGTAAACTTTGTTTGTATAAAAGTTAATATCAATATAACTATAGTTGTTATAACACCAATCGTACACGCATAACCCATTTCAGTAGTCATGTTGTTATACATGTAAAGAATAACTGAAGTTGATGAATAATTCGGTCCACCATTACTGACCAATTGCATTGGACCAATTACTCTAATTCCACCAATTATCGATAAAACAATGTTATAGTTTAACGCTTTAGTAATTAATGGTAAGTAAATAGATTTAAATATTTGGAAGTTGCTGGCTCCATCAACCTTAGCAGCTTCTAGATAATCTTTATTTATGCCTTTAATAGCGACATAATAAATCATCATTTGTGTTGAGAATCCCAATAAAGTTGGAATAATCATTAAAGTAATTAACGATAGTTTTGGATCGTTATACCAAGCTAATGGTTTTCCACCAAAGAACTGAATGATGGTATTCATAATACCAGTATCAGATGGTGAGAAAATTACTTTTGTAATATCAGAACTAATAACTGCAGAGACCAAAGTTGGCCAGAATAATAACGTTAAGAATAATTTTTGACCTCTTTTCATCTTTGTAATTAAATAAGCAATTAATAGTCCAAACAAATTGTTAAAGAACGTTGTTGCTAAGGTCCAAATTAATGTGTTTCTCAAAGCTATTCCAAAGACTTCATCAGTAAATAGTCTAGCGTAGTTATCGAATGATATTTTATGTATCATTGAAATGTCGACACCTAAATCTGTAAAAGAGAAGAAAATTGCTTTTACAAAAGCATATAAGAAGAAAATGCACCACCAGAATATAGGAAATGCGAGTAATGCATAAGCTATCTTTTCATCTTTCTTAAAGAAATTCCTTTTCTTCTTTGTTTTTAAAGAATCGACAATAGGCTTATTCTCCATAAAATAAACTCCTAATTAAATTTACGATCAGTAGCTTCTTGTGATTTCTTTTGAGCTGAAGATATAGCTGAATCAATTCCATCAGTTGTTGGATTTGATACGCAGTTAAATAACATATTAACGATTTGTTGTTCTAAGGTTGGCCAAGCTGGTGTAGCTGGACGAGGAGTAACCTTCTTTAATTGTGATGAGAATACATTTAAGATTTCATCATTGGTATAGTAAGGATCATTTAATGATTCGTTAGTAACTGGTAATAAGTTCTTTTCTTGAGCAAAAGCCATTTGGAATTCTTTATTTGTTGATAAGTATTTAGCAAACTCATATGCTGCTTGAGTGTGAGAAGACTTTTTAGCAACGACGAAAGAATAAAGTCCTAAGCCAGAATAGTTTTCAAAGTTTTCTTTCATAGAAACCATTTCAGTAAATCCACAATTAAATATTGAAGTTGAACCTGAAACTTTTGAAATATTCCATGATCCCATTTCAATGAAGGCAATTTTGCCTGTGTAGAACTTACCTTCTTCATATTCGTTTTGAGATGCATATTTAGATAAGCTAACCCAATCATCAACAGCTTCTCTAACTTCTTTACTATTTAATAAAACTTGTTTAGAATCGCTCGATACAATATTTCCACCAACACGACCAACATAACTTGCAAATTCCATTGCTGCAAACGAGTTGTTAATTGGTTGAGCAAAAGGTGTGTAATCAGTATTACTCTTTACCATTTCACAAGCTTCTAATAATTCTGTATATGTCTTTGGTGCTTTAGCTTCACCATTAGCATCAACGTATCCAGCTTCCTTTAAAATATCTTTGTTATACATCAATATAACTGTGTTAGCTGATAAAGGTAAGCCGTAGTTTTTGTTGTTATAAACGTTAGCTGAATAGACAGATGATGGGAAAATATCTTTTGTATCTACATCAGAACCAAGTTCAGATAAGTCTGCTAATTGATTATCATGAGCTAATGCTTGAACATAGACATGGTCCAAAATAGCAATATCAGGTCTAGCCTTGTTATCGTTTAAAGCAAGCTTATAAGCGTCATAGACATCTAAGCCAGCTTTCTTAACAACCTTAACTTTAATATTTGGATGTAAAGTTTTGTATTCGCTAATAGCATTATTCATTATTTCTTGAAGTGCTTTACCACTTGGCCACCAAATAGAGATTTCTTCATCTTTTAAAACGTTACCGCTTGAATCAGTAATTGGAGTACTGTTAGAGCCATTGTTTCCACCGTTGTTTCCGCCGCAAGATGTAGCAGTTGAAGTTAAAGCAAATGTCAAACAAGCACTCAATAAACATTTAGATAATAATTTCGTATTCATATTTACCTCCTAGAAAAACGGTTTTTGCACCCTGTAAAAATAAAGGAAGCATTAAAATTTGTAAGAGCTTCCATATTTCAATTATAGAAGACAACCGTTCAAAATGTCAATTATTAATTAATTTTTTTAAAAGAATTGTGATAATGGATGCGGCTCGTCAATAGCAAATTGGTTTTCTCATTGTTGTTTTCAATAGCATCAATTAGCATTTTTGTCGCCTTTTCTCCGAATAAATTATAGTCTTGAATAGCATATGTTAAACTTGGAGAAAAATTGTTTTTTTCACCAAAAGAATAACCTAAAGAGAAGACAGCAACATCAGTTCCTATCTCTTTGTTCATATCTTTTATAGCTTCATAAGCTCCACGAGCTATTATTTCAGAAGCTGTAATAATTGCATCCGCCCCTTCTTTTATAGCGTGCATAGCGTAGTAATAGCCATCCTCTTTAGTTGAAAATTTTGAATAGAAAATGTGATTTTCAATTTCATTTTCATCTAAGTTATACGCTTTAGCAAAGCCAATAGATCTATCTTTTGAAATTGTTAGTTGATCGTTAGAGTTTATTAAATAAATATTATTTCTACCGCTTTCTTTCATTTCACTAACGACTTCTTCGACTAAATGAACATTATCGACGTCAATTGTTGAAAATGGCAAGTTAATATCAGGTCTACCAATAATAACGCATGGAATTAATTTTTCTTTAATAGCTTCAATTCTTTCATCATTTAATGATGGTGATAGAATAATAGCTCCATCAATAGGAGATCTTCCCATTACCAGTTTATTTCTTGTACTATCAGAATCTAGTCCATAATAAACTACGACATTGTAAGACAAAGAAGATGCATTAACTAAGACCGATTTTATTAATTCATTATAGAATGGTCTATAATCTCCTGATTCACTCGTTTCTAAAAACAATCCTATAAGGTTTGTTTTTTGTTTGTTTGAAAGAGAAGCAGCATAAAAATTAGGTTGGAAATCTAATTCTTTACAAATTTTCATTACTCTTTCGCAAATTTCAGGACTAACGTATTTTTTCTTTGAGAAAACGTTAGATACTGTCGATTTGGCAACACCAGCTTTTTTAGCAATATCATTTATTGTTGTCATTTTTTAACTCCTTTCTTAAACCTCTTTTATAACTATCTGGGAATTGATTGATATTAATATTTTTATCGAACAAATATAAAGAAAAAGCATTAATTATTAAAGCACTATAGCATAGTCCAAAAAATAAAAGCATAACTATGAGCCAAATTGTGTATGGACCGTGAGAGAAAAAAATTAAAAGCCAAGGGATAAGTGCTAATATAATTATTCCTAAAGTGCTAAAGAATCTTTTAAATGTAAAAATAGCACTATTTTTTATTAAATCCTTAAAAGTTAAGCTATAGTTCATATGCATTGTTATTAAATAGAAGACATAAACAAAAGAAATTATAAAAGCGATAGCTGACATAAAGATTAATAAACTAACTAAGAAAAATGGAAGCTTAGAATTACCATAATATGTTATCGTCATAATCATAATAAATTGCATTAACCCTATAATTGCAAATCCTATGAATCCTACAAATATATTTTCTTTCATTCCTTTAAAGAAATCTTTATATCCTCTTCCTACTTTATCAACCGCTTGATTACGTATAAATGCAAGCATTGATGTAAATCCTATTCCAGCTAAACCCAAAAGTGGAATCATTATTAAAAACGTTGTAAAGTTATAAGACAACATTATGGTGAGTTTATTTTCCTCAGCAGCATTTATTAGCTCACCATTTCTTTGTGAAAGCATAACCATAAAGAATATAATTGCTGGTAAGACAAATAAGAAAGATATTATTTGATAAACAAACAGATAGCCATAGTTGTCCTTAACAATAGATAAAATTTGTTTCCTTCTAGTTGAAGGAAGTTCTTTTTCTTGTCCATCACCTCTAATAATTTTATTAAAAATGTTTTTTTTCATTAGCAAAAAATCCTTTTTCTATTGTTTCCTCAATCAAATTATATCTATTAAAAATTATGTTGTAAAGACAAATTATAGTCATGAAACCCCTTATTTTCTAAAATAAATGTTATAAATGGCATATATTTGTTATTTTAAAAATCAATCTTCTTGAAAAAAACAAGAAAATGAAATATATTAAATTATGGTTTCAAGAAAACCGATATTTTAGAAAATGTGAGGAAAAACTATGAACAATAACGTTTTCAATCTACAATATTTCGACAACAATATAAGCGAAATGGAAAGAGTATTAGATAATGAGTTAAAATCTCTAGTCTATACAAAGGTTTTAGAGCTCAATGTTGAATATGCTCATAGTAAAGAGCCTGTAAAATTCTCAGACAAAGACAAATTAGAATATAAACCGCTTAAAGTCGGAGAATCTTGGGGTGAATTATTCGATTGTGCCTGGTTCCATTTATCAGGAAAATACGCTAATAACGATAGCAAAAAGATTTATCTTGCTTTAGACGTTTCTGGTGAAGCATTACTCTACTCTAATGATGGTTATCCATTAAAAGGATTCACTAATGGTAGCAGTGCATTTGACACAGCTTTGGGCAAACCAGGAAAATTTTATTACGAAGTTACATCACTTATTGAAAATAACAAATTAAATTTATATTTAGATTGTGGTTGTAACGACCTTTTTGGCAACGTTAAAGACAATGGAGCATTACTCTATGCAAATTTAGTAACCAAAAATGATGATATTGAAAAACTTTATTATGATTATGAAGTTGTACTATCCCTTTTAAAGACACTTGATAGAGATGATGAAAAATTTAAATATATTTTCGAAACATTATCTGAAGTTAAAAATAAAGTTTTATATCAAAACGAAAACTGGATTAACGATTCATTAAGTCTTTTAGAAAAAGTATTAGGCATCAAAAGTACTGTTGATCATGAAGTCACAGCAGTTGGTCACGCCCACATTGACTTAGCTTGGCTTTGGCCTATTAGAGAATCTAAGCGAAAAGCAATGAGAACACTCGCTAACGTTTTCTACTTAATCGAAAAATATGATGATTTCAAATTTGTTCTTTCTCAACCTCAACTTATTGAATGGGTCAAAGAAAACAACATTGATTTCTTTAATAAGTTAAAAGAATACGAAAAACAAGGAAGAATAGAACTAGTTGGTGGTATGTGGGTCGAAGCAGATACAAACCTTACTGGTGAAGAATCTTTAGTTAGACAAATGCTTTATGGTCAAAACTATTATTTAAAAGAGTTCGGACATAGAGTTAATAATCTCTGGCTACCTGATGTATTTGGATATTCAGCTGCTATTCCACAAATAATGAAGCTATCTTGCCAAGAATATTTCACAACAATCAAAATTTCTTGGTGTTTAATCAATAAATTCCCTTATCACGATTTCATTTGGAATGGTATTGGCGATAATCAAGTATTAGTTCACTTACCTGAAGAAGGAACATATAACTCACCTATCTCTCCAGCAACATTAAGAAAGATCGAAGACAACGTTACTGAAAAAGACTTTAAGCACTCATTAGCAATCTATGGTATTGGTGATGGTGGCGGTGGTCCAGGCGATGAACACGTCGAAAGATTACATAGAGAGGAAAGCTTATATTCATTACCAAAAGCTAAATCTGGTAAAGTTACTTATTTCTTCCAAAAGCTCGAAGAAAAGAAAGATACCTTAAATGTTTATAGTGGCGAACTTTATCTTGAAAATCACCAAGGAACATATACTTCACAAAGTGATAATAAATATTGGAACAACTATTTAGAATCAAAATTAAAGACAGTTGAAACATATTTAGTTCTTAACAATAAAGATACAAGAATACTTGAAGATATATGGAAAGAAATTCTTCTTTATCAATTCCACGATATCTTACCAGGTTCAGCAATTCAAAGAGTATATAAAGAGTCAGTTCAAAGATATAAAGAAATTGACAAACAATTAGATGAAATTGTTAATAATGTTGATAATTCATTTAAAGCTTACAAAGATGAAAATAATCATTTATTCAACCCAACAAAAGATATTTTAGAAACATGTGAAGTTGAAAATGACAAATATACTCTTTTATCAATTGCTCCTTTCTCTACCAGTGTTTTATCAAAGAGAGTAAATGATAAATATACTCAAATTAAAAATAACAAATTAGAGACAAAAGACTTGTCTATAAAATTAGATAAGAAAGGTTATTTCACATCAATAGTTGATAAAAATACAAATAGAGAGCTTGTAATTAATAAAGCAAATGCATTATGTATATTCAAAGACTTTGGTGATGCTTGGAATATCTTAGATCACTATCGTAAACAAGATATAATTCCATTAGTTACAACCAAACAAATCGTCAATGAATACAATGATCTATATGTAATTAAACAATCTTACACATACGATAAAACAACTATAGAGCAAGAAATATTAATTAATAAACTAACAAATAGAATTGATGTAACATTAGATTGCGATTGGCAAAGTATGAATAGAATGCTTAGATCAGTTTCAGATTTCACTATTAAAGCCGATAATGCCATAGCTGATATTCAATTCGGACACTTTGCTAGAAGTAGATTAAATGACACATCAATCCACAGTGCTCAATTTGAAATATGTGCTCAAAAGTGGATGACAATCGCTGATAAAGAAAATAGTGTTTCTATAATTTCACCAGCAAAACACGGATACTACGTTAAAGAATCTACACTAGATATCAATTTATTAAGATCAACAAATTACCCATGCGTAAATGGTGATATTGGAAAACATACAATTAAATATTCATATTTCATTAAAGATGATGATGACTTACTTAAAGTCGATCAAGAAGCTGAAAGAATTAATATTGTTCCACTATATACTGAGAAAGAAATTAATTCATTAAATTTAGTTGAAACATCACCAGAAATTCAAGTATCAGCTGTTAAAACAAGCGAAGATGGTAAAGGAACTATTGTAAGACTCTACAATAGAACTGATAAAAAAGTTAAATCAACCTTATCAATTGCAATCAAACATTCTGAATTATTTGAAACAAACTTATTAGAAGATGTTGTTTCCAAAGTTAATGATAGCTATTTAGAATTTAAACCATTCGAAATTAAAACACTATTACTTAAATAACAAAACATAAAAGCGTAACTTTAATTAGTATCATCTAAAATATGTTACGCTTTTTTATATACAATTAATCTTTGTAAATTAATAGAGAGGATAAATTGATTGCTGAATTGTAAACAACTTGTAAAGAAATTAAAATTTATCAAAAAAGTGAGCAAAAACATATGAAATCTTACGGTTATATATAGTGAAAGGGGATAAATATAGAAAAATATGATTATTCATATTAAT
>ENA-OOWZ01000051-OOWZ01000051.1-human-gut-metagenome-genome-assembly--contig:-NODE-51-length-71951-cov-9.390077_pt1 | contig 71951 bp, 86 predicted proteins | sample MGYA00241580_ERZ501329 | MGnify/ENA primary metagenome ERZ501329 (study PRJEB25962, sample SAMEA2042923) | human gut metagenome | biome: human gut; feature: human-associated habitat; material: faeces... | reverse complement strand
TTATAATTTAAACAGCTAAACTTCTATTAAAATTATATCATTATTGTTTTTTTTATCAAATAATTTAATAAAAAAGAGAATATATTATTTATATTCTTCTATTCTCTAATCTTTTCTTTCCTATTTTATTGTTGCATCTTCTAAATTCAATTGCTTTTTTGACCCCTGTATACAAATATCAAATTCACTCTTCTTCTAGTTTAAAATCGGATCTAAATTCATCATTTATTTTACCAAATAACACCATATTAACACGATTTTTATCATCAAAATAGTAAAATGCTATTCCTATATAATCATCCTCATATACCTTATCGCCTATCTCTAAATAGGCTCCTCCATAATAACACTGTCCTGTGCCAGTTGAATATTCTATATCTATTAATTTTACTTTTTCATATTGATTTGTTTCTACCGAATATAGATACAACTCTATAGATAAATATCTTTTTTCATCTTTTTGAGGAATATATCCATCAATAAAAACATTTATTCCTTTAGCCTCTTCATATTCTTCTTTTGTTATTTCTTTTATTGTAAATTTCCCTTTACTAAACGTTTCATTTTTTTCTTCATTATAAGATGTATACGTTCCTTCTATTAGTGGCTCTAAAATTGGTCCACACCCACTACACATTAAAACTATAAATAAACTGAAAATTAACCCTATTCTTTTCATTCCTTCCTCCTTTTATTCTTACTTTAGTTTAAAAATCGTGGATAATATACTTTTTTATTGATATCTAAAATTTTATTTTGTTCTTTTATTTTTAATACTACTAAACTTCTAATAAAATTTTATCATCCTTATTTTTTTTAATCAAATAATTTAATAAAAAAGAGAACAAATTGTTTATGTTCTCTAATTATTTTAATTTTTATTAAAGGGAAAAATATAACTCCAATTGTGAATTCTATTTTACACCTTTTTATAAAAAAAGTTTAACAACTAAAAAACCCTAAATTACTTACGTTTTTTAGGGTTTTAAAGGCAAAATAGCCTTTTAGACTGTAAAATATGGTGCCGACAACAAGATTCGAACTTGTGACCTGCTGATTACGGGTCAGCTGCTCTACCAACTGAGCTATGACGGCATCTATTATATTTTATCAAAAAAAGTCTATTTTTTCAAGTAAAAATATTTAATTTATTTACATTTGCCACAATTTGAGCATCCATTACAAATTAATTTACTACCACAAGTATTACAACTTTCTTTGTAAAAAGGAATATATAAATCTTCTTTCAATAATAGATTACCATATTTATTATACAATTGATATTTTATATCTTTAATAACAAAATTCAAATTCGCTTTATATGCCATTATACTTTGTGTTTTTTTATTATTTATTATATATAATTTCTTATCTTTAACAAAATATGTTCCCGTTTCAATAAATGAAAAATTGACACTAGCTTCTTTACACTCATTAGCTAATTTTTTTACCCATTCAAAATTACAAATTCTACTACCATTGTAATTTTCTCCACCACATATTACTTGTTCAATATTACCTAAATTTAAATATTTATGAAGACTCACCTCTCCAATGAATGGTGCCACCATAACTCCTTTATGTTTGGCAGGAACTTTCATAAATATTGGCATACGTTCTTCTACCCTTCTTTGGTTTTCACATGTCACATTTAGTATTACATTTTCATAACCTTCATTCCAATCACTTGGTAAATTATCCATAATTCTTTCTGGTCTTTTAGTTAAAATGTAAAATTTAACATCTTTCCTTGAAGCTATCAATTGCCAAGCCTCAAAGCGCCATTCATCTGCTTCTTCTAAAAAAAAGTCTGAAGTCATACAAACTCTAATTAATTCACCACTTTTTATTTGATATTCTCCATTTAACTTTTTCTTAATAGGATAATAAAAGTTATTATTAGATTTGTATATATTTGAACCATTTTTGCCATGTTTATAATCCAAATAATACATATAACAATTTTCACATCCTTCGCTTTTCTTAATACATCCATGCCATGGATTCCAAATATCATGCATTGCTAGTTACTCCTTATAAAATAAGACTGAACAAGTTGTTCAGCCTATTTACTTCTTGGAAAATTTTTATAAAATTTTAAACTTATATCTAATGATTTATATGAATGTGTTAACGCACCAACAGAAATATAATCAACACCCAAAAGAGCAACACTTCTAACTCTTTTTAATTCCATATTACCACTTGCTTCGATTTTTTTACTATGATTATTTATTTCAACAAGTTCTTTCATTAGTTCATTATTCATATTATCAAGCATAATAATATCCGCAGAAGTTCCTAATGCTTCTAAGAATTCTTCTTTAGTCTCAACTTCCACTTCAATTTTCATTGTTTTTCCAACAGATTTTCTAACCATTTCTACTGCTTTTTCAATACTACCAACAGCAGCTATATGATTATCTTTTATCAATACCTGATCAGATAAATTATATCGGTGATTCATTCCACCACCATCTCTTACAGCTTGTCTTTCTAACACTCTTAAAAGTGGAGTAGTTTTTCTAGTATCTAAAATTTTGCATTCTGTTCCAGCCAATTCTTGAACAAATTTAGCAGTGGTTGCAGCAATCCCACTCATTCTTTGTAAAAAATTCAATGCAACCCTTTCACCACGTAAAATATCCCTCATTGGACCTTCAATACTAGCAATTACATCACCTCTATTGACAAAAGTTCCATTATCTTTGAGAATTTCCATTTTTATTTTAGGGTTAATCTGCCTAAAAACCTCTTTGGCAACATCAATACCAGATACAACTCCAGTTGCTTTAACAATAAAACTTCCCGATAACATCATATCTTTATTTATTAAATTAAAAGTTGTTACATCATTGTCATATCCATCTTCAATTAAGGCTTGTTTTATTAATTCAATTATCTTTTTATCCATATTAATTTATCCTTAGGTGACAACCTATACTTTCCTTTCTAGCTTCAGCTGCATCAGTTATCAATTTAGCAACTGTAACAATATTTAATGCTCTATAATAATCTACAGTAGTAAACGGATATTTGCACAAATTTCGATAATGTCGATTAATTATGCTTTGGGCAAGATGTAACCCATCACTATCCCTAACAATAAAAACATATTTACTCATTGTATCACGAATTTCTTCACGAATGGGGTGATAATTGTATTTGTTTACTGAATATTCAATATCTATATTCCAACTTTCTATATGCAATATAGTTTTCTGATTAACTATTTTGGCAATTCTTTTGCCAAAAACAATGCATTCTAAAAGTGAATTACTAGCAAGTCGATTGGCACCATGAACTCCTGATGAACAACACTCACCATTTGCGTAAAGATTAGAAATTGATGTCTCACCATTTAAATCGATTTGAACACCACCAATACCATAGTGTTCAACTGGAGCAACCGGAATCAAGTCATTTTCCATATGATATCCAGATTCTAAACATTTTTGGTAGATAGTAGGAAAACGTTGTATTAAAAAATCCTTTCCTAAATGTCTAGCATCAATATACACATATTGACTCCAAGTATCATACATTTCCTTCATAATTGATTGGGAAACAATATCTCTTGGTGCTAATTCTAAACGTTGATCATACTTTTTCATAAACCGTTCGCCATTAATATTTACTAAATAGGCACCTTCACCACGTACTGCCTCACTAATGAGAAACTTTTGTCCTTTAATATTTCCCGTAACATCATAAAAAACAGTAGGATGAAATTGAACGAATTCCATACCACGAAGTTTTGCTCCTGCTCTATATGCTGCAGCAATTCCATCTCCAGTTGCTCCATGAGCATTAGTAGAATCTTTATATACTGCTCCGATGCCGCCTGTTGCAAGAATAATAGACGTAGCAAAAATATTACAAAACATATTATCCATTGATATTAATCTACCACCAAAACACTTATTATCTTTTACAATTAAATCATATAGCATATAATTTTCTATGACTTGAATATTTTCACGATTTCTAATAAGTGTAATGAGTGTTTCCATAATATTTTTACCCGTTGCATCCCCCCCTGCATGTAGAATTCTTCTAGTCGAGTGTCCTCCTTCTTTAGTAAGAAGGATTTTTCCACTTTCATCCACATCAAAAGGAACACCTAAATCAATTAACATTTGCAAATTTTCAGAAGCATCATATACCAATTCCTTAATAGCCTCTTTATCAAAAAGACCAGATCCAGCTATTAAAGTATCTTCAATATGTTTAGCTAATATTTCTTCACTAGTATTTAATTCCCCTGCAATCCCACCTTGTGCAAGATAGGAGTTACTTAATCCCAATGGCTCTTTAGAAACAATAATAATATTTTTATCTTTATTGATATTTAATGCAGTATAAAGTCCTGCAAGACCTCCCCCTAAAATTAATACATCAGTTGTAATTTTTTTTATTTCACTCATTCTATTCACTCAATTCTAACATTTTATTTAAAGCTTTACCAGCCAAATGAATCGTTTTTTCATCCAAATTAATTTCTTCAAATTTTGTTCCTTTTTCTAATAATGCATTTTCAACATCAATCAAATGGGTCATTTTCATTGTTCCACAAATAAGATTAGGTGATAACTTGTAAAATTTTTTATCAGGATTATTCTTCTCTAGACTATAGATAATCCCTAATTCCGTTCCTACAATAAATTCCTTAGAATCACTACTGGAAACATAATCTAACATCCCTTTGGTAGATCCAATATAATCAGCTAATTTCAATACATCTAATCTTGCCTCAGGGTGAAGTAATACTTTAGCATTCGGATGCATAGATTTTTGCAGCTTAACTTCTCCCGTTGTTATATTATGATGAATATGACAACATCCGTCCCAAAATTCAATTGGTTGCTCATCATTATTTAAATAATTCGCATATTTAGCTAAATTTTGATCAGGTACATACATAATTTTTTTACCTTTATAATGATTTATAATTTTTAAGGCATTAGAACTGGTTACGCAAACATCACACAAAGTTTTTACTTCAGCAGATGTATTGACATACCCAATAATAATATATTCAGGATGATTTTTTTTAAACAACAATAGATCATCATAAGAAATAGAGTCAGCCATTTTACATCCAGCATGTTTAACTGGTATAATAACTTTTTTATTTGGTGATAAAATTTTTGCAGTTTCAGCCATAAAATGAACGCCACAAAAAATAATTATTGATGCATTATTATCTTTAGCAATTTTACTTAACTGATATGAATCACCAATATAATCAGCTATGGCTTGCACTTCTGAATTTTGATAATAATGAGCTAAAATAATAGCATTTTTGGCTTTTTTCAATTGTAATATTCTATTTATAATTTCTCTATTTTCCATTTTTTCACCACTTTTTCTTATATATTATATCACTTTTTATCTATTAAAACAAATAAAATGAAAAAATGCATAAATTAATTTTATGCATTTCAAAAAACAAACAATTCACTAATTAACTAAAATAAAATACATTAAAACAGCTACTACCGCTAGTATAATCAAAACAAGAATAGAAACTTTGACAGCAGATACAGGAAGTTTACCGGTAATTTTTCCTGTCTCACCATTAGAAATGAATCGATAACTTTTATTGCTATATTTATACGTTCCAATCCAAATAGGAATAAGTACATATTTATATTTAATATTGTTAAATGTAGTATTAACATTTAAATAACTCACAACATCATAATTATATCCACTTAATATTGCATTTCTGATTCCAGCATTCATTCTAATTTTTGCATTATCCCAACCCGCTTTAAGTCGTACAACATAGTGTTCAGAAGAAAAACCCGCTAAATACCTTTTATCATATTCAAAAGAATGATTTGTATCAAATGGTGCTAACGCATTAATTTCACTTTGATCAATTTTTGAACCAGCATTTACTATTAAATCATCAAATGTTACTTGTTTACTACCATGAACATTAAAATATCTAACTTCAGTTACTGTTCTACGATTTTTTCCGCTACCAACAGTTCTAGTATAGTGTTTGCCAAGTCTGCCATTATAAATTGAAAAAGTGTTACTATCAAAGGTCCAAATTGGTAAATAAACTCCATGCAATACTAAATGAGGAATTTGTTTTTTTACTTTACTTGGCACAAAAAATTTTTTCTTCATCCATAATGAATAATTTTTCTTTACTTGTTCTTCTGAAATACGAAATGGTATTACCCTATTTGGTTTAACCCCAGATAACTCATTTGTCTCAACAACTTGATTTGATCCACAGAAAGGACAAGTTATACTAATCTCACTAGAATTCACAACATTATTAGCACCACAATTATCACAATGAACAACCTTGGTTTCTTCACTCCAATCGCTATCCTCTTGGTTTCCCTCAAAAAAGTCATTTTCTTCTTGACTACGTTTACCATCTACATTTATTTCCAAACCACAATAATCACAGTGTAAAACTCTTTTTTCCGGTGAAAATTTTATCGGTGCACCACAACTTGGACAACTATAATCTTCAGCTTCGCGGTTAGCCTCATCTATAATCACGTTTTTATCTTCTTCCATAATTATAAAGCTTTTCCACAATTTGGACAAAATTTAGCATTACCATCTAATTGGTTGCCACAATTAGTACAAAATTTTCTAGTCTGAACTGGTGTTCCACAATTTGAACAAAACTTAGCTCCTAAAACTAAAGGGTTTTGACAATGTGCACATACAGCACCACTAGAGGCAATTGATTGTTGTTGTGGTTGTGTAGTTTGATTTTGTTGTTGATTCACAGAATTCATCATGGCATTTCCCATTGCCATACCAGCACCAAAACCTACACCCATTCCGGCCATACCAGCGCCACCATTTGGATTATTTGCGGCATCTCTAATCGCTTGTGCTGTTTGATACTGTGTAAATTCATTCATCTTACCACCAAGAGCACCCAATGAAGACCTTTGATCAATTGCTTTTTCTACTTCTTCTGGTAAAGATACGTTTTCAACTACTAAATTTACTAATTCCATTCCTATTTTTGTAAATTCATCTTTTAGACTATCTTTTACAATTTCACTTAATTCACGATATTTAGCAGGAATATCTAAAACAGGTATTTTAGCCTCACCAATTGCATCTGAAAAACCGCTAACAACAATACTTTTAAAATATTCTGTTAAAGATGAAGTTGAATAATCCCGATTTGTTCCAAAAATTTCTCTCATAAATAATGGTGCATCTTTTACTTTATAAGAATATACACCACGTGCTCCTACTCTTACAATGCCAAAATCATTATCTCTAAGGCTTACTTTAGTTGCTGTACCCCATTTTTGATTAATGAACTGTTTAGTATTGACAAAATAAACCTCTGCTTTAAAAGGTGAATCAAACCCATATTTCCAACTAGCAAGTTTAGTTATGATTGGCATATTATTAGTTGTTAATTTATGCTCTCCTTCACCATACACATCACATATTTGACCACTACTAACTAATATTGCTGTCTGAGAAGGCCGAACAATTAACTGACATCCATTCATAATCTCATCACGATCTGTCATTGGATACCTATATATAATTGTATCGCTTGAACTATCCTCCCATTGAATTATTTTTAATAATTGTCTTCTTAAAAATCCCATATTATCCTCCTAATATATTTTTATTTATTTTTAAATTTAAGGGTTGCATGAATCGCAGTTTTCCATCCGTGCATTAACTTTTTTTGTTTATCCTCATCTATTTGTCTTATAAATATTTTTTCAACCTGATGAAGTTTTTTTATATCTTCTTTAGATTTATAAAATCCTATTGCAAGACCAGCCAAATACATTGCTCCTAAAGCGGTTGTCTCTTGACATATTGGTCTTATCAATTTTGCATCTAATAAATCAGCTTGAAATTGCATCATATAGTCATTCACACTAGCACCACCATCAACTCCAAGATATTTTATATTAAAACCAGATTCTTCTATCATGACATCCATCACATCTTTTGCTTGATATGGACTTGCTTCAATGGCAGCAACTGTAATATGATCTTTTGTTGTCGCTCTTGTTATACCAAAAATTGCCCCTCTAACGTCATTATCCCAATAAGGTGTGCCAAGACCAACAAATGCTGGAACAAAGTATATTCCACCACTTGGATTTTCTCCTCTAATTGCTTTCTCACAATCACTAGAATTTTTAAACATTTCCATCCCATCTCGTAGCCACTGAATAGCTGATCCCGATACAAAAACAGAACCCTCTAAAGCATATTCAACCTTTCCATCTAACCCCCAAGCGATAGTAGTAAGCAATCCTTTATTAGAATAAATAATCCTATCTTTAGTATTCATTAAAATAAAACAACCCGTACCATATGTACTTTTTGTACAACCTTCATCAAAACAACATTGACCAAATAATGCAGATTGTTGATCACCAATTAATGAAGCAATTGGAATGGTATTAAAACCCATATCAATACTAGATAAAGCTGTTGCAAAACCATAAATATGGCTACTTGGAAGAACTTTAGGTAAAATTGATTTTGGTATATTAAAATATTTTAGTAATTCATCATCCCATTCTAATGTATGAATATTATAGATAAGTGTTCTTGATGCATTACTATAATCTGTAGCATGAACTTTTCCATTTGTTAATTTCCAAAGAAGATATGTATCTATGGTACCAAATAAAATATCCCCTTTATTTGCATCATCTTGAACAGTTTTGACATGATCAAATATCCATTTTATCTTGCTTGCAGAAAAATATGGATTAATAATTAAACCAGTCTTTTTTTTAAAAAGATCATTTAATCCCCTCTCAATTAAAGTATCACATATTTCTTGTGATTGTCGAGATTGCCATACAATAGCATTATAAACCGGTCTACCTGTTTTTTTATTCCAAAGAACAGTGGTCTCCCTTTGATTTGTAATACCAATGGCCGCAATATCTGTGACTTTTAAATTTATGCTATTAATAGCATTTTTAATTGTTTGCAATGTCAATTCCCAAATTTCTTCTGGATTATGTTCAACCCAACCATTTTTGGGACATATTTGACTAAATTCCATTTGGCTTTTAGTAACAATTGTACCCCTATAGTCAAATATGATGGTTCTAGTACTAGTAGTTCCTTGATCAATTGTCAATATGTACTTATTTTTATTCATATTAATAATTCCCAATATATTAACTTTTTCTTATATTATATCACATTATTTTTGTTTTTAAAAGAAAAACACCCATCAGGGTGTTAAATTTTATTATTTTTCTTCTACTACTTTTTTCGCAATGGTCAAATCAACTAAATCCGAAAAATTTACTTTACTATCCAATTCGCCTGCGGTAATGATGATATCTTGTAATCTGTCAAATCCTACTTCTGAAAAAATTGGATTTGTACACCATGCATTAATAGAACGATACCTAGCTACTACACTAATTAATACATCTAATTCTACATCTGTAAAGAATGGTTGAATTTCTTTTGCAATTTCTTCATCAGTTGCATTTTGAACAAATTGTTGACCTCTATATAAGGCCTTTGTAAATTTTTCTAATACTTCTTTATTATTATTAAAATATTTAATGGATGTAGAATATGCAGTATAGGTTATTTCACCTGCATATTCTGCAGTTGCAGCAAGTAAATATGCCCTATTTTGATTAATTAAAGCTGTTGCAGTAGGTTCAAATAGACTAACAAAATCGCCTTCTCCATCTAAAAATGAACCTGTTAAAGCCGCAAATGCAACATCTGTTCTAACATTTACATCTTTGGTATCATCATCTTGACCTACTTCTAATCCTGCTTGTTTTAATACATACTCAAGTGTCATTTCAGGAACGCCACCTTTTCTACCACCAAGTATGGACTTTCCTCTTAAATCATCTAGAGTAAAATTTTCAATTTTTTCACGGCCAAAAATAAAACTACCATCTGTTCTTGTAAGTTGTGCAAAATTAATTAGATAATTTGTCCGATTATTTTTATATAAATAAATTGTTGGTTCAGGTCCTTGTAGACCAATTTGTACATCACCAGAAAGTAATGCTGCCGTAACTTTATCTGCTCCATTTGCATTAACTAAATCTATTTTTAAACCTTCTTCTTCAAAATAACCTTTACTTAAAGCTACATATTGTGGTGCATAAAATACTGATCTTGCAACTTCCGCTACCTTTATCTTTGTTAATTTACTATCCTTACAACCAATCATTGTAATTGAAACTAAACATAAACCTAATAACATTAAAATTTTTTTCATTAATTCCTCTTCCTTTTTATTCTTTTTTCAATTATATTGACAACTTCATACATTAAAAATGATATTATCGCTAAGACAAAAACACCCATCATAACTAAATCCATATTAAACATCTGCGATACTAAAAAATAAATTATTTTTCCTTATTATATGTATTATTGTTTATTTTTTTATAACTTTTATTATCTTTTTGGTTGACTAGTCAACCAAGATATAGTATAATGTTAGTGTAAAAAATAAATAGCCCAAGTGGCTTTAAAAAAGGAGAAAAAAATGACGGATTCACAAAAAAATTTTTTCGGAGAAAATAATTTGGAAACAAGTAACAAACGTTTCCAAATTAAAAATCATGTAATTAATAATGACAATATTTTATTAATTACAAATAATATACAATATTTCCAAAATAAAGGATGTTATGTTCTTTGGATAGGAAATGAAAAAATTGTATATTTAAAAGAATGGCAAGTAATGCCAGTATACAATTTTGAAACAATTGGTTATGCTTATATCGTAAAGCTTAATAGAAATTATTTCAAAAGTTATAATTGTTTCAAAAGCGATCGATTCTTTTTTGAAAAAGAAGAAACTTTTGATACATTACTTGATGTCGCTAAACAACAAACAGGAAACAACCTGTGGTTTAAAAAAAGTTATTGTTAAAAGGAGACTATGTAATGAGAGAAAAAAATCGAGTTCTATATCTTGTAAATGAAATGTTACAAGACATTTCTTCTTTTATCCCACTAGATTCAAAAGTGGTCATAATTTATAATAATAAAAAAGAAATTGAGGATTATGACTACCCAGAATTTGATGGGAAAGATATTGATGGAGAATGCCATACTCCATATATCTTAAATGAATATGAAGAAGGAGAAGAAACAACTTTAAAAAAAGCTTTCTTTTACTTTCTTTCATTTTTAAATCCTAATTTAGCACACGATTCTATTGTTTTATTAGGAATAAGACTTGCTAATGGGTTTACACAAGTAGAAATGGCTAAACAATTGGGTATTTCTAAACAAGCCTATGGCAAAATGGAAAACAGTGAATCTAAAGTGTCTAAAAATGTTAGAGAAAAAGCTTGTTTAATAAAAAATAATTTGTTAGATAATTTAAATTTTGAATTATCAGACTTTGGCATTTAAAAAAGGCGAGTAGAAAACTACTCGCTTTTTATTTTACCCAAAACAAACATTTTATTAAAAAAAATATTTAATATTTTCTGCTTTTCCAAAAATGCTTGCTTTTTGTGAACAGAAATAATTTTTTTTCCTTCTGAAAACCCATTGTAAACATTCAATGTAACTACAAAAATTCTCCAAACTAATTCGTAGATGACAATCCATCCACTTCTTACGATATCTGGTCTAATTGCTGATAAGCATAATGTTAAAATCAAAGATACAATAATTTTTATCAAAGCATCTTTTGATATAACTTTTCTTTCTTCAATTGCTCCAATTTTTTTTCCATAATAATATTCTGTTTCCGCAACAAAAGAATGAAGATCGATTTGTTGAGTTTTAATTTTAATTGATGTAATATCAAAATCATTATTTGGCTGTTCAATTTTTTTTCCTATATTTTCTGCTTCATAAAAATTTAGCCATTCAATGCACTTAATTTTATTTTCTGTAAGTTTTTCTCTTTTTATAACATCTTTTTCTTTATAAAGTCGCTTATTTATTTTTTCGACATAAGCTTCACAACGATATTTTAAATTTTCTATGTTCAAAGTTTCATTTAAATCATTTGTTAAAAAAGTTTTATCAATTGTTCTAAATTGCTCATTTACTTCATTTACTAAAGTAATTACATCATTATTTTTGTTTTCTTGTATTTTGCCGATTTTTATCATAGAAAAATAAGCAACCATAACAGTTGTTTGTGTAATTATTATATTGATCCAAAATGTAGGATTTGAAATTTTTTCTTCTGTAAAATTTATTGTCAAAATAGAAAAAATAAAAATAATAAGAAAATCTGCAAATATAATTAATCCATGAATAAGATAAGTTAATTTCTCTTTTTTCATTATTCCATCTCTTTTCTTTCTTTTACAAGTTCTTGTTTTCTTGTTTCAACATCTACTTCTTTTTTAGCAATTTTATTTATTTCTAAATCATATAAATATTTCTTATTAATGGCAGAATCTATCACTTGTAAAATTAATCCTATTACAAGACTAAAAATAATTAACCAAATACTTTTTGCAATATTAATAGTAGGTAATTTATTTATTAAATCTTGTATCAATTGAACAAATGAAGCTAATATTGTGACAGGAATTAAAGATGCTAATCCTCCTAAAAAAGTTTTAAAAGCACCTGGTTTTATATCTAAAATTTTCTTTTTAAAATGTTTTGCCAAAAAAGTTAAATAAATAATTCCAACTATACACCAAGAAAGTGATAAAACTTGTTTACTTTCAACTTCAATTTTTTTTAAAATAAATAAATTTTCAAAAATTAAAATTGTAGGAAAAATATATAAAAAAATAAATCCGATAAAATACAAAATTCTTTTTTTGAAATAATATTTAAAATTATTTAATTCGCTTAATTTCTCTTTTTTCATTTTCTTTTTCCTCAACAGCCTCTTTTACAGCGTTTGAAATTGGTATTTGCCCATCTTTTTTATTTTCATCTTCTGTGATAGAGCCATCAATAATATTATTTGCTGCATCTTCAACAATTTTTAATGTTTCTTCGACAAGTTTTTTTGCTGATGCATTTAAATTTGAATTATTAAAAGCAATTGTCATTGCTTCACTTTGTTTTTTTAAAATGTCAGTAATTTTTTCAATTGTTTTTTCTGCTTCAATATATTTTGTAGATAAATTGTTTACTATTACTTCTGCATTTGTAGCATATTTTTGATATTCGTCTTTTACAATTTGCAATAATGTTTGTTTATTTTGAATTTTTTTATTTAATTTTTTATTAGTAATTTTTGAAACTATTCCTTGAACAGGGATATATAATGCTCCTATTAAAGAAATGACATATGCGACTTTCTCGCTAGTTATAAATTCGATTATTGTTTCTAAAATTTGTGACATTTTGACCTCCTACATAAATTTAGAATCATCAATAAATACTGCTAATTTAATTACTGCTTGTTTTAATGTATTTAATTGTTCTTCTAATTCTTTATTTTTTTTATATAAATCTTCTATTACTTCTTCTAATTTTTGATTTTTATATTTTATTTTTTCAAGTTTTTCAAATTCTATTTTCTTGTTATCTTTGAGAACTAACAAACTTCCTTCAGAACATTTATTTTTTGATTTTATTAAATCATCTTTTATTGTGTCAAGTATTCTTTTTTCATAATTCATTTTTTTCTCCTTAAAAAAACCTAGGTTAATTCCTAGGTTAGTTATTCTACTTTCCAAACTACATCTATAATTTCATTTCGACAATCCCAAATATCGTACAACGTACCATCAATTGCACAAGTTAAATGCCCATTAACTCGTATTATAAAAATTCCTACTGGATTTAAATTTAAAAATTTTTCAATAGTCATACCTTGAAAACTTTCATAACGATTTAAATTATATACACTATCTAGCAAATGTTTATAACAGCACACACACAATTCTTCACATTCAAACAGATCTCCAATTAAATCTAATTTATGCTGAATTGTATAATAATCTTCGTTTAATCCTAAAGATATTGCTCTACAAACGCAGTCTTCTTCCTTGCGACCTAATGGTTGCAAGTTGAGAAATTTATACTTCATCTTCTTTTAGTTCTTTCCCTAAAACTATATAATTTAAATAAGCATATACTTTTTCACTTGGGCTTAATTCGATATCATCATCTTCTAAAAATTGTTTTGCTAAATCTAAATATTTTTGTGGATCATTTCCAATATTTTTATAATCTGTTACCATAGCAAGATAAATTGCATAATACTCTTCTTCCGTAAACTCTTCAAAATTAATTCCCATTTGTTTTGCTCTACTGATAACTTCTTGCTTTGAAATTTGGAATCTATCCTTATTTTTCATTTTTTTAATCCATTTTTCCAACTCTTCTTTATATTTTAGTTTTGGATCTTCTGATGAATAATCATTATAGGATTGACCATAGTTTTCATAATGATAATCACTTCTATTATTTCCACTATAATAATCCTCCCTATTTCTATCTTTATATGTCATTTCTCCATAAATTTCATATTCAACAGGTCGACTATATTCTCTATGTTGTTCAAAACCATAATGACCATTGCTTGCTCCATAGTTGGCATCATATCTGCTATCGTATCTAGAATCATATTCTGGATGATAGTCTCTACCATCCATTGCTCTATCTCGCCCCCGCTTTGAAGATGTTACATATCCACCTTTTGAACCATATGGATTCCTTTCATCCATCCCATTTGCTCTATCACGTTCACGTCTTCTACGACCACGTCTACCATCCATTTCAGGTCTTAAAAATCTATTTTTTTCCATAAAATTCACCATTATAAGACCTTATCAATATTAAGCAAAACATTACTAATTATTGAACCAACACCAGTGTTAACTACTGAAATATTTTTAACAAAATTTGTTGGAATTCCTAATACACAAGATGAATCTACTAAAAAATAATAATCAATAGTTATATTTCTAACTTCTGTAGTTGCCGTAGTAATTGTTTGAGTTGCTATTGCACCAGGAACTGCTACACCATTTTCAAATAATTGTAATGTTACATTCCCTGCAGTACTACCTGAAACATTTGCATTTAATGTTAAATGGTAAACACCTTTTTGGTTTAAACTTACACTTGTTGAATTAAAAGTAAAAGTATTTGTTTCGCAATTTTTTTTGCAGTATTTGCGATAAACTGCCCCTAGATTTACAATACCATTAGTCAATACTGTTTGACTAGTAGTATTTTTTGCCCCCAATAATAACATTTTTTATATACTCCTTTCAAAAGATAAAGAGCATAGAATTAACTATGCTCTTAAATGAGGATAATTAATCCTTTCTCTAAATTATTGAATTGTTGAAAAGCTACAATTACCTTGATTGTATGATACACCTAATGGATTACCATAGCAACAATTAGGATTTGGCACAACATATGCAGGAACTGGACAATCTTTGCCAAGTCTACGTATTAATTCAGCCGTTTGTGCTTCTTGATTAGCTGCAATATAAGCATTTTGTGCTTGTTGTGATGCAGCGAATTGTAATGCGTTAACTTGTTGAGTTAATGCTGCAATACGTTCATTCTTAGCTTCAATTTTGTTAGCAACTAACTCTTCATGAATTGCACGATAATTTGCATTTTGATTTTCAATTAAATCGCGCGTATTCATATTCATTGTGTTTTGTAAAGCACAAGTTGATTGAGCTAAATTGTAATTTACACCATCAATTGCACGCTGAGTTTGGCAACAACAATCTTGCAATCTATAACCTAAATCAGTAATTGCGGAACGTGTTTCATAACCATTTTGCATAATTGCTGTATTAACACCACTAAAGCCTTGACATAATGTTTGTTGAATGCCAGCTTGACCAAGTTTTAAATCATTCAATGATCCTAAAACAGCACTATTATTAAATCCAGCTGCTATATCTGCTTGTGTAGCCATTTTACCAAGTTCATAACCTACTACTTCACCATTTCCACCATTTCCGCCACCAAAGCCATAGCCACCACGACCCCAACCAAACAATAAGGCAATTAATATAATTCCCCACCATCCATCTGAGAATCCGTTGCCAAAGCCATTGCTATTATTTCCTGAAACAACTGTTGGAATTTCACCTTCAAAATAAGCCATATTTTTTCTCCTTAAAATTAAATTTATATTAAGGTTGCATGTCGACCTACAACTTAATACCCATTTGATTTAACATTTGAAGCATAGGTTGCAAATCAAGATTATTTTGTTTAGCGAATTGTTGTACATATTGTTGAGGCGACATTCCACTTTGTTGCATTTGATTGTTTGCAACTTGAATTTGATTAAGCATTTGTTGCATTTGTGGATTCTTCATTGCCATTTGCCGAATTTGTTGCATAATTTGTTGTGGATTTTTACCCATTTGCATCATATGACTAAATATTGTCATTGGATTATTGTTCATCTTTAGAACCTCCTACTTGTTGATTTTTTGCAAGCAATTCAGAAATTCTATTAACTTCCAATTTTAATGCTTCAAAATCTGATTTTTTAGCATAATCCTCATTTTTATCTAGTTTAACCAAATCATATGTTTCAAGAGTATACCTTCCTTGTTGATCTGCTCTTTTTTCATACAAAAAAGTACTATTATTATCTTTTAAATAAGCAGTTTGATTTGGTTGCAAAATATAAGCCTTTGCGTCATCAATACCATTTACAAAAGAAAAAATTATGTTAGGTCTTGCTTGCTGATATTGATTTTGATAATTTGGATAAAAATTATTCCCATAAGGATTACCATAAAAATTAGATTGCATAGTTTTACTCCTTCATTTTTAAAAATCTATACAACAAAATTATAAAATGTAATCTTTTTTTAAACAATGACGCTTTTATGACAATTTAATGACATCAATAAATTTTTTTATTCTTCTGTTTACTGTTCTTGTTGAAATATTTAAAATATCGGCTACTTCTTCACAAGTATTTCGAGTATATAAAAAAATTGTCTCACTTAAATAAAAAACTCCTTTCTTAATACACAATTTTTCAATATAATTTTCATCAATATGACCATCTAAAATTTTTAGTATTTCCCCCCTAAAATTTTTCATTTTACCCCCAAAATTAATTAATTGCTATAAAAAAACCCAAAATCACTGCATAACTGTAGATTAAGTTTGTTACAATTAATAACAAAAAGTACAATAATTTTGGTTTTTTAATTTTTAAAAAAATAAAAAGCAAAAGACAAGGAACAATAATTATTTTGACAATTCCTAGCAAAAAAGGTTTATCTAACAATTGTTCCATTAACAAATTTGCTTCTTTAAAATTATTTAAATTATTTAAAGTCAATAAATAATCTACAAAATTAAGTATTAACAACAACAATATTAATTTTTTTATTAATAATTTTAATTTAAAATTTTTATTTTTCATATTATTCATTTGAATCTATAACATATAGTAATTCACTGCTATTTAGTGTTGCTCCAGTAACAACTCCACTAGTACTAGTAAAGGTAAAACCTAAATAAGAAAAACTATTGCCACCACTACTTGATAAATTATGGTCAGTTCCACTAGGTCTGCATATTACCATTTGTTTATTCGGTGATGGTATAGCTGTTACTTTTATAACTTTATTAGTAGAATTCATTGAAAACATAACATATATGTCTCTAGTTGTTGAATTTGTTGTACTACTGCTACTACTATCTTTATATTTTATTGTAACATTATGTTTATAAATAAATAGTTTATTATCATATAAACTATCCATTGTTCCCGCATATTCTAAATATAATTTTGAACTTGAATTATAATATGAAAAAGTTACATTAGGATCTGTAAAACTTGATGAATTTATAATATTGCTAACTTGAATAGGGTATTCATCAAAAGGAGTATCATCAGTTATTGTCCCCTCTTTCGCTTCATTAATTACATTTTTTAAAGCTGCTTTAGTATCTAAAATTTTTTGTAATTTTTGCGCAGTTGTTCCCATTTTAAATTACCTCACCATTGATAGTATCTAAAATACTATTAATATCTCCAATTGTTGAGTTAAATTCGCTTTGTGTTACAATATCCACATTTGTTTTTAACCAAGTTCCGTCAGCTAAATTTACTTCTATTTTGTAAACAATATTCCCTTTAAAATTACCAAACGTTCTTGTACCTGCAGTTTCACCTAAAATTGTATAAGCATCATTAGTTGAATCTTCGTTTGCTTGATAAATAATAGTGTTTGGATCGTTTTGTAAATTTGTTAAATCATCTCCTGAAAATGTTCCATATTCTAAAGATGCATCCGTGATATAAACAGTTGGGACAACATAGCCAAAAGATAATCCATCCATATAAGTTTTTAAGCCTTTTGGAGTAATGGCTTTTGTGTCGTTTGTTCCAGTTGTTATTTCTTCATCTGTAGCAGGATTAATAGTAAATCCTTGATATGTTATTGTAAATGTATCTAGACTATAACGAAAAGTATAATTACCATTAAGTTTAGATATTGCACCATTATTATAAAGTCTAATAGTAACTCCATATTTTGTATAAATAATGGGATCATTGGTATTTATAAGCAAAGTATCATCTTTAGTTAATATTACTTGATATTTATAATCTGTAAAATCTGTTGATTGCTGTGTACCAACAAAGCACATATATCTTTTTTTGGTACTATTTGAATCAATAACTACTATTTTTTCTGGTTGATTATTTTTTAAAAAATTTAAAACCTTTGAATCTGTTGTAACATCATCATAATTAACTATATAAACATCATTTTCATTAACAACTGTTTGAATGAGTGGCGATAAATCTATACTTTTTTCAATCAAAGAATCTTCATTTGATAAACCAATTATCAAATTCATATCGCTAGTTCTTATATTTAAACTTTCAGCAAGTGCATATTCTTTTAATTCTACTAAAACTTGTAAATTAGGTTTAACAACAATATTTAAATGTATATAACCATACAAAAAACTTTTAAACCCAATTTCATTAATTTCTCCATTATTATACAAAACATTTTTCTTTTCAGCTATAGCAACAACATAAGAAGTTTCGGAAATCGGTATAGTAGCTTTTAATTTTACATTTTGATTATTTTTTATTATTAACCATTGCTCATCAGTAATAGTACCGATAGCACTATTATTGTCCATATTTGTAAAAATAGGTTCAATAATTTGTTCTAAATCTAATATTTTTGTTGTAAAAGCATCAACTGTTTGTTTAATATTTGTTTTTGTTCCATCACCATTATCGTAATGTTTTGCAGTATCAACGATTAATGAGCCATTTAACAACATTTCTTGAAAGTTTGCAAAGGTTGTTGTCAATACATATTTACCACTTGTCGTTTCTCTCCACAAACCTTGCATCGTTTCATCTTCGCCTGTACTATCCCATACATACATAATCATTTGACTACCAATATTAACAAAAGCATAATCTCCTGCTTTTGCGATTGGATATGTTTCTACTAATTCTTCGTAGCTGATGAAGTCACCTTTATAATGATCACTTCCTCCACCTCCACCAAAAACTTTTTTCATGTTCTCAACAGTGATTCTATACGTTTGATTTCCACTGTTTAATACAAAATAATCATTTTCCGCAAGATTATTTGCGATGGCTATATCATTAAAGACTTTATTTAATTTGTTGCTTTCTAAATCTTCAACTGTTCTATTTAAAAGATTTATTTCTCCCTCTAATGCATTTGCTGTAGAATCTGTATAACTAGTAGCATCTCTTTTATTTTGTTCTATCGTCTGTTCTAATTCAATATCTTTTTGCTGTAAATTAGTAATATTTGTATTATTTTCAGTAATACTTTCATCAATTTTACTTAATTTATCTGTAATCAAAGTAGTATTTTGATTTGATAAAGGTACTTGGTCACCTCTTACACGATGCGGATTGTTAAAATCTGCTCTATGGTTATTGATATCAATTTGAGCTTGTTCTACAATTGCAAGTCCCTCTTGATAAAACTCCTCTTCTGTTTTGGTTTCTAAATTTGGCTGGATATTTTTCCTTACGTACAAGCAAAAATAAGGAGTTGCAACCGTTTGGTTTCCATCTTTTAATACTGCAGATACTTGCAATTGTCCTGCAATATCTAAAATTCTGTCACTTTCTGTAAATTGATATTCATAAAGTTTGGTTAATACTTCTACATCTGCCCCACTTGCAGGGTCTAAAACTGTTATAAGTTCCATTTGTCTATTAGAAATAACAAAGCCATCTGCTCTTTTAAAAGACAATTGAACTAAACTTGTATTCATACTATCTGGAACATAAAATTGAATTGAATTTGCTTTGTCTGCGTTAGACACTAAAAAAGCTGTGTCTTCAAAATCTTTAATACTGCCATTTTCGTTTAAATACACTTTTGCTAAATTATCTATCATTTTTTTCTCCTTTCTAAAAATTAAAAGAGCCGATTAATTCGACTCTTCTGTTGGGTCTATCCCTACTACACCTGTCCTTAATGGTGTTCCATCTTCTGCTGCAACATAGATTTTAAAAGGCTCTAACCTTACTTGTTCTTCAAAATAGTTCTTAATCATAATAGGTTTATTATTCAATAGTAAAACTATTGATTTATAGTTAGATTCAATGCTTGTAAAATCAACTGAAATATAATTGTTGGTCTCATCAAATTCTGAAACGCTAACAGGGGTTATTTCTGCCATATATTCGCTTGGTAGATTATCGTATCTTCCAATATTAATATTGTATAATCTTATAGAATATATAGGATTTTGAACTCCATTTAATAAATATTCTACATATTCTTCCCTAACAATGGTATTGTTTGTTCCTCTATAATTTACTTGAAATGTAAAGTTAAAGATTTCATAAGGATCTTTTACAGGTTTTTCTTTAATTGTATAATTCATAATTTCTTCGCTTTCATCATTTTGAAGAATAATGCTTGCTTGTTCTATGTAACCTTTTATATCTGTATAATTTCTAGGAATAATATTACCATCGTTATCAACATCTTCATTCCAAATAAAATTGGTTTTTGCTTTTTCTGAAAAGATAACATTATTTCCAATATAAGATACTATTAACTTTCCAATTAAATCATAATTTTCTTCTTGTGCTATAAAATTGTTTGTTATTTTATTAAAATATAAATTTTTATGAGTGATAAATAATATATCTTTTTTAACATTTAAATTTAATGAGTTATTAACAAAATTATCTTTAATTGAATATTTTATTTTTATATAACATAATTTTAATTTATCTACTAAATTTTGATTTGGTATTATATTTAGTTGCAATTCTGTTGCAGCTTCCATGCTTACTCTTCTTCTTGCTCTTTCTAAACAAAGTTGTGCATCAACGTTTGAAAATTTTGATGTTTGAGAAATAGTAATACTATCAACTAAATATCTTTTGTTTCTATCTTTAACAATTGATCCAGGCATTGGGATATCTGCCCATGAGTAAAATACTCCACTTTTCATAATTGAACCATTTGACATATTGTCAATATAGCTTTGTAATACTCTACCTATTCTATTTGGATCTACTTGTTGAGAAGTTTGATTATAATATACAAAATCATCATATTTAGAATCATTAGTTGATAAATAGGGAATTACACGTGTAATCAATCCTAAATATGTAACAGCAAAAGTATTATTAAATAATTCTCTTTGATTTCCATATATTACACTCGTAGGTGCTGAAATTATGCCATACATTGTGCTAATGTTTGGATTCCCATTATCATTTACATCTGATCCTTTATAAACATATTCATTTGTTTCATAGTTGTTTCCAATTTTATCATAAACTTTTTTTAACTCATCTAAATATACTAATCCGTTTTCATCATAATGTATATAAATTATATCTTGATTATCTTTTTCATCTATTGATAAAAAATTATAATTAATGTTATTAATAAATTTAATAGTTTTAATTTTTGAATGTTGACTAGGAATTGCTGTTGTTTTACCATCCCATACCCAAAATGATATAATTTCATTATCTTTTAAATGCCAAGTATTGGTTTCATCATTACCACCAAGACCAATACCTTTTATTTCTAATTCTTTAATAGAAACAATATTGTTTTCTAATTCAAAACCTATGTTATTTATAGTAATTTGTGAAGTATTATCTGTAGTAGTTGGCTTGCTAAAACCATTGTATGGTTCTCTTAAAATACTTGTTAATCTTATATTTGATATTTCACAATAAACATTTTTTGCTAATCCTTCTCCAATTTCTGTTGTAAAATTTTTAGGATTTGTAAAAACTGAAATGTCATATTCTTTACCATTCAAACCATCTAACCTTTGAAATTTTAAAATCCATTTCTTAGTCAACTCATTAAAGTCCAAATATGGAATATAATCTATTGAATTACCTATTTCAAAAAATGCTAAATATAAAGTTGTAGAAACATAAGTTAGTTTGGGATTTGAATATGTAATATTCGGTATCTCAACTTCTGCATTAAAATTTGCTATATCAAATAATCTTTTTATTATTTCTTCTAGAGTATAACTATTTTCAGCAAAACTACATGGTTCTAATTTAAAACCTCTTAATATTTCTATTGGTTCTGTCAAAGTTAAAGTATTTATCTTTTCTCTTTCTTGCGTCCAAATATTAGGTTGTGGCATATCAGAACTTTTGCTGTCCTTTACGACCCAATATTTAATTACTCCATCATTATCAATTTTGATGATAGAATCTATTGGAATATGATAATTTGTTGGTGCGTAGAAACTAAATTCTCCTGCATCTAAAGCTTCATCAATTCCAAATGTAAAAGTTTGTGGATATGTTTGTGCAATACTTTTGTCCTCTTTAAGACTAGGTATTTCCACCCATTCTAAATTTTTATTTAAATAATATATTATTTTCATTGCTTTTTACCTTTCTTTTTAGTATAATTTAATTAAATTTGGAGGATTTTTTATGAAAAAAGAAAAAAAACAAAAATTATCAACTTATCTTTTTTCTTTTATTATCTTAATATTAATGTTATTTTACATATATTTGGGTTTTACTAGAATATATGATTTATTTTTTCTTTTTGGATATGTATTTTTTATAATTTTTTTTAATTTCATTTTAAAATTAATTGAAAATAATTTTATTGAAACAAATATTATTCTTGTAAAGTTATATTTAAAAATTAAAAATATTTTATTTAATATAATTGGTTTTATATCATTATTTTTATTAATTTATATTATCCTATCCTATACAAGTTATAATAATTTTATTTCTTTAAATATTTACTATATTTTTAAAATAGATTATACTTTAATTCATTTGTTTATTTCAATATTTTTTTTAATATTTTCATTTTTAATTGCAAGTAATTCTCTTAAAAAATTAAAAGAAAAGGGGGATTTCCTATGAAAAAATATTTAATAGTATCTATATGGAGTTTTGTTGGCTTTTTATTATGTCTTATTTATTTTTGTTTTAATGTAAAATATGTTTCCAATTATTTTCCTATTGGTTGGTTATCAAAAGATCCAATTATTTTATTTGAAAGTTATATTTTTCCATTATTTTTTATTTTTACTTTTGGTGCAACAACTTTTTATTGTATAATAAAAATGATCGCACTTAAAGAAACTCACTAATTATTTTGTGACATTATAACTTTTTTCGCCCCAAATGTTTCTAGATATACTTATTTGTCCGCTACCTAGAAATTGTTGACCAGATAAAAGTTGATTATATTTGGCTTGATTGTTAACCTCTGCTTCTTGTCGCAGTTGGTTAACTTTTTTTATTGCTTCGCTAGCTAAATCAATTGCCATACTTGCTAAAGCTGTAAAATCTCCACCTAAAACCCTTATACCCAACGTGCCATATTTGACTGTATCACCGATAGCCTTTGAAACTTGTGTGTTTCCCGTTGCAGCAATCAGTTTCTGTCCACTTTGAATAAGGAAACCAGCAGAAATTGCTTGCCCTGTGACTTGTGATCTAGTCAAAGTCCCTCCTGCATTGTTAGTAATAGGTTTTGCAACTCCTGCTTGTGTTCTTGGCTGTAAATCAATAATTACAGGAATTCTAATTTCAGTATTGTTTTTTGCTGCCATATTATACTCCTCCTAAAGAAATCGTGATAATTTCTACCCCATTTGCTTCAGATATAGATTTATTTGTAAAAACTACATCAATTGGTACTTTTATACCATTTTGAAATTGAAATACTTTGCCTTCTAAACCAAAGTTTTCTAAAAAATCACAAATAGTATTATTCGTTTTGTATAAAGAAATAGTTATTATTCTTGAAAGACCAGTATAAGCTGATAGTCCCTCATCTTTTGTTCCATCACTCAATTGAAAGTTATAAACTGTGTTATCTTGAAAGTTTTGGATACCCTCAATTTTTACCTTTTCTTCACCAAAATATAAAAACTTATCGCTTGGCTTTGCTAAATTGGAATAAAATACATTTCCAGCAAGTTGACAAATGCTAGTATATATACTATCATTTCCTACATTTTCTACTGTTGGCGAACCAATTGTATAAGGCGTGTTAAGACCAAGTTTGAAGATAATGCCATCTTCTGTTTCAAAATATTTGCCATTTATATTATTTACATACTCATTTAATATCGAAAGTACTTCTTGTAAAAAGATACTTTCACATTTGAAAGTAATCGTTGTAATAATATTAGTGGCTAAAACATTCTCGACACCTGAAGTAGTGCCTTGACCTGTCTTGATAACTGCTAAAATATCGCCTTTATTGTAATTCTTGAAGGTTATATCATTTGTTGTATAAAGTTTGAATTTACCCCCTAAAATCGCCTCTAAATCGCTTTTAAACGCTTTCTTAAACTGTTGTTCGAATGTCAAAATCAATCACTCCTTTTTCTCCTTTTTCTATTAATTCGTCTGCTAAAATATTTAATTTATTTTGATACTCTGCAATTTCTTCTTCTGTATATGTCCCTTCAAAAATGCCTATAATTGCAGGACGTACTGCTTCAATTGCATTTTGTATCCAACCCTCATTAGGATTTTGAGCCCCTTTCCACTTTTCGCTAATCCAAGCTTCATTGGTATAAACAGCATATGGTGCTAGTTCTCCGCCAATTACTACTTGCCAAACACCATCTTCATATACAGATTTAATTGCGTTTATTGACAAATTCCCTGTATCTTTTGGTGCATAAATTCTACAAGCTGTCTCTAATATTAATGCACATATTTCAGTTTTTTTTAATAAATCCATTATTCTACACCAATAAAATAAATTTTACTGTTGCCAATTTGTTTAGGTGATTCTTCAACATATTTAACAATTCTACTTTGTTTATTAAATAAAATGTCAATTCTGTCATCTACTTCGATTCTAGATGCATTATTATCAAGTAAAGTTGTTCTAGTCGTAAATACTGCAGTAAATTTACCACTTTTTAATCCTTCGGCAATTCCAATTGATTCACTTCTTGCATTACTATTTAATACAACTTTTAATGGATACCATTCTTCTAAATGCCCAATAATTTGTCCATCTTCACTTACAATTTTTTTTCTTAATCTTGCATTTGGAATCAACAGCCTAAACCTCTAAAGCAAAATCCATTTGCTTTCAATTTTATTTGAACAGTAGGAGAAATATATCTACTTGTAAGTTCAATTATTGGAATTGATATGCCTGTTGTTAAATCAATTCCACTTACAACAGAATAATCGTCTGTATTTAAAGTCCAATACATTTGATCTAATACAATATCGTCAAAAACTTCTTTTCTTGCGGTTGTTAAATTTTTATAATTAAATGTTACATTTTTTGATTTGCAATAAGTTTCCACAAGTTCAATTTGCTGATCAATAAATCTTTTTACTTTGTTTTGTTCAAAATTGCCATTTGGAACAACATCATTTAATTCTAATCCATATTTTTCTAAAAACTTTTTTTCAAAATTCATATTTACCTCATTAGAAAAGAGCCACTAATTGTGGCTCATTTTTTATTATTCTGTTTCAGAACTTGCTTGACTAGCACTTGGTTTATGAATATAAACTGCTTTTTCTGCTCCTGGCTCTACCCAAGCATCATGATAAATGCCTAAATCAAGTTCAGTCATTCTACTACCAAATCCTGGAATTTTGTCAAAATATTCATTATCTCGATATTTAGCAAATGCAGCAAATGCTGGTGTTGCAGTTAAAATAAAATCAATTCCCTCACCCAAAATATCATCTGGAACTTGAATTACTTTAGCTTTAGTTGCATCTCCGTACAACGTAACATTTACCGATAAATCTCCACCCCAAGAGCCAGTAGAGATAGAACCAGTTGATTTTGCTGCTTGTTTTAATAATCTAGCCTTTGAAGTTGCAATATGCAAAGTTAAATTCTCTCGAACTCCTAAATCATATAAATAATCTAAACCACTATCTATTGCAGCTTCTATCGTATCTGCTGTTAAAGCTCCTGTTGCAACTTTAGAACCAGTTGCTCCTACAAGTTGTGTAAAACGATATTTATCAACAGATGGAATTTGCACTTCGCGAATATATTTGCGACCAACTGTTGCAATTTCTAAACTTTGTGCTTCCTCTCCATCCATTTTGTCAAGTCTTAAAACGTTTCCTTTATCTTGCGTCAACGATTTTTCTACCCAACTTACATTAATGTCTGTTCTAGTATAACCAGTTTCACGATTATAATCTCCTAAAACTGTTGAACCTAAACTAACTTGTCTGTATTTAACAGTTTTAGCACCTACTGCTACATTTGGTTTGATAAAATCTGCTGTATATGAATACGCTTGATAAATTTTTTCTAATTCTGCATCATTATTAAAATAACGAACTGCAGTTGCTATTGAATTTGCCATATTTTTTTAATCTCCTTTTTTATAATTTTCTAAATTTTTCAAATTCGTCTACTCCTCCACCATCAGAACCATGATGTTCGCTTCCTGCAGATGTTGATACTTGATTAGTAAATAACCAATCATTATCCTTTTTAATTTGAGCAATTTGTTCATCTAACCCACTATATACTCCATCTTTGAAAGTACATTTTGTTAAATCTAACATTCCTTTCAAAGCGTTTTGGTTTCTAGCACCACTTTTAGCAAGTATTGATTCTAAGGTGTAGTTTTTTTGCAATTGAAGAATCTTAGCATCGTATTCTTCTTTTGCTTTTGCATTTGCCGATTGTAATTCAGCAATTTGTTTTGTGAGGTCTTCATTTCCTTTTGCAGACTTTTGAAGTTCGACAAGTTGAGAATCTCTGCTAGCAATTTGATTCTTTAACTCTTTATTTGTTTCATTAACTTCATCAAATCTCGATTTTGGTATAAAATCTTTCCCTTCCGCAAAAAAATAATCTTTCCCTTCGATTTTTGGTGCGATATATTGATTAAAAATATCCTCACCAATTAATTTTTTTAAATTTTCTAATGACATAATTTTCTCCTTTCATTTTTTTAAGTGGGATGACCACTATTAGATTTAATCATTCATTGTTTTTAACGTGTTTACTCACGATGTATAATAAAAGACCCCATTTCTGGAGTCTTGTTATTATTTAGAAGGCACAGGCAGGAGGAGTCTGCCTGAGATAGTTTTGTGACGTGTCTAGGTCAAATTTTAAAGTTTATTTTTCAAAACTAGGTATCTTGCAATTTCTCTTTTCAAATCGTTTCTACTTTCAAATTCTTTTAAAGTTGCTTGTATATTGTTTAATTCAGGAATTATTATTATTTCATTTCCTTTTTTAGATATTCTGGTTTCGTAACCTATTTTATTTTTTTCTAAGAAATTTTTAAAATCATCGCCTATCATTTCATCTAATTTTGATATATAAAAATCTGCATTTTCTCTAAATCGAACTAATTTCTTTGTTCTTTCTTCCTTAGCTATTCTTTCTTCTTCTTTTCTAAGAGCTATCTTTCGCATTTCTTCTTGATTTTCTTTTTCTCGCTCAATCGCTTTTCTTTTTAAATCGGCAATTTTTTCAGGTGATATGCTCTCTTTTTCAGGAACATAATCAAGAGTTGATTCTGTATAGCAAAAGCCATCTCTATCAACAGATACTATATAATCCCCATTTTTAACAAGTGTATCTCCTGTATCTTTATCTTTGCCAATAACATTTTCTAAAGTCATCAAAAATTCAGTTTTCTTTCCATCTTTTTCTAATTCTAATATCTGTGTTTTTTCAACAAATTCATCCCATTTGCAAAAACCATATTGTCTATTTTCACCTACTACTAATTTGCCAACATTATTGTTTAAAAACCAATCACAACTAGCTACTCCTTTACCCCAATGATCACTTCCTCTAATTACTCCCTCTTTTGTGTACCAATACATACTAGATATTTCAAAGTTTCTGTTATAACTAATATAATCTGGTTCTCTGCCTGGTTTTTCGACTTCTGCAAAATTTGCCATAGTATTTATATAAAAATTATTTTCGTTGGCTACTCCCTTTTGATACTTTGAGTAAATTTCCATTTGTTTTAACAATTCACCTTTAATAGTAAGTCGCCAACTATCTTTTTTAAACTGATTATACTCGTTTTTGAATTCTACAACTTTTTCTTTTTCGAATCCCTTTGAAATAGCATCTACTTGTTTTTGCAATACCTTTAAATTTCTTACCTCAATAATCTTTTGTCTTTCTTCTTCACTAATTTTTGTTCGCCACCTGTAAAAAGCTCTTCCATTCTTGATTGAATATTCTTCATACTTTTTATTTAAATTTTGCCAACTTTTTCTAATTCTTGTTGCATCTTTCGCAAAACCTTGTTGCCTTAATAGAGTTTCTTCGGTTTTTAATTGTCTTATTCTGTTTTCATATTGTCTTTGCTTTTGGTCAATTTTATATTCTTTTTGAATTTCTTTTGAAGTAAATTGTCTAGGAGCAGTACTACCCTTTTCATATTCAATTAAATAATGTCTACAATTATAGCCATTAATTATTGAATTACCACCATTTGCATCTAAAGCAATTTCAATTGGTTGATATCTATGACCATCAATTATGCCACTTGTTCCATCTAAACTCCACAATTTACCTTGAAAAGGTGTACATCTTGGACTAGCATCAGCATGCGAACTTGTCCATACTAATTTAATGCCGTTTTGTTTATATTGTGCTAGATCCATTTGATTTGCTTCATATCTTACAGCCATTTCTACTTTATTTCTTAAACTAATTGCTCTTCCATCTTTTGCGACATATTTTGCAGGTTCACTTGCTAAAAGTTTAACTTGGTCTTTAACTTGCTTGTCATAATTTTTAATTAAAATAGAGCCATATTTTGTGTTAGTAATGCGATTTCTAAATTCTTCTATAGTTTTTCTTTGGTCTATCTGTTTGTTTAAATATTCCCCATAAATTGCCTTTAAATCAATAGTATAGGTTTGATTAGCTTGTGTCATTCCTGTTCCTAAATTATAATGCTTAACAACTTTTTGAATAAATGACTGATTTAAAATACTTGTATTATAATTATATTGATACATCATTTTGTTTGCGGATTGAATTAAATTTTTTTGGAAGGCTCTTTTTGTTGCAGGATCTACAAACTTATTTACATAATTATTGATGACTTGATTGATTTCTTCATTACTTGAACCTTTTAAAATAAGTTGTTTAATTTTAGTAATCGCATCTTGTAGTAATATTAAATGTTCACCAGCTACATTTTGATTGGGACTATTCAATATCTTCGCCATTTGTAAATGTATCTTCCTCTGTCAAATCCATTTGTAATAAAGTTGGATCATCAACACCGATATTATTTTCAAATTTTATCTTTGTAACTTCTTCTAAAATTTGTTCATCTGTCCAATCTGGATGGATTTGTCTTACACCATTTTCAATTGATGATAAACCTCCCATTTTCGCATTAGCCCATCGAGTAATTATATTGTCTTCGTTTTCAACAACATAATTTCCAAAATCAAAAGTTATATCAGCATTTTCAAACGATACTTTATCAACTTCTAATCCTTCTTGTTTTGCTCCTGCTGTCTTAACCAACCAATTGTTAAAATTTAAAAGTTGCAAAGTTACTTCTTTTAAAAAAGGTTTCCAATAATTATTAATTTTGTCACTTCTTGTTTCTAAAGTGACTCTGTTTCTTTCTTTTTGGCTAGTTTCACCAGCATTAATCGCTTCAAGACCTGTTATACCAAGTGCAAGTGGACTAAGCCCAGCAAGATTAATTGCGTTTGTTAAATATTTTAAATATTTTTCAGCAAGCGAAGCTGTTTTATCAGGTATTTCTTGAATTTGAATCTCACTATTTGTTCCTTGGTCCTGATCTCCTGTTACTTTTTGATAATTTGTAATCCATTTTGCAAGATTTAATAATGGTACACCACTTTCATCTTGTGGAATCATATCAGTAGGAATATATCTAATTGTTTTATTATTTCTTGTTTCTGCAACAAATTCAGAATATACCTCATCTAAGCCATCAAAAGTATCTGTTGCACCTTGATAATCACTTGCACCATAAACACTATCTGGAAATTCATTATTTGGCAATTTATTTGGTTTATGAAAGGCTAGCATTCCTTTTAACCCTTCAAAACGATATTCAGGCAAAATATTACTAGTTTCTGGAATAGTTGTTAATGGTACTTCATTTTCTTTGCCATCTGTTTTTAATTCATACAATTTATTGTAAATTACAGCATATCCCATATTATCAGTAGTATAAGTTTCTTCATATCGATATTTTTTCATATTATTTTTGTCTTCTTTTTTATTAAACCACGATTTAAAAATAATTGCTGTAGTAATATCTTTTTCTACTATTGCTTCTGCTTTAGTTAAATCATATGCTTTTATAATTGGAAATTGAGATAGTTTCAAGTCGTAATTAAATTTTAAAAAACTTTCACCACACCATGACTCTTTTACTGCTTGAGCATGGAATTGTTTTAATATTTTAGTTTTTTCAAACAAAGCATCTACAACTTCTTGAGCATTTTCTGTAACATTATTATCTTTTTCTTTTGTAACATTTCCACTTTCATCTGTTTTATAAACAGTTACTATTGGTTTAAAACCTCCACCAAATAAAATAGTTCCCATTTTATTTGAAATCAATTTAGGAACTCCACAATGTCGTTTAATATAATTTGATGGGGCATCCAACCAAAAATAGTTTAAATAATTATTGCTTCCGTTATTATTATAAAAATAATTAATTAGCACAGCATTGCCACTGTTCCAAACTTGATATTCTTGTATTCTTCTCGTAAAAGCATCCAAACCCAAAACATCACTTAAATCAATTGCTTTAGATGCATCAAAATTATATCTATCTCTTAACATTTTCAAATCCCTTTCTAATTTATCTAACCTTTTTCTAGTCATGTAATTTTTTAGCCCCATAATCTTCTCCTTTTATTTCTTGTTTAACATAAGAAAGTAATTTTTTCATATGTCTAGTCAAAGCATATTCAACCGAATCCATTATGTCATTAATAGGATCGTTATTATCTTCTCTTTCTTCATTTTCTTTGCCTTCAACCCATTTTGCCATTTGATAAGCTTGATAGACTTCACGCCCTTCTTTTGTGTTATTAAATTTAATTTTTCTTAATGCCAACAAAATTATTAATAAATCGCATCTTTCCTTAATCGTTGCTTTGTATGAAGATATGACATCAATTCCATATGGTTTAAATGCTGTTTTTAAATCATAAATAAAATTTTGTTCTGCACTATCAACTGAAACACATCTAATATTTCTTCCTTTGTCACGCCAAAAAAGAACTGTATTTATTAACAGTTCCTTTTTTTTGTCATATCCACATTGTTTAAACGAATCTTTGTCAACTATTCCAACTTCTGTATAATTGTCTTTAAAACCTACTAAGCTTATTGAATTTAATGCTCTTGTGGAACCTATATCTACTCCTACTACATATTCATTGTAAATAATTTTACTTAAATCATCTATATGTTTTTCTGCTGTCATATAATCGTTAAATATTAATTTTCCTGTTGTTCCTCTTTCCCCTAAAATTTTAATTTTGTAATAATAAGAATCTTTGGGAAAAATTGATTCTGCTCTGTCGATTTTTTCTTTTGTCATTGTTGGATTATCGTACATTGTAAAATGAACATAATAGTATCCTTCAATTTTTTCTACTTGAGACATTTCAGCAATAATACTTGCTGGAGCATTACCTAATATCTTGCAATGATTAATATATTCTTGATATATCCAATGAGTAGGCGAATCACCATTTAAAGTGAACAACATTTTAGGATTATCCACATTTGTTTGTCTAGCAAAACATTCATCCACAAATTGCTTGTTTGCATTATTGACTTCATCTAGCAAAATGACGCCAAATTCATGTCCATTAATCGTTTTCCAACGTGATTTATTACCAAAACCACACAAAAGTATTTTTTTAATTTTTGGCTTGTTTTTGACGTCACATTTGGCTAAAACATAATAGCCACCTATCTCATCTTTTTCTAAAGAATAATATTCTGGATAAAGAGTTGTTAACCCTAACTTCGCTTGGAGAATAACATCTTTAATAGAATTATTGCCTTGAGCTCCAATTAGATGAAATATTTCGTCACTTTGTTGAACTAGGAAATGTAGCATTTGGATAACTGTCGTTGTTTTAATTGATCGAATGCTACCTTCAAACGCCATTAACCAACTTTTAGATCGCAAACCATATTCAATACAATCAAGCATTTTATCAGTTACTATTAGTGGCGTCTTCTCTTTCTTCATCAAATCCATTCTTTCGTTCCTCAAGTTTTAAAATAATTGCTTCTGTTGTTCCATTTGTATTAAATTCAACTTGGACTTTATTAGGGTTTTCTCCTAACGTATCTCTAATAAATTTTGCTGCTTTAGTATCCCCATTAATGGCTTTTAACATTTGACCTACTAATACTGCAGATTGATTGTTCATATCTTTGGGCTTAACACCTTTATCTGCTAATTTTTGAATTAATTTAGGATCTTTTATTTTTGCAGACATCAAAACAGTAAGCATTTCTTGCATTGTTTTTTTAGCTCTTCTAGCTTTAACACTAGCCTGTCCACCTCGACTTGCTATTGCCTTGTGTTCCGCTTCACTTAACTTATTGAAAGGAATTAAATCTTCCCTAGCCATTATTCTATCAACTCTGCTTTCTTTCTAGTAAAACTTTCCCAACGATTTATAATAACATCACAATAATGCTCATCTAATTCCATCATATAGCACTTGCGGTTTAATTGTTCGCACGCTATTAATGTGCTGCCACTACCACCGAAAACGTCTAGTACTATTTCGCCCTCTCTACTACTTGACTTAATAGCACGGCTGCATAATGCAATAGGTTTTGGCGTTGCGTGTCCGCCACATAATTCTCTTTCAGTTCCTTTTGTTCTACCAAACTCCCAAACGCTTTTCATATTATCGTGGGTGTTGTCAAAGTATGCTCTACTTTCCATTACTGCCGTTTTTAAGTCTTTATATTCTTGTGAGGTTTCTTTTAGTAATTTACCCAATTCATTATAAGGTAACTCAAACGCTTGCCCTTTATAGTAGTCTTGTAATTTTAAATAATGTTGTTCTGGTATAATTGTAAATTGTGATTTTGTAAACCAATGCCCATACATTTGAACGCCAGTTATTTCGGTTAGTTTTTTGCTTGTTAAATTTACCTTTTTAGCCTCTTGCTCTAAATATACCCTTATGCCATCGTATGCCTCGTTATAGTGTTCTTTGTTGTTGTTAAATCCTTGCACTCCACACATTACAAATAAACACTTTTCGTCACTTACTGGATAACTTCTTAACCCCTCTTTACCCATAAATGATACACCGCCAGCACCAGCGTCGCCTTTGTCCCAAGTTATAAGGTTTCTAAAAGTAATTTTATTTTGTTTAATCATAGGTTTTAATATATTGCTGTATATGTCCATTAAAGGCTCGTCAATGCCCCAGCAATACCAACTGCCATTATCTTTTAAAGCATCAAACGTTAACGGGATCCATTGTTTATTAAACTCTAGTAAATCGTCAAAATTTAAGTTGTCATTTAATACGCCGTCTTTTTCTTTTTTCATTCCATAAGGTGGATCCGTAAACACTAAATCAGCCTTTTTGCCGTCCATTAATAGTTTAATATTTAAAGGATCGGTACTATCGCCACACATTAACCTATGCGCCCCTAATTGCCAAACTTGCCCTTTTTTAACAATTGGTTCTAATTGTTCTGGTTCTTCATAATTATCTTCTTCTGCAATTTGTTCTTCTTTTTGTTCCTCTTCAAAGCCAAATAATTTCATATTTAGACTTGGTAATTTAAATAATTCTTCTTTTAGCAATTCGTTATCCCATTCTGCAAATTCATTTGTTTTATTATCTACTAATCTGTAAGCATTAATTTGTTCTTTGGTTAAATCATCTGCCAAAATACAAGGCACTTCTTTTAAACCTAATTGTTTTGCAGCAAGCAATCTTGTATGTCCACAAACAATAACATTATTTTTGTCAATTACAATTGGTTGTTTAAATCCAAATTCTTTTATACTTTCAGCTACATACTTTACTGCCTCTTTATTTTTTCTTGGATTTTTATCATATGGTTTCAAAACATCAATTTTTAAATTTATAATTTTCATAATTCCTCCTCTATGCAACAAAAAAAGCACCCATAGGATGCTTTCGACGGATTCAGTGGTCAGTATTTGACCGATACTATTATAACACACTTGTAGAGGACATTGCAAGGACATTTTAAAAGTTTTTTAAAAATTTTCAAACTTTTTTTTCAAATTGTTGTGCAGTCTTCTAATTTGACGATAAGAATATCTTTGACCATCGCTTTTGAACAAGGCAATTTGGACAAGTGGTTTTTTATAAATATACATTTCGATAAAAATTTTCATTTCTAAATCGTTAAATTTTTCTGCATATTTTTTAAAATCTGCTTCCATTTTATTAACTGCAACTTTAATTGCGGTTAAATATTCTTCTTTCTTTCTGATTTCTTTTCCCAAATTAATAAAATCTTGATAAAATTCATTAATTTCTTTGGTTTGTTTGGGAATAGAAACTTTTGTATAATCGATTGCGGAAACATTATGCATTCCACTATACAACTCTTGATCATACTTTTTTTTATATACTTCTATTTCTTGTTCTAAAGTTATTAATTCTAATTTTAATTTCAAATACCTCATATAAAAACCCTCTTTTATTTCTTGCATTCCTCTATCTTGCATTTTTGTTCCTCCTTCAAATAAACGCAATCTTTTATTTTTAACTTGCAAAACCCGTTATAATAACAATTTCCACAAACTTTGCGGATTGGTTCAGTTGGAACAGGTTTGATTATTTTCTTCTTCATTTTTATCTAAAATATTAAGGACATCATTTAATTTTTCAAATTTTGATAATTTCATAACATAAGCAATTGCTATTAATTCTTCCCCTAATTCTTTTACTTCATCTAAATCTAAATTTTTAAAATATTCTCTAACCTCTTTTTTTGTATTAGAGCCATCTTTAGATAATCTTTCAATTATCCATTTAATTTTTGTATCCATTATTCCTCCTTTTCTAAACTCTCTTTAGATTCCCAATTTTCATATAATTTTCCATCACTTCTTAAAATTTTATATCTTCCTTTTGCATTTTGGCAAGAAGTATCAATTCTTATTGATATATCAGTACCATTATATTCATTTACAATATCATAGATATTTGACAAGTCTTCAAGTTTATTTTCATCAATCCATTTATTGATTTCTTTATCTTCGCCATATTGAAGTGTTTTAAAAGTGACTTGATCAAATCCCATAGGTTCAAAATTATTTTTATTTAAAAATGCAAATTCTTTTGTTAATAAAATAACTATTCGATTTGTTTTATCTTTTAATCTTGGAAATTTATAACTACGTAAATAAGCCTTTGAATCTGTAATGGAATAAGACAATACATCTAAATCATCCAATTCGCTTACATTTACATTATAATTGTGTGTCTGTAATTCGATTTTTAACTCATCTTTATGCCATAATTTCAACATACCTATTATATATTTAACAAATCCCATATTTTGTGTTGGATCACACTCTCCTGTTATTATTACATTTTCAAAATATTCTCTATTATAATCATTTATATATCTTAATTTATTTCCGTATTCTTCCTTGTCTTCAACATATAAATTTTTAAATTCGTAGTGATGCTTATGTCCCTTTGCTACACACATAGGACAATTATATACACATCTTTCGTAGGGAACACATACTTGTAAATTCATATTATTTCTCCATAACGATTATTAATAAATTTGGTACATATCCTTGAAACTGTTTAATATAAATATAACTTGCTAAACCTTTATAATTATAACTTTTACATAAAGTCTCTTTTGTATATTTATTTATAACTTTTAACATTTTTTTCTCCTTTACTTTTCAAATTTTTTCTTAAACACATAAACCCATCTATTTTTCTTTTCTTTTGCAGAAACATAATAATCTCTTTTTCTCTCGCCATTCCACTCAATTCCTCCTGCTACTCCATCATTAATAAAATGACTTGCTTTTAAACTAGCACCATTTTCACTTTGTAAAGTATATGTGATTACTTTTTCATATCCCATAGATTTTGCTATTTTAAGGCAAGCTGAATATAATTTAGAGCAAGCATTTTTTGTACCATCCGTACAAAGTCTATAAATTTCTAAATTTTTTCCGTTGTCTAATACTCGCGATATAGGACGACCGCAAATAGCAAACCCTCCAAACTTTATTCCTCCCATTCTTCGATCTCCACTATTTCTTGTAAATCATTTTCTAATTCTTTTATTTTTTCTTCACAAAATGCTTTTGTTCCGCCAAAATCGCTTATATTTTCTTCTTTATAATATTTTAACGTGTCTTTCATTCCATCTAATACTTCTTTTGTCATACAAAATCTATATTGGTTTTCTTTTTTACGATATAAAGGACATTCCTTACTACATTCAAAAAATTTATCACATATTTTTTCTATTTCTTTTTCTGTTAAATCAGCTACTTTCTTTTTCATTCTTTACCACACTTCTTTTGTTTAATATATCTATAAACTTTCACAACATCCACCTCGATTTCTTGTCTCCTTTTTAGTATATTTAGTGTTTTTCAACATTCAAAATATACTTTTATAAATTTATTTTTTTCTTTAGTAGCAAAATATACATAGCCGTAATAATCACAGCCCGAATAATCCGTATGTTGCTCTACTAAAAAACTGTTATTTAAGTCGTCTCTATAACTCTTAATTTGATCGTCTGTTAATTCAACTAAATCAGCTTTTTCAAAATCGAACGATAAATCTAAACCCACCGCACCATATGTTTTTTTACTTAATCTGTCAATTAAATCTTCGATTTCATCATAGTGTCGCATAATTTGTTCTACTTCTTTATATATTTTCATTCTTTCACCTCCACATATTGCCAACTTTGAGGCGCTCTTTTTATTCTAAAAACATTTAAATATGAATTATAGTTATTTCTTGAACCCTTATGTCCGTTATAAATACCATATAACCAATCATCATAACTTAATGCTCTACTATTCACAAACTCACTTAACTCTTTTGGCTTATCAAATATTTCTAAATTGTCTATGTACCAAGCATAACCAACCTTTTCAGGACGATCTTTATAACCTAGATAATTATATAGTTCGTTTTCTGAAATATTTGCTTCTTCAACAATACTTGTTCCGTATTCAAGCTCATAATAATAATCATATCCAACACCATTATTTAGTCTTTCACAATATACTTCTTTAAGTGTATTCAAAGTAAATTTAGCAACTACTTTACCGTTTAAAAATCCTTTTGGAACTAAACTATATTTATTATGTTGAGTTACCGCATATAACGTATCACCTTTATTAACGTAAGTTAGGTCATATAAATGATGATATTTAGGAGTATTTGTACAATACAAATACACATCTATAGGTAATTCACATTTAGGCATTGTCTTTCGTATTTCAATAAGTTTTTCTCTATTTAATATTTTTTCAAGCCATTGCGGTTGAATACTCATTAATATTGCTCGTTTCATATTCTCTGCCCACAATGTAAACAATATTTTGCAGAACCGTATTTTGGATGAGTAATTGGTTCTTTGCAACAACCACACTTTACTACACCAAACATATCAACAAATGCAATTACCTTTTCTTTGCTATCGTACTTTTCAGCTTTCTCACAAGCTTCTTGAAGTGTATTATAATCATCTTCTCTTAAAATTGAAGATTGAGTAACTGTTTTATATTCATAATGCGTATCACTAAAGTAAGGTGGATTTGCTAATCTATCTAGTGCTTCTTGATAATTTTTTTTACTCATTATTTCAATTAATCCTCCCATACATAATAATAATTAGAACTATTACACCTACCACCAAAACATAAATTTCCTTCGTCAAAAATTAATAACAATTCATTTTCAGTTATATTTTGAGGTGCTTTATAAAGCATATATTCACCATGCAAATAACAAGCTTTTCTTGAATAGACAATATCATTTTGCTCTAATTCTTCTTTTATAGGATATCTAAAATCCCAATCACAAGTTTTTAATATCTTATATTTTTCTTTTAATTCTTTATAGATTTCCCTATTTATTTTACCTTTTTCCTTTTCGTTTTCGGTAAAAGCCCAACCGTTATATACTTTTTTTTCAATCATTATTTTTCTTCTCCTCACGTAATTTTTTTATTATATTTCCACCATATGAATCCTTAGTTATTTTTATAAATTCATCTACAGTATAAAGTTTTTTCAAATCTAAATTATTTTCTCTAACAAAGTTATTTCTTCCAGCTGTACAACTACCTGTTAATATGTGATGCCACTTATAAAATTCTTCACCGATATATTTATCAAATCTATTAAATTGCTTATTAAACATTTCTATTTTTTCTTCGATGCCTAAATCATCAAAAATCTTTTCTTGTAAATCTGCCACTGCTTCTTTTAAAGTTTTTCCGTGAGCAAATTTATTGTTGCCTTTTGCAACAAAAATTTTTTCTAAAGTTAAATTTTTATTTAGAATAAAACCTTTTGCTACATTTCCATGAATGCTTGTTATAATTGTTGAAATGTTATCAATTATAAATACATAATGATTGTTATATTTAGAAATACCATTGCCATAGCCATAGCCAGAGCCATTGCCATCGCCAGAGCCATAGCCAGAGCCATTGCCATAGCCAGAGCCATTGCCATAGCCATAGCCAGAGCCATTGCCATTATCTACCTTTAACCATTCTTCTATCAGCTTCTTTTCCATTCTTTAACTTCCTCAATTAAATTGGTAGCTTTTTCTGTACAAGGTATAATTTCGATACAATCTAATATTGTAAGTTCTTCAACTGTCACAGTAAATTTGCAATTATCAGGTTTAGTTGTGCCGATTTTAGCGATTTCACTTAAAGAACAAGCTCCGTCCCAATACCACAATCTGCGGCATTCACCTATTTTAACCTCTTGGCCATTTCTTTCTAAAAGTGTGCCAAAAAATACTCCACTTCTGTCACCTCTAAAAATATATTTTTGATTTTTCATTTTCTTATTTTCCTTTCTTTTTATTTTTTAAAATTTTATGTACTGCTTTACTAATCTTGGCATTTTCTTCTACATCTTCATAGCTAATTATCATTGTTTTTATAGGGTTTACAATAAAGTGTTTTGCTCCACTAGGAATATCTTTGCAACTTCTTATTATTTCAATATAAGCATTTTCTTTTTTATTTCCATTTTCATCAAAAAGAGAATACAAACCTAATATATAATTTATGTTTTCTTTAGTTGAAATAACAATACTTATCCCAAACATTTTACTATCATCTTCAAATTGAAAGAATACAACATCTCCAACTTTTAATTCATTCCCTAAATCATCTTTTAATAGAGTTGCTTGACCAACTGTTCCCAACTCTGTTTTCCCCTCAAAAGTATATTCAATTATTTTTTTCATATTTACTTTCCTTTCAATAAATTATTAAATATTGCCATCAATACATTAACAACAATTGAATTTCCTGCTTGTTTGTAAAGTTGAGTGTTGCTGCAAACTTTTGATGCTTTTTCAAAATCTTCATCTTTAAATCCCATCAATCTCCAATACTCCTTGGCTGTTAATTTTCTATGTGGCTGATTATTAACTAACGTGGCAATTACTGTTCCATGATTTTCCATAACTGTTGGAGCAATACCACTTGAATCAACTACTCGACCTGAACTATAACCACTAGGATTATAATTACCTAATACTACTACTCCAACATAGCCCTGTTTTGTAGCATTTTTGATTAATATTTTTGGTTCTGTATTTCCTCCTTGACATGTGTGAATAGTTGGGCTCAATCCTTCTTCGCTATAAACTCTTCTGCAACTTTCATTGATTTTATCCCATTTCCCACCGCTTAAATTTCCAACTTGTATACATTTTGGATCTTTCCAATCTCTTGCGCATAATGTATCACAAAAATCTTTTTCTTGTATTCTTCGTTGATCTTGAGTATACGAACTTGACTTAATTCTATCTACTTGTTCATTACTAAGATAATATTTTTCATCAACTTCATCTTCTAGCAAATCCTTAAGTTTTAATTTAAGTTCTTGCTTTGGTGGAAATTGAAAATTAAAAATCTTTATTTTTCCTTGACGTTCCAAATTATTAAGTATTTCCACACATTTTTTATACATCTTTTACACCTATAATAAAAATTCTTTCTCTATTTTGTGGAATTCCATAATCTTTAGCATTTAGACAATCCATAGTTACTTTATAACCATTATCATTTAAAAAACATAAGTATTCTTCTAATTGAGGACGAAATCTTTTAGCAAGAATATTTTTTACATTTTCTGCTACAACATATTTTGGTTTGATTTTTTCAATTATTCTCATCATCTCATACATTAAACCTGACCTAGTTTCTCCCTTAATAATCCCTTTTTGCAATCCAGCTAAACTTATATCTTGGCAAGGGAATCCACCAATAATTAAATCAATGTTGTCAAAATCTTTATCCCATTTTGTAATATCTTGTGGTTTAAAATTAGTTTTGTTAATAGCATTATAACTTGCAACTGCATATTTATCAATTTCAACATAGTCTGCTACTTCAAAATCAATACCTAACCTTTTTAAAGTTGCAGTACATGCTCCAATGCCACCAAACAATTCTAAAACTTTTAATTTTGTCGATATAAAGTCAAAAATTGTTGTTTGAATTATCATACTTCATTCCCCCAACAATCCCAACCATTAACTGTTTGTCTTGCAAACAATTCTATTCTTGGTATATCACCAAACAAATCAACAATTCGATTTCTTACTTCATTTGGTTTTTTGCTATGTTCTTCGATTTTAGATAATATAACTTGTTGAACAGATTTATTTACTCTTTTTAAAGGGTTTCCTTTAACAGCTAACAAACAAATTTCATTATTTGCTCTTGTATAATAACCCATTCCAATAAAAGGTTTAGAATTCCTTTTATTTAATTTAACCCAAGAAAACCCACAAGTTTTATATGTAAATCCCCATTTCTTAATCAATTCTAATCCTTCTTCTAAACATGGATAAGTTACCCATAAGAAGAGAACAGAATTATTTTCACAAATTTTAGGAATGGGTAGATTTTGTATCTCTATTTTAGTCATTGTCGGATAATGACTTTCTGCACTTCTACCATGTCCTTTATTTGACCATACTTTATACTGCCATGGCGGATCAGCATAAATGATTGAATATTTTTTGTTTGTGTTAAAAATATCAACTTTCATGTTTTCCTCTGTGTTTTGCAAAATAAATATCTAAACTACTTGCTAAAAGTGGTTTTAAATGTTTTTCTCTGCAGAAGTTAATATAGTCTAACCATTCAAATTTTTTGTTCATATCATAATCCTAGCCTTTGCTCAATTGTTAAATCACCGATTAATGATCTTAATTTTTGATTTTCTTCATACAAATTATTAATTTTGTTTCTTGCTTTTGCAAGTTCATCTAATAAATCTTCGTTATAATCCGTAAATCCTAGCAGTATGTTTGGATTAGTTTCTAATTCTATACATAATTTTTCAAGATCATCAGTTCTTGGAAAGTTTAAACCAAGTTCCCAACTTGACAAAGTTGATTGCGATACTCCTAATTTTTTTGCTAGAGCATCTTGTGAAAATTTTTTATTTTCTCTTAATTCTTTTAATAATTCTTTTTTCATTGTTCCTCCTCAAAACCAAATAATTTGTTTAAATTTTTTTCTATCGGTTTTTCTAAATTATCTAATCTTTCTAATCCATTTAAAATAGATTTCTTAAAGTAAGCAAATTTATCATCTATGTTATCTTGCCTTTTTTTAATTTCTGCAATTGTATATTTAATTGCAGATAATATTTTTCTGTAATTATAATGTGTAGCAAGTTCTCCTAAAAAATAGTTATATTCTGCAATATCCAAATCATATAATGAAATGAAATTGTTATCTATTAAAACAGTTGTATAATAATTTAAAATAGGAGATCCAATACTCTTTATCTTTAATTTATCTAATTTATCTATTTTACTTTTACTTTGTTCATTATTGTCAACATTAATTGAGTTATTGTATGCAATAACCTCGTTATTGCCAACATTAACCTCTTTTTTAGACGTGTTTAAAAGGGATGAATTCTCAGTACAAAAATTTTTATCATCCAATAGATTGTACTTGTCTATCACTGAGTCAGCTCTTCGCTTGGTAGACATGAGATATTGCTTCTGTATCGAAACCGCAGTTATAACGTTATTGCGTACCAGACTTTTATCAAATAAATCGTACTGCACACAACAATGAATTACTTGTTGGATCTTATTCAAGGAAACAAATTGTTTTTTACCATTTATTTCTTTCATTAGTAATACAGCTAAATCTTCTAGACTCATTTCTAGATAGTAGCCTTGCTCATAAATTAAGCACAAAATTAAGATATAAACGTATACTCCAACTGCTCCATGCTGAAATTGAAGCTTTATTATTTTTTCATCTTTTCTAAACGCAACGTCTAAAGGAAAATAACAAAGTCCTTTTTTAGTTGGTCTAGCCATAACAACTCCTACAAATAATTTTTACCAAAGATTTTTATAAAATCATTTGTTGTTTTATTGTTTTTCTCAAGCCACACATTTTCAGCTAAATTTTTAAGTTCATTATCTAATTTTTTATTAAAATGAACTCCATTTTTTGTTCCAACATGATGATTAAAACATAACCATATTTTAAGTCCATGTTCTTCACTTAATTGTCGACAACCTTTGCCAAAAAAAATATGATGACATTGTAATTTTTTTTTAGTTTTGCAAATAAAACATTCTTTTTCGTTTTGTATAATACTATTCATATTTTGTTTGCCCCAATTCTCTTTGTATTTGATTTTCTAAAATTCTAATTTGTAATTTTAGACTATTTATATTCTCTTGATTAGCATTGTAAACAACTTCTGCGACATCTCTTTTAAAACGTAAATTAGCAACTTCTTTAATTCCATAAATGACTGTAGAAATCATAGAGACAGGCATTTTAGAATCCCTTAATTTTAAAGCTTCTTGGGAAAGCAGAATTTTATAATTATATTCTGCTTCCGCAAGATTAGTTCCATTGCTTCTCAATAATAAAACAGATGCATTCAATTCTCGAATTTTAGTTTGTAATTCATTATATAATTCCATTCTTACCTCCTAAAAAGGAAGATCCAAATCTGAAATTTCAAATTTTTTTAAATCTGCCTGTTCCCTTTGCTGAACATTTTGTGGTTGTTGTTCTTTTTTAACTGTTTCTAACAATGTAATAGATTCCACAAGCAATTCGCTAACATAATGCTTATTTCCTAAATTATCATTATATGTTCTTGTTTGCCAACATCCTTGTAAAGCAATCTTTGTTCCTTTACAACAAAATCTATTTAATAATTCTGCTTGTGCTCCAAAAGCAACAATATTAACAAAATCACTTTCATATTCGCCATCTTTGTTTTTAAATTTTCTTTTTACTGCAATAGTATTGTTATAAACACTACTTCCTGTTATTTCTATTTTTTTGTAATCTCCGTTTTTACAAAAATTACCTATTAAAATAACTAAATTCATTTTATCTTCCTTTCATGATATTCTTTTATCAAATCAAGCCCAAATTTGGCATTTATTGGAATTTCTACATATTTCCTTACATCATTTCGCAAGTATATTGCACGCAGGAATTTGGGCTCTTTTTCGTATGAATAAATAAAACCTAATCTGTATAAATTTAATTGATAGGTTAGATATTCTTTGTCAAGAACTGCTGTTCTTTTAATGTCTCCGATTCCTAGTTCTTCATTTTCTTCTAGAACTAAATCTAGTCTCCCGCAAATAAACAAATCTTCATAAGGTACAATAACTGGTAGTTCGTTTTCTAATGCTTTAAATTTATACTTATCTTTCAAAAAAAGATAATTTCTAAATTCTTTTAAATATTCACTTTCAAGTCCATATTTTTCAAAAACTTCAATTGCATTATGAAGTTCATTACCTTTTTTTGCAGCAGCTTTTAATACATTTTCATCGACATCTTTATACTTATTTGGAAATTTAAATTTTATTAGTTGCGTTACGGAAATACACTTTTTCCCATCGCAAAAATAAGAGTGAGTTTTATCATCATAAGTTAACTCATGATCTTTTATTACCCATTTTTCCATTATTTAATTTTTATCCTAATTGATGGCTTTACAAGATTTATATTTATATATTTGTTATACAAATCTTCATAATCTTTTTTAAAATTTTTACTATCAAAAGATTCTCTTGTTGTTGCTCCAACATAAGTAATAGTTAGCAAATCGTTTTCTAATTTTAAAATGCCATTATCTTCCATTGATTTTAAAATAGCCTCTTTTAAGGCTTTTTCTTGTTCTTCGATCTTCTTTACTTGCTTTTCAAATTTAACAAGTTTCTTGACGATTTCTTCCGATAAATTTCCATCTTTTATAATTGATAATTCCATTATTTTATTACTCCTTTTTCTCGCATTTTGTCTAAAATTACATTTGCTTGTTCTTCAGTCAATTCGTTTAGAGCATTGACTTTGCACAAATTGATTGCCCAATTTCTTATTGTTTCATTTTGGGCAAGTAATATTTGCAATTGATGCTCATTAATCTTTTTTGGTACAGGTTTAAAATTTGGCAAATTGTATGGATTATTTGTATCATCAATATTTTTTGGTTCTTGTTTGATTTGAACCTTTTTTGTATTCATATTTTCATCAGGTGTTTCTTTTTCTGGATCATCCCCTGTAGCTACCATAAATGTGTTCGCCAAATAATACTTTAAAGCACCTGTATAAGCTTTATAACCTGCTTTATCTCCTTTATCTATCCCCTCTCCTGTTATACAAGTTTTTTCGTAAAAACCTGTTTCGCAATCAAATAAAGTAAATTCTAATCTTGGCATTCTGCCATTAGACTGTTTCGCACTTCCTTCAAATGTGTCATATGCTAACTCTGTAAATTTAAGTTCTAACCTTACTTTGCTAAAAAGTTCGGTAAAAAGTTTCTTGTACTGAGCTTCACTAAAGTATTTATAATTATCATATGTGTTAATCGAGTCTTTTTGTAAAACGCCTTTTTCAGCAAGCATTTGCCTTAAAGCATTTTTTTTGTTTTGTAATTTGGCATTTAATCCTAGCCACTCTTTTATTTCTAATTTTTCTAGCATTTAAATCACCTTTAAACACATTGCATGACGTGTTTCCCCATCAATTTCTATAGTTTTTACGAATGGAGCAATTGTCATTTTCATGCCATAAAACCGATTTGCAAAAGCAATAGCTTTAATAGCTTGATTTACTGCAGATGCTCCAACTACCAATATCTCAATTGGCTCTTTCTTGTAATTTTTGTGAATTACAAAACCTAAACTGGTTGGTTTTGTTTCTTTTGAACATTTAAGTTCCATTTTTTCTTTCCTCCTTTAATTTAAAAATTTTGCCTTCTTTTACTTCAATTACTCCTTCTTTGATTTTTTTCTCTAAAAATTCGTAAAAGAAATATCCCATACGATTTAAGGATTCTTCTTTAGAAATCTTGTATAATATTTCAATACCATTATAATTTTCTATTTCCATTTTTTCTTTCCTCCTTTTCATCATATGAGATTGTTTTTTTTATATGTAGCAAAGAGTTGAACTGTGTTCAATTAAGTTTAGCCAAAATACATACTTTTGGGAGAGGGAGCTTGGATAAACACTCTTTGCCAAGACCATCGAGCTAACATGCTCTAGGTTTCGTCTTAATTTACAAAGACTCGTCAGTTGGCTTTTGTAAACAGACGCTAGGAATCTGTTTGAGGTGATAAAAAAGAAAGATATTCCTTTCATTTGTTTTTATTTTCTGCCTAGCACAGTTTGTTTCTTATTTTATTTTTTTTATATTTTTTGTGTATAATTTAGAAACATTTATTTTAAAAAAATATTTATATCAACTTTATAATGTTGAGATAAAATTTTAACTTCATCAAATTTAAACCTATTAGGTTGTTTCATTTTTTTTGCAAACGCTGTGGCTGTTATACCTAATAATTTTGCAATATCTTGTTGTGTTTCTCCATGTTCAGCCATTAAACCTTTTAATTTAAATACATTCATTTTATTCCTCCTTTTATTTACATAAATTTTTGATTATATCTTCTACTTCTTCATAATTTTTGCTTATAAGTATGCACTTATAATTGCCATTTTTTTTGCTGATTTTTAAACATTCCCCATCATTCTTTTTAACAATGATACAATCATAACTGTTAAAATATTCAATTTTATTTATTTTTAAATACTCTTCTACTTTTTCCATTATTTAATACCTCCTAATTTTTAAACCAATAACTACGCAACAACTACATTAAAAAAGTGTGCTAAAAACCTAATGCTTTTTAACACACTAAAATTTAAATTATTCAAATATTCCTTATGAGTTTTCGACAATTCCATAAGGCATTAGGCTATCTGGTCGCCACCCCTTTTTTCTAAAAGTGCAATTCACAAAGGCTTAAGCCGTGATGCCTTTGCTACGATAGGTTTCTTCATTTACTGATACTGACCTATCTTTATCGGTTGTGTTTCGGTAGGTGGTGCGAACCGATCCGCAAGTGTTTCCACCCTTTACTACCAACTCTATAATTCTTTCGGCTGGGCTTTCAAGAGTTCTATTTCCAGCGACTAAGTATCAACTAGTCATTTATTGTTTCTCAAAAAGAAACATCAACAAGATTATATAACAATAAATTTAATTTGTCAACAGTTTTGTTTCGTTTTTTTAAACAAATGTTTACTTTTTTTAATTTTTGTTTATAATTGTGCTATAGTTTGTTTTAAAATATGAAACAAGGAGAGACTATTATGAATAAATTAAAAATGTTAAGAAAAGAAAAAGGATTAACGGTTAGAGAATTAGGAAAAGCAATTAATATAAGTTATGCTGCGATTTCAAAAATGGAAAACAATCATCAAAATATAAATAACGATTATTTGCAAATATTATCTGATTATTTTAATGTATCAACAGACTATCTTTTAGGATTGTCTGATATACGAAATCCAGAAAAAGAATTAAATAAAAAACAAGAATCAGATCCTATCTTCTTTTCTTTATATGAAGAAGTAAAGGAATTAAGTTTAGAACAAAAGGAGGATGTATTAAATGCTGTAAAAATAATAACTAAAAACATAAAAAATAAAAATAATTAATTTCTAATTTTAAATTTTTAGTAAGGGGGGAAGAAAATGAAAATTATTGAATTAGAATTGCAACAAGTTAAAGGACTAGTTTTTAAAATTGATAAAGAGAAATTTATTGTAATAAATAAAAATTTATTAAATATAGAAAAAAAGGAAATAATAAAATGTCTTCATTCCCATATCAAATTGAATAAATTTGATTATATACTCATTGACAACAAAATTTTGATTAATGAGGATAAAAAAAATGAAAACAGCAATTTATATTAGAGTATCTACCCAAGAACAAGCAAAAGAAGGATATTCAATACCACATCAGAAAGAAAAACTATTTAAATATTGTCAAGCTATGAATTGGCAAGTGGTAGAAATATACGCAGACGAGGGGATATCAGGCTCTACAATTGAAAAAAGACCTGCAGCAATCAAAATGCTACAGGATGCAAAAAAAAGATTATTTGAGAATATATTAATTTTGAGAGTTGATAGACTCTGCAGAAATACAAAAGATTTATTAGAAATAGTTGAAACGTTAAAAAAATATGATGTTAGTTTAAATGCAGTTGACCAACAAATTGATTATAAGACAAGCATCGGAAAAATGACATTAACTATTTTAGGAACATTTGCAGAATTTGAACACTCAACAATTCATGAAAGGACTATGGAAGGAAGAAAGCAAAAAGCAAAACAAGGTATAAAATCATTAGGAAGAAGAGTACCATTTGGATATAACTATATTAATGGTTGTTTTGTCGCAAATTCTGATGCAAAGATTGTAAAACTTATTTTTGAAAAAGTTGCGGATGGATACGGTTTTAATCAAACAGCAACTTTTTTAAGAAATAATAATATTCCAACAATAGATAAATTAGATTGGAACAGATTACACATCAAAAGAATTATTAACAATAAAATTTATATGGGACATTGCGTACTAAAACTTAATATGACAGAAGTCATTGATACAATTGCTACAAACGTGGAACCAATTATTGACGAAAAATTATTTATTCAAGCACAAAAAACAATATCATACAGAACAAAAGGAGTTTTTAGCAAATATGCTTATGATGATTTTATTTTTTCCGATGTCTTATATTGTTCTTGTTGTGGTTGGAAAATGTCACCCAAAAAAACAAAGAGAACAGATCCTAAAATAAATGAAGCAAAACTAGAAGATAGAATTTATAGGTATTATAAATGTATTTATAACATGAGTCATCCAACAAAACAAACATGTTTAAATACTAAAATTTTAAATGCTGATAAATTTGAAAAACATTTTTTACTATATATGGATTATTTTATTATTGAATTAAAAAAACCTCTAAAATTACAAAAAAAAATTACTTCTTCTCCCACAAATAAAGATTTTTTAGAAAAACAAATAAAAGAATTAACGCAAAAAAAATCAAAACTTTTAGATAAATATTTAGCTGGAATAATTGATGATAGTTCTTATATTGCAAAAAATGATGAATTAATTGAAGAAATTAAAAGTTTAGAAAATAAATTAAATTTTAAAGAGGAATTATTAGATAAAGAAAATAAAGAAATTAATGTTGATTTTTTAAACGGATTAAAATTTGTATTCAGTGACTTATGGTCAATAATGAGTAATCATGAAAAAAGAAATTTTATAACACAAACTTTTGAAAAAATTGAAGTAAATCAAGGTAAAATTGTAAAAATTATATTAAGGTAGTTTTCTACCTTTTTTTATTTTAGTTTCACAAGGGAATACTTGTGAACCATACATAATTAAATAACCTATTCCATATCTAGAAACAATGAATTCACCTACAATTACCCCAACCCAACTCATACCAATATTAATTTTTATAATATTAATTATATTGGCCATATTAGCAGGAATAATGAGTTTTGTTAAAATCTGCCATTTACTCGCTTGAAAACTTTGTAGCATTTTAATTTTTTCTTCTTCTACTTGCATAAAATAGTTGTATGCAGAAATTATTGTCAGTATTAAGGAAATGGATATTGCAACAGTAGTTATTCCCTTTATTCCTGTTCCTGCCCAAATAATAAGAATTGGTGCAAGTGCTGTTTTTGGAAGGGCATTTCCAACAACTAAGAAAGGATCCATTATCTTTGCAAGTATTTTATTCCACCACAAGACTATTGCAATCAATATTCCCACAAAGGTTCCAATACATAATCCTAATAATGTTTCCAAAACAGAGATACCAATATGACGATATATTTCATTTGATTTTATATAATTCACCAATAATTTAAAAACACTTGTTGGTTTGCTAAATAAAAATGAATCTATCCATTCCAACCTTGAAGCAATTTCCCAAAGAATTAAAAATGCTATTAATAAAATGATTTGGATAATCAATACTCGAATGGCCATTTTTCTTTTTTGTTTTAAAAAAGGGTTATTCATTTAATAACCCCCAAATCTTATCAAAATATTGAGAAAATTCAGAAGATCTTCGTTTTTCTATTGGTGTTTTACCATTTGATGTTTTTATTTCAATTATTTCTTTCAATTTAGCTGGTCTATGACTCAAAACTATTACTCGATCAGCCATTGCAATAGCTTCACTTATATCATGCGTTACTAAAAGAGTAGAAACATTTTGATCCTTAATTATACGATAAATATCATTACTAACCTTTACTCTAGTTTGATAATCCAGTGCAGAAAATGGTTCATCAAGCAATAAAATGCTCGGTTTTGTTGCTAGTGTCCTTATCAAAGCTATACGTTGTCTCATTCCACCTGATAGTTCTTGGGGATAATTGTTAATAAAATCTATTAATCCATATTTTTCTAATAGTTCTCTTACTCTTTCTACTTTTTTTTGATCTTTATCCTTTTTTATTTCTAAACCAATTAAAATATTTTTCCAAACTGTTCTCCAATTAAATAAATGATCGTGCTGAAACATATAACCAATATCTCCATCAACAATTATTTCACCACTTGTTGGCGATAATAATTTGGATATAATGTTAAGTAAGGTTGATTTACCAGACCCACTTGGCCCTACAATGGCTACAATTTCACCTTCATTGACATCGAAACTAATATCATCTACTACATCAAGTGCTCCAAGTTCTGTATAAAAAGTTTTTTTCACATTAATTAATTCTAATTTTTTCATACCCCACCTCTTTTCAAGTACACTTTATAATATTAATATTTAGTTTAAATGGTGTAGGCAAATGAAAAGTAATCTTTTTATTCAATTAGAAAATATAAAAATAAAATTCTTTTTTATAAATCATATGATTTTAATAAAAAAATAGATTCAAAAATATTTTGAATCTATTTTTATACAAATATAAAGTTTTAAAAAGTATTAATACTTTATTTTTTTAATAGTTGGATTTTTTCTTTTTTCTTGTTCTTTAACTTTATTTTTATTTATTTCTCGATTTAATTCAAAATTCTTCATCAATAATTCAACCCCTAGCATTACCGCAAGAGAAATAATTACCATACTTACAGAAAGCCATAAAGCCGTTGCATTTAAATATTCTTGCTCTTTGTCAATGCCAACAGCCTCTATTCTTTTTATTTCCCAAGTCAAACTGTCAAATCCAAACATATCATACATATCAATTTTACCAGAAAAAAGTTTAACCTGTTGCATTGAAAGAACTATTAAAGTAAGAGACAGAGCCCACATCACTACACATAAGAATATTTTTTTTCTCGTAAAAGGAACACACGCCCGACACATAACAATTAAAATTGTAAAGGTTGCTGTAATAGCTACAACAGTTTTAATTTCAGGTACTGTGAAACCATATGGCTTAGAAAGCATGTAAGAAAATACTATTGCACAAACAACACCAACAGCACCAGGTGTTGCACTTTTTAAAGCATTTTTAAGGAAATTACCTTTTACAGGTGAATTATTAGATTGAACAGCAAGGAAAATAGATGGTAATCCAATTGCAAACATTTCAACAATTAACAATTGTTTTGCTCCAGCAAATGGAAAAGTTCCATCTCTTACACCGTCAATTTCAGGACCAAACACTTTAAAGAATCCAATTGCAGTAAGTACTGCTAAAACTGTCATAAATAACGTTTTTACAAGATATAACATTGCTGTTTGCTGAACATTATTAATTACTCTTCTTCCTTCAGCAACTACTTTAGGCATTGAAGAGAAATTAGAATCAACTAATACTAATTGTGCAACATTTTTTACAGCATCATTTCCAGATGCCATAGCAATACTACAATCTGCTGTTTTTAAAGCAGGAATATCATTCACACCATCACCTGTCATTGCAACCGTTTTTCCATTATTTTTCAATGCAGTAACTAATAATTTTTTTTGTTCGGGTTTAACGCGGCCAAAAACGGTAAACTTAGTAGCAGCTTCAATAATATCATCATCACTCATTCCATCTAAACTAATACACTTGTCAGCATTTTCAATGCCAACTCTTCTTGCTACTTCAGATACAGTTACAGGATTATCCCCTGATATAACTTTTACTTCCACGCCATTATCTTTAAAATATTGAATTGTATCGTATGCTTCTTCCCTTATTTGATCTTCAATTAAAATTAAAGCAATCAATCGTGGTAAACGTTGAATTTTTCCATCTTTAAAAGGCAAACTAGATTGTGCAAGGCATATAACTCGAAGCCCCTGATTAGCGTAATCCCCAATGATAGATGCGTATTTTTCAAAACTACCCTTTAAAACAAATTCTGGTGCACCTATGATATAATTATCATTGCTACCAAAACTAACGGCACTATATTTACGTTCTGATGAAAAAGGAATAACTTCCGTTGGTTTCAAAATGGCTTTTGTACCAAAATAATTCACTAAAGCTTGAGCAGTAGCATTCGTTTCTTGTAGTGCTGCATTCATTGAACTAATAATATCCTCAATAGGAAGACTATGATTTTTACTCATTTCCTCATATCGTATAATACTCATTTTCCCATTTGTAATTGTTCCCGTTTTATCAAGACAAAGAACATTTACCCTTGCAAGCATTTCAATACAATAAACATCTTGTACAAGAGTATTATTTTTACTAAGTCTTACAACTCCTACTGAAAGAGCAACCGATGTTAATAAATATAAACCAGCTGGAATCATTCCTATAATAGCAGCTGTTGTCGGTTTTATTGCTTTAACATACTCTAATTGAAAAAATATTTTTTTTGCTTCATCAAGACTACCACTATTTAAAGCCTCAATAAAATCTTTGATCGGCCATTTTGAAAAAAACATTACTAGTGATGTCACAACAATGAAAATTGCCAAAGTTACAAGCAGTTTTTTTAAACTACTTAAAATTTGCGAATTCGGTGCTACATATTTTTTGGCTTGTGAAGTTAATTTATTTATCTCATTTAATTTTCCAACATGCTCAACTCTTGCATATGAAGTACCCGACACCATAAAACTACCTGAATAAATCATATCACCTGGACGTTTTTTAATTGGAACTGATTCACCAGTCAACTGTGATTCATTCACCTCAACTTCACCTTCTAATAAAATGCTATCAGAAACAATCTGGATTCCTGGTGTTAAATACATAATGTCATCTAAAACTACTTCCGTTTCTTCAACAATTACTTTTTCACCATTTCTGATTAGTGTAACTTTAGGATTAGTAACTAATTTTAACTTATTGATAGCAAGTTTTGACTTTGTTTCTTGAATAATACCAATAATTAAATTCACACTTACTATAGCTAAAAACATAAAATCAGTTATAGCAAAATTTAGATTGGTTTCATCAGGATTATTCCATTTTTTAGCAATCAATAATAATATCAAAACAATTATATACAAAATATTAAAAAAGGTAAAAGTATTTTTCACAAAAACTTTTGTAATAATTTTAATTGTTTTGCTAAAATTGGATTCTATTACACCATCGATATTCACTTGAAGGTTTTCTTTTCTTTCTTCTACTTCATCAGTTGTTAGACCTTTTTTGTACTCATTATTTTTCAAATATATTGGCTTTTTACGATCTATTTTATATTCACCATATACAATTCGTTTTTTCTTTTTTACTTTATTATTTAAATCATTGCTATTATCCTTTTTATTTGACATATCAAGATTCCCTTTCAAATTATATATTATATTATAACATTTTTGCATTTATAATTAAAGTAAAAGGCTAAAAAATTTATTCATATACTTTGCAATTTTATTCTTTTATGATATCATATATATAATATGAGGTGAATTTATGAACAAATTAATTATTGGTATTAGTCCCCGTTTTTCTCATGATTATAATAGTGATTATCACTATGTAAGAATAAACATTGACTATTTAAATCAAGTTATACATCGTGATGCGATTCCATTCATATTATATGATGGTCCAAATATTGATGCAGCTTTGCAAATGTGCGATGGCTTTATAATTATTGGTGGAGACGATATAAATCCTAAATTTTATAATGAAAATAATGATAATAATTTATCTAAAGGTATTGAAGAAATTACTGATTCAATAGATCAAAAAATTTTAAATTATGCTATTTCTCATCATATACCTACGCTTGGCATTTGCCGCGGTATCCAAGCTATGGCTGCTTTTATGAATGGTAGCCTATATCAAGACATTTATTTTGCCAATCTAAACCATCCTCAAGAAAATAAAAAACATTATGTTACTAAAGTATCTAATACCAAACTGACTTCATTGCTACCTGAATCTTTCCTAGTGAATAGTTATCATCATCAATCAGTTAAAGATTTACCAGATGGTTTTATTACAACCTTTGTTAATCAAGATGTAATTGAAGCAATTGAACATCAAACCCTACCTTTGATTGGCATTCAGTGGCATCCTGAAAGATTTTATACAAACGAATCTAAAATTATTTTTGATTATTTCTTCAATTTAATCAAAGAATATAAAAAATAGTATTGAACAATCTTGTCCAATACTATTTTTTTTAATTATCTTTTTTATATTCTGCAACAATTTTATCAACTAAATTGGATGGAACATCATCATAACGAATAAATCTACGTGTAAAATATCCGCTTCCTTGGGTCATAGCTTTCAGATCAATAGTATATTTAATGATTTCAGCCTCAGGTATTTGAGCTGTTATTGCAGTTTTTCCATTGCCAACTGGTTCCATACCGACAACTGATCCACGACGCTGTGGAATATCACTCATAATATCACCAACATACTCATCTTTGATTGTTATTACAACTTCCATAATTGGTTCAAGAATTGTTGGCTTAATAGACTTACAAGCTTCTTTGAAAGCAAGTGATGCCGCAATTTTAAATGAAATTTCATTAGAATCGACAGGATGGTATGATCCATCATATAGCACTGCTCTTACACCTATTACTGGAAATCCTGCAATTGGACCATGTTCAAGTGTATCAATAAGACCCTTTTCAACAGCAGGGAAGAAATTCTTAGGTACAGAACCTCCAACAACCTCAGATGCAAATTCAAAATCTTTATCTGCTAATGGTTCAAAACGAATCCAAACATCACCAAATTGGCCAGCACCACCTGATTGTTTCTTATGACGACCTTGTGCAGAACCTATTTTACGAATAGTTTCTCTATATACTATTTTTTGATCTGTCACACTAACATCAACTTTAAACATATTTTTCATTTTTTCCAAAATATACCCTATATGTGTCATCCCTTGGCCACCCACCAATAATTGTGAAGTTTCGGGATTTCGCTTTACTTCAAAGGTAGGATCTTCTAAATTTAATTTTTGTAAAGCAGATGAAATTTTATCTTCATCTTGTTTAGTTTTGGCTTGAATGGCAACATAAATTACAGGAGTAGGAATTTCAACAGGTGGATATAAAACAATATCTTTTTTATCACATAATGTATCACCAGTTTTAATATCACCAGATTTGGTTAATACTCCAATATCACCTGCATGAAGAACATCAATTGATATTTGATTTTTTCCCATCATTAAAGCAATTACACCTACTTTAACTACTTGATCACTATTAGGAATATATACTTCTGTTAAGCCCTTCGTAGTTCCGGAATACACCTTGAAAAAATTAATTGTTCCAAGAAAAGGATCAACTATCGTTTTAAAAACATATGCAGAAAAAGAATCATCATCTTTACTAACTCTTGATACCTCTTTGTTAGTTTTGGGGTTAACACCATTGGCTGGTTTTAAATCAGATGGCGATGGTAAATATTTACAAATTTTATCAAGAAGGCCTTTTAAACCCATATTTTTAGTTGCAGAACCAACCAAAATTGGAAAAATATCACAATTTAACAATGCACTCCGCAATCCACTTATAATCTCATCATTGCTAAGTGTTTCACCTGAAAAATATTTTTCCATTACTTCTTCGCTTTGACTAGCAACTATTTCTAAAAACTTATCATATGCTTCCTCAACTCTTGTCATATAATCATTGGGTATTTCTGTTTCTTGTTCACTTTCACCTAAATAGGCCTTTTTCTTGATAATATCAATATAGCCTTGATAATCATTTTCTTTTCCCATTGGAATGACAAACGGAACAACCTTCGATCCAAATTTATCAATAATACTATCAATAACTTTATCAAACTTTACATTTTCTTTATCAATTTTATTGATAAATAGAATGGTAGGTGTATGCCTCGTTCTTAATTCATCCCATACCCTTTCAGTTCCAACTTCAACTCCCTTTTGAGCATCTAATAAAACAACAGCACCTTTCACAACTGCTAAATCTTGTTCTATTTCCCCTACAAATTCCTCTGAACCAGGAGTATCTAAAAAATTAATTTTATAATTATTCCACTCAACGGGTATTAAAGATGTAGACAATGATGTCTGACGATTTTGTTCTTCAACAAGATAATCCGATACAGTATTTTTTCTTTCAACTTCTCCTTTTTTATTTATTGCTTTGCTAATATATAACATGGACTCCACAAGACTTGTCTTTCCACTACCTAAATGTCCTAAAATTGCTACATTTCTTATTTGATTAGTCAAATATTCTTTCATATATAATCCTCCTCTATTAAATTCAACCATTTCATATTAATTATATACTAATATTTTCAATATTTCAATTAAATAACTAATTTTTTTGAAAACGCATACATTTTTAAAGATTATAAAAAAAGAGCATAGAAAATGCTCCATAATTACAACTTGTAATGTTCATCAACATTGATAACAAAAATAGTTGCTCCTTTAATCTGAACGTTAGTTGGTAAAAAAGAAAAAAGATTTAAATCTCCGGGTTCACCAGTTGTAACTTTCTTTTTACGAGTCTTTGCGTAAACTGATACAATTTCTTTTACTCTATTTACTTCCTCATCAGCTACTCCTAAAAGCAAAGTTGTATTTCCTCCATGTAATAACCCTCCTGTTGTTGCTAATTTTGTAACATAAAATTTCTCTTTTAATAGACCTTTCGTTACATCTTGTGTATCTTCATTGCTAATTATGATTAACATTAATTTCATAAACTTCACCTCATTGATATTTTATCACATTTTTGAATAAAAGTAAAGAAATTAAAATTTATTACAAACCTATATTTACCTTGAAAAGCCTTTACATTGAAGATTTACTTTTTTTTTGATATAATTATACAATAATAAGGAGACCAATCAAATGTTAAAATTTATTTTTCAAAAAATTATGATATTATCAATATTGTTATTGTTTCTTATTACAATTGGTGGTTGCAATAAGAAACAAACTGAATATTTAACAGATCCTATTGCTATTGTTTATAAAAATAACATTCCTTATATTATCAATTCAAATGATGAACTTTTTGATTTATCCAAATATGATAGCATTGTTCCTTATTTTGGGGATATTCTAATTGTCAAAAAGAACAATCATTTTGGTTATATTAAAAATACAGGAGAAGAAATTACTGAATTTATTTATGATGAAGCTTATCCTTTTTCTGAAAATAAGGCTGTTGTTGCAATCGAAAACAAATTTTATATAATCAATGAAAATGGTAATACGCTTTATACATTTGATGATAATATTTCATCACAAAGCTATTTTTCTAATAACTATTTAGTTGTTCATCGAGATAATTATCAAGGATACTTAAAATACGATGAAAATAATAATCATTTTTCTCTTTTAATTGATGAACCTATAGATGAAAATACTTCAATTTTAGATTCTAATTTTCAATATGATTATTGTGGTAACTTTTTAAACGGATATGCAGTTGTGGGAAAAATAAATGAAAATGGTGAATTAAAATATACCCATATCAATGAGGATGGTAAAAGATTATATGATTTAGAATGGGATTTCGCTAATAATTTTTATGATGGATATGCTGTAGTAGGAAATTATACAGACTATGAAGTCAAAGTGTATTGTAGTAATGTCAATAGAATTGACGAAGAGGCATCTACTACTATAACTACTATGGGCTATATGTATGTTTCACCATCTGGTCAATATCTTGGTACTAAATCTATTCAAGATGATGGAAGTGAGAGTATAGTTCCTCATATTTACGCTTTAGCCAATGACTACTCTGACTCTGTTGCACTTGTTGCCAACCTTCTTTTTTGGGTTGATACCTATCATAGTTACCATACATATGATTTTTCAACTAATAAATTTTTCTACAATTACGACTTTTTAAATGTTGAAGGTACTCCTCTTTTCGGTAAACCTCTTAATGCACAAAATAATTGGGGTGGGAATTCCTCTATTTATAATAGCATTTTTCAACTTGATAATTATTATATTACTACTTTCTATCGCTCATCTTGGTATGTCAAATATACTCCTATTGAGGAATTAAACTGGGCTGAACCTTTTTTAGAAATAAAGTATGATTTAAAAGAAAATACTAATAACGATTATTTATTAGAACATTATCCATGGATAGATACTTATTTAAAAAATTTTACATCAGGTAACCAAGAACCTCTTTATGTGGTCGATACTGTTGTAAGTCCTTATTATCTTACAGATTTTAAAAAATCTAAATATTTAGACAATCAATTTGTCGCAAGGGCACACACATATAGTGGTATGGGGGATAGTTGTGGATTAATTGCCATATCAACTACAAATGATACACTACAATTATCCTATATTATTGCTCCACTATATGAAAATATTATTTTTTAGAGGTATTGTAATGATTAGTTTACATAATATTAATAAATTCTATAATTCTGGCACACAAAAATTTCATGCTTTAAAAGATGTTAATATCGTTTTTCCTGAAAAAGGAATGGTTTTCATAGTTGGAAAAAGTGGTAGTGGTAAATCAACCCTTTTAAATGTAATTGGTGGGATTGATTCATATGACTCTGGAGAATTAATCATTGATGGTTTGAATACTAAAAATTTTTCTAGAAATGATTTTAATTCCTATCGCAATTCATATATTGGTTTTATTTTTCAAGAATTTAATGTCATTAAAAATTTAACTGTCTTTGAAAATATTGCCTTATCTTTACAACTAAAAAATGAAAGTATCAAGGATAACTATGATTTAATTATGAATACCATCGAAGTTGTAGGATTAAAAGGTAAAGAAAAAAGAAAAATGAATCAATTATCAGGTGGTGAAAGACAGCGAGTTGCTATTGCTAGAGCTCTTGTAAAAAATCCTAAAGTGATTATTGCTGATGAACCAACGGGAAATCTTGATAAAAATAATCGTGATATTGTAATGGATATTTTAAAAAACTTGTCAACCAATCATTTAGTTTTAATTGTTACTCATGATAAGTTTTTATCAAAAAAATATAGTAATTATGAAATTACTTTAAAAGATGGACAAATAATTCATAATACCTTAGAAAATATCAATCATTCTAACAAAGAAGAATTGAATAAAAGAACAAATCTTAATTTAAATCCAATTCAGCCATCTTTTAAAACTCCAATTCTTCTTTCACTAAAAAGTTTAAAACAAAATCTTATACGTTTTATTTTTATTATTGTCTTTTTTTGTATTTCACTTATTTTTGCCAACACAACTATTAACCTCTATTTTTCAAATGCTACCGCTCAATATTCACGTTTTCAAACTGAATATAACAATAAGTACATTACTCTAAGTCGACAACAAACCCTTTATAACCAAACTGTTAAAACTGGATTTTTCCAAATTGATACGATTAATTATGAAAATTTAATTCGTTCATTTAATCAAGATAATGGTGAAACAGAATCGAATAACAATTATCAATACAAAATATATAAAACTTTTAAAAATCCGATTGCAATAAATCAAAATTTAGAAGGTAATTTAGATTTTATTCATTCGGAATCAATTGATAATATTATTGTAATTGAAGATTTAACTGAATTTGAAAAAGATTATACTATCATACCGGTTTATAATACATTACCAAATAGTCAAATGCCTATTAGATGTTATATCACTGATTATGTTGCTGAATCTCTAATTGCTAATAATTATTTTAATGATACCGTTGATGAAAATTGGAGTAACTATTTTGCTGATAAAACTATCCAGTCAGAAAATTTAAACAATAAAATCTATATTGAAGGCATCATTGAAACTAACTTTAATGACTTTATAGATGCAGACTTAGACGATCCAAATACATTTGCTAGTTTCACTGATAATAAAGCTTTCTATAATTCTCTTTTTTTCAATAGTAGTATTTATGTCAGTGCGGAAAATGCAAACCAATTTGTTTCTACGAATAATATTCAATATACCTATGATGATTTTATTTATTCTGCCTTAAACCAAAATGGTATTTTTAACAATATAAAACTTACTAGTTATGGCAATACACTCTCTATTATTAAAGGAAAAAAACCAGAAAAGAAAACATCAGATGATGATTTTGAACAAATTGCAATTTCTACAGGCTTACTGGAAAAAGTTTTTCATTATACAGCAGATGAAATACAATTTGATGAAGATGGTTCAATGGATTATGCTCTATTAAATCCTGAAACAAATACTGCAGCAACTTTCACTTTTTACGGTTACCGAAGGGTAATGGCTAACTTCTCTTGTCAAGTGGTTGGAATTATTGAAAATGAAGATCCAGTAATTTATTTTTGTAATCCAAATGAAACAAATATGTATTATAATTATCTAAAAACCTCTTTTTCTGATTATGATAATTCCTCTAAAAATTTTGGTGGCTCACTTACTGTTTTAATTAGTGATAGCGAAGAATCTAATATATCGTTATATCAAGCTTTAAGAGAAAATAATATTACAATAGATAATTTATCTTATATCAAATTACAAGTGGTAAATCAATTTATAAATGAAAATTTAATACTATTTTTAGGCCTCTTCTTTGCTCTTTGTGTTTTTAGTATTCTAATGATATTTAATTTTGTTGTTATCACAATTAAAAATAGTACTAAAGATATTGGTATTTATATGTCACTTGGAATGAATGGATTTAAGATTTCTTTTATCTACTTGTTTCAAATCATAATTGTCAGTACAATTTCATTTATATTATCATTGATAGGAGCCATTATTTTTTTAAACCTGTTAGATATTAATTTAAGTACTACAGCATCCAATTTAATAAATCAATATTATAATTTAGATATTTTACCAATTGATTTTCAAACTTTTAAAATTACCACAAGCGGCATTTTGATTTCATTATTAATTGCCTATATTGTTCCAATCTTATCAGTTATCATACCTCTTATCAATTTATCGCGAAAACGACCAATTGATGTGTTAAAGGTTTCTTAGGAGGCATTTCTAATGATAAAATTAATAAATGTTAATAAATATTATCAATCAGGTAATGACAAGGTTCATGTTATTCGTAATTTAAATTATGAATTTCCTGATACAGGACTTATCTTCATTTTAGGTCCTAGCGGTTCTGGTAAATCTACTTTATTAAATTTATTAGGTGGACTAGATAAACCCGATAGTGGTGAAATTTGGATTGAAAATCGAGAGATATCTTCTTTTAATAAAAAAGAACATAATTATTATTTAAATAGTTATCTTGGATTTGTTTTTCAAGAATATAATATTTTAAAAGATTTAAATCTTAAAGAAAATATTAGTCTTTCATTAGAAATTCAAGGTATAAAAACAAAAATAGCAAAAAGAAAAATTAATAAAATTATTGAGGAAGTAGAATTAACAGGTCTTGAAAAACGTAAAGTTAGTCAACTATCAGGTGGTCAAAAACAAAGAATTGCCATTGCTAGAGCCCTTGTGAAAGAACCGAATCTTATTATTGCAGATGAACCTACAGGTAACTTAGATAGCGAAACTAGTAATAAAATTTTTGAGTTGTTTAAAAAATTATCAAAAAATCGATTAATTATAATTGTTACTCATGATGAAGAATCTGCTAATCTCTATGGTGATGATATTTTAAAAATTGATACTGCAAGTATTGACCAACAAGATGATAATAAAAGCAATAATTTAAATGAGGAAACTACAAATTCTATTGATTTACAATTTAAACATAAATTGATATTGGAAAAAACCAAAATTCCTCTTAAAACAATCTTTAAACTCTCCTTTAAAAATATTTGGCAAAAAAAATTACGGTATCTTTTAATGTTTATTATCACGATTATAAGTCTTACCTTTTTAGCCTTTTCCATAGAATTAAATGGTGATAAATTATATCAGAATGTTTATACAACAATTAATAATAACGTAAACTATGCAGATATCTATCAACTTAGTCCAAATAGTTCAATTAATACCGAAAAAGATTTTTATTCAAAATACAAAAAAGGAGAACTAATGGATAATGCTTATGGCGTTATTAAAAATTTTGCTTCTGATTTGACCCTTCACAAATATCAAACAGTTTCAATCAATTATGCTAAATATGGTTTAGAAAAGGCAAATTTTCTTTATAATGGTATTCTAAACACAATCATTTATTATGATGAAACAAATACCTATAATTTATTAGCTGGAAAATTACCTCATCCTGATAAACCTGAAATTCTTATTACTGATTTTATCTTAGATGCGCTTAAACATTTCGGAATTGTGGATTCTAATTCAACAATTTATAGCATTTTAAATCAATATATTGATTTAGGCTATTCTACCAATTTTAAGATTGTAGGGGTAATTGAAACAAATTACAAAAAATGGATGCACCTTTCTAGATATAAACCAAATTATGTCATTGATGAATATGATAAATCTATGCAAGGATTTAAGTATGACTATTTAATTATGAATTCTATTATTGTCGGTGATACCTATTATTACTATATTTTGAACGACTCTTTTCAAAATAATAAAATAAAAATCAATTCTTATGAATTAGAAGAAAGTACAGTTGTTAGTTACCAAAACCAAGAAATTACAATTGGTAATGCTCCTATTAATCCCGATGAAATTGTAATCCCTCGTGTTTATGGTGGCAAAGTTTTTAATATTAACAATTTTGAATATTATTCAGATAGATGGATTTTACAAAATATCATCAATACTACTCCTGCCACTTATGTTGATGTATCAACAAAATTTAACGAAATTCAAACTGATACGGGAAATTTTGACATCACTTCAATAGGTCAATTTAAGGTTGTTGGCTTTACTTCTTCTCGTGATTTTTTACTATCTAGCATTGGTTATGATAATTATAATAATGTTATTCAAGAGGCAAAAAGCAATCATGATCAAGAAAAAATTGTTGTTGAGTTATCTAATAATCCTGCTACTGCTTTAAAACAATTTAATCAATTATATAATAATGACTATCACTTTATTATAGATGTTTTTCATTATCAATCATATATTGAAAGTTATAATGTTGATCCAATGATTAATTTTGTCTCTAAAGGTGGCTTAATTTTCTTTACGATTTTAGCAATCGGTATTATGTGGACGATTATTTCCATTGAAATTGTCGATTCGCGTAAAGAAATTGGAATTATGCGTTCTATTGGATTAAGTGGAAGTAAAGTTTCTTTACTATTTATTATTCAATCTTTATGTATCAATTTATTGGCCTATTTTGTATCCATCCCTATTGCAATGCAATTTATTGAATTATATGGTCGTAATATAACCGATCCTTTAGGAGAAATTAGTTTATCACTATATACCCTTACCTATCGCTCACCGATTATTTTACTCCTATTTACGATAATAGTTACATTTATTTCTACTTTCATTCCATTAATAAAAATTATGTCAAAAAAAATTATTAATATCATTAATGAAAGAGATAATTAAAAAAGTATTAATCACATTGAAATTAATCAATTTGTGATTAATACTTTTTATTTTAAAAAATTGGTAACAATACTACTACTTTGACAATTATAAATAAAATTGGAAAAGTTAAAATTGATAAAAGGGTTGATAAAAAACATACTCTACTCGATAATTCCATTTCATTATTAAATTTAGAACAATATGTACTTACAACAGCCGATAGAGGTGCGCCGAAACCAATGACCATTATCATAATTGTATATTCATCAAAATTAATAATATTTACCATTTGTAATACTATTAAAAATAACAATGTCATTATGGGAATAATAATCGTTCTTGCAATTGCAATCAACCATGAATACTTATCCTTAAAAGCTTCTTTAATATGAGCTTCTCCTAAAATACAACCTATTATCATCATAGCAAGTGGAGTAGTTAACTTTTCCGCTGTTGAAATAATCATATAAATTCCCGGTAAAGTTTTATCAATTCTAAAAATAGAAAAATATTCATCATCAATATTAGCTTTTGGCATAATTTCTTGTGTAACCCATATAAATAGACCAATTGCCATAGAAATCATGATAGGATTTAAAAAAATGCTTTTTAAAGTAAACTTTATTTTTTCTTTGTTAAATTTCAGTTTAGAAATAGCAAAATAACAATAAATATACAGAATCAATCGAAATGATAAAGTCATCATATTAGCAGGTATCATTATTTTTGAATATGAATCACTATATATTGTCTTTAAAACAGGAATAGAAAAAAATGTCAACTGTCCAACAGCCATAAAAATTGAAATAACAATTCTTTTGGATTGATCTATTTTAAATAAAACCAAATGACCCATCATAATAAAAATAATATAAAATAATAATGAAATGATGAAAACTAAAAAATTATCTATAAAATGAGCACTATTAAACTCTGTCATGAATGCTGAAAAAGCCATTGCTGGCAGAGCTATTTTTAAAACAATAATCGTTAGAAATTCCTTACCATTATTATTTATAATATTTTTTCTTCTTAAGATAAATCCTACAAAAATAAAACTTAATGATGTAAATATCGCACCTACAAAGTTTTCATCTGTTAAGATATCCATTATTATTTTTATCATGATTATCACCCTATGATTCGTATTCTATTGTAAATTTTTATATTTACTATCTTTTTTACCAAATATAAAAAGGATTAAGCAAGTATGTTTGGTTTTATTATATTTTCATTTCTATCATTTTGATAAAGAATTGCATCAATATGAAAAATATCTACTTCAATATTTTTATTTACTATTCATTTCTTCTTGCTTTTTTAATAATTTTATTTTTTTAGTACTATTAACAATCATAAATAAACCGATTGCAATGACTCCTAAACTCACAACACTTCCGGTTACAATATTCATAGTTAACATTTTAGAATCACTAGAAAAAGTAGCTATTAAAGCAACTTGTAATGATAAAATTGATACAGCCGCATCTGCTAAGTTAATATTTTTAAGTGACTGCCAAATAGGTTGACAATATTTTTGAACCTTAATGATATTGCATATAGCTATGATTATTTTATAAAACGTATAGGTAGATACAACATATATTAACAGACCAGCATAGACATGATATTTATTTGAAAATATCATTTGACCAATTGAAACACCAAGTGCGGGTGTTATAATTAAAAATTCAATACCTATATTTCGATATGTTTTCCATTTTTCTATTTCATCTATGTTAGAGTGATATAATTTAAAAATTTTACGATCTTTTTTTATGGCACTATATCGCATAAAGCCTAAAATTGAATGATATGCCGAAAGAGATGCATACCATATAGATTTACCAATTATTGCCATAACTCCTTCAAAAATAGCATAGGATGCATTAATCGCAAAAGAAATATTGGTTGATATTGTAATTCGAAAGCCATAATCATTGATAAACTTTCTCGTAAAAGTATATTTATTTAAAAACTGAATAATCGCTTGTTTTATTTGTTTTGAAAAATGAATTAATGTATAAATTGAATAACCAAAAGCAATTGCTGTAAAAACATATACTATATTACTAATTAAATCAGAAAAGTCTATATTTAATAGTAAAATAGAAAGGATAACTAAACAAATAGTTATAAAGTATACAATAAATAGCAATATTTTAGGTGGATGAATTAAGTTTTTCCAAATTTTTTTCATACTTTTATGCCTCATTTTCCAATCTAATAGTATTATATAATTTTTATGCTCATATTGATAGTAAAAATTGATTTTACTAGTAATTTTCTAAGTTTTCTCAATATTATTATTCAGTGAATGAAAAAATTTTTATATTTCATTAAGAAATTTGAATAGATGAAACCATATTCTATAGGATGGTAAATTTATAGTAAATAACATAGCTAACTAGAAGCACCTTATCTATATCAAAAGTTAGCCTCATAGTAATGGGCATCTTTTCAATTATCTATATTTCATATCCTTCAAAATTAAAATGATTAAATCTTTTTAATTGAATATCTAATAATTATTTTTTGTCTTTTATATGTCATTTTTTAAGATTATAAAATGCTTTCTGTTCTTTTTTAAATTAAAGAACACTACTGAAACCTTATTAAATAGATAATTTTTTTATTGTTATCTTATCTAACTTTCCATATTATAATTCTTCTCATTGCTTTTTACATTTCAACTATTTTTTTAATGGTAGTGGCCGTTCTAATTGTCAATTTATCCTTAATACTTTTGCTTGCTGTCTTTGTCCACCAATTTGTTTTTTGATACTCTTTTAGACAAAAAGACCAAAATATTGCTTTTTTATAGTTTTTAATTCTTTCCAAACCCTTTTTGGGCTCTCCTATCTCACCAAATACTTCAGAAAATGTTAGTGGAGGCATAATAAAAATTAAATTATCATAAATTTCCTTATTTTTATTATCCCACCATTCTGGTGCATTTTGTAGAATATCTTTCAATTCTTCTTTAGATATGATTAAAACTGGAATATCTAAATTAAATTTATTTTTTATCATCATTTCAATGTGTTTTGTCAGACTTTCCATATTATCTTCATTGCTTGAAAAAATTACATTTCCACTATTCAAATATGTCTTAACCTCTTTAAACCCAAATTCTTCAAAAATTGTTTTTAATTGCACCATTGAAATTTTATTTTTTCCACCTATATTAACACCACGTAAAAGTGCAATATATTTCTTCATATTTATTGATTCCTCCAATTTAGTTCATATCCAATACTTAATACTCTATACCCCATAATGAATCACAAAACATTCAAATCTAAATAAGTTTATAACCAAAATATTGATAAAATCATTTATTTTAAATGACTTTTATCTTTAGTAAACCCCAATTTCTCTTCTCACTCAATAATTTAGTAGTTTTTTTAAATCTATAATGGAAACATCCATTTTGATGGATATTTCTTCTATTGTCATACCAGCATTCAAAAAACGCTGTATTACCATCTTCATATTTTCACCTACTTCTATAAGGTGTCCATCCAAATCATAAAAACGAATTACACGCTGACCCCAACTATGTTCGGTGACTTCTCCTAAATAGTCAATGTTGGGATATTTTTTCAATTTATGAATAAAACCATCAAAATCATCTTCTTCAAATACAATTTCTACATTATTAGATTTTTTCCCTATATTTTCTTTTGCAATACCAATAAGCCAATCAAAATCTTGTTGCAATGCTAGACCGCAAGTAAAAGTGATATTTCTTCCATAATCTTGATAGACCTTTAGCCCAAATAGGCTTTCATAAAATTTTCTTGCAAGATTGATATTAGTTACAGAAATAACAGTACAAATATATTTCATCATTTTCTCCTTTCAAAAAAGTTGTTTTATATAATCTAATGGTTATAAGTATTTCTATAAAATACTTGAAAACATCTTAATTCAGAAATTTTTTAATCACAAAAAAATCAAATACTATTTTTTATATCTTTTGCATTAGAACAACCGTTTCTACATGATTAGTCCAACAAAACATATCAACACATACAACATTTGATATTTGATAGGCTGTTTTTAGTTCTTTCAAATCTCTAACAAGAGTTTCAGGATTACATGAAACATATATAATTTTTGATGGTTTGAAATGAATTATTGCTTTTAAAAACTCAACTGTTGAGCCACTTCTGGGCGGATCCATAATTATTGCATCTATTCTTGCACTCGTTTGTGATAATTTTTTTAAATAATGAGTGGCATCATCACAAATAAACGTTATATTTTTTATTTGATTGATCTTTGCATTTAAAATTGCTGCAGACACAGCTTGTTTATTGTTTTCAACACAAACAACTTCTCTTACATCATTTGAAAGAAACATTCCAATAGTTCCTACTCCACTATAAGCATCAATAATTGTTTCATAACCTTGAAAAGAAGCAAGTTCTCTAATTTGAGAGTACAATTTTAATGTTTGAAGAGGATTTACCTGATAAAATGATTTTGATGTGATTCTAAATGAAAAATCACCAAGTTTATCTATAATAAAACCTTGACCAAAAAGAATTTTTTCTTTTTCGCCCAAAACAATACTTGTCTTTCTCGGATTGATATTTTGAATAATTGTTTTAATTCTAGGAGAAATATCACGTATTCTTTTAATAACTTCTGATCTAGAAGGAAAAATATCGCTAGATGTTACGATTGTTATTAAAATTTCTTTTGTAAAAAAAGCTTCTCTAAGAAGAACATACCTAAGCAAACCACGTTTGGTATCCTCATCATATGCTCTAATTTTTAAATCATCAAAGATTTTTTTCAGTTGTTTTAATATTTCATTTTGTATACTGCTATGCATCACACAAAATGAAATATCTACAACTTGGTGGGAATTTTCTTGATAAAAACCACTTATTAATTTACCATGTTGAAATTTATAACTGATTATCATTTTATTGCGATAATGGAAATTTTTTTCTGCTTGAATTATGTTATTGATATTAATATCAAAACCATTATTATGAAAATTTTTATAAACCAGATCTCTTTTGAATTTGAGCGTTTCTGAATATTCCTTATCTAAAAATTGACAATTACCACATGTTTTAAAATACTTACAAATGCTTGTTTCATTCATATTCATTCTCATTTCGAATTTGAGCTATAACATCAATTGCTTGAACAAATTTTGTTATAATTGTTGTTTTTTCTTTTTCCGTTGGTTTAAATTCATAATATCCTTCATCATCTGGTAAATCAAAATGATTTCTTGTTTCAAATGGTATTTGATAAATATTGGCCAATTTAAAGTCTTTTCTAATCTCTTTTCCATACATAGTGCCTTTATAATATAACTCTGAATTTGTTAATATAACTTTACCAGTACCGACTTTTTTCAAGATATATTCATGATTTACTCCATAGTATAAATCAAAATTTCCCTCTAAGTATAAAGTATTATCTTTTACTTTTGAAATAAATTTACTTTTTTCAAATTCATACCAAACAGCCTCATCTTCCATTACTACACATTCATTACCAATTCCTTCAAATTTACCCCATTTATTCATATTCATAGTATTTTTACAATTGGAACATATTAAACTGTTTTTATATGAAAGAATACTATCCATTTTATTGCATTTGGGACATAAATATAACATATCTTCCATACCTTTGACAAGAGATTTGGCTTGAATTGTATATCCATACTCTTTTATTTCTTTTCGGTCGTTTATATTTATTGCATCAACAGTTTTCTGATAAATTTCTTCATCACTCAATGTTTTTAAATCTAATTTTGTAAATACTTTCACAAAATTAATAAATATTGGACTTCTTCTGCGATATTTGCGCCACTTAGGATAGGCCATGTACGCTCCATGAAGTTGAATTGCATAAACATCAACATCACACATTTTCAATAATTTAACGATTGACTTATCAATTCTTAAATTGTCTCCATGCATAGTTGTTTGCCCAGCAGGAGCAATCGTAATTGGTAATTTCTGCTGTAAGGCTCTTTTGATTTTTTTTATTGTTCCAATGTCTGGTTTAAATTGTTCTTTGGAAATGGCTTTGACCATATTTAAGATTATTCTTAGTGTCTTATTATAATAAAAATGACTTGAAGCAACATATGATGCTCGTGTTAGTCCAAATCCAATGGTAGTTAGGAAGTGATCTTGATTAGAGGCATGATTATATATTACAATACACCCTTCTTTTTTATTTCTTTTCTTGAAGATTTTCCTATTTACTTTTATGCGATTTTTGAAAAACATATATATTCTACTTCCGATTGAATATATGAACCAAACAATCATACTTGGTTTTATTTTTTCCTTTTTTTTAATATTTTTTGACATTATCAATCTCCATATATTATATTCATATTTAACCAATTATTTATTATACTATATTTCGACACAATTGTAAACTAATCCGATTATTGAATAATTAACCATTTGCTTGCTTTTTTTTATTTTTTGTAATATAATATATTAGCATATGCCACTGTGGTGAAATGGTAGACGCGCTGGACTCAAAATCCAGTGGTAGCAATACCGTGTCGGTTCGAGTCCGACCAGTGGCACCATAAATGAACAAATGCTTTGATACAATAAACAAAAGGTGTCAAAGTTTTTATTTTGAATAAAACAAGTGTTTTATCAGTTTTGAAATGCTCTTTTTTTGCTTTTAGGCCAATTTTAGCCTTGTGTTGTTTTATTTTTGAGTCTATGATAGAAAGTTGGTATTAAAAATATTTTTCAAACGTGGACAAGTGTTGTACTCGCCAACGATTCCCCTTTCACTAGGAAACGATTATATGAATTAGTCTTATTTTTTGAGATTTTAATAATATTATGATATAATATTGATATCTTATCTAGTACAAATTATCAAAATATAACGGACAAAACAGCTTCCGATATAAATGTCAAGTATTAATTTAATAAAAAAATAAGAATTTTTTAAATTCTTACGTTAATTTACAATATGTAGGCATGTTAAAAGATAGCCATAGGCTATTAGTTTTAAAAAATATAAATTGATATGACAAAGTAATCGCATATACTTTTTCATTTATTTTAATATCGGTTGTTTGACGAGGTGTTTATTTTTGTTATCTTGACTTATATAATAATCTATTTTTCATTAAAGCATAGATAACTTTAATTAATTTTCTAGCTGTTAGAATTTGAGCTCTTAGCTCTTTAGGAGGTTTAGCTTCATTGTATTTTTTATTGTAGTAATCATTAAATTCAGGTACGAATTTTCTTACTTGATTGGCTGCTTCAATTAAATAGTGTCTTAAATATTTGTTTCCTGTTTTAGTTAAAGGATTATCTTCAGATTCGAATTTACCAGATTGTGTTTTTCTCCATGTGATACCTGCATATTTAGCTAAAGCATCGTCGTCATCAAATTGATCGATAGAACCAATCTCTGAAATGATACCAGCCGCAAAGACAGGACCAATTCCTTTAATAGAAGTAAGACAGATATATTCTTCGTTATTAAAACCTTTAATAAGGGCTTGGATTTCCCTTGAAACTGCTTTAATTTCGTTTTCAAAAGATCTAATACAGTTTAAACTAGAAGTTATTGCAAGGTTAATAGGAAGTAAATTAACTTTATCAAGTCTATATGAATTAGTGGCACATTGTTTAAGAAGTTTAATGGTTTCTTCGGGATTAGATATTTTATTGTTACTTTTATCATTTACAAAGATGACTAAATCTTCTATAGAAGTATTAATAATATCTTCTGGAGATAAAAATTCTGTTAAGATAGCTGTAGAAGTTGCTCCATACATATCAGAGAATGGAGATTCTGAACTTGATGCTGTACAAAGACCTGAAAATTTAAGGAATATATTATTTAAAATATAATTTTTTTCACGAGCGAGCATATCAGCTAAATGTTTTCTATGACGAGTTAAACGTTGTAACGCAAGGAATTGAGCACCTTTCCAAGGAGTCAATTTATCGCAACGACCAACTCTAGCAAGATTTGCAAGAAGTTTTGCATCAGTAAAGTCATCTTTATTAGTATCTGCGAAACTTGCTCG
>ENA-OOWZ01000049-OOWZ01000049.1-human-gut-metagenome-genome-assembly--contig:-NODE-49-length-72924-cov-4.857717_pt1 | contig 72924 bp, 69 predicted proteins | sample MGYA00241580_ERZ501329 | MGnify/ENA primary metagenome ERZ501329 (study PRJEB25962, sample SAMEA2042923) | human gut metagenome | biome: human gut; feature: human-associated habitat; material: faeces... | reverse complement strand
CCAAAAGCAAAAAAATCCCCCGCTTCGAGGCGGGGCATCAGCTTATGTGTAATTGATAAAGAGTGAGAAGTGCATTATCGCCACGGCGAGAAGCCCCTCGGCAAGGAAGAGCTTCCAGGTGTATTTCAGCCATTTGCCGTAGGAGATATTTACAAGGCCGATGGCGATTATCATTATGCCGCTCGTGGGGTAGAGGATATTGGTGAAGCCGTCGCCCATGCAGAATGTTAGCACCACGGAATTGCCCGAGATGCCGACAAGCTGTGCAAGCGGGGCAACTATCGGCATTATGAGGAACGCCTTCGCCGTGCCCGAGCCGATGAAGAATTCGAGCACCACGACGAACGCAAAAAGCATCAGTATCGCCGCATAGGGCGAGACGCCTTGGATAAGCCCGTAAACATAATTGAGGATGGTATGGACTATCATACCCTCTTTGAGGATATAGGTTATCGCAAGGATAAAGAATATCAGCGGGATCGCGGGGGCAATGGTCTTAATGCCCTTGCCGAAGCTCTTAAAGAGCTGCTTGCCCCTAAGCCCCGAGAGGTAGCCCGCGGTAAGGCCGCCCGCCGTGAAGAGCACCGCCATGCCCGGCATTGAAATATAGCCGCTCATGTCGAGCAGGAAATCGACTATAATGCACACAAGCACGCCGCTCACGCACAGCACAAAGGCTTTGGTCGCCTTTTTAATATTCCCGTCGGCAAGTATCTCCAAGCCGTTATCGAGCTTATACTTCTCGCGCAGAGCCTTATCCGTCTCGTAGCAGATGGATTTCTCCGGGTGCTTCTCGATCTTCTTCGCATAGCTGATTATAAAAGTGATGAGCACGAGATAGACGAGGACGAATACGATTATCCTGAGCCACAGACCCGAGAAAACGGGAATGCCCGCGAGCTTCTGCACCGTAACGACGTTGAACGGATTAAAGGTCGCAGCTGTGAAGCCGAACGCCACGGCGATAAGGCTGATGCTCAGGCCGACGAGCGAATCCCAGCCGAGCGCCAGAGCAATTGCGGCGCAGATGGGCACAAGAGTGACGGATTCCTCAAGAATGCCCGCCGTTGAACTGAGAAGCATACACACAAAGACCATCATGCAGAGCAGGAAATATTTTTTCTTCTCAAACTTCTTGATGATGACAGCCATTATGTATTTGAGCACTCCCCGCTCGTCGAGGATGAGGAAGGTGCCGCCTATCAGGACGATAAAGAGTATTATGGCAAGACCCGTGGTGACATTCTCGTCGCCGAAAAGGAGCACAAGCGATAGCGCTATCTTCCATATTGGCATTTTATAATTGATTTTATGATATGTGCCGTCGATAACCATACCGCTGACATCGGTAGCCGTGTCATCATCGACGGATTTCACGGGCTTGATATTGACCCCCGCCGAGTCGAGCAGGGCGAGATATTCGCCGAAGCCGAGCGATTTCTCCTTATCGACCTCATATTTCGCCTCGGCATCGGGGATGGCTACTATCGTGCCGTCGGTGAGCTTATAGGTGTTCTCGGGGTAAACATAGTATTCGCCCCTCGGCATCACCTGAGTGAGTACGCCCGCAAAAGCCATTATCGCGACAAGCAGGATGCATATGCCGATTATTGATTTCTTGTTGAGCTGCAAGCCCGAGGAGGGATCGCCCTCGGCCTGCTTCTTTTGCTTAACAGCCTCAGCCATTTGCCTCGCCTCCGTCTATCAGATTGCGTTTGGTATTCACGATAAAATCCTGTATATTGGTCACAACGCCCGTGGCGCTGAGACTGCCCCTGTCCTTTAGCTTGTTGACGGCGAATTCGGAGATATCCACCACATAGAAATAGACGGGGCGCACCTTGCCGCCGACCACCTGATATGACGGGGTCATGTTGCCCGTGGCTATCGTGTGGAGCTGAGTCGCAAGGGCGATCACCGTGGTCGCTTCGCAGGTGTGCGCTCTCATGGCGTCCTGCGCCTCATAGACATTCGGTATCACATCGGGCAGAGGGCCGTCGTCCCTGATAGAGCCTGCGAGCACAAAGGGCACATTGTTGCGTACAAGAGCGCTCATAATGCCCGTGCTGATATTATTCTGCTCGATAAAATTCTTGACCGAGCCCGCCTTACGCACCAGATTTATGACGTGAAGGTGATTATAGTGACCGTTGTAGGTGACTTCCTTTGTGTATATATCCTGCCCGAGGCCGGTGTGGAAAACGTCGCCCTCCATATCGTGAGTGGCAAGGGCGTTGCCCGCAAAAAGGGCGTGGCAGTAGCCGTTGTCGATAAGTGCTGCCATCGCGTCCCTTGAGTCGTGGTCAAAGGCGCAGGCGGGGCCGAGCACCCAGACTATCTTGCCGTTATCCCTGTCGTGGCGCAGGATATCATAGAGCCTGTCGTAATCCCTCGAATATGAGGTCTCCCTCGACTGCCCCGTTCTGAAAGCAAAGCTCTGATTATTCTCCTCGGCGGCGGTGAAGCCGTCCGTGTGGACAAATACTCCGCAGCTGCCGTCGTCCGTGCGGCCGACAACAACTTCATCGCCCTCACGGATATTGCGCATTTCAACAGCGTGCGGCTCGCCGTCCTTAATAATGACTGAGCAATCCATTCGGCTGCCCTTAATGAGCTTCCATTCGCCGTTTATCTTGAAATACTCGGGGTAAATGGTCGTTGCGTAGAAATTCTCGGGGATATATCCCCTGCCCGCCCGCTCGGTCGTAACATCGGGGCAGGATATGAACCTCTCGGCGCTGAAATCCGGCGCCGTGTATTCAGGAAGCTTAAACATATAAATTCCTCACAAAATCAGATTCTTGTATCAAGGATATCGACATATTTCTCACGGAATTCGCCGAAAGTGTCGTTATCAATGCTGTCGCGGATGCGCTGCATAAGAGTATTATAGAAATAAAGATTATGGATAACGCAAAGCCGCATTGCGAGCACCTCTTTCGCCTTGAAAAGGTGGCGGATATACGCCTTGGAGAAGCGGCGGCAGGTAGGGCAGTCGCATTCCGGGTCGATGGGCAGCGGATCGCGCTCATATTTGCGGTTGTTGAGGTTGATTATACCATTTTGGGTGAAAAGATGACCGTGGCGGGCGTTGCGGCTGGGCATAACGCAGTCAAAGAGGTCAACGCCCCTGTAGACCGCCTCGATTATGTTGCCGGGGGTACCGACGCCCATCAGGTAGCGTATCTTATCGGCGGGCGCATAAGGCTCGACGGCCGAGATGATGCGATACATATCCTCCTTCGGCTCGCCGACGGCAAGGCCGCCTATGGCATAGCCGTCAAGGTCGAGCGCCGCTATCTGTTTCATATTCTCAATACGCAGCTCGTCAAAGGTGCAGCCCTGATTGATGCCGAAAAGGAGCTGGTGTGGGTTCACCGTGCCGGGCAGAGAATTGAGCCGCTGCATCTCCGCCTTACAGCGTTCGAGCCAGCGAACCGTTCTCTCGCACGATTTTTTTGCATATTCATATTTGGCGGGGTTCTCGACGCATTCGTCAAAGGCCATCGCAATGGTGGAGCCGAGGTTGGACTGGATCCTCATGCTCTCCTCGGGGCCCATGAAGATATGCCTGCCGTCCACATGGGACTGGAAGTAAACGCCCTCCTCCTTGATCTTCCTGAGCGAGGCGAGCGAAAAGACCTGAAATCCGCCGCTGTCGGTCAATATCGGGCCGCTCCAGCCGGAGAATTTGTGAAGCCCGCCCATCTCCCTGACCAGCTCGTCGCCGGGGCGCACATGGAGGTGATAGGTGTTTGAGAGCATGACCTGGCAGCCTATCTGCTCAAGGTCAACGGCGGAAAGCCCGCCCTTTATTGCTGCGCAGGTGGCGACATTCATAAACGCCGGTGTCTGCACCGTGCCGTGGACGGTGTGAAACTCGCCCCGCCTTGCATTTCCTTCTTTTTTTATCAGCTTATACATATGATAACTCCAAAAATTATACTATCAGCATGGCGTCGCCGAAGGAGAAGAACCTGTATTTTTCTTTCACGGCGACTTCGTATGCGTGCATGGTGTGGTCGTAGCCCGCAAAGGCGCTCACGAGCATTATAAGCGTGCTCTCGGGCAGGTGAAAGTTGGTGATAAGGCAGTCGATGCACTTAAACTCATATCCGGGGTAGATGAAGATATCCGTCCAGCCGTCGTCCTCGCATATGCAGCCTCGGAAAGTCGCCACGGATTCAAGGGTGCGGCAGCAGGTGGTGCCGACGGCGAATCCCCTGCCTCCGCCCGCCTTAGTCTCGTTGATTATCGCGGCGGTCTCGGCGGGCAGATGATAATGCTCCGAGTGCATATGATGCTCCTCGATGTTATCCGCCTTGACGGGGCGGAAGGTGCCGAGGCCGACATGGAGCGTGACAAAGCCAATCCTGACGCCCTTTTCTTTGATCTTTTCAAGCAGTTCGGGGGTGAAATGCAGACCCGCCGTGGGCGCTGCGGCGCTGCCCTGCTCCTTGGCGTAGACGGTCTGGTATCTGTCCTTATCCTTGAGTCTCTCGGTGATATAATGCGGCAGGGGCATCTCGCCTATCTTATCAATGACCTCAAAGAAATTGCCCTCAAAGCCGAATTTCGCCACTCTGTTGCCGTCGGGCAGCACTTCGATTATCTCGGCGGTCAACGAGCCGTCGCCGAATGTGAAGCGGTGACCCTCTTTCGCCTTTTTGCCGGGGCCGGTTATGACCTCCCAGGTGTCGGCGGAGCGCTGAGTTAGCAGCAGGAACTCCACCACCGCGCCGGTGTCGACCCTCGTGCCGTACATCCTTGCGGGCAACACCTTGGTGTTGTTGAGTATCAGGCAGTCGCCGGGCTTCAGGTAATCCGTCACGTCGCGGAATATCTTATGCTCCAGCTCGCCCGTCGCCTTGTGCATGACCAGCATACGGGAGCTGTCCCTCGGCTCAATAGGCGTCTGAGCGATAAGCTCCTTGGGCAGATTGTAAAAAAATTCGCTTCTTTTCATTAGAAAACCTCGAAAATATTAAGAATATATTTGACTAATAAATCAATGTGTGATATCATCATAATATTATCACAAAGTTTTGTCAAGGCAATATTGCCAAATAATTATAGGCACTTCTGAAAGGGGTCAAGAATTATGAAAAAGTACAGAGTCGGCATAGTCGGAGCGACGGGAATGGTCGGTCAGCGCTTCGCCACCCTGCTTGAGAATCACCCGTGGTTTGAGGTAGTCGCCCTTGCCGCAAGCCCCCGCTCGGCCGGCAAGACATATAAAGAAGCAGTCGGCGCAAAATGGTGCATGGCTGCGCCCATCCCCGCGAACATGGCTGACATCGTTGTAATGGATGCCGCAAAGGACATCGACAAAATGGCGGCGGCAGTCGACTTCGTTTTCTGCGCCGTTGACATGAAAAAGGAGGAGATAAAGGCTCTCGAGGAGGCATATGCCAAGGCGGAGTGCCCCGTTATCTCCAACAACAGCGCCAACCGCCACACCCCCGATGTGCCGATGATAGTGCCCGAGCTGAACCCCGAGCATTCCGCTGTCATAGCCGCTCAGAGGAAGCGTCTCGGCACAAAGAGAGGCTTCATCGCCGTCAAATCCAACTGCTCGCTTCAGAGCTATGTGCCCGCTCTTTTCCCGCTGGATAAGGCAGGCTACAAGGTCAAGGACGTGCTCGTATGCACCTATCAGGCGATCTCCGGCGCAGGCAAGACCTTTGAGACCTGGCCCGAGATGGTCGACAACGTGATCCCCTACATCGGCGGTGAGGAGGAGAAATCCGAAATTGAGCCGCTCAAAATTTGGGGCAAAGTCGAAGGCGACAGGATCGTTGAAGCGACCAGCCCGAATTTCACCGCTCAGTGCCTCAGAGTCGCAGCCTCCGACGGTCACATGGCGGCGGTATTCGTAAGATTTGAGAATAAGCCCACAATAGATGAAATGAAAAAGATCTGGAAGGAATTCAAGGGCTACCCGCAGCAGGTGGGTCTCCCCTCGGCTCCCAAGCAGTTCCTAAACTACTTTGAGGAGGATAACCTCCCCCAGACGAAGCTCCAGAGAAACCTCGAGAACGGCATGGCCGTCTCGATCGGCAGGCTCAGAGAGGATACTCAGTATGACTACAAATTCGTCTGCCTCTCTCACAACACCCTCAGGGGCGCTGCGGGCGGCGCCGTCCTTATGGCGGAGCAGCTCTGCGAGCAGGGTTACATTGAGTCAAAATTCTGACAAATCATACCGAAAGGATAATGCAGCATGAAACCCGTACTTTTTACCGGCGCAGGCGTCGCCATCATCACACCGTTTAACGAGGATCAGAGCGTTAACTACGACCGTTTCGCTCAGCTTGTCGAGGATCAGGTCAAAAGCGGCACGGACGCCATCGTGGTCTGCGGGACTACAGGCGAGGCAAAGACCCTCTCCACCGAGGAGCATATCAACGTCATCAAGCTCTGCGTTGAAGTTGCAAACCACCGTGTGCCCGTCATTGCGGGCGCAGGCAGCAACGACACCCACTACGCGGTAAAGCTCTCTAACGAAGCGGAGAAATGCGGCGTTGACGCCCTGCTCTCGGTCACTCCTTACTACAATAAGACCTCTCAGAGAGGCCTCATAGCTCATTACAATTATATCGCCGACAGGGTCAGCGCGCCTATGATACTCTATAACGTGCCGTCAAGGACGGGCGTTAACATCAAACCCGAAACCTATGCCGAGCTTGCAAAGCACCCGAGGATAATCGCCACCAAAGAGGCGAACGGAAATATCTCCGAGATAGCTCAGACCGCCGCCCTCTGCGGCGACGAGCTGACCATTTACTCCGGAAACGACGACCAGGCGACCGCAATCATGTCCCTCGGCGGCAAGGGCGTTATCTCCGTGCTCTCAAACGTAGTGCCCGGCGTAGCGCACGACATCGTTCAGAAATATCTCGACGGCGACTACATCGGCAGCCGTGAGCTTCAGCTCAAGTATCTTGACCTTTGCAACGCCCTCTTCATGGACGTCAACCCCATCCCCGTCAAAGAGGCCATGAACCTCATGGGTATGGACGTCGGCGAATGCAGGCTTCCGCTTGTCGGCCTAACCGACGAAGCGAGAGAGAAGCTCAAGGCTACCCTCAAGAAGCACGGTCTCGTCTGATCACACAACAACCGAGGTAATCTAAAATGACAGGAATTTTACTGAGCGGCTGCAACGGCAAGATGGGCAAGGTCATCACCGCGGCGGCTGCGAACACCGACGACATTGAGATAGTCGGCGGCATAGACCTCAACACCGAGGCAGGCGCAGGCTACCCGGTATTCGCCTCCCCTACCGAGGTCACACCCGAGGTGCTTGCCCGCACCGATGTGATAATTGATTTCTCCAATCCCTCGGCATTCGCCGGTCTTATTGAATTTGCGGTCAAGGAGGCAAAGCCCGCAGTCTTTGCGACCACGGGTCTGAATGAAGCTCAGCTCACGCTGCTTCACCACGCCGCCGACAAGATACCCGTATTCTTTGCGGCGAATATGTCGCTCGGCGTCAGCCTGATAAGCGAGCTTGCCCAAAAGGCCGCCAAGGTGCTCGGCGACGACTTCGATATCGAGATAGTCGAGATGCACCACAATCAGAAGGTGGACGCCCCCAGCGGCACTGCGCTGATGCTTGCCGACTCTATCAAAGAGGCTCTCGGCGAGGATATGCACTATGAATACGACCGCCATGCCAAGCGCGAGAAACGCGGCAAAAACGAGATAGGCATCCACTCCGTCAGGGGCGGCACGATAACCGGCGAGCACGAGATAATCTTCGCAGGTCACGACGAAATAATCAAAATATCCCACAGCGCCCGCAGCAAGGAGCTGTTTGCGACCGGTGCGATAAACGCCGCACGCTTCCTTTGCGGCAAGCCTGCGGGGCTTTACGGAATGAAAGAACTTATCGGTTGAGTTGTTAAAGCAGGAGGTATTGCAATGGGTCTTGTTGAAAATATTTATGTCACGGAGGACGTAACACTCTTCTCGCTCTGCGACGCTCCGGCGGATGTCGCCCACATGGCTGAGGTATTCGCAATGATAGCAAAATCGGGGATCGACGTCGATATGATATCACAGCTCCCGATAAGCGGCAGCTGCTCGGGATTCTCATTCACCGTCAGCGACGACGACTTCATCTTGGTGCTTTCGATAGCCTCCGAGCTTCGCAGCAGAAACCCCAAGACCAAGATAAGCGTCAGCAGCGGCAACTGCAAGCTGACCGTCAGCGGCGAGGCGATGAGGGGCACCCCCGGAGTCTCCGCCCGTGTATTCAAGGCGGCGGCAAGCGTCGGCGCGGATGTGCGCATGATAACGACCTCAGAGATCGAGATCGCACTGCTCGTTGTCAAATCCGACGTTGACACCGTTATCGACGCAATCAACAAAGAATTTGTCGAATGATCATATAAAGCAACTCTCCCCCGGCTTCGTCCGAGGGAGAGTTTTTGTTTGTGGTATCTTTTAATTGGCTTTCTGGTCAAAAAGGCTGAAGCGCTGCCTAATCACGCATTTGCAATTCTTTTGCGGGATGCCGAGGACGTCGTCCCCTACAATGTGAGATAAAAATTTGTGCCTGCCCTTGCCTCCCTCTGACAGGGGGAGCCGACATAACTGCAAGACGGATCGTGAGTTTTCCGAGCCCTTCTCACCCTCTTTTTCTCGTCAGGCAAGCGCCGACAAGCGAAGCGACAAAGACAAACGGAGCGAGTCTCACAAAGGCAAATTCAAACGCATGGAAGGCCGCACCGAAAACCGCGGTTTCGGGGTCGGCATAATTCCAGCCGAGATACGGGCTTTTGAGCGCAGCCAACGCCGCAAAGCCGACAACAGTAACGACAGATAATATCAGAAAAAACAGGTGAAGCGCTTTCCTGCGTGCGAGCTTCCTGCGGGCAAGCTGCAAATTGATGACCTCCAGCTTCTCCGAGACTGCTTTAAGGTCGTCGGGCTTCGCTTCGGGCGCATTCTCGCCGAGCAGAGTGCTCACGGGAGTTTCAAGCGCCTCAGATATCGAGATGAGCATATCGGCGTCGGGCACCGACAGCCCCTGCTCCCACTTTGAGATCGTTTGCCGCACCACATTCAGCTTGACGGCAAGCTCCTCTTGAGAAAGACCTTTTGATTTGCGAATCGTTTTGATGTTTTCACTTAACATTCGGGCAACCTCCTTTTTGGGTGACCGTCGATGATCGCGGTCACTCAGCCGTACCGATATTATACGGTCGGCAGTCCGTTGCCGCAAGCAACGCATATTAACATTTGCAATTGTATCACAAAACGCCCGAAAAATCAGCGGATCTTTCGAGCGTTTTAATATTATTCGGCTATGTGGGAGAAGAAGAAGTCCTTCTTATCCTCCTTGATCACTCGCAGAGGCTTTATCTGATTAAGGTTGGCGCCTCTCTTCTTGAGAGCCTCTCGCTGCTCCTCATAAGTTCCCTGGCGCAGGAAGTGCATCTCGGTGTCGCCGAGAGTGCCGGTATTCTTTGCGTCGGAGATAAAGAGGTTGGAGTCGCTCAGATACTTGTCAAACGCCTTTGCCATCGCCTCGCACTTGTCGCTTGAGACAGGCTCGCCCGGCTCGACAAAGAGCACATAGTGACCGGGGCTGGTGGAGAGATCGGCGTAGATGCTGTGACCCGTCACATTGATGCCGAATTCCTCCGCCATCTTGGCGACCGACCAGTCAAGCATCTGCTGGCTCGTCTTTTCGCCCGCGATATTGACCACCTGGTTGAGGCGGTACATAAATGTGACCGTCGGGCTTTCATAATAATATCCGGTGCAGCGCACGACATCCTCAATGCGATATCTGTAAAGGCCGCTGAGGTTGGTGACTATCACTTCATAGTCCTTGCCCGGCTCAAGCTGATTCATCGTCAGCGGGCGGGTGCCCTCGGGGGCATCAACGGGCAGGAATTCAAAGAAGCCGTTTTGCGGGAGCATCACGCAGTCGTCGGTGTCGAGCGAAAGCGGGACTGCCATGAGCGCTTCGGACGCGCCGTAACCGAGATTATGCATCGGCAGGTCGCCCGTGTAGCGGCGCAGCCTCTTTGAATAAATCGAGAGCGAGCTTGCGCCCATGCCGAACGCCCAGCCGAGCTTCGGCCAAATTCTCGGAGCTATCGGGGTGTCAAAGCCCTTCTCGAACTCCCTGCGAAGCTCTGCGGCTCTCTTGGGGTTGGGCTTCATGCGCTTCTCAAGCTTCGCACGCAGCTCGGGAGGCAGCTCGATGCTCGGGTCGATCTTCCCCTTCTCGATATCGTCGACGAACATCTCCCAATTCTCCTCAAGATAGCGGAACATCGTCTCGAGCACGGTAACGATTATCGTGCTAAGGTAGCTGACGTTCCTGTTCTCAAGGCCGTAGCGCATCTTGAGATAATGCATATTCATCTTTGAGGGGTCCTCGGGGAAAAGAACCTCTTTCGGCGAGGTCGAGATATAGGGCACGATGGGCTTAAGATACATCAGCGGAATGCCCGAGAGACAGCTGACAGTCTTGCCGCAGGGGAGCTTGTGGCTCGTTATCTCGATAGTGAGCAGTCCCTTCTGCGGCGGGAGCTTTTTGCCCTTTGAGCGGAAATATTTGACGGCGCAGCCGACGGGCGCGCTGAAGCTGAAGCACTGGCAATTCCAGAGCTGACGGGCGGACTGCGGGATATATTTCGGCTTGCCCACGCTGCCCGAGGATTCGGCGTATCTGCCGATATGCCAGGTGGTTATCAAATTCTTCTCACCCTGAACCATGCGGTCGATATAATCCGCATAGTCGTCATAGGTCGAGAGCGGGACTATATCCTGATAGTCCTTGACGCTTTTGACATCCTTGAAGTTGCACTTCTTGCCGTATTCGGTGTTTTTGTTTGTACGCATGAGCTTCTTGAGATTATGCTCCTGCGTTTTAACGCCGTGCTTTGCATAGATCTCCAGCTTCTTATGCTCGATCAAGCCGAGCATACCTCCGAAGCCCGAAACCATGCTGCGAAAGAAATCTGCCATGGGTCATCCCTCCGTTGTTTTACGTTTTTGTCTGTATGTCCAAAATTTGTTGATAAAGAAATTCAGCGGTGTCGTGATGCAGAGATTGATAACGGGAGCGACATACTCCGCGAGCTTGCGGGCGCTTATCTCGAGGCCCGACTGAGCGAGTGCCGCGCTCGCAGGCTCCATGCCCTTGGGCAGCCCCGCAATATCGAGCCAGAACTTCAGCAGCAGACTGGTGAGCAGCAGGCCGGTGAAAAAATTCGTGGCGAACACCTTAAACAGCACCCTCCACCACACTCGCTTCTCCTTGGAGCCGTCCTCCTTAAAGACGAGCCTGCCGTTGAGCAGGAACGAGCTGATAACGCTCAGCACGAAGCCCACGGCGTTGGAGACGATGTAGTGAACTCCAAGCCAGACGAGTAGCGAATAGCTGAGGTAATAGACGAGGGCGTTCAGGTAGCCTATTCCGAGGAATTTAAGGAATTGCTTTGCGCCGTCGCTCTTGTTATTCATTATCTTGCTTCACCCTTATCCAATATGAATGCCGAAATAGGCAAGAATGCCTGCGATGCTGTCTTTGATGTGGAAATAATATCTGACATTATCCTTGCGGTCGTAGCAGCCGGTGGCGTACTTGACCTGGATGTCGTAAAGCTCCTGCATTATCTTGAAGCTGTTCTCGGTGCGGAGAGCCTCGCCCCACTTGCGCTCTATCTCCTCGACGGAGTCGTTGTCGATATCAACTCTGAGGTCGGTATCGCTGCCGGCGGTGTTGACTATGAACCAGTCGGTCGCCCATGAGGCGTAGCCCTTGTAGCTCCAAGTGGTCCAGCCGTAGTTAAGGCGGTTGTATTCGCCGAGCACGAAGCTCCACGGTGCTCTGCTGCCGGGCTTGAATTCGCCCATGAAGAACGGCACATTATAATGCAGCGTGTTGATCATGCTGAATTCGGCAAGGTAGACAAGCGGGCTGTCTATGTAATTATGGAGCGAGTATGCGACGTTATCCCAGCCGTAGTAGTTGGGGTTCGGCACGCAGCCGGGAGTCCATGTGCAGCACATGATGATGGAATGGTCAAGGTCGACTCGGCGCACTGCGTCATAAAGCTCGTCATAAGCCTGCCAGAGCTTCAGGTGCTTTGCGGGCACCCAGTCGCACATCGGCTCATTCATAAGGTCATAGGCCGCCACGACGGGATTGTGTCTGAAATGCTTTGCGACCTCTACCCAGAGATTGCAGGTTAGGTAGCGGTATCTGTCGCCCTCGGGCGTATCGTCGAAGTAATGGCCGTCGCCGCTGAGACCGCTGTGATCCTTATTGCTCTGTCTGCCGACAGCGCCGTGAAGGTCGATTATGACATAGATGCCTCTCTTGCCCGCCTGCTCTACAATCCAGTCAAGGCGTGAGAAATCGAGCTGACCGTCGGCGGTGCGCTTCCATGTGCCGTTATCGTCGGACTGCAAATTCCTGTACCAGAAAGGAACTCTGATGCAGTTGAAGCCCATATTTGCGATTATATCCATATCGTATTCGGTGAACCAGTTATCCTCATAGAGGGAGATAAGCCTCTCGGCCTCCTCGGCGCCGAAACGGTTGGTGAGGGTCGTGAGGATGTCATACTGCCCGTCGGAGTTGCGGGTGGGGCAGATCCATTCCTCCTGGATCAGCCAGCCGCCGACATTGGTGCCTCTGAAAACGACCTCTTCGCCGCGCTGATTATAGAATTTCTCACCCTTGATGGTGATGAAATCCTCATCGGTTATCGGGGCTCTGGGGTACACCGTCGAATCGCCGTTTGCAACGGCGGCGTCAGACGAAGCAGCGCCGTTATCCGCAAAAACATTGAAAATGCCGCAGGATACGATTATGGCTGCGATGAGGGAGAGGGAAACGATAGCGGAAAGGATTTTCTTATTCATGACTTCCTCCGTATTTTGATGTTTAGACATATCATTTTATCACAAAAGTAAGACACATTTCAATAGATATACACGGTAATCTGTCGGAATTTGCACAATATTGCAGCCGTAAACAGCACCTCCGCAATAAAAACACAAAGAAAAAAGCAGCCCCTGAAGGCTGCCTTTGGTGATCCATCGGAGATTCGAACTCCGGACACCTTGATTAAAAGTCAAGTGCTCTACCGACTGAGCTAATGGATCAAATATCAACTGTGCTTTTTCAATGCTCAAATATAATATATTATTTGACCGAGATTGTCAAGTGTTTTGAGTAAAAAAGTTTAAATATCGCATTTTGGCGAGGTCGGACTCGGCCGGCGGCTGTATGCTGCGAAGGAGGGCTTGTGAACGGAAATCAATAATCATCCGCCGGTTTTTGACCTTCTCTCCCTCAGTCTCCGTGCAAGCTCCCTCGTCAGGGGGCAGCTCGATCTTAATCTGACATAATTGCATTTAAGTGCCGTAGCTGTCATTTAAACCCCGCTGCCTCACAGGGGGGTCAACGTCAATATCTGTTAAAATGTTTATTCAGCCAGGCTATGCAGATATCGAGCCAGCCTTTGATGCGGGCATTATACTCGGCGTCCTCGGGCTTTGAATAGACGGTGCCGTCGGCGACGGAAAAGCCGTGATATCCCCTCTCGTAAATATGCATCTCAAACGGCACGCCCGCTTTATCGAGGGCGGCGGCATAGGCGAGAGAATTCTCTATCGGCACACAGCCGTCCTCCCTTGCGGCGACGATAAAGGTCGGCGGAGTATTCGCATCCACCTTTTCATCGAGCGACGGGACAGGCTCGGCAAGTATCCTGCCTATCGACGAGAGGATGCAGGGGTAACCGAGCACGCAGGCGGCGGGTCTGACCCTGCCCATGGTGCCCAGAGCGGCACAGAGATGGCCGCCCGCCGAGAAGCCGATAGCGGCGATATGCTCCGGCTCAACGCCCCATTCCGCAGCGTTGGAAATGATAAGCTCCATTGCCTCCTCGGCGTCATTCAGCGGCCTCGGGAACTTTGCGGCGCCCTTACCGACTGAGTAACGCAGCACGAAGGCGGCGTAGCCCTTGGCGAGGAAGGAGAGCGCAATCGGCTCCGCCTCCCTGTCCGAGCACATCATATATGCGCCCCCCGGAATCACAAGGATAGCCGGGCGGGTCTTATAATTCGGCATTTCATCCGAGGCGGCGGGGAGATATGCGGTCAGCGTAACGCCGGGATTCGTCAATTCCTTAACAAAAGTCCGCATATTCTCACCTCAATAAGTGACCTTGAGGGTCTTTATCTCAAAGGGCTTGAAGGTCAGCTCATTGCCGCTGAATTCGTCCTTGACCTCTTCAAGCATATTGGTTATCTCGACCTTCTTTGCGCCGCCGAAGAATTCAACGGGGCAGACGGTGTAAGTGCCCTCGGCCTCATAGAGCCTGACGATGAACGCCTTTTCGTTATCCTCGCAGGGCTTGATGACCTCGACAATGACGTTATCCGCCTTGGGAAGCACGAGCGCCGACGAGCTGAAGCCGCCCTTGCCGACAACGGCGGGCACGTTAAGCTCATAGGCGGGCTTGATAACTTCGTTTGCGCCGAAACCGCCGACATGAGGCAGGAACGAATAAACAGTCCTGTGCAGGCCGTGGTCGCCGACATAGTCGGGTCTTGTGCCGCCCTTGTGGAGCGACAGGCGCATATTGCCGCCCTCAACGCTGATGGCATACTTGCCGTCGTTGAGCACTGCCGCGCCGCAGCGGGTCTCGGAAAGGTCGGTGTATTTATGGTTGACGACCTCAAACTTCGCTTTCTCGATGGTATTGTTGCGGGTGGTGGGTCTGAGGACGTTGCCGTACTGTATCTCAAATCTGGCGTAATCGCTGTGGAGAGAGGTGTCGAAGGCGGCCTTCATGAAGCGGTGATCATCCTGCCAATCCATGAGAGTGTCGAATCTGACCTCGGCGGTGTCGGCGAAGTAGAAAGCGTCCTGCGTGACGGTCGACTTCTTTGAGACGGAGTATTTGCTCCTGATGACCACGGCGGCTGCGCCTGCGGAGACGACTTCGCGGCTGAGCAGCTCGGAATGATCGGCAAATTTGCACTCAAGGTCGGCGTCGACATCCCAGTTATCCCATGCGGTGGGGACATCCTCGGCGACAAGCAGTGTATTGAACGCATAGCCGTCGCCCCTGAGCTGGCGCTTCATCCTCTTATCATAGAATGACGAAATATAGCCCTTACCGTCAAATTCTATCTCGGCGAAGGGGGTGGAAACGCCCTTGTCGGTGAGCTTGACGCTGCCGTCGGTATTTGCCTCTCCTTTGACGAGCTTAAACGAAATGCTTGAGAATGCGGGCACGGTGACGCCGCTGATGATGAGCATCTCTCTGCCGTCAAGGTCGATGTAATGCTGCTGCTTGCAGTCGATATCGGCGATATAGCCGGCGGGGCACTCGATGAATATCGGGTCGTTTCTGTCGAACGAAAGAGTATTGGTGACGCTCACGCCGTCGCCCTCGCCCGAAGCATAATCGGCTGAGAGCCTGCGTGCGGCGGCGATGACCTCGCCCGTCTCCTTGAGAGACTGAACGTGAGCGGGGTGGATGCAGGTGCCGGGCAGGATATCGTGGAACTGATTCATCAGCAGCTTCTCATAGAGCGGATGGATATGCTCGTCGGAGGCAACCTCGCCGCCCTTGACCGCCTTGCCGACAGTGAGTATCTCAAGGTCGCGCAAGGCAAGCTCGGCTTTCCTGTTATTGCGTTTTATATTATGCTGGTTGGTGAGCGTGCCTCTGTGAAGCTCAAGATAAAGCTCGCCCGCGTAGGTCGAGGGATTCTTCACTCTCTGCTCAAGGTCGGTCATAAAGTCGCCGACGGTGGTGTAGTATGTCTTGCAGCAGCCGTTGAGGTCGGCAACACGTCTTGATTCCTCGATCATCTCAAACTGCGGTCCTCCGCCGCCGTCACCGTAGCCGAAGGAGATAAGACGCCTGTCTGTAACGGATCTCTCCTTAATGGAGGAGCCGTTTTTGCCCTTGCCGTAGACATGCTTGCTCAGATCGTCGGGGGCGGGCCAGCAATGGGTGCGGTTGAAGTGGGTGAAGACCCTGGTGCCGTCGATGCCCTGCCAATAGAAGGTGTCATAGGGGAAGATGTTGGTATCGTTCCAATCCATCTTGGTGGTGAGGAAGTAGTCAACGTCGCAGCCCTTCATTATCTGAGGGATCGCGGCGCTGTAGCCGAAGGTATCGGGCAGCCAGAAGCAGTTGGAGGTGTAGCCGAAATACTTCCTTGTGAAGCGTTGACCCCAAAGGAACTGGCGCACCATGGATTCACCCGAGGTGATGTTGCAGTCGCATTCGACCCAAACGCCGCCGTTCGGCTCGTATCTGCCTTCGGCGACCTTCTCTTTGATGCGCTCAAAAAGCTCGGGGTAATTCCTGCGGATCATGTCGGAGTGGCAGGAGGAGCTTTGGATGAATTTATACTCGGGGTACTGCTCCATAAGGGAGAGCTGATTTGAATAAGTCCTGGCGCATTTCTTCTCGGTCTCGGGGACAGTCCAGAGCCATGCGGTATCCATATGCGAATGGCCGATGATGCCCGCGGTGGGGGCTTCGGGACCGTTCTTGACCGCAAGAGCCTCTTTCATAAAGGGCTTTGCCGCGCGCAGAGCCTCTCTGAAGGTCTCGTCGTCGGTATCCTCGTATGAATAGTACACTCTCTTGTGCACCTCATAGAGGGTGTTGACGAGCTGACCTCTTCTGAATGAAGTCTCGGGCAGAGCGGCGGTAAGCTCGTTGAGCACGCGCAGGTCAAAATAGAACTCCTGCATCTCATAATCCTTAACGCAGATGTCAATGCCGCCAAAATGATAGTTATAATCGAGCAGCTTATGCTCCTCAAAGGGCATGGTGCCCCTGTATGCGTGACCCGCATAGACCTCGAGGGCGATCTCTATCTTCTCCCCCGCCTTGGCCTTTGACTTGAGCAGGTCGCAGTAGTGGTTGCCGTGGCCGGTGAAAACTATCTTGGTGGCAAAGGTGCCGAACGGCATACCGTTGACCCAAAGCAAAGTCTCGTAGCCCTCGGTATGGGGCTTTATAAAGATATCCTTGCCGTCAAGCTCGGCGGGCACGGTGAACTCGGTCTTGAACCAGCAGTATGAGCCCTCGCCGCCCCAGCCGAAGCCCTTGTCAACGGGCTTAAAGAGGGAATCGTCGGGTATCTTATGGAGCCTTTCGGTCGTCTCGTAGGCTCTTGCGCCCACCTCGGCGACCTTGCTGAATATCCTCGGCTCAAGCATGGCTTCAAATCTCTCGAGCTTGCCGAGCATACGCTCAATTTGTTTCTCTGTGAACATACTTCACTTTCCTTTCAGTCCAACTTATTGATAGGGCATACCCTCATGCAGATGCCGCAGACCGCGCCTCTGCCGATATGCTTAAATTTATCTTTCATATAGCGGCTGCACGCCTCGGGGTTGAATATCTCGCTGCGCTCCGTCCCCGGCGACCAGTCGCCGCCCTTTATCGCGTGGGCGGGGCAGGCGTTGACGCAGATATCGCAGCCGTTGCAGCTATTCTCCGCCGGCTCGCTCGGGCACTCAAACGGGCAGTCGGTAAACACCGTGCCCAGGCGCACAAGGCTGCCGAATTCGGAATGCATAAAGAGCGAATTGCGCCCTACACTGCCGAGGCCCGCAAGGCAGGCGGCTTTTTTATGGGAATATCTGCCCTGATAATTCCAGCCGTCCTTATTGATGCTTTGAGACGCCGCAACGGTGATGTAGCGGTATCCCCTGCGCTGCAAAAACAGCCCCGTCTGAAGCAGCATCGAGTCTATAAATGCGTTTACGCTCCTGTAGTGATTAAAATATGTATGGGTCGGCTCATCGTCTATCTCCCGAATTATCGCCTCTGAAAGACGCACGACTATGCTCACTCCGTAAGGCAGCGGCGCAGCCTCGTCGGCAAAGAAGCCGACATCCGAAACGCCCTTCTCAAGGAGAAATACCCGCAGCTCGCTCTGAACGCTCATCATTTCACCCTTGCCTCAAAGCAGAGCCAGCCGCCGCTCTCGTGCCGCTCAACAACCTCAATACCGTTCTCGGCAAAAGCCGCAAGCACATCCTGCTCCCTCGGCTCGATTATGCCCGAGGTGATGAATACGCCGCCGTCGTTGAGATATTTCTTAACGTCACGGCAGAGCACGATGATGATATCCGCCACGATATTTGCGACGATTATATCGAATTTGCCCGTGACCTTATCGGTCAGCGAGCCTTTGAGAACGGTGAATTTCGGCTCGTCGAAGCCGTTTGTCCTGCCGTTCTCCTGAGCGGTCTTGACGGCGAGAGCGTCGATATCGACGCCGACGGCGCTGTCAGCTCCGAGAAGCAGACCCGCGATGGAGAGTATCCCGCTGCCGCAGCCGACGTCAAGAATGCTCTTGCCCTCGTGAGCGTATTTCTCAAGGCTCTCAAGGCAAAGGCGGGTGGTGTCGTGAGTGCCCGAGCCGAAAGCAAGACCCGGCTCAAGGTGAAGCACGGCGCGGTCGCCCGCGTCATACTCCTGCTCCCAGATGGGGCGGATGAGCAGGCGCTCGCCGACGGGCATGGGCTTGAAATACTTCTTCCAATTATTCTCCCAATCGGCGTTCTTGCAGACGTTCTCGTCTATCTCGTGAGCTATCCCCTCGGCGGTCAGCCTCTCGGTGAGGAAAGACACCGCTTCGTTGGGATTCTCCTCGGGTGAAATATAAATATGCACTATGCCCTTTGACCTGTCTTTGGCAAGCAGATCCTCGTCTATGAGGTCGATACGGGCTATCTCCCACGCCTCCTGCTCGAGGGTGCGGTAATCCTCGATATAGATGCCGTAGGGCACGACCATCTGGGCGATATCGCCCGCGCGGTCGACATTGTCGGCGTCGACCGTGATCTTTATCTCAGTCCAGTCCATTTGTTACTCCGTAATCAATATTTATTGTGAACATCCTCGGCGAAGCAGAGCATATCCTTGACCTCGATGACCGTGCCGTCGTCGAGGATAGCCTTGCCGTTCATCCTGCCGAACACCTGATGCTGATCGGTGACGATGAGCTTCACGTCTATCTTTGCGGCTCTGTCGATGATGGGGGTGAACTCCATCTCAAATCTGCCGTCGCTCGAGGTGAAGGTCCACGGGTCGGTGTAGCCGCTCGCGGGGATATTGAATTTAACGTCGTCGAGCTTGTGGCACTTGCCGTCGTAGAAGAGTATGTTTTCACTCGCCGCGGTGGTGTCGCCGAAGCCGTAGCCGATATTGAAGCCGAAGGCGTGACCGTCGATATCCATGTTGCCCGAGCCCCAATACCAGGTGTTGTCATAAGTCCAGACGCCTCTGCCCCAGTCGAGGGTGCCGAAATCGGTGGCGGGGTCAAATATGTATTCCTTGCCGTCGAAGGTCGCCTTACCGCTCGCTCTCATGCAGTTGATCTTCTGATTATAATAGAAAGCGGTGGCTTTCTCCTTCCACGGGGTGGCGATGACCATGGTATCCATCTCGGGCTGCTCAAGGGTTATATCGCAGGAGAAGGTCTTGCCCTCGTGGAACTTCTTGAAGTTGCAGAGCAGGCGGCGCTTGCCCTCTGACACCCTGAACTCCATATCAAGGCGCTTGTCGTGATATACCGTGTTGCCCCTCTCGCTGGTGGTCGGGAGCTTGAATTTGCCCATGGGGAAAGCGTTGAGGATGGTCTCGGTATGCTCCCAGGGAATTGAGAAATCGAGCAGAGTAGCCGACTGGAGGCCGATATAGCCGTCATCCGAGAGGGTGAGAGCCACGCCGAAATTATTCTTTTCGGAGATTATGAGATAATAATCCCACTCCTTGATCCTGAATTTCGGAGCCTTGATGGCGTTCCTGTCGTATACCTGACAGAGCTTCCTTGACCAGCCCGGCTCTCTGAGAGTGCCGTCGGCGTTAAGTAAGGGCTGCACCTTGGTTACTTCATGGTTTCTCATAATATTTCCTCCTGTATGTTATTCATTAATAAGATTCACTTTATCCTCTCCGCCCCTGCCGTGGTTATAGAGATTCCTGTTGTCGAGCGCCCACTGGCGAGGCGTAAACTGCCCGGCTTCGACGGCGGAAACGGCGTGATTCATCTCATAGAGCCTTGCGTCAAGCAAGTCAAGCTCCGAGAGCAGCTCCGCTTCGATAAACATCGGCAGCTTTGCCGCGCCGAATTCCGGTGAGCCGTGGTGAGAGATGAGCATATGCTCAACGAGGGTCAGGGTCTTGTCACTGATGCCGTTCGCCCTGCCGATGCGGTCGACTATGACCGTGCCCATTACGAGGTGGCCGAGCAGGTTGCCCTTGACGGTGTAATCGCTTGCGATGCCCGTCTCGGCAACATCAAGCTCCTCTATCTTGGCGATATCGTGCAGTATCGCGCCGGAGGCGAGCAGGTCGAAATTCACGAAGCCGTAGATGCCGCAGACTGCCTGAGCGAGCCTGAGGATCGACAGAGTATGCATGAGCAAACCGCCCCTGACGGCGTGATGCAGATTCTTGGCGGCGGGCCAATACAGCAGCCTGTCGCGGTATTCGCCTATGACGCTGAAAACGAGAGTCTGAAGCTCGCCATCCTCAAAATCGGTCACGATGCGCTCGATCTCGGCAAGCATATCCTCGCCCGAGAAGCAGGCGGAGGGCACATAGTCCTCGATCCTCGCGTTATCCTGCGGCAGCACCTTGCGTATGCGCTCCACGCGGAACTGGGTGGTGTCGTTAAACGGCACATAGCTGCCGCGCACCTTGACAAAATCAAATTTGGCAAAGGCGGTTGACGGCGTTTCTTTATAATCCCAGAGCTTTGCGCCTATCTCGCCGCCGTTATCGGCAAGCACGAGATCGAGGTAGGGTATGCCCTTGGCGGTCAGCTTCTTATCGACTGATTTTATCAGGCAGAAGCCCTCATAGGCTGCGCCCGTGCCTATCTGAACGAAATTCATGGAAACTCCCCTTTGAGGTTTTATCATTTATTAATTGTAACATATAAATGTTTAAAATACAAACTATAATTTCACATATCTCACACTTTTTTAGCTTGACAAATCGCACGGCGGGAGTATAATGATATTACAATATTATTCTCGGGGCGGGGTGAGAATCCCCACCGGTGGTAAAGTCCACGACTCGGGCGTAAATGCCCGACTGATGCGGTGAAACTCCGCAACCGACGGTAACGCGCTTTTAGGCGTGAAGTCCGGATGAGAGAGAATGCCGAAAAAGCGTTTCGCCCCTCCGCGTTTGCGGGGGGGATTTTGTTTTTTCGCTCTCTAAGCAACCTCCGAATTAAGGAGAGATAATCATGCAAAACAAAAAAATCATACGCCTTGCAATAGCGGCGATGCTCACGGCGCTGTCCGTCGTCTCGCTCTACGCTATCCGCCTGCCTTTGATACCCTCTGCGCCGTTCCTCGAATACGACGCCGCGGATATCCCCGTGCTCATCGGCTCAATGCTGCTCGGCCCCGGCATGGGGCTGCTGATGCTGCTTGCCGTGTGCGCCATTCAGGCGTTCACAGTCAGCGCCGCAAGCGGCTGGATAGGCTTTGTGATGCACCTTGCGGCCTCGGGCGTGCTGGTGCTCATAGCGTCGATGATTTACAAGAAAAAACCGAGCTTCAAGCGGCTGACAGTCGGCCTTGTGCTCGGCTCGCTCGCCATGACGGCGGTCATGGTGCCTCTGAACATAGTATTCACGGGCATATTCCTCGGCCAGGGCGCAAAGGCGGTGGCGGAGCTGCTGATACCCGCAATAATCCCCTTTAACCTGCTAAAGGCCTGTATCAATTCCGCGGCAACGGTTGCGATATTCGCCCCGACGGCAAAGATACTCAAAAGATACACCGACGGGCTGTAATTATTCATCATCCCGACGCAAACGGCATAAACTTCTATTGTAAAGACAATGGAGGGATGCCAATGAACTGCTGCATAACCGAGCTGAGATGCAAGGAGGTTATCAACAAGGCGAACGGCTGCCGCATAGGGCTTGTGAGCGATATCGAGGTGGATTCCTGCTGCGGCCGCGTGGTGGCGATAATCGTCTACGGCAGACCGAGATATTTCGGTATCTGCGGCAGACGTGAACGCATAAGGATATGTTGGGAGGATATCGACGTTATAGGCGAGGATACCATCCTCGTGTGCAAGGTGCCGCCCTGTGACAAGCCGAGGAGAAAAAGAACATAGCAAAAGGCACGCTCATAAGGGTGGCTCATCTTTATCTGAGTCCGCCCAGCGGGCGTGCCTGTTTTTTATTCTCTGTGATCATCCCTGACAAACGGCGGCGATATCTCGGTCGAGGTCAGCAGGGAATATTTTTTCGGGCGGCGGTAGGCGTTGCCGTGCACCTCGCTCTCGCGGTAGCGGCGCAGCATATCGAGGTCAAGCTCGGCGACAAATATCCCCTCGCCCCCGTCCGCCTGCAAAATGCAGGTGTCTCTTGAGCCTTCAAGCTCCGGCAGATAAGCAACGCCGTCGAATACGCTTGAGCCGCCGTTGCAGTCCGTGCCGTCCTCTGGGTAATTGCAGGTGGCGACGGCAAGCATATTCTCATACGCCCTACCCCGAAGCTGCGAGAGGCGGTTTATCTCCATCGGGCAGGCATTCGGCACGAGGATAAGCTCCGCGCCCTTGAGCATGAGTATCCTTGCGCTCTCCGGGAACTCCCTATCGTAGCATATCATTGCGCCGACCTTGACCGCTCCGCAGGCGGTATCAAGCTTCGTGACATAGAAATCCTCGCCCGGGGTAAGATATCGCTCAATATCGAAGTCACAGGTGTGCACCTTGGCGTAGGTCAGCTTCCGCTCGCCGCGTCGGTCAAAGAGCACAAGGGTATTGCGGCAGCCGCCGTTGTATTTCTCAAGCAGAGTAACGCCTATAGCCATATCAAGCTCCGCCGCGAGAGCGCCGTAGGCGGCGACGAATTCACCGTCGGCGGGTATCGCTTCGCCCGACCATTCCTCAAATTCTCTGCCGAATATGCCGTAGCCGTTGCTCCACATTTCGGGGAAAAGGGCGATATCCGCGCCCATCTCCTTTGCTTTGCGGCAGCATTCAAGCCCCTTGATAAGATTCGCCTCGGTGCCGCCGCAGGGCGATATCTGGAGCAGCGCTATTCTCAGAATACTCATAAATTCTCCCAAAAAAAAGCCGATCGTTTGCTTTGCAAGCGACCGGCTCTTAATTATGATATTAGATCTTATGCCTTGCCGGCGCAGCCGAGGACCTCAAGGATCTTATGCTCGACCATGCCTTCGATAGCTGCACGGGCGGGGGCAAGATACTGTCTGGGGTCGAAGTGTGACGGATTCTCAGCCATATACTTTCTGATAGCTGCGGTCATTGCAAGACGAAGGTCGGAGTCGATGTTGATCTTGCAGACTGCGTGCTCGGCTGCCTTGCGGAGCTCGCTCTCGGGGATACCGATAGCGTTATCCATCTTGCCGCCGTACTTGTTGATCTCCTCAACAAACTCGGGGATGACGGAGGAAGCGCCGTGAAGGACGATGGGGAATCCGGGGAGCTTCTTCTCGACTTCCTCAAGGATGTCGATGCGGAGCTTGGGATCCTGACCGGGCTTAAACTTATATGCGCCGTGGCTGGTGCCGATAGCGATAGCAAGGGAGTCAACGCCGGTGCGGCCGACGAAATCGCAGACTTCCTCGGGCTTGGTGTAAGAGGAATCCTCGTCGGAGACCTTAACGTCATCCTCGATGCCGGCAAGTCTGCCGAGCTCGCCCTCGACTACAACGCCGTGATCGTGAGCGTAGTCAACGACCTTCTTGGTGAGAGCGACGTTCTCCTCGTAAGGAAGATGGGAGCCGTCGATCATAACGGAGGTGAAGCCGCCGTCGATGCAGGCCTTGCAGGTCTCGAAATCGGGGCCGTGGTCAAGGTGAAGGACGATGGGTAGGCCGGAAGTCTCAACAGCCGCCTCAACGAGCTTTACAAGGTAGGTGTGGTTCGCATAGGCTCTTGCACCCTTGGAAACCTGAAGGATCAGGGGAGCGTTGAGCTTGGTGCCCGCCTGAACGATACCCTGGATTATCTCCATGTTGTTTACGTTGAAAGCGCCTACGGCGTAGCCGCCCTTATAGGCATCCTCAAACATCTTCTTGCTTGTTACTAATGGCATATTATCACTCCTATAGCGTATTTGATAATTTATCGTATATATTATACCAAATTTTCGGCGTTTGTCAATCACCGCAGCCTTATATCGACTGAATTTGATAGACAAGATTTTTGAAAAGGTTGACTATCGTCATATAAACCTTTGCGGCGGGCGTGTCTATCACGCTGTAGGGGGCGTCCTCCTGCTTAGTGATGCTGACGTCGCCGCGCTTGACCGAGCCGTTGTAGACATAAAGCTCGTTGCCGTAATTCTTTATATCATCCTCATGCAGAGTGATGACCCTGTAGCCGTAGGGGCCGTATTTGGCGAACTGGCAGCCGTAGGTGAAGCCCAGCTCAATGCCGTCCACCATACCCGAATAGCCTTCGTTGTGCCAGTGGCCGAAGAAAGCGGCGATAACGTCACCCTGCTCCTTCCACGCGCTGAATTCGTCACTCGTTTCACCGGGCTTGACCGCCCCGATATTGTAGCCGTGAGCAACATTTTGGTTGAGACGGTAGCATTCGCCGTCCTTTATTATCGCGCCCTCGTCATAGATATGACATTTCTCAAAGAGATTGCCGATATCCGAGGTGTTGATGTGCTGGAACGCCATTGCGGGCACAGGCTCGCCGCCGTTCGCGACCGCGAGCTCGGTGCTCCTTGACTTATACCACGCTATCTGCTCCTCGTTGACGGAGTTCCTGCCCGAATCCATGAGCCAAAGGTTGAATGCGATCTTGCCGTCGCTGCCTTTTATCTCAAGATTATAGTCTATCCTGCCCGATTCGTCGGGGCTGTCGTCCCTCACAAGGCAGTGCTCATATCGAGCGTAGATATCGAGCCAATCTTCGTTGGATATACCGGCCTTATAGTCGTTGTTGCCCTGTGTAACGGCATAGGGGATGCCCGCCTCCTCGATTATCGAGAAAATGTTATCGACTGCGACCTTTACATTGTCGAGCGTCTCGTCATAGACCAGATCGCCGTGGATATCCTCGACCTTGACGCCCTCCTTGCCGTTCTGACCGTCAACGCCGAAGTCGCCGAGCCGCCAATCCTCAACGATATCGCCCGTGATGACAATAAGGTCGGGGTCGGTATTCTCAATGGCGAGGCGAACGAAATTCAGCATATCGTAGGCGGGGTAGCGGTCGTCCTGCATATCGCTGATGTGCAGGATAGTGAAATCGCCGTCCGCCGAGAATTTAAGCTTGCCCGCCTCCCCTGCCGAGGCAGAGACGGCAAACGAAAGCAGCATTGCAGCGACAAGGATAACGCTTAAAAACTTCTTTATCATATTATTTCTCCGTTGATCATCAATATTTATCCATGCTCTCAACATCGAGCACAAATACTGTAGCGCCGCCGACGGTCACTTCCTCCTCAAGGCTGCCGTTCTGAAGCCCTCTGCCGAAGGAATCGGTGGTCATGGCAACCTTGCTCCTGGTCCTCGAATGCTCGTGGATTATCTCCTTGGCTCTGGCGACTCTGTCGTCCTCGGCGCCGATGAGCAGGGTGGTGTTGCCTATCATCAGGAAGCCGCCCGTGGTGGAGAGCTTGGTGACGCTGAATTTCTCTTTGGTCAGCGTTGCGGAGACTACTGCGCTGTCGTCGTTATTGACGATCGCAAGGATCAATTTCATATTATCAATTCCTTTCTGCAAATCACATATTCGGCAAAATGAGCTTTTGGCTGCGCTTGTCAAGGTCATAGATATTGGGTATCTCGTAGCGGTTATCGTTGCTGTCCTTGACAAGTATGCGCTTGTCATAAAACATCTTGAGCGAGCGGATATGGTTGACTATCTCGAAGGTGAATTCGCCTCGGTCGGTCTCCACAGTCCAGAGCCATATGCAATGCTTCTCGCTGAATGTTATGAGCCGCTTTATCTTGGGTATGCGGTAGTATTCCTCGAGGCAGCCTTGCAGCAGCTCACGCTGATGAGGCTCCATGTTGTCAAGGCGGCGCAGGATGAACTGCTCCTCGCCCTCGGAGTCGAGGAAAGTGATATAATCGTTAAGACCGCTGACGGGGAAAAGGCGCCTCGGCTCAAGGTCGCTGAGCTTCTGCCCCGTGTAGAATTCCACATCGCAGAATATCTTATCCTTGACGGTCAGGCGTATCTCATTGCCGTCGATAAAATTCCTTGCCATTCAAGCGCCCCCCTTATTCAAAATTCTCGGCGGCTCTCTCAGCCTCCGCACGCTCGCTCATCGACTGTATCTTGATGAGCTTATAATACTTGCCCTTGAGCGCCATCAGCTCGTCGGGCGAGCCGAATTCGATGATATTGCCCTTATCGACGACGATTATCTTATTAGCCTTACGCAATGTCGAGAGCCTGTGGGCTATCATAAGCGTCGTCCTGCCCCTGATAAGGCGGTCGATGGCATCCTGAATGAGCTTCTCGGTCTCGGAATCCACCGCCGAGGTAGCTTCGTCGAATATAAGTATGCCGGGATTCTTGAGCACCGCGCGGGCGATCGAAAGCCTCTGTTTCTCGCCGCCCGAGAGACCAACTCCCCGCTCGCCGAGCATGGTATCGTATGCGTCGGGCAGGCGTGAGATGAAGCCGTGGGCGTTTGCGATGTCTGCGGCGTTGATTATCTGCTCGGGGTGCGCCCCGGGCACGGAATAGGCTATATTGTTGAATATCGTATCGTGGAACATCATCGGCTCCTGCTGGACATAGCCTATCTGCGAGCGGTAATACGCCATGTCTATGTCGCGGATATCCACGCCGTCCACGAGTATCTCACCGTCATAATCGTCATAGAAGCGCATGAGCAGGTTGATGAGGGTCGATTTGCCCGAGCCCGTGGTGCCGACTATGCCGACCACGTCGCCCGGCTCAATGACAAAGTTTATGTCGTTGAGCACCTTCTTTGAGCGGTCGAACGAGAAATTGACGTTTCTGAATTCAATGCGCCCGTCTATATTCTCAAGCTCCTTGCCCGCGCCGAAATCATGCTCCGGCTCGGCGTTGACTATCTCCATGACCTTCTCCGCAGAGGCAATGGCATTCTGATAGGAGTCGTTGAGGTTAGCGAAGAAATTGACGGGGTTATAGAACATGCTTGTGTATGAAATAAAGGATACGAGCACACCGAGCGAGAGCTTGTCGGGGGTCTTGATGACCATCTCGCCGCCGACGAGCCAAATAATGACCGACCCGCAGGTGATGAGGAAGGTTATCGCCGCGGGGAATATCGCCGAGACCTTGGCGGCGCGCTTATCCTCCTGCATCCAGTCGTCGATGTGCCTGCCGAATCTGTCTATCGTTTTCTTCTCGCGCGAGAAGGATTTGACTATCCTTATGCCCGGTATCGTATCGGAGAGGATGCTCGATATCGCAACTCCCCTGCGCCACAGGCGGCGGTACATCGGGCCTATCTTCTTGCCGAAGAATCGGCTGCAAAACACCACTACGGGCACGGGCACGAGCGAGAGCAGAGTCAGCTTCCAATTCATCGACATCATTATCACGATAATGCCGACCATCATAAAGAGCTGCACCACGGCCTCCTGAGTTATGCGGAGCATGAACTGCTGGAGCACCTGGGTATCGGAATTGACCCTGTTTATGACCGAGCCGGTGGAGGTCTTGTCATAGAACTTCATCGGCAGATACTGCGCCTTGGCGTATATATCCTTTTTGAGATCGGCAATAATGCCGTCGCCCGCCACTCGCAACATATACGAGCGCACCGCGCCTATGGCGTATTGGGCGAAATAAACGCCGAGCAGCCCCGCAATGACGATAAAGAGCATCCTGATGTCGCCGTTCGGTATGACCTTATCGACCATAAGGCTTGTGACATAAGGCGGCACGAGCGCCGCAGCGGTCGTGACTATCGAGAGGAAGATGCAGAATATCAGCTTGCCGAAATACGGGCGGATATAGTGCATCATCGACGACAGGAGCTTGCCCTTGCCGCTGCAATTGAGACATTCCGCACCGGGATAGGCGAGCTTCCTGCCGCACCTCGGGCAAAACGAGCGCAGGTTACGATAGACCGCTTCAACGGCGGCAAATCGGCTCTCGACGCTCTCGCCCGCTTTAACTTTTGTGACGAAATCAGCCGCTGCGTCGCAGACGTCGGCGCAGGCGAATGTAAAGCGCAGGATATCCATCGTCGAGCCGCCGACGGTCTTGACTTTAAGCACGGCGTTACCGTACATACGCTTAACGGTTATCTCGTCTATGCTTGCGAAGTCGAGGCTGATGCAATCGCCCGCAATACCGCCGCCGACGGCGACAATCTTATCCGCAGAGACATAGACTGCCCCCGACCCGTAATCGCTGTTGATATCGAGGTCGGAAACGACGGCAAAGAGCGGCTGAGAATCCTCAAATTGTTTCTCCGCAAGCGAAGATATCTCGGCCGGGGCGGGTCTGTTGATAAGCAGGTTATCGGGAAGCATATCGGCTCTCCCCCTTTTCACTCCGAATTTCGAGTGCATTATATCGGTAATGCGAAAATAAGTCAATACAAATCAGAAGATTTTTGCTTTTTGTGAAAATCGCCCTAATTTTTGAAAAATCTTAGGGCGAAATGACGAACAATTATTCTCCGTTTGCCGAGCGGATAACTCTCTCGGCGAGAGCCTCAAGCTGCTCCATGCTCTCGAGCGAGCCTATCTCACGGCGGAACGCTGCGGCGTTCCTCATGCCGCTGATATACCAGCCCGCGTGCTTGCGAGCCTCCCTCATGCCGATATAGCTGCCCTTGTATTCGCAGAGCCTGCCGATATGGCGCAGCATTACCGCCATGCGCTCCTCGATCGGCGGGTCGGGCAGTATTTTGCCGCTGCTGAGGTATTCGTTTATCTGTGAGAATACCCACGGCCTGCCGAGCGCCCCCCTGCCGACCATGACAAGATCGCAGCCCGTGACCTTATACATATTCTCGGCGGAAATGGCGTCCGTGACATCGCCGTTGCCGATGACGGGTATCTTCACCGCCTGCTTTACCTGCCTTATGATATCAAGGTTCACGGGCGGGGCATACATCTGCTTCCTCGTCCTGCCGTGGACGGTTATCGCCGCAGCGCCCGCATTCTCAAGCATTTTCGCCATTTCAACGGCGTTTATGCTATCCTCATCCCAGCCCGAGCGTATCTTGACCGTGACGGGCAGAGAGACCGCCTCTGCGCATTTCTCGGTTATCCTCGCGGCAAGCTCCGGGTCACGCATCAATGCGCTTCCGCCGCCGTTGCCCGCGACCTTAGGGGCGGGGCAGCCCATATTGATATCAACGGCTCGGCAGCCCGTCTCGGCAGCCTGTTTCGCCGCCTGCGCCATTGTGTCGGGGTCGCAGCCGAATATCTGCACGGCGGCGGGGCGTTCGCTCTCTCCAAGCTGCATGAGCAGACCCGATTTCTTATCGTGCATTGTAAGCCCCTTTGAGCTGACCATCTCGGTGACGACATACGCCGCGCCGAATTCAATGCATATCTCACGGAAGGCTCTGTCCGCAACGCCCGCCATGGGTGCGAGCGCAGCGCCGCCGTTTATCTCAAAATCTCCGATTCTCATCAATAACTCCTTTTGAACGAGCTGTTATATTATTATAATATCATTATCTATTTACGATTTCAACCGAATTTTTGCAGGCTTTTTTCAAAAAAACGGTGAAAAATCCGAAAAGTATGTTATACTGTATGATGAGGTGATATTATGAAGCTACTTGCTCTTGACGGCAACAGCATTCTGAACCGTGCTTTTTACGGCATCAAGCTACTCACCACCAAGGACGGCACTAAATTTACTAACGGAATATACGGCTTTTTGAATATACTTATCAAACTGCGTGAGGAGGTCTCCCCCGACGCGGTGGCGATAACCTTTGACGTTAAAGCGCCCACCTTCCGTCACGAGATGTATCAGGGCTACAAGGCGAACCGCAAGGGAATGCCGCCCGAGCTTGCTCAGCAGCTGCCCGCTCTCAAGGAGCTGCTCGGCGCTCTGGGCTACAAGCTGCTTGAGGCCCCAGGCTGGGAGGCGGACGACCTGCTCGGCACTCTCGCGGGCGCTTGCAAAGAGGGCGACTTCTGCTACATTGCGACAGGCGACAGGGATTCATTGCAGCTCGTGCGTGAGAATGTCAACGTGCTGCTCGCCTCCACTAAGATGGGCAGGCCGCAGAGTGTGCGCTACGATGAGACAAGGGTAGCCGAGGAATACCTCGTCCCCTCGCCGAAGCTGCTGATAGACGTCAAGGCGCTCATGGGCGACAGCTCCGACTGCATCCCCGGCGTATCGGGCATAGGTCAAAAGACGGCGCAGGAGCTTGTGAGCAAATTCGGCTCGATCGACAGCATTTACTCCTCGCTCGACACGCTCGATATAAAGAAGGGCGTCCATGACAAGCTCGCCGCCGACAGGGATATGGCATATCTCAGCCGCACCCTCGGCACCATACGCACCGACGCGCCTATAGACACGGACTATGCGGATTATATCCCGCACGAGCCCGACGCATTCAAGGTGACGGCGCTGCTCTCGGAGCTTGAAATGTTTAAGATGATAGAGCGCCTCGACCTCAAAAAAGTCCCCGCCGCACCCTCCGCCGAGGAGAATGCGCCTGAGGTCAGCACCGAAGTATACGCCCAGCAGGATCTCAGGCTGCTGCTGAACACGCTCAAAAAGGCGGGCGAAGCCTATTTTCTCTTTGAGGACGGTATATTCTCATTCAAGACCGACAACGGCGTTGCTCAGGTGCTGCCCGGCAGCAGCGATTATGTGGAATTCTGCACGGATTTCCTCTTTGACGGCACGATAAGCAAATTCACTTACAATGTAAAGCGGCTGTATTCGTTCTTTTACGACTACTCAGCGGATATAAAGATCAATAACATTGCGGGCGACGCAATGCTCTCCGCCTATGTGCTGAACCCCTCCTCCGACGCCTACGACCTGCGCCGCATAACCGCCGAATACGCGGGCGCGGATATTCCCGACGGCGACTCTGCGGTATTCGCGGCATATCTGCCCGCCGTATTCGCCAAAATGAACGCCGCCGTTGAGGAGAACGGCCAAAAGCGCCTGCTTGACGAGATCGAGCTGCCGCTTGCCGAGGTGCTTGCCTCGATGGAGCGCGAGGGCTTCCTGGTTGACGCAAAGGGTATTGAAGAATTCGGCAAAACTCTTCAGGAGCGCATCGAGAAGTTGGTTGCGGATATCTATGAGCTTGCGGGCTATGAATTCAACCTGAATTCCCCGAAGCAGCTCGGCGAAGCGCTGTTTGAGCGCATGGGTCTGCCCGCAAAGAAAAAGACAAAGAGCGGCTATTCCACCAACGCCGAGGTGCTCGAGGGTCTGGCTCAGGATTATCCCGTGGTGGCGATGATTCTCGAATACCGCACCCTTGCGAAGCTGAAATCCACCTATTGCGACGGCCTGCTCAAGGCAATTGCGCCCGATGGCAGGATACACTCGACCCTAAACCAGACCGAGACCCGCACGGGCAGGATATCCTCGACCGAGCCGAACCTGCAAAACATCCCCGTGCGCTCCGAGCTCGGCAAGGAGATGAGGAAATTCTTCATCGCCAAGGAGGGCAGCCTGCTTGTGGACGCGGACTACTCACAGATAGAGCTGCGCGTGCTCGCCCATGTGGCTAACGACAAGAATATGCTCAACGCCTTCAACAACGGCGACGATATACACGCCATAACCGCCTCCCAGGTATTCAACATGCCGCTGATGATGGTCACTCCGCTTATGAGAAGCAGAGCCAAGGCGGTGAATTTCGGCATAGTCTACGGCATAGGCGCCTTCTCGCTCGCAAAGGATATCGGCGTCACCCGCGCCGAGGCCGACAGCTATATCAAGGGCTATCTTGCCCACTTCAGCGGCGTTGACCGCTATATGAAAGAGGTCATTGAGAAGGCAAAGGAAAACGGCTATGTCGAGACCGTATTCGCCCGCCGCAGATATCTGCCCGAGCTGCGCTCGTCAAACGGCATGATGCGTGCCTTCGGCGAGAGGGTCGCCCGCAATATGCCGATTCAGGGCACGGCGGCGGATATCATCAAAATAGCGATGATAAGGGTCTACCGCGAGCTAAAAAAGCAGTGCTTCGGCGCAAGACTGATAATGCAGGTGCACGATGAGCTGATAATTGAAGCCCCCGCCGAGGAAGCGGACAAGGTCGCAAGCATAGTCAAGCGCGAAATGGAGCACGCAGTCAAGATGCGCGTGAGTATGCAGGCGGATGTCGGCGTCGGAAAGAGCTGGTATGAGTCAAAGTAAAAAAGCAAAATAAACGGATATAAAAAATCGCCCTCGGCAGCTCGGTTGAGCCGTCGGGGGCGATGAATTTTTATTATTTGTTGACGTTTGCCTTAAGAGTCTCAAGCTCCGCTTTAAGGGTTGCGGGCAGTCTGTCAAACTTCGAGTAGAATTCCTCGATGCCTGCGACCTCGTCCTTCCAAAGGGCGGTATCAACGCTGAGGATCTCCTTGAGCTGCTCCTCGCTGACCTCGTCCTCGATGCCCTCAAGGTTGATATCCTCAGCCTTGGGAACGAAGCCGATCGGGGTCTCGACTGCGTCGACCTTGCCCTCGCAGCGGTCGATTATCCAATCGAGCACGCGGAGGTTGTCGCCGAAGCCGGGCCACAGGAAGTTGCCCTCGTCGTCCTTACGGAACCAGTTGACGTTGAAGATCTTGGGAGCCTTATCAGCGTCAAGGCCTGCGCCGATGTCGATCCAATGCTGCCAATAATCAGCCATGTTGTAGCCGCAGAACGGAAGCATAGCCATCGGGTCTCTTCTGACAACGCCGACTGCGCCTGAGGCGGCGGCGGTGGTCTCGGAAGCCATTATCGAGCCGACGAATACGCCGTGATCCCAGTCTCTTGACTGATAGACCAGCGGAGCGAGCTTAGCGCGTCTGCCGCCGAATACGAATGCCGAGATGGGCACGCCGTGAGGATTCTCAAACTCGGGGCTGATGCAGGGGCAGTTCTTTGCGGGTGCGGTGAAGCGGCTGTTGGGATGAGCGCCCTTCTCTGTGCTGGTCTTGCCGTTCCAGGGGTTGCCCTTCCAGTCTATGCCGTTCTCGGGAGGATTCTTGTCGAGACCTTCCCACCAGACGGTGTTGTTATCCGCATTGTAAGCGACGTTGGTGAATATGGTGCCTTTCTTGGTGGAGGCAAGAGCGTTGGGGTTGGATTTCTCGTTGGTGCCGGGTGCAACGCCGAAGAAGCCGTTCTCGGGGTTGATGGCATAGAGCCTGCCGTCCTCGCCCTTTCTGATCCACGAAATATCGTCGCCGACGCACCATACGCGGTAGCCCTTTTTATAATATCCCTCGGGAGGAATAAGCATGGCAAGGTTGGTCTTGCCGCAGGCTGAGGGGAATGCGGCGCAGATGTATTTGATCTCGCCGTTGGGCTTCTGGAGGCCGAGGATGAGCATATGCTCCGCCTGCCAGCCTTCGTTTCTGCCCTGATAGGAAGCGATACGTAGAGCGAAGCACTTCTTGCCGAGCAGGACGTTTCCGCCGTAACCGGAGTTAACGGAGATGATGGTGTTATCCTGCGGGAACTGGCAGATATATCTCTTCTCTTCGTCGATGTCACACTTGCAGTGGAGGCCTCTTACCCAGTCGTCACTGTCGCCGAGAGCCTCAAGCACCTTCTTGCCGACTCTGGTCATTATAGCCATGTTGAGCACAACATAGATGCTGTCGGTAAGCTCGATGCCTATCTTGGAGAACTTGGAGCCAACGGGGCCCATGGAGTAAGGAATAACATACATGGTTCTGCCCTTGTAGCTGTCCCTTGCGATATCATAGAGCATCTTATATGCCTCTGAGGGCTCCATCCAGTTATTGGTGGGGCCTGCCTCCTCCTTGGTGGGGGCGCAGATGAAAGTCCTGCCCTCAACTCTTGCAACGTCGTTGACGGCAGTGCGGTGGAGATAGCAATCGGGCAGAAGCTCCTGATTGAGCTTTATCATTTCGCCGGTCGAGCAAGCCTCTGCACGCAGAGCCTCGATCTGCTCGTCGCTGCCGTCTATCCAGACGACTTTGTCGGGCTTCACGAGATCAATTTTTTCATTGATCCATGAAAGAACGCTTTTATTGGCAGTCATATTTTCCATAATTTTTCTCCTTTCATCGTGGAAAACCAACTAAAAATATACAAATTCAGGTCGCGCCGAAGCGGCTTTTTTACGCTCTTTGACGAACGCATTTTATCTCCGCTCCATCTTTTCCCATCGTAATTATAGCATAAAATCCTCGAATGTCAAGATTTTGCAGCAAAAAGACACAAAAAATTCATAATTCGGGCGAATTTTAATATTCCGCCGCGTCAATCGGCATTGTGGCGAAGGCGTTAAGCTCCAATCCTGCAATATTGCCGTTTTTGAACTCATAAAATCCCTGCGCTCCGACCATAGCCGCATTGTCGCCGCAAAGTGAGAGCTGCGGCATATAAAGCTGCCAGCCCTTCTCGCCGCAAAGGGTCTGCATCCTCGCCCTGAGGCGTGAATTTGCAGAAACACCGCCCGCAAGAGCGATCTTTGTGAAGCCGAATTCCTCGGCGGCCTTTACGGTGTTGCCCGCGAGGCAGTCAACGACGGTCTCGATGCAGCTCGCGCCGAGGTCGGGCACGCTTATCTCTATCCCCTTTTGCTTTGCGTTGTGGATGACGTTAACAACGGCGGTCTTTAGCCCCGAGAAGCTGAAGTCGTATTTGCCGCCGTCCACATGGGGGTGCGGCAGCTTATAGAGCGTGGGGTCGCCGTCCTTGCTGACTCGGTCGAGATTCAGCCCGCCGGGGTAATCAAGCCCCATGGCTCTCGCAGATTTATCCATGCATTCGCCCGCGGCGTCGTCGCGAGTCCTGCCGATAACCGTGAAATCCGTGTAACTGTTGACCGCCACGATATGGCTGTGACCGCCCGAGACGACAAGGCAGAGGAACGGCGGCTCAAGCTCGGGGTTTGTAATGTAATTCGCCGCAATGTGAGAGCGCAGATGATGCACCGGCACGAGCGGAATGCCCGTTGCGTATGAAAGCCCCTTTGCGAAATTCACGCCGACGAGCAGCGCCCCGATAAGGCCGGGCGCATAGGTCACGGCAATGGCGTCGATATCACCGAAGCCGACGCCCGCGTCGCTCATCGCCTTGCTCACAACGCCGCTTATCGCCTGGGCGTGCATCCTTGAGGCTATCTCGGGCACCACGCCGCCATATATAATATGTTCACTGACCTGCGAAGCTATTACGCTTGACAGAACTTTCCTGCCGTCCTCGACCACGGCCGCCGCCGTTTCGTCGCAGGACGACTCGATTGCAAGTATCTTCATCATACTACCTCACATTAAAATACTTTGTATATATTACCCCGTCCTCCTGCGGGCGGGTGTAAAAATTCTTTCTGACCCCGACGGGCTTGAAGCCCTCGGATTCATAGAGCACGCGGGCGGGCGAATTGCTCGCCCTCACCTCAAGGGTTATGAATTCGCAATTCCTAAGCTCCGCGCCGCCGCAGGCCGCTCTGAGCAGCGCCCTGCCGACCCCGCAGCGCCTTGCCGCCGAAGTGACGGCGACATTCGTGACATACGCTTCGCCGCATATCTCCTGCACGCCGATATACCCGAGCAATTCGCCGTGTTTCTCCGAAACGGCGACCAGGAAATGCGAGAGCGGATTTGACAGCTCTTCGGCAAGCCCCTCATAGCTCCACGGGCTTGAGAAGCATTCCTTTTCAAGCTCCGCAACGGCGGCGATATGCTCCCGACTCATATCGGCAACGGTGAAATTCATCTCTCACCCTCCACGACAAGGCTGTCGAACTGCTCGGCAAGCGCCGCTTTTATCTCATTGGCGCAGAAGATGTATGTCTCAAGATCCCCGCCGTAGGGGTCGGGCACTCCTCCGCCGAGGACGGTGACCTTCTCCGTCGGCACATAGAGCGACAGGCTCGCCGCCTGCTCACGGGTCATACAGACGAATTCATCGGTCTCATCGAGGATGTATGAAGTTATGCGCCTCGCACGGTGGGCGGAGATATCGACTCCGAAGCGCTCGGCGGCCTTAACGGCGTTATCGCAGGCGGAGTCGCCCGTCATGGCAAAAAGCCCCGCACTCGAGCATTCAACGCCATTAACCCCTCTGTCGGCAAGCATTTTTTTGAATATGCCCTCCGCCATAGGGCTGCGGCAGGTGTTGCCCGTGCAGACAAAAAGTATCCTCTTCATTCTCTCGCCCCCGTCGAACTCAAACTGATTTAATATTTTATCATAATTATCCGCCGTTTTCAATTGAAAATGCGAAAATATCCCGCGTGAAAAAATCTTTGCCGAATCACCTTAACTTTTGCGGCTGTTATACTATACTGAGGTCATCAAGCCGCACCCCGGCGAAAGGAGACCGTCCATTAAGGATTTTATAAGACGGGCGGCTCTGCCTTCTTACGGAAGCAAAGTTCAATGCATTCGTTCACTTCGGTCACAGCTCCCGCTCCTATCCCGGATGAGGCACGGCGACCGAGGAGCCCTCGGGTTTTCACCCCGTCGCCCTTGACTGCGACGGCATGGACAATGTATTTGAAGTCACCACCGTCGGTAACAAGCGCGTCGTGCCCCTGAACGGTCTGACGACCGATATGCTCAGGCTACTCGTCACCTCGTCAAGAGACACGCCCGAATTCGGCAAGATCTCCGTATATTAAGCAATAGCAAAAGCGGCAGAGGCTCTCCCCTGCTGCTTTTCGCTTGACTTTTGCCGCCGCATATGACAGAACGCAAAAAAGCAAAACCCCTTATCCGTCTACCACGCATCTCCCGACGAATAAGCCGTTCTTGCCCGCAGCCTTGTGAATGGTGCACAAATTTTTGGCTGCAATTTTGTGAACAAAAACGGTCATTGAAATTTGTGCATAAATACTTTGATTTCAGAGAGTGCTTTTGCTATAATGAAATCAGGTAGCTTTGGGTATTGGTGAGGAGAGATAAAAAATGACAGGGATATATGATTGCTTTGGCTATGGTCCGGGATATGATGTTTCTTTTGAAGAAAGATACAAATTAATTAGAAATGCAGGATTTGATTGTGTAATGTTATGGTGGAGCGATCGGTTTGGCAGAGGAGACGGTTATCAAGAGGATGTAAAACTGGCCGGAAATGCAGGGTTATTTGTAGAAAATATCCACGCTCCTGTGCATGAGCAGAATAATCTGTCACTGGATAATTTGAGCGGAGAAAGCGTATTTCAAAGTTATCTACAATGTGTAGAGGATTGTTGTATATACAATATATCAACCATAGTTATACATTTGCCGAATGATAATAATCCCTTGAATCAAACAGGAATAAGACGGCTGGCAGAACTTATAAACAAGGCGGAACAAAAGAATATTCAGATTGCTTTTGAAAATTTAAGTAACATTAAAAATTTGAAGATGGTGTTAAATAAATTTACTTCAAATAATGTAGGCTATTGTTATGATTGTTGTCACCATATAAATTATGCACCGGATGAAGATTTGTTAGGAATGTATGGAAATCGGCTGATGGCAATTCATTTACATGATAACGGCGGTAACCATAATCAACATCAATTGCCATTCGACGGCAATATTAACTGGAATACAGTTATGGCGAAAATTGCCCGAACGGGATACCGGGGAGCTACAACCTTAGAACCAATGAATTGGGATTATTCTCATTTAGATATTTGCCGGTTTTTGGAATCGGCTTATGAAAGGGCAAACAGACTTGATTGCCTGCGAAGATATTTGAGGCGATAAAAGGGCGAAAACAGACAAGGCAGTTTAAAATCTAAAGAATAGTATGCCACTCATAAAATTGAATATTCGATTGGTATTGAGGCGCTTGAAAAAGATTAGCAGCATAAAGCTATCTGCTATAGCAGCTTCCTTGGAGAAGGAGGTGGAGATAGTTGTCGGCTTGTGTGTAAAATCCGTCTGCGGCACACCTCATCCGTCTCGCAAGCTCGACACCTTCTCCTCAAGGAGAAGGCGAATTTAACTGTCGGTTCGACGGTTTTTGGGCAGAAACGAGCCTATACCACCATGAAATAAATCTGCTGTTCAACCGACAAAAAGCGCCCCGAATCGCTTCGGAGCGCCTGAGATCAATTGAGCACGGGAATAAATGCGTTATGGATGGCTTCGACCGCTCTGTCGCCGTCCTCGACGTCGATGAGCACCGAGATTTTTATCTCGCTGGTGGCTATCATCTGAATGTTGATATCCGCCTCAAAGAGCGCCTCAAACATCTTGGCGGCGATGCCGGGGTGGGATTCCATGCCCGCGCCGACGACGGAGACCTTCGCTACGCTCTCGTCGCAGTTTATCTCAAGGCCGCTGAGCAGCTCGAGCGACTTGAGCACGGCGATCGCTTCGTCACGGTGAGCCTTGGTGGTGGTGAATGCGATATCCTTGGTGTCGCCTCTGCCGACGGACTGGAGAATTATATCAATATTAATATCCTTTGCGGCGAGCTTGCCGAATATTTTATAAGCAATGCCGGGCACATTGGGCACGCCGATTATGGATATCCTTGCGACATCCGTATCTTTAGTAACACCTCTTACGAGCATTTTTTCCATGGAAGCAACCTCCTTGACTATAGTTCCGGGCGCACGCACAAGGCTTGAGAGCACCTCGACTTTAACATTGTATTTCTTTGCCATCTCGACCGAGCGGTTGTTGAGCACCTGAGCGCCGAGCGTTGCAAGCTCGAGCATCTCGTCATAGGTGATCTCGCTGAGCTTCTTTGCGCCCTTGACCTTCCTCGGGTCGGCGGTGTAAACGCCCTCAACGTCGGTGAAGATCTGGCAGCGATCGGCGTGCATCGCGGCGGCTATCGCCACGGCGCTGGTATCCGAGCCGCCCCTGCCGAGGGTGGTTATATCGTCATAGCGGTTGATGCCCTGGAAGCCCGCGACGACAACGATATTCTTCTTTGCGATCTCCATTTCGATCCTCTCGGTGCGGACCTTTTTGATCCTGGCGCTGCCGTAGACGGAATTGGTGGTGAAGCCCGCCTGCCAGCCGAGCAGGGAGCAGACAGGGAAGCCGAGGCTCTCGATAGCCATTGCAAGCAGCGAGATAGAGATCTGCTCGCCCGCGGAGAGGAGCATATCCATCTCTCTTTTTGAAGCCTTGGGATTTATCTCGGCGGCCTTATCAATGAGGTCGTCGGTCGTATCGCCCTGAGCGGAGACTACAACGACCACATCGTTGCCCTGCTTATAAGTATCCGTCACTATCCTTGCGACATTCATCACTCTCTCGGCGTTGGCAACGGAGCTGCCGCCGAATTTCTGCACAATTAAAGACATATAGTACCTCCGTTATTCGGAATCAATAATCGGTTATTCTGATGACCGACTTCACATCGGCTCCGAGGCGGCCGAGCTTGCTCTCGAAGTCGCCCTCGCGTATAGCATCGGTCACAAAGGCAATCTCGCCGTCCGGCGCGTTGCTGCGGGTAAGCATATCAATGTCGCCGAATTCCCTGCCCGCTCGTGCTATCGTCTCGGCGGCGTTGTCGGTGAGAAGTCTGACATAAAACGGAATGACATTGTCAAGCCTGTCTGCCACATAGTCGGGTTCGCCATCCTGCCAACCGAAGAATTTCTTGCGCTCCATATGCTTGGCGCAGTCGATAACGTCGGCAACGACGGCGCTTGCGGTCGGCATCTTACCGGCGCCCTTGCCGTAGAATACGACGTCGCCTATTGCGTCGCCGCGGACAAGAATGGCGTTAAAAACATCGTCCACGGTGGCAAGCTGGCTGTGCGCCCGCACGAATGCGGGAGAGACCATGACGGATACTCTGCCGTCCTTAAGCAGCTTTGCCCTCGCAATGAGCTTGATGACTCCGCCCCATGAGCGGGCGTATTCGACGTCGGCGAGATCTATCTTGCGGATGCCCTCGGTGTAGACCGACTCGGGGTAGACGTGCTTGCCGAAGCATAGAGCCGCCAGGATGCATATCTTGCGGCAGGCGTCGATGCCGTCGACGTCGGCGGAGGGGTCTCGCTCGGCGTAACCGTTCCTCTGCGCCAAAAACAGCGCGTCGTCAAAGGTCATCCCGTCACTAATCATTTTAGTAAGAATGAAGTTAGTTGTTCCGTTGAGTATGCCTGCGATCTCATTTATATCATTTGCGGCGAGGCACTGACTTATCGGCCTGATGATGGGAATTCCGCCGCCAACGCTCGCCTCAAAGAGGAAGTTGACATTCTTTTCGTCGGCGAGCTTCAGCAGCTCGCAGCCCTTGACCGCGACAAGCTCCTTGTTGGAGGTCACAACGCTCTTGCCCGCCTTGAGGCACGCCGTGACATATTCATAAGCCGGGTGAAGCCCGCCCATGGTCTCGACGACTATCTTAACCTCATCGTCCTCAAGGATCTTTGCAAAGTCGGTGATTACCAGCTTCTCATAAGGGTCGCCGGGGAATTCGCGGCGGTCGAGGATATATTTCAGCTCAAGCTCGCTCTGCATACTTTTTTTGACTATATGCTCGTGGTTCTTAGCGAGCAGCTCGGCAACGCCGGAGCCGACAACGCCGTAGCCCATGATGGCAACATACATTCGGAATCGCTTCCTTCCTTTTTAAGTGATCCCCCGTCAGCCGCTCGGCGGCGCGGGTAAGACCCGAGTATTTAAAGAAATATAGCGTTATAGTAACATATTTTTTCATAATAATAAAGGGGGTAATCAAAAGTTTATGAAGTTTTTCGTAATTTAATCCGTAAGTAATTGCCTTTTTGTGAAAAATGGTGTAGAATGGGCTCGTTCACAGAAAATACAGGAGGTGTATTCATTTGTCAACCATCGAAAAGAGAAGAGCCACGCTCATAAATCTCGTCTATTATTCATTGCTGATAGCTGCGTATTATCTGTTTCTGAAATACGCATTCTGGATAGTCGCGCCGTTTATCTTCGCCTTTGCGGTCGCAATGTTCCTGCAAAAGCCGATACGCAAGATAAATAAAAAGACCAAGATAAAGAAGGGCATAATCGGCTTTGTCGCGGTCATACTCATCTTCGCCATCCTCGCCAGCCTGCTCGTGCTCGTCGGCTACCGGATAGGCGTTGAATTCAAAGGTTTTGCCGATTATATAATGCATAAGCTCGAGGACTTCCCGAACCTTATCCGCTCGGCGGAGGCGTGGGTCAATAATGCGGTCAGCTTCCTGCCCGATGCCATAGAGAAAACGATAACCGACGCAGTCAGTGACTTCACCGATAAGCTCCTGCTCGTCACCAAGGAGGACTCCGACATCCAGCAGGGTCTCTCCAGCGGCTTCTCGGGCATAGACCTCTCGGTGCTCAAGACCCCGCTCGGCGGCCTGCTCTCCACGGCGAAGCAGATACCCGCTGCGCTGACGGCGGCGCTCATCGGCCTCATCGCCTGCTTCTTCATCACCTGCGATTACGATAATTTCACCTCGATGATAAAGCGCAACGTCTCCGAGAAGCACGAGCACGCCCTCGTCAGGACGAAGCACCTGCTCATAGATATCCTCGGCAAGATGTGCAAATCCTACCTCACCATAATGTTCGTCACCTTCTGCGAGGTCTCGATAGGGCTTAATATTTTGAAGCTCATCGGCGTATACACGGGCGGATATATCCTCGTCATAGCGATATGCACAGCCCTTGTCGATATCCTGCCCGTATTCGGCACAGGCACGGTGATGATACCGTGGGCAGTGATCAGCCTCTTCACGGGTAAGACAGGCCTCGGCATCGGCCTGCTGGTCATCTACGGCATAATCACGGTCATCCGTCAGATACTCGAGCCGAGGCTCGTTGCAATGAACGTCGACATGCCCCCGATACTCACCCTTGCAGGCATGTATATCGGCCTGCAGCTCTTCGGCGTGGTAGGTATGTTCATGGTGCCCATCACATTCGTGCTCATCAAGGCGCTCAACAGCGAGGGCATAATCCACCTTTACGGCAGGGAAAAGCCCGCCGAGGAGGAGGAAACGCCCGCCGAAAATGCCGAGAAAGTCGAAACCGAGTAAAAAAAGCACAAGAAAAGTGCATTTCAGCAGTAATTTTTATAAAAAACACCAAAAAATTATTGAAATGGCATAACTTTTGTGCTACAATTACTTCAATACGGTATTAAATACTGGATTTAAACTTGTTCCCGTGCGCATCGCCGACGGGTTTACATTAAGGAGGAAGTTTTTTTGAAAGCCTATAATGCCAAAGACATCAGAAACATCGCCATTGCCGGCCACAGCGGCAGAGGCAAGACCACCCTCGCCGAAGCAATGCTCTTCCTTGCAAAGGCTACCGACAGACTCGGCAGAGTTGCCGACGGCAACACCGTGCTTGACTTCGACGCAGAGGAAAAGAGACGCAAGGTCACAATAGCTACCGCCATGGCGGCTTTTGATTGGAATAACACCAAGATCAACCTGCTTGACACTCCGGGTCTTTTCGACTTCGCGGGCGGCGTGAGCGAGGGTATGCGTGCAGCCGAAAGCGCACTCATCGTCCTTGCAGCCGGCTCCGGCGTGGACGTCGGCGCAGAGAAGGCTTACAAAGCTGCTTCCGAGAGGAAGATAGCAAAGCTCTTCGCGGTCACCCGCTGCGACGCCGAGAACACCGACTTCTACAAGACCTTTGACGCTCTTAAAGAGGAATACGGCGCTCCCGTATGCCCCGTCGTCGTTCCCTATATGGAGGGCGACGCAGTCAAGGGCTATGTCGATTTCTCGACAGGCAAGGCTTACGCTTACAACGGCGGCAAGGCAAGCGAGATCGCTATGCCCGCCGACGACAGAATAGAAGAAATGAAAGAGGTCTTTAACGAGGCAGTTGCCTCCGCCGACGAGGAGCTTATGGAGAAGTTCTTCGAGGGCGAGGCTCTCACCACCGAGGAGATCGCAAAAGGTCTCAAGGCAGGCATCATCGCGGGCGACATCTACCCCGTATACGCTTGCTCCGGCTACACCACCGACGGTGTCGACCTGCTCCTCAACGGCATTGTCAGCGCCGCTCCCGACGCCGCAAGCTGCGCGGGCGAAGGCGATATCAAGTGCGACGAAAACGGCGCTCTTGCGGCTATCTGCTTCAAGACCGTTGCCGACCCGTTCGTCGGTAAGATGTCCTTCTTCAAGGTCGTCTCCGGCAAGATAACCTCCGACACTCCCGCTTACAACGCCCGCACAGGCGAGAGCGAGAGAATGGGTAAGATAATCACCCTCAAGGGCGCTAAGCAGGAGGATTCCGCTTGCATCCCCGCCGGCGATATCGGCGTTGTCACCAAGCTCTCCGGCTTCAAGACCGGCGACACCCTCTGCGCCCCCAAGGCTGATATAGAGCTTGCAGGCGTCAACTTCCCGAAGCCCTGCCTTCCCATGGCCGTCAAGGCTCGCAAGAAGGGCGAGGAGGACAAGATCGCTGCCGGCCTCAACAGACTTGCGGAAGAGGATCTTACCATATCCTACACCACCAACCCCGAGACCAAGGAGCAGATCCTTTCGGGTCTCGGCGAGCAGCATCTTGACTCGGTAGTTACCAAGCTCAAGAATAAATTCGGCGTTGAGGTCGACCTCTCCGTTCCCAAGGTCGCATACAGAGAGACCGTCAGCAAGACCTCCTATGTCCAGGGCAGACATAAGAAGCAGTCCGGCGGCAGCGGCCAGTTCGGCGATGTTTGGATCAGATTTGAGCATATCGACGGCGACGGCTTCGAGTTTGCCGAGGAAGTTGTCGGCGGCTCCGTTCCCAAGAACTTCTTCCCCGCAGTCGAAAAGGGTCTGCGCGAAGCGATCCTCAAGGGTCCCCTTGCCGGTTATCCCGTTGTCGGTCTGAAGGCAACCCTCTGCGACGGTTCGTCCCACCCCGTTGACTCCAACGAAATGGCGTTCAAGACCGCCGCAAAGATCGCTTACAAGAACGGTATGCCCCTTGCGAATCCCAAGCTCCTTGAGCCCTACGGCTCACTGAAGGCTTATATGCCCGGCGACAACCTCGGCGATATCATGGGCGATATCACCAAGAGGCGCGGCCGCGTGCTCGGCATGGGTCCCTGCGAGGATGACCCCAAGATGCAGGAGCTCGTCGCCGAAGTTCCTATGGCTGAGATGGGCGATTTCGCCACCGTGCTCCGCTCCGTCACCGCCGGCAGAGGCTACTTCTCATTCGTATTTGACCACTATGAGGCCGCTCCCGAGAACGTCGCTCAGAAGGTCATTGAGGAAGCTAAGGCCTCCGCAGAGGAAGAATAATTACATAAACCTCACTGTTTTTCTTTCATTAAAACCCCTCTTTGTGCAAACCGGGTGCAGGCAGCTGCATCCGGTTTGTCCTTTTTTGACCGCCGCAATCCGTGTATTGCGAGCGGTCATTTTTCTTTTTAAATCCGCCCTAAGCAGCCGCTTCTCTGCCCCGTTTCGGCAAAGTCAAAATATCCGTTGACATTATATTGCAAAGGATGTATAATATATTTGAACAAACTCTATTTAAATATTTATTTTTAAAAGGAGGGTAATCGGAGGCTATATAAATTTTCAAACCACCTCACGGAAAGGCGTGGTAAAATGTCATTTTATATTCGGCAATTCCTGCCGTATCTTGCAGTCTCGGCGGTGGTGTATCTGCCGTTCCGTCTGAGAAAAAAGCGCAGCAGTCTGATCCCCGACCTCATATTCTTTGTCTATATCGTGGCGCTGCTCATGCTGACCGTATTGCCAATGGTTTTCGTCGCTCAACACGGCCTGCTCGTCAGGCTCCCGTGCGCCGATGTGCTGCTGGGGCTCGGCAAGATTGAGACGATACCTCAGCCCTCGGAGAGAAGCCTGCAATTGCAGCCGTTCGCAACGGTTATCGGTCTGTTGACTGATGACGCCCTGCCGCAGCGGGTGCGGCTCTATCGTGCCGCCGCCAACATTCTCGGCAATCTGGCGCTGCTCATGCCGTTCGGCTTCCTGTTCCCGCTCAAAAGCGGCGCGGGACTTGGCAAAACCTGCGCCGTCGGGCTTGCCGCCGTGCTCGGCATAGAGATCATCCAGTATTTTGAGGGCCGTGTCGCCGATATCGACGACGTTATTTTGAATTTTGTCGGCATACTGCTCGGATTCGCGGCTTACTGCATTTTTACAAAAATAAAAGCCCTCGTCCGCTCACGAAAGGAGCTTCGGAAGGCTTAAATCATTCGGTTATTTCCGCAAAGCGATCCATATCGCTCTGCGATTTTACAATGACCGCTCTTTTTCAATAAACACTCCGTAGAGTCGGATAATTTGCGGAAAGAAGGCGAGTATTTTGATAACCTCAGAGCGAGCGACCGAGCTTGCGAGAGAAAACTATGACGATATATTCCGCTTCTGCCTGTCACGTCTCGGCGACGAGTGGGAGGCGGCCGACGCGGCGCAGGAGGTATTCCTGCTGCTGCGGCAGCGGCTCGGCGAGCTGGAGGACTGCAATCTGAGAGGCTGGCTCTTCGCCGTTGCGGATAAAAAAATAAAAGAAGCCCGCCTGAACGCCTCAAGGCGCAAGCGGGAGCTGATATTGGAGGATATCGCCGAATCTCTCCGCAGCGAATCGGGCGAGCTTTGCCCCGCCTGCGAGCTGACCCGCCCCCTCGGCGAGAAGGATCGCGAGCTTTTTGAAATGATATATGAGCGGGGCATGAGCCACACCGATATCAGCCGCGCCCTCGGCGTCTCCGACGGCGCCCTGCGAGTGAGAATATGCAGGCTTAAAGCTAAATTAATGAAAAATCTGAATTGAATTTTGCATTTGAAAGGAGAAAACCGCATGAAAACACACGACAGACTGTTCTCCAACCTCATAGCCTCGGGCTTCCTGCTGACGGCTGTATTCTTCCTGCTGCGCTGCTTCGACATTATCAACGGGATGCTGCTCGGCTGGGTGATAGCCCCAATCTGGGTCGCCATGTTCGTTCTCGCGGTGATACTGCTCATCGGGCGAGCGGCGAAGCTCGGCTTGGCGCTTCGACTGCTGCCGTTCGGGGCGGCTCTCATCCTGGCTCTCGTGTTCATCCTCAACAATGCCCTTGACCTGCTCGCCGTGAACGCATATTGGTATACGATGAGCGGTATTTCCATCGTCGCCGCAGCAGCGATACTTCTCTGTTCGCTGAAAGCAAAATAACACAAAGCCCGGTCGCTCCTTCATCGGAACGGCCGGGTCATCTTATTTGATATCAAATTCATTCCACGGGTATTCCTCCGTCGGCGGCAGAGCGGAGAAGCTCATTCTCTCGCCGCTTATCGGATGGGTGAATTCAAGCCCGCAGGCAAAAAGCGCAAGCTGACCCGAGCCTCCGCCGTATCGCCCGTCCCCGACGAGCGGCAGCCGTCTGCTCGCAAACTGCACCCTTATCTGATGAGTTCTGCCCGTGATCAAGGAGACCTCTATGAGCGCCTTGCCCCCGCTCTCGGCAGCCACACGGTAGTCGAGCGCCGCTTCACGCACACCCTTACGCATACGCTTGACGACGAAGGTCTTGTTCTTTTGCTTGTCACGGAAGAGAAGATCCGTCAGCGTGCCGCTTGCCTCGGCAGGAACGCCGTTCGTCACGGCATAGTAGCGCTTTTTCAGCCCGTGGCTCTGCACCTCGGCGCTGAGCGCCGCAGCGGAGCGGCTGTCCTTGGCGTAGACCATCAGCCCGCCCGTCTCACGGTCAAGCCGATGCACGGGGTAGGCTTTCGCCTTTTCGCCGTTCTCGGCAAAGTGCCTGTCGAGCAGCGAAAGCATACTCTCGCCCTCGCCCGTCTGGCTGAGCAGCCCCGCAGGCTTCAGGCAGACCGCTATGCAGGGATCCTCAAATATAATTGCCGCCGAGTCTTGCACGCCTCTCGCTCCTCCTGAGTGAATATCTTATATTATCCACGACCAGCCAGAGCTGACCCGCAAGGTGCTCGGGGTCCTCCCTCATGCCCGTCCTGAACCATTCGGATATCATGCCGAAGAGCGCATACTCATAAAACGAAGCGATGAACTCGATATCCTCGTCGGGCACATTCATCCCCGAGGCCATCGCCTGCACAAAGTCGACGACTATGTACTTACAGGATTTATACATATAGTTCTCAAAATAATCGTAGCTGCGCGAGGAGCAGATATTGTTGATTATCTTCTTGTGAGAATAGGCGACCTCGGCGACCTTCATAAATGCCGCAAGCCATGAGCCGCCGCCCTGATGGGTCTTGATGATATCGGTCATCTCACGCTTGAATATCTCCTCAAGCAGGTCGTAAATATCGCTGTAGTAGTAGTAAAATGTGTTGCGGTTGATGCCGCAGGTCTCGACGATATCCTTGATAGTTATCTTGTCGAACGGCTTCTTTTCGAGCAGCTCAACGAAAGTGTCGGATATCATTTTTTTAGTATCTTTCTGCATGATTTGCCCCCGTTTTTATTCTTTTTTTGTTCCCCATTCGGGCGCCTGAACGCGCCCGTCGGTAATACCACCGTATTTACTCTTTTTGTATTATAGCATATCTCTGATATTTTTTCAATAGAATAAACCTTTGTTTGACTTTTTGGTACAAAATCGCCTGCGGTTTTTGTGCAGATTGCCGAGAATCGTTTTTATGCAACATCCCTATTACATTTTTTGTTCATTTGTGGTAAAATTAAACGGAAGAAATGAGGTGAATTTCGTGTTTTACAATACGGGCGATACCGTCGTTTACGGCAGCAGCGTATGCAGCATATCAGGAATAAAAGAAATGCGCTTCGGTGCAGATATAAAGCAATATTATATCCTTAAACCGATTTTCGAGCCTCAGTCAACGGTATATCATCCCGTTGACGGCGATTCGTCGAAACTGCGTCCGCCGATAAGCGCCGATGAAGCGCGCCGAATAGTTACTGCTCCGCCCATGCCCGATTGGGAGAGCGACGACCGCTTGCGACGGGAGGAATTCTTTCGCATTTTACACAGCGGGAGCTGCGCCGAGGTGGTCTCAATGGTCAAACTCATCTGCCGCCGTAAGCGTGAGGTCAAAAAGCTGCGAGCCGCTGACGAACGCTCGTTAAGCGACGGCAAAGGGCTTGTCGCCGGGGAGCTTGCCTATGCTCTCGGCATAACAAAAGACGAAGCAATAAAAGCCATAACCGACTGAAATGATGAGCATTACATAAACCGCATGAATTAAAAGCGGCGGTACGGTGTTGTTACGATTCGTCACATTCCACAAAAACCGCACATGAAATTTTACGCTTGCACCGTGTTACTTTTTCATCTTGAAAAAGACTATATATACATAAGGCGGAGAACGGTGATCTCTCCGTCATGCAAGCGAACATACAGCAAAAAGCATCCGCACATCAAAGCGCGGATGCTTGATTTTTATTCGTGATTTTTTACGAGATCCTTGAAGTGCTTGCCCTTATGCTCAAAATCCTTGTAGACGTTGTAGCTCGAGGCCGCCGGAGACATCAGGCAGGTCATGCCCTGCTTGGTGCAGCGGAAAGCGGCGTCCACCGCCTGCTCCATATCCTCGACGATGATTATATTTTTGCGGCAGCCGTGCTCCCGCATCTCGGCGCACAGGCGGCAGCCCGTGTCGGGCAGGCCGATGAGGTTGCTCACGGCGCTCCCCTCAAGGAAGCTGACGAAGCCCGAGTAATCAATTCCCCTGTCCATGCCGCCGAAGATGAGCGTGTCCACATCTCCGAGGGCTTCAACGGCGCACTGCACCGCCTGCGGAATCGTAGCGATCGAGTCGTTGACGAATTTGATGCCGCCGTGTTCGCCGACCGGCTCCATGCGGTTCTCAATGCCGCCGAAATCCTTTATCGCCGAGACGATGGCTTCATCGCTGATGCCGAGGCATCTTGCGGCGGCTGCGGCAAGGCAGACATTCTGTTTGTTGTGCCTGCCCCTAAGCCTGTCGTTGGAGGCGGCCGCGGCGAGAATTTCGCCGTCCTCAGCCCCTCCGTCGGAGCAGACCTTGATGACGGTCGGTATAACGAGCGAGAAGTCAAAATATTTATCGAGATCCTGCTGAGCGTTGCAGATGAAATAATCGCAGCCGACCTGGTGGCGGATTATATTCATCTTTGCGGCGACATAGCTCTCAAAGCCGTTGTAGTGGTCAAGGTGCTCGGGATAAATATTAGTCATAACCGCCACATGGGGCGAGGCGGTCGTGAACTCAAGCTGATGCGACGACATCTCAATGACCGCTATCTCCGGTTCGCCGCTCTCGAGCCTGTCGAGCACGGGAATGCCGATATTGCCGATGAGGCAGGCGGTCTTGCCCGACTTTTTGACCATCTGATAAATGAGAGTCGAGGTGGTCGTCTTGCCCTTGGTGCCCGTCACGCCGACGCAGGTGCACTGCGAGAAGCGCAGGAAAAGATCCGTCTGGCAGGTGACCTCCACGCCCTCGGGCACGGTCACGTCACGGAACGAAATGCCCGGAGTTTTGATAACGAGGTCGTAATCCTTCATCGCGTCGAAGTAGCAGTCGCCGCCGTAGAGGGTCACGTTGCTGTCATGCAGGTCGATATCGCGCCTGTCGCCTATGCCCAGATGCTTATCGGGCAGGTGGCGGCGGATCATATCGTAGGTCGAGCGCCCCTCCCTGCCGAAGCCGAGGATGAGCACGCGCCTCTCTCTGAGATATTCAATCAATTGCCGAAACATATTTATACATCTCCCTGACCGCCGGCAGGAATTCGCTGCCGACTGAGTTAACTTCGTTATATTCGCCGAAAAGCGCCCGCAGCTCGCAACTCGTGACGGGTGTGCGGCGTTTTTCGTATTCCGCAAGCAGATAAGGCTTCTCACCGCCGCCGAAGCGCCGCAAAGTCAGCTCCAGCATGGCGCAGACCTCCCGAGCCGTGCCGACGCATTCAAAGGGCTTGACTCCCGAGAAGCCGCAAAGCCCCTCAAAGTCGACGAGCAGGTCTGCCTTGTCGAGCATATCGCAGCCGAACGCCTCTATCAGCTCCCCGCGCTCCACAAAGGGCGAGAGCATTATGAAAACAAAGAGGCACTTGGCGCAGTTGCAACACCATATATTTTTTTTGCTGCCCGCGTTGCAGGAGCGGAAAACCTTGAGATATTGCGGGCAGGCGGCGAATTTCTTGGCTATCTGAGCCTCGTTGAACGGGCGCAGCAGGCTGAAATACCGTATCGGCAACCCGAAATACCCGTCGGAGAAATCCCTGAAATCCTTCTCGAATTCATAAGATTTGGAGTATTGATGATTGACCCCCATGCCGCCGATGTTGGCTTCATTCGCGCTCGATTCATTGGAGAGGGCGATATTCTCCGCCCCGATGAGATACGCGCAGTAGTAACTAAGGAAGGCGACTATCGCCGAGAACGGCGTGTGACCGTTCAGGTAGCCCCTGCGGTTAAGCTCCAACAAATTAGGGTCGATGGTGCGGTAGGTTTTTATTATCCTGCTCTCGTCATAGCCCGCCGCAAGCACGCACTGAGTCCTTGCCGGCTGGTCGTTGACGGTGAAGAACATATTTTTGTTGCGGAAGCCCGAGAGCAATTCGGTGGTAACGGCGCTGTCTTTACCGCCGCCGACGGGTATGATATTCAGCCCCGCCGAGACGAAGTCACCGCCGCCGGGGAGCGCCTCGCCCTCGCAAACTATATTTACGAACGAATCAAGCTCGGTCGTGATGCCGTTGCGGTAAAAAAATTCGCCGAGGCCTCTGAACCAGAGCTTTTTGAACCAAAGGATATCCTCGCCGCTCAGGCTGCCGCAGAGCACGCGCACCGTCGGCGGGCAAGCGGCTTTCCAATAGCTGACCGCCTCCACCATGCCGAGGCAGAAGGCTATCCGCCGCGCGGCGGGCGAATCAAAGGCGTTTATGATATTCAGATTATCCGTTTTTATCCGAGTGGTCGGTGTAAAGACCGTGTCGCCGAGCGAGAAGCGAAAGCCGAGAGTTATCTCGCCCTCTTTGCCGGTGAGAGAGAAGCTCTCATAGAGAAATTCGGGGTTCTCTTTCCTCAGCGATTCAAAATCAGCCATTTGGTAACCTCCAAAAATAACCGTTAATTATATTATATCAAATCGGCGGGCGGTATTCAAGTGGTCGGCGGGCAAATCAAACTATGTTTATCGGTGTTCGCCCGCGCAGGCGCGCAAAAAAACAGGTCTGCCGTGTGACAGACCTGCTCAAAAATGCTTTTTGATCAGAAGCCGAACTTTCCTTCAAGCCATGCGGTAACTATCTCCCAGATAGGATTCCAGATTGCGCTGAACTTGGTGAGCAGATCACCGAGAAAGTCGAAATCGAGAGCCTTGAGGTCAAGATTTGCCAAGGACTTGATGAAGGTAAGAATGAGCGCCTGAATGCCTTCGGTGTTGATATCCATGATTTTTCCCCCTTTAATTATTTCTGCTTGCCCGCCGAAGACGAATGCCCCGACGGATTACGGCAGTTTACGGTCATATTATAACCTAATATCTGCAATATGTCAAGCCACAACATATTGGGGCTGTGCGGCGAGGTCAATACTGACTGCAAGGTCGTCGAGCCATTCGCCCGTCAGATAATTCCTCGGGCGCAGCTCCGCCTTGCCGTCGTGTACCTCGACCTGAAAACCGACTCCCGTGTCTTCGGAGGAGAGGAGGCACGGCACGTCGATGAAGGTTACGCCGTCCTTGCTGCCGACGCTGACGGAGTCTATCGGGTTGTGGATATGCCCCGAGAAGTAGAATACGTTTTTGTGGCTTGTGAGTATATTATACACATCGCCGCTCTGCTCGCCCATCGTGCCCTCCGGCCACTCTCTTGCGACCGTGCCCTCAAGCGGGAAATGGCAGAATACAAATGCGGGCTTGCCGCTTGCGTCCGCCTCTGTCAGGCGGGCGTCGAGCCATTCGAGCTGCTCGGGCGAAATATACGCCTGAATGCCCTTATCCGCCTCGGAGCCGAGGACTATGAAACTGTAGCCGTTGATAACCTTCGAATAATAGGTCTTGTCGAGCTTCTTGCCCGCAAGCAAGCCGGCAAAGAATTTGAATTTCGCGCTGCCCCTGTCATAGCCGTTCTCGGCTGTGAATATCTCGTGATTGCCCATTGCCTCAAGGATATTGCGGGCGTTGCAAAACAGCTTGAGCTGCATGAAAAGGAAGCTGTGCTCGATGAATTGACCGTTCATGGTGTTGTCCCCGAGCAGCACCAGAGCGTCGTTCCTGTGCTGAGCGCCGCTGATATCCATAAGTATCTTCGGGAACTGCTTAAATCTGTCGTTATTGTTGCCCTCCATATGGACGTCCGAGATAACGGCGAACGAGAGGTCGGTATCCTTATAAAGAGGCTCGTAGGTGGGCGGATAAATATTGAATACCGCCGCGATAACAAAGGTCATTATGAGTGATATCAATTCTTTCATGTCGTTCTCCTTTCTGCAATTACACACAGTAATCCTGATAGCGGTCTATTAATGAAACGTCGGCGGTCAGCTCCAAATAGAGGCCGTCCGCGCGGTAATCCTCGACGGTGATAACGCCGTCCTTCCGCAGCGCCGCCGCAGCCGCTCCGTCGGAGTACGGGATCAGCAGCTTCGCTTTTGCCCGTGTCGGCGGCAGAGCCTTTGCCACGGCGTCGAGCAGCTCGTCAAGCCCCTTGCCCTCAAGAGCGGAGATATTCACCGCCCCGGGCAGGCGCATGGCGGCTTCATCCGCCTGCGGCAGGTCGCATTTATTGAATACGGGGATTATCGGCTTGCCTGAGCAGCCCAATTCCTCGAGCAGGTCGTTTGTAACTTTCAAATGCTCGGCGCACTCGGGGTCGGAGGCGTCGCAGACATTCAGTATCACCTTGGCGCAGACTGCCTCCTCAAGCGTCGACTTGAACGCCTCGACGAGGTGATGCGGCAGACGGCGGATAAATCCGACGGTGTCGATGAGCATGACCCGCCTGCCGTCGGGCAGCACCAGCGCGCGTGAGGTCGGGTCGAGGGTCGCAAAGAGCTTATCCTGGGCGAGCACACCCGCCTCGGTCAGGGTATTCATCAGGGTCGATTTGCCGGCGTTGGTGTAGCCGACGATAACTACGGTCTCAACGCCGTCCTTCTCACGCCTTGCCCTCGCAAGGCTTCGGCGCTTCTCAAGGGCGTCGAATTCATCCTCGAGTGCCTTTATCCTGCGCCTTATGTGGCGGCGGTCGCTCTCGAGCTTCGTTTCACCCGGGCCTCTCGTGCCGATGCCTCCGCCGAGCCTTGAGAGCTTGGTGCCCTGACCCATGAGCCTCGGCAGGGAATAGCGCAGCTGTGCCAGCTCCACCTGCAATTTGCCCTCGTTGCTCCTTGCACGCTCGGCAAAGATATCAAGGATGAGCGTTGTGCGGTCAATGACCCTCACCTCGGTCGCTTTCTCGATATTCCGAAGCTGAGCGGGGGCAAGCTCACTGTCCGCAATGACGAGGTCGACCTCGTTATTCCTGCAGAAGTCGCCCAGCTCCTCCAGACGGCCGCTGCCGAGGAAGGTGCCGCTGTCGGGCTTGTCGCGCTTTTGGCTCATCCTGCCGACGACCTCTGCGCCGGCGGTCTCCGCCAATTCCTCAAGCTCGTCGAGCGAGATATCGCAATCGTATTCGCCCGTGTCGACGGCTATCAGCACCGCCTTCTCGGGCTCTTGTTTGTTCTCGTAAAATTCCATATGCACAAATTATCAGAGGGCCGCCGCCGAAGCAGCAGCCCTCGCCTTTTCAATTAGTTCTTTTTTATCGAGTCGGCATTTATAATGCTGCCCTCGCCGCTGTAGGTGACGGTGACGCTGTCGCCCCTGTTGAGGATGACCACGCCCTCATCCTTGGAGGCCGCAATAGCGAAGTAAGCCTCGTTTGAGTCGAGCTTGATATAATAATAGCTCTCGCCGCCCATGACCGCAGTCCTGATATCGGCTATAGTGCCGCTTGCGGTGAGCTTTGTGGTGTCGGGCGTTTTGTCCTCATTGGTGCCGGGGGTCACGACGTCGTCGGGATTGATGTCAACGGTGATGCCCTTCTCCTTGAGGGACTCGATATAGCTTGCAAGGCACTTGCTCAGATCCGTGCCGGTGACGCCCATCTTGTTGTTATTGTAGTTGGCAACGTTGATAAGCGCATACTGCTGGACTATCTGATTCTTGGGATCCTTGAGGGAGAGGAAGTAGGTCGGCTCGCCGCCGATGTTGAGCAGCAGCGGGAAGGTGGCGGTGTAGCCAAGATCCATTACTCGGCCCTCTGCCGCCTGCTGAGCGGAGTATTCGGTACCGCCCGTGACGTTGTAGAAGTCTGCCTCTTTTGTTCTCTGGTTGACAAGGACGAAGCCGATAATCGACTGGTCGGAGGTGACGGAGGTAACGCCCGTATACATCCAGACGTCGTCGTTCTTTGCAATGTAGTTGTAGCCGTCGGTGGTCTTGATAACGTCCTTCTGGCCGAGCAGCGAGTTCCAGAAGCCCTTCTGATACTTGCCGTAGTAGTTATACTGCTGGACTATAAGGTCGGAGTCATAGACTCTGTCTATCCACTGGAGGTTGGGGTCGTCCTTGAGCTGATCCATCGAATACTCGATGCATTCGCCGCTGACCGCGTCAACAAGCACGATGCCTATTACGTCCGTGCCGCCGAAGAGGCCGATAGTCTTGTCAAGACGGGCGCAGATCCAGAACGGATCGCCGTCGTCGTTGACTTCAAAGGTGGCGTCGGCAAAAAGATAGGTCGGGAATTCAAAGCGCAGGTGACGCTTGAGGAGCTTATTGAAATGCTCGTATGCGGAGTATCTGATAGAGCCGTCCTTAAGCTCGACAAAGTTGGTGCTTTCATCAGCCATATTGACCATGACGTAGCCGGGGAAGCCGTCGCGGGTATTTACCAGCCACTTGATTATATCGGCGTACTGGAGAGGCACGACCCTGTAGGGCTTGCCCTGATAGTTTATCTGGGAATTCTCGGGGGCGATGGTGAACTGCGAGACCGAGCCGATATCCTTGAGGGCGCCGAGCGCTCTTGCCGCAAGCTGAGCGGCGGTGTCCTCATCGAGCTTGGGTATCTCGCTGAAGCTGTCGGCGGTCTGCTCCTCTACGTCCTCGGAGAAGTTGCTGTCGGTATCAACGGATATTATCTTGCTGTAGCTGGAAGCTCTGAAGAACTCACAGGAAACAAGATATCCGATGCCGACGGCAACGAGCAGCACGGCGATGATGATGCCGGGCACTATCGCTCTGCGCTTGACATAGGGAACATATTCGGGCTTGCCGAAAACATTCGAGAACAGGGCGTTGAACACCACATAGGATGCAACGATCGCGCCGAGATAGATGTAAAGGTCATATGATTTGAAGTTGAGGGCCGGGAGCATAAAATAGAAGAGTATGCCTGCAAAGACCGCGGAGCAAAGCAGGCTGAGCACTATCTTGAGCGCGGCCTTCTCCGGCGGGATGACTACATCCTTCTTCCTGCCTCCGTCTTTCTTCGAGAAATCGACTTTAATGGGATCCATTAGTTCATCTCCTTATACGTGTTATGATACAGTATAACCTATTTTATAAATTATTACAAGTGTTTTTTGTTAATATTAGCGTTTGACTTTGCGAGCGCAAACATGGTATTATGACAATATAATTTGATTTTCGTTCGGTTATCCGGCGGAGAAAGAGGTGCAGAGATGTTTTCCGATTATCTTGATACGATAGCTTTCGTCTCCAAATACGACCCGCAGGTCGGCGAAGCAATGCAGGCGGAGCTTAAAAGGCAGCGCAGGAATCTGGAGCTTATCGCTTCGGAGAATATCGTCTCGCCCGCCGTCATGGCGGCAATGGGCAGCGTGCTGACCAATAAATACGCCGAGGGTTACCCCGGCAGGAGGTATTACGGCGGCTGCGAATGCGTGGACGTTGTGGAGAATATCGCGATAGAGCGCGCCAAGGAGCTTTTCGGCGCAGAGGCGGCGAATGTGCAGCCCCACTCGGGCGCTCAGGCAAATATGGCGGCGTACTCGGCGATACTTGAGCCTGGCGACACGGTGATGGGCATGAGCCTTGCCGACGGCGGGCACCTGACCCACGGCTCGCCCGTCAATGCCAGCGGCAAGCTCTATAAATTCGTGCCCTACGGCGTTGACCCCGACGGCTTCATTGATTACGACGGCCTTGAGCGCAAGGCAAGGGAAATAAAGCCGAAGCTCATCGTGGCGGGCGCCTCCGCCTACCCGAGGATAATTGATTTTGAGCGCATCGGGGCGCTCGCAAAGGAGATAGGCGCATACTTCATGGTGGATATGGCTCATATCGCAGGCCTTGTGGCGGCGGGGCTGCATCCCTCGCCCGTGCCCTATGCCGATATCGTCACCACCACCACTCACAAGACCCTCAGGGGGCCGAGGGGCGGTCTTATCCTCTCGACCGAGGAGCTTGCGCCAGCAATAAACAAAGCGATATTCCCCGGCAATCAGGGCGGCCCGCTCATGCACATCATTGCCGCAAAGGCGGTCTGCTTCGGCGAGGCTCTCGCCCCCGAATTCAAGGAATATCAAAAAAATATTGTCTCAAACTGCTCCGCTCTCGCAAACGGACTGCTCTCAAGGGGAGTTCGGCTCGTGTCGGGCGGCACGGATAACCACCTTATCCTTGTCGATCTGCGTTCACTCGGCGTTACGGGCAAGGAGCTTGAGCACAGGCTCGACGAGGTGTATATCACCGCCAACAAAAATTCCGTGCCCAACGACCCCGAGAATCCCTTTGTCACCAGCGGCATAAGGCTCGGCACCGCCGCTGTCACCTCGAGAGGGCTTAACGAGCGTGATATGGATACGATAGCGGATTTCGTCTATCGCTGTGCCGTCGATTTTGAGGGCAGCGCCGACGATATCAGGCGCGGCGTTTGCGATATCTGCCGCCGCTATCCGCTTTACGAGTAAGGAGGGCTTCAAATGCAAGGAATTTTTACCGCTCTGCTCACCCCGTTCAATGCGGATTACACCGTCAACGAAAAGTCGCTGCAAAAGCTGGTCGAATTCAACCTTGAGAAGGGCGTCAACGGCTTCTATGTCGGCGGCAGCACAGGCGAGGGAATGCTGATGTCGCCCGAGGAGAGGAAAGAAGTTTTTCGCATCGTCAAAAGGGCTGCGGGCGACAGGGTCGATATGATAGCGCACTGCGGCTCGATCTCCACCGACGACGCGATAAGCATGGCGAAGGAGGCTGAGGCTCTCGGCTACACCGCCGTCTCCGCCGTCGCGCCTTACTATTATTCATTCTCATATGACGCTATCCGCAAGTATTACGACGACATCGTGTCGAGCGTGAGCCTGCCTATGGTCATCTATAACTTCCCCGGCGGCAACGGCTTCACCTTCCCCGCGGATATCGCCGCCGAGATATTCAGGGACGAGCGCTTCATCGGCATAAAACATACCTCGACCGACCTTTTCGCCCTCCAACAGTTTAAGCAACGGATCGAGCGCATCACCGTATTCAACGGCTTTGACGAGATGTGCCTCGGCGGTCTCGCAATGGGCGCGGACGGCGCTATCGGCAGCACATATAACTTCATGGCGGATAAATTCCTGCGCCTTTACGACGAATTCAAACACGGCAGCATCGCCGAGGCTCAGAGGATCCAGAATGAAGCGAACGCCATAATCGCCGAGCTTGTGAAATACGGCGTTATGCCCTGCGAAAAGGCGATACTGACCTTTATGGGCATCAACTGCGGCCCCTGCCGCCGCCCGTTCCTGCCGATAAGCTCCGAGGGAGCAAAAGCAATGAAAGCAATAGCCGATTCACTTAAATAATCGAAGAATTATAAGGAGCAGCCTATGAAATTTCTTAGAAAGGCAGCGTGCGCGAGGAGTGGAACGGCAACGCCTTCAACAGCCCCGAGGGCACCTTCCCGCAGAATTTTATAGTCGATTATGTGAGGGTCTACGCCCCCGCCGAATAAAAATATCGCACCTTGCCGTTTGCCCGGCAGGGTGCGTTGATTCTATTATGTTCAGACCCTTGCGGTCTCCTTTTTCTCTGCCTTGGGGGCGGAGAGATCCATCTTGAATCTGCCCTTGTGTCTGTAGGGGTAGATCCTTATCGCAATGATCGCTATCATTGCGCCGACGGTGTTGAGGATGATGTCGCCCATGGTGTCCATTATCGCCCAACGCTCACGGAAATACGGGTTAAACAGGGTCTCGACCTTTGCCGTGTTCTCGGCTATAGTGTAGCTCCAGTGCTGAGCGTCTCCCGCCTTGTAGATGTCATTTATTGCGGCAGCGCTCTTGCAGGCTATCTGGTCAAAGGTGAATTCAAACAGCTCCCATCCGGTCGAGGCGAGGAAGGAGAAACCGACCGCCGCGAGCAGCACGAGCGAGAGCGGAGCGGTGGCATGATCGCGCTTCTGCATGGCGGAGGCTATCTCATAGCCGAAGAATACGCAGGCTCCGCCGCCGATAAGGTGCAGGACGGTGTCCCAGTACCGGAGATCGTAGTAGAAATTCATGAATTTGCCGCCGAACGAGGCCGCGAAGATGCCGATAATCAGGAAGGTCTGCACGACCGACGGAACATGGCGCAGGGAATTTGTCTTAGGCAGCATCATAAACACCTCCCAGACGAACATACAAAGGAAATTTGCGCCGACCTGAAGAGGATTCGTGATATCGAAACTCTCCCCCTCGCCGGGGAAGAAGCCTTTAATAAATGCGTAAATCATCAGGGCGCGGAATACCCACCAGATGACCATGCGGTACCTGGGGCATTCGGCAAAAAGACTTTTAAAATAGTTTTTCATTACGGTCCCCCGTTTCTTGAATTTTTCTCATGTGCGGGTCTAAGTATATCAGTTTCGGGTGAATGTGTCAATATAATATGCTGCTTTGATAGAATTTTGTAACATTTCTGCTCATTTTTAAAGCATTTTACCCATTTTCAATCGCTGCTTCATGTGGTATTATTAACTATATCATAAAGAAAAGGGAGGGTAATATGACACAGCGGCTTTACTACGATGATGTCTATATAAAGGATTTCACCGCGCGGGTCGTTTCCTGCGTTGAGAGCGGCGGCAGCTATGAGGTCGTGCTCGACAGGACCGCGTTCTTCCCCGAGGGCGGCGGTCAGCCTGCGGATAACGGCTTCATCGGCGGCGCAAAAGTATTCGACGTTCACGAAAAGGGCGGAGAAGTGGTTCACTGCTGCTCCGAGAAGTGCCCCGTCGGCGCAGAGCTCGAGTGCAGAATCGATTATGAGCGCAGATTTGACCATATGCAGCAGCACACGGGCGAGCACATCTTCTCCGGCTTCGTTCACTCTGTCTGCGGCTTTGAGAATGTCGGCTTTCATATGGGCGAGAGCAGCGTGACGGTCGACTTCAACGGCGTTGTTTCACCCGAGGAGCTGCGGCGCATCGAGCGGCTCGCAAACGAAGCTATATACAAAAATATATATGTCGAGACTCTTTTGCCCTCGACCGAGGAGCTTGAGAATTACTCCTATCGCAGCAAAAAGGAGCTTCAGGGTCAGGTGCGCCTTGTCAGGATCGAGGGCGTTGACCTTTGCGCCTGCTGCGGCACCCATGTCTCCCGCACGGGCGAGGTCGGCATGATAAAGGCTGTCGCCTCGGCGCATTACAAATCAGGCGTGCGCATAGCTCTGCTCATCGGCAGGCGCGCGCTTGCGGATTACGGCGAGAAAAACGACAGCGTATATGCGATATCAAATCTGCTCTGTGCCAAGACCGAGGAGGTCGCTCCGGCGGTCGAGCGGCTGCGCGAGCAGCTCAAAACGGCGCAGTATGAATACTCCGAGCTTAAAAAGCGGCTCTTTGCGCTCGAAAGCGAGAATGCGAGTGAGGGCTTCGAGCTGCGCTTCGACCCCTCCGGCTCTGCGGAGGACGCAAGGATATTCGCCGATATGCTCGCCGAAAAAGCGGCGGCTGCGGCGGTATTCTCGGGCAGCGACGGCTGCGGATATAAATACGCCGTGGTCAGCCGCACCGAGGACGTCAGACCCCTCGGCAAGGAGCTGAATTCGGCGCTCGGTGGCAGAGGCGGCGGCAAGCCCGAGATGATCCAAGGCTCCGTCTCCGCCGCAAGAGCCGAGATAGAGGCTTTCTTTAACGGCAAAAAATAAATTTATATAAGAAATCAGGCGTTTTATATGGAAACATTGTTTTGCATTTCTACAGCTCTTGCAGCGGGCCTCTTTATGACCCGCCCCGCAAAGAAACTCGGCCTGCCCGCGGTCACGGCGTACCTCGTGGCGGGCATCCTCATCGGCCCCTACTGCCTCGGCAGGCTCGGCATAGAGGGCCTGGGCTTCGTCTCCGCCGAGAGCGTTCAGGCGCTCGGGCTTTTCTCCGATGTTGCGCTGGGCTTCATAGCCTTTGCTATAGGCAACGAATTCAGGCTCTCGCAGCTCAAAAAAATTGGAGGGAAGGCCACCTTTATCGGTATTTTGCAGGCGGTCATAACAGCAGCTGTCGTTGACGCCGCGCTGCTCGTGCTGCATATATTCCTCGGCGAGAAGCTTCCCGTGCCCATGGCGCTGACCCTCGGTGCAATTGCGGCGGCGACCCTCATGGTCGTGAGGCAGTATAAGGCAAAGGGCAAGCTGACCGACCTGCTGCTCCCGATAGTCGCTATCGACGACGCCGTAGGCCTTGTCGTATTCTCCGTCTCGTTCGGCGTGGCAAGAGCCATGGTCAACGGCGAATTCAGCATAATCTCTATCGCCGTCGAGCCGATAATCGAGATAGTCTGCTCGCTGGCGCTCGGCGCTCTGATGGGCGTGCTCTTCACCTTCTGCGAAAAATTCTTCAACTCAAACAGCAAGCGTCTCTGCCTGTCGCTGACTTTCGTGCTCTTTACGGTCGCGATCTCAAAGCTTGAATTTGAGATAGGCGGCGTGCATATCGGCTTCTCCGCCCTGCTCGTCTGCATGATGCTCGGCACGATGTTCTGCAACATGTGCGATTTCTCCGCCGAGATCATGGACAAGACCGACAAATGGACTGTGCCGCTCTTCGCTCTCTTCTTTGTTATCAGCGGTGCGGAGCTTGAGCTTAACGTATTCTCCGACCCCGCGATAATCGGCATCGGTGCGGCTTACATACTTTCCCGCTCGGCAGGCAAATACATCGGCGCATTCTCAAGCTGCAAGATGGCGAAATGCGACGAAAAGACCACCCGCTACCTCGGCGTGACGCTGCTGCCCCAGGCGGGCGTGGCGCTCGGAATGTCGGTCACGGTCATGGAATTGGGCGACATCGGCTCGATAATCAGAAATATCATTCTTTTCTCCGTGCTGGTCTATGAGCTGCTCGGCCCCGTGCTCACCAAGATAGCGCTGACCAAGGCTGGCGACATCACCGAGAAGCCGAAGGAGAAGGAGCGTAAGCACCGCACTCCCCCGGCGAAGATAAATTAAACAGCTTCAAAAAATCCTGCGAAAACTCTAATGTCCGTTTTTTACGGACTTGTTCAAAAACGCAGGATTTTTTTGCGATTTCGAAATGAATGTGTTGTAATATTTTTAAAAAAGCGGAAATCCTTGTATTTTCAAGGGTTTTCGCTTTTTCTTGTTACTAAACTGTTACTACTTATTTTAGAAGGTTGATTGCTTCCTTCAATTCCTCAATAGTTTTATGGGTGTAAACTCTTTCACCAACTTCCTTTGACTTATGCCCCATCATTAAATCAATGCAGACTTTATTTGCACCGGCAGAATCCAATCTTGACCGGAAAGTGTGTCGGCATTCGTGCGGTGTATGGTGTATTTTAAGTTCATCCATAACCCGATTCCAAAAGATATAATACTGACTTGTGGAAAGTTTCTTTCCGTTGTATGAAAATAAATACTTTCCGGTTTCGGTCATTCGCTGCTTAACAAACTTCTGAATTCGTGGATGAATTGGAACAATTCTATCTTTACCGGCTTTGGTCTTGATACCGCCCTTCACAGTCATCTGTTCAAGATCAACATTTGCTTTTTCAATCGTCAGCATTTCACCGATTCGGGAACCTGTATATAGCAGAAACAAAACACTGTCACACCATTCTTGACATTCAATATCCCAAACCGATGTTATTGGGATAAACACAAGCGGAAAGTTGAAATCTGTCGGTCTGCCGTGGGAAGGGTTTAATTCTGAAAAATCTGCAAAAACCATTGTTTCTGATATAAACAAAATTGTTAGTACGAAACAAGCAATTGTTTTTGATAATGCGTTCACCTCGATTAGCTTGTGCAAAAAAATAAATTTTTTAAACATAGACCAGTTGAATTTCAAATTCAGATGCCTTCAGGAACAAAAGGTTTGGTCACAGATAATTGGAAGGAAAGTGAATTTATCACAAAACCCGGGACTGGGCTTGAAATTTTAGGCGCAAGGGAGTATAATAATAACGGTAATGTTGGAGTTACTATTTTTGCAAAAATCATTCAAGACTAAGGTGGTGAAGAACAATTGAATACGATAAAGGAAATATTATACAATTCATTCAGCGACGCTGCAATTCTTTCTGCTGCTATTTGTGGGCAGTTAGAAGATGTTTCATATTGTTCTGAACACGGTATGAATCATATGAATGGTGGTAGAGAAGAAGCGAAATGGAATGCTGAAATGAAAAAGGCGGATGTCTATGCACAAAGAGATAATTTTGAAACTTTCAATAAATCAAACATTGATAATTTCAAAAAGAAGGTAAAAAAGTTTTTATCCGATAACCCGAACACCAGAATATTTGATAGGTTATCTGATAAAGAAAAATTCGCTGTTCGATATTTTTACTATCACGGCATCTATTGATTTCAAACAATTAAATTTATTGATTCAAGTATCTTGCATTTGCAGGGTGCTTTTTTTATACCCTTCTTCAAAGGTCAGAAGTAAAACAGAGTATTTCAAAACAAGACGAAACTTGTAAAAATCGTAATTTGAAAGTGAGGAAATAAACAATGACTTTACAGGAAATTCTCAAAGCAAAAGGTTTGGATGATAAAGCAGTTGAAGAAAAAGATTGCAACGGCAAACGGGTTCACACCTTACTTGGGCACGGCGAAACAGAATGTTAAAATGCTTGAACTGTTCAAACAGGGCAAATTAATAAAACCTTAAAGGGGGATTAATTATGAACGAAATTACAGAATTCCTGAAGAATGCCTTTGATTCTTTTATGGGAACGGAGCTGCCGAAACTGACGTTGACAAACCTTGTTGACGTGTTCAAATATTCGGCTGAAACATTCATTTCTCTTGCGTACAAGTATATTGAAATCTTCTTTTAATTGAATCATTCTAAAGGAAAAGCGGGGTAGTCTGGAAAAGGCTATCCCGCTTTTCCTGTTTGAAATTTGTTACTATCTTGATACTAACCATAATAATCACTGGTCACTTAGAAACTGAACAAAGCCCAGAAAACACTGTGTTTCAGGCAGTTGCAAATTGAACAAAATTATGTTATAATAAATCGTCATAACTATCTTTAGGGAAAGGTGATAAGAAAATGAAAAAATTTACGGCGATACTCCTGTGCGTTTGCCTGCTCATTGCGCCCTGCCTGTTCACAGCGTCGGCAAATGCGGAGGTTACCGGCAAGCTGACCGATTACCCGGTCATCATCGTGCCCGGCTACAGCTCCTCCGCTCTCTATTACGGCGACAGCATTGAGACCGGCGAGCATGTCTGGGGCATCAACATGGATCTCATCATGGAGCGCGTGCTCAAAAACATTGCGAAAATCGGCGTGGGTCTCGGCAAAATGACCGTGGGCGACGCGGAATACATCGCCAAGGTTGTCGGTGAGGAATTCATCACAATGTTTGACAAAATGCGCTGCAACCCCGACGGCTCAAGCGTTTACGAGCTCAAGCGCTACTACTCCACCGCCGAGGAGACCAACGACATCACCCTGATGAATCTCTACCCGAGCGGCAACTACCGCCACGAGAAGGATATCTCCGCCGAGATCGCCGAATACATCGGCCACGGCAAGATATACAACTTCAACTGCGATTTCAGAATGGGCAGCGAATTCTGCGCCACTCAGCTTGACGAATACATACAGTCCGTTAAGGAATACAGCGGCAAGGATAAGGTGAATATCTTCGCAGTCAGCCACGGCGGTCAGGTCACCGCAACCTATCTCAACCTTTTCGGCTTTAAAAACGACGTTGACAACGCCGTCATGACCATTCCCGCCATCGGCGGCGCGGCCCTCGCCTACGACCTCGCCTCCTGCAACGCAGCCCTCGATGAGGAATGCCTGCTCCGCTTCATCGAGCACGGCATGAGGTGGGAGGAGGATTACGACTGGCTCGTTAAAGCGCAGCAGCTCGGCTTCCTCGACAAGGTCATCAACGCCCTTATCCCCTATGTTTTTGAGATAATGGGCTTCTGGGGCAGCATTTGGGATTTCATCCCCGCCGACAAATATGAGGAAGTGAAGGCTCAGCTCCTTGACCCCGTCGAGAGCGCGGAGCTTATCGCTAAGTGCGACCGCTTCCACTACGAGATACTGCCCAAGATGGGCGAGAAATTCGCCGAGTGCAGAGCAAACGGCATGAATATCTCGATAATCGCGGGCACGGGCAACAATTCCGTCACCGGTATGCAGGTCAACTCCGACGGCATAATCCCCACCTACTGCTCCACCGGCGCCACCTGCGCCCCGATAGGCTGGAGATTCGCCGACGGCTACACCCAGGTGAATGACTGCGGCGGCAAATACAAGGTCTCGCCCGACATGACCGTGGACGCCTCCACCGCCTATATGCCCGACAACACCTGGTTTGTCGACGGTCTCTTCCACGGCATGACCTACTGGGATAATTACACCCGCGTGCTGCTGATGAAGCTGCTGTTGACCGACGATCTCACCGACGTTTACTCCGACCCCGCTTATCCGCAGTTCAGATACACCTCAAACCCGTCCTCAACCGTCTATTTTGAATTTGAGAACGGCGCCCCCGGCTATATCGACGGCAATTCGGGTATGCTGAGGGTCACCAACGTCTGCAAGGAGAGCAAGGTGCGCCTCACCGCCGTCAACTGCGACGGACTGAACCTTAAATTCAAGGTCGACCCCGCCAAAAGCCTTGCCCCCGGCGAGAGCATTCTGATCCCCTATGAGGGCGTGATCCCCGAGGTGAGCCTGCACACGGTCAGGATAACCGTCTACTACGCAATGGGTAACGCCACCCCGTTCAATTACAGGACGGAGGCCTTCACAGTGATGAACGGCGAAGCCGTCGAGAAGGTCGGCGACTACCGCAAGAGCACCGAGGTCACCCCCTTTGACACGCTCATCGGCGACGATTTTGCGGCATTCCTGCAAAAGCTCGGCCTCAAGGAATTCTTCACGATGATCTACACCGTCATGTGCTATTGGTTCCGCACCGTGACGGGCTTTATTACAAAGTAAATAATGCAAAAACGGAGCTGCCCGCCGAAAGGTGAGACAGCTCCGTTATTTATATCTTAAATTAATTTTGTTACGTCACGCCTCGAAGCGCATGGCTTCCACACGGTCGTAAACATAGGCGTCGACGGCGGCGAACGCCTGCCTGCCGAGGGCGATATACGGCTCGTAATCGTCCTTGTCGCAGAGCATGGCAAAATTCCTGCCTATCTCCCGCTCGACGTCTTTATTTTTCCTGACAGGAAGATAATAGAACGAGAACGACGAGCCTTCATAGATGTTTGCAAACAGTCCCTCGGCGTTCTGCTCCAGCTCGGCATAGAGCGCATTCGTCGCCTGCGTTGCAAGCACGGGATGCGGCATATACTTATGCAGCGCAAGCTGCGCCGAGAATATCATCAGCACCCGAAGCTGAAAAAGGACGTTGTTCGGCAGCCCGGATGTCTGCTTGGGGCAAAGGCTCTCGGGCGAAATGGAGGCAAGGTCTTTGCCCAGCTCCTCCGCCTTCTTTGCGTTGCCGTTGCGCCTGAATTCATCCGTCAAAGCGGCGAGCGCGGCAAAATCGGCGCCCGGGTTATCGCTCTTTTTGGGGTGAAAGATCTTTACATCATCGTCGTTCGTTCTCATGGTTTACCTTTCTTCCTGCTTTGCTTTCTTTCTTTTGATCTTTGATTTGTATGTAAGCAGCGCCTTGACCGCCTGATCGGGGGCGGAGTAAGCGCCGACGCTCAGCGGCTTCTTTGAATACATTCCTCTGAATTCCGTGCCGCCCGTGACAAGTATGCCCGCCGACTTGGCCTTGTCGAGCAGAGCTGCGGTCTGCTCCTCGGAATTCTCGGGGTGCCATGCTTCAACGCCGTCAAGCCCGAGAGGGATAAGCTCGTCGAACAGCTCGAAGCTGTTTGTCTGACCGGGGTGAGCGAGCACCGCAATGCCGCCCGCCTCATGAATGTCTTCTATTATCTGCGCCGGCTCTGGGTACTTCGCCCTGACGAGCACGTTCTGCGGGCTGTCGGGGGAGAAAAGCTCGTAATAAAGCTCGCCGAAGATCCTGTCCGTCATGCCGCACTCGAGCAGAGCGTGCATTATGTGCTGCTCAAAGACCGCCGTCGAGCCGGTGGCGCATTTGAGCACCAGTTCCGGGGTGAGCGGGTATCTCTGAGCCGCTTTAAGAGTCATCATCTGGCTGGCCCGTTTCCTTGCGACCACATTCCTGTGGCAAAGCCCCTCAAGCCTGTCGGGGCTGTCGCTCAGGTAGCAGAGAATGTCCGCATATCTTTCTCTCTTTGAGTCGTAAGCCGATATCTCGACGCCGGGGATAACGGTCACACCCCTGCGTTCGCCGATTATTTTAGCTCTCACCGTGCCCGCCTGGCAGTCACGGTCCGTTATAGCAATAGTATCCACGCCACGCTTCTGAGCAAGCACAATAAGGTCATCGATCCCCATGGAGCTGTCCGAAAGCTTGGTGTGGCAATGTAGATCTCCAGCCATGTTTTTACCTCTTTCAAAAAATCGCAATAATACCTCAATATATACCTATTATATCCCTTTTTACCGCTCGACGCAAGTGATTTTTAAAATATTTATAAACTGAATGTTAACACTATCTAACTTTTAGCTAAGGCACATGTCTAACGCGGCAGCGTGATTTTACGGCTGCCCTGTCGAATACCGCTGTCGGCTCTGCAACAAAAACCGGCGGGGCACCCGCCGTATCATTTGATTTTACCCCTCTCTGCTTCTGCGCCAGTGGAAGAGATACTGCTGGGCGATGCCCCTCACACCCTCGGCGCATTCGGGCAGACCGTTCGGGTAAAGCTCCTGCATTATCCGCCTGACCCAGACATCCACGGGGAAGGCGTCGACCTTGCCGAAGCCGTAGAGCAGCGTGCATTCTGCGACTTTTGCGCCGACGCCCTTGATCTTGATAAGCTCCTCGCGCCCGTAATCAAGCCCCTCGGCGGCGATGCGGTCAAAATCTATTTCGCCCCTCGACACCTTTTGAGCGGCGTCGATTATGTATTTCGCGCGGAAGCCCGCCCTTATGGGCGCAAGCCCCTCGACCCCCGCCGCGGCAACGGCCTCGGGAGTCGGAAAGGCATAGTCCTCACCTCCGAGCGGCTCGCCGAGCAGGCGGCACAGGCGGTCGATTATCCCCTTGATACGGGGAATGTTATTATTCTGCGATATGATGAAAGAGCAGAGCGCCTCCCACGGCTCCTGCCGCAGAATGCGTATGCCTGGGAACTCCGTCACGGCGGCGCGCATATATTCATCCGCTTTCAGCCGCTCGCAGACGGCGGAATAATCACGGTCAAGGTCAAAATATCTCCGCCAAATCGCCTCAAACACCGCTTCGTCGGCGCCGCGAAAGGTCACGTTCTCTCCGTTTTGATATACCGTCAGCGGCCTCCCGTAAGCCACGCCGTGCCAGCCGCCGTCGGGCTGCTGCGCCCAGCGGAACGCCTGACCGCAGTCGAGAGTGAGCGCTGCGTCAAGGCACGGGCAGGTCAGCGTGACCTCCTTTGTTTCAGCTTTGTTTTCGTTTATAACGGGCATTACAAATTCTCCAAACTGTAATATTTTTATTCATTGCTGCACAAAATTTGCAGCGAAATCTTCGACTTTTTTCACGCTTTTGTAAAGAGCGGATAACCTTATGTATACTTCCAAAACAGCAATATAAGTTCTCCACACGGCAAAACTCTTGAAAAACAAGCCTTTAAGCGGTCGGTTATTCACGTTTTCCACGGGGTTTTCCACTTTTTCTGATGAAAAGCCGGCTATACTGCGAGTATAATTTTCTTGTGCTTTCGGTTTTTGTCCCGATCTGCGGGAAATACGCCGCTCCGTATCCGAAACCTCGGAATAAAAGCTCCCTCAATTGCCCAAAATAACATAGAAATGCAGCAGAAGGGAGCTAATGTATCTTGATAAAGGGTGTAAACCGTCAAGTCGTTGAAATAACACAGACTCAGTGCGAATATTTTGAAAAAGTTCTGTTTTTTATAAAGCCGGAGTACTCGGCCGTCAGCGAGGGCGACCTGAGGGAACGGGCGACGATAATCGCCCAGAGCGCGGGGATGCCTCCTGCCGTGAGACTGCGTAAAAACAAGCTGCGGGCGGCGCTGAATATGAGCGTTGCGGCGTGCATAGGGGCGGCGGTCAGCGCGGCGGCGTTCCTGCTGTCGTTATTTATCTGACAGCACCTTGGCGCAGAAGCCGCTCATAACGCATTCGCCGCACTTCGGCCTGCCGGCAACGCAGGTGTCCCTGCCGTGCAGCACGCAGCGGTGGCAGAAATCATTGCTCTTCTCGGGCGGGAGCAGCTCACGCAGGCGCATCTCGACCTTGTAGGGATCCTTGGTCGAGACAAGCCCGAGCAGGTTGGATATCCTTATCAGATGCGTGTCGGCGACGACCGCCGGCTCGCCGTAAACATCACCCATGATGAGATTCGCCGTCTTCCTGCCGACCCCGGGCAGCGAAGTGAGCGCCTCTATGGAATCGGGCACCTTCCCGCCGAAATCGTCGATGATCTTGCGGCACATTCCGATGATGTCCCTTGCCTTCGTCCTGAAAAATCCGCAGGAACGGATGAGGGCTTCGACCTCCTCGGGTGCGGCTGCCGCAAAGTCCTCGGCGGTTTTATATTTCTCAAAAAGCGCGGGGGTCACGAGATTCACACGCGCGTCGGTGCATTGAGCGGACAGGCGAGTGGCTATCAGCAGCTGCAGCGGATTCATCGCGTTCAGCGAGCATATCGCGTCGGGATACTTCTTCTCCAGCGCCTCCACCGCAAGCAGCGCTCTCTCTTTATCGGTCATTTGATCTCCCCCTTTTATACCGATTATATAATAAAACCGCACCGATTGAAAGATATATTTTAAATTATCTGTTAAAATTCCGTTAATGGTGATAAAAACTGTTGATTTTGCAGGCCTTTTGTGTTAACATTATACAGAAGTATACGCGCTTGATGCGGATTTGAATGTATAACATGGGAGGAACTTTATGAAAAGCAAATCATTTAAGGCAGTGAGCGTGCTTGTTTGCCTGTTTCTCATTCTCTCGGTTTTTGCGGCGTGCAGCCCCAAAAATCCGGATAACGACGACTCCAACACCCTCTCGCCCAACGAGAGCTGGGCAGGCGGCGAGATTGTCTATGAGCCCGTGACCATCAGCAGCGTTGAGCTGGCGGATCTCGTCTCCGAGGCTCTCGGCGACGAAGCCAAGGACTTCAACGGCGACCTGAGCAAGCTCACCCCCGACCAGCTCCAAAAGGTCGAGGACGCAGCCAAGGACAAGGGCTACACCGTTGATAAGGACAGCAGCGGCAAACCCGTTATCAAAAAGGACAACGTTGCCGTGACCAAGGTCTCTCAGGATGAGGCAAACGACATCCTCACCCGCGCGAGCGTCAAGGATCCGAGCAAAATATCCAAAGACGAGTATGGCGAAATCTCAAAGATAGCCGATGACAACGGCCTTACCGCAGTTACTAACGGCAACGGCGGCGTTGACATCGTCAGACCCGTAACAAGACCTGCGACCCGCCCCGCGACCGACCCGAACCAGGGCGGCAACGACACCCCCGCCAAAGACGATAAGACCACCAAGAAAAACAGCGGCGGCAATCAGGAGGCCGTTTTCACCACGCGCAAGCCCATCGTCTCCCCTGCCGGCACCACCCTTGTCCGCACCGGCTCGATATCCTCCGGCTTCAACAAGGTCTTCAGCTTAGGCAAGACCGAGATATTCAAGGCTGACGCCGTCACCTCAGACGACGGCGTAGTGGCAGTCGGCGTTACATACTCCGACAACGACGGCAAGGTGACCGGCAACTCCAACGCCCTGATAGTCAAATACGACAAGAACGGCAAGGAGAAGTGGAAGTCAAGGCTCGTCGGCAACGACCTCACCTCGTTTGAGGACGTCGCAGTCCTTTCCGACGGCAGCATCGTCGCAGTCGGTCAGACCCTCGCCACCAACCTTGTGCCCGACGGCGCTTACAAGATGAAGAACACCGTTGAGGGCGTTGTCTCCAAATACAGCAACAAGGGCGAAAGGCTCTGGACAAAGATGATCGGCGGCAGCGACGGCGATATACTCTACTCCGTGGCGGCCACCCCCGACGGCGGCTTCGTCATCGGCGGCAAGAGCAAGTCTCACGACCTCGATCTCTCCGGTCTCTCAAACGACAAGACCCTCGCATTCGTCTTTAAGCTCAACGGCAACGGCGACATCGTTAACAGATTCGCTATCGGCGGCACCTATCACTGCAGCTTCGACGGTCTCTCGGTCGCGTCGAACGGCGACGTTTTCGGCGTATGCATCAACGCCAATGAGGACGGCGGCTTCGCCGGCATCGAGGGCGTTAAGAAGGCAAGAAAGACCTCGATAGTATTCAAATTCTCCTCCGACCTCAAGAAGGTTTGGACAAAGTCGATATATCTCACCGGCTCCGCGGAGCTCCCCTCCGTGCTTGCGACCAATGACGGCGGCTGCGTGATAGCGGGTCAATACTCCTGCTCCGGCACCTCGACCGACGGCACCTTCGCCGATATATATAACGGCGGCAACAAGGGCACGACCGACGGCGTCATCATCCGCATCGGCGGCGACTCCAAGATAACCTGGCTTCTGCCCCTCATCGGATTTGAGAACGACTTCGTCACCGGCATCGCAAAGGTTCCCGGCGGATATGCGGTCTCCGGCTACACCAACTCCACCAACAGAGATTTCGCAATTCAGAATCTCGGCGACAAGGACGCTTATGTCTATGTGATCTCCGAATACGGCCAGACCCAGACGATATCCTCCTTCGCCGGCAGCGGTGCGGACGCCGCAAGAGGCATCTGCTCAAACGGCTCGACCGTGTATGTCTGCGGTCAGACCGCTTCAAAGGACGGCTACTTCAAGGGCACCAACTCCGCCGAAAGCTCCGCCGCATTCCTTTGCGAATTCAAGCTCAACGCAAAATAAGATTCAAAGAATTCAGCCCCATGAAGTTGCTTCGTGGGGCTGTTTGCATAATAACGCAGCAACGCAAAAGACGGATTTATGCGCCCGAAGCATGTCATTTTTGAGGCAAAGACCCTGCTCGTCAGCGGAGAAGCAATGCTTTGTCGGGGTGAGGTGTTCCTCGTGAAAGGCAGCGTCCTCGGTACCACGCAAGAATACTTGCAATTGAGCAATAATACGCTTCACCTTCGGGTATAATTCAACAATATGCGCCGCTCCGCGTTTAACGGCACATTGCATCATCAAGGAGGTAAAAATCATGCTGCCCTATTCAATTCTGATGTTTGTAATCTCTGCGATTTTCATCGTTTTCAGCATTCTGATATACCGCGGGCGCACCGAGCTGATACACAGCTATCACCGCGAAAACGTGACCGACCGTGTCGGCTACGGCAAGGCATTCGGCAAAGCTCTGCTCGTCGTTGCCGCCTCGCCGCTCGTCAGCGGCGTTATCGGGCTGCTTGGCACGCAAAACAGCACCGCCGTCGCCGCCGTGATCGTTCTTATCGTCGGCCTCGTCATCGGCTTCACCGCCCTCGCCCGCGTACAGAAAAAGTGGAACGGCGGGATATTCTGATTTTAAAACAAATTCGCCTGCCTCGATTGGGGCAGGCGTTGCTTTTTCGCGAGCATGCGGCAATATTACTTCATTTCTTCTTCTATCAGCGAAAAATAAACACAGTCTTCAATGCCGAATTCGGTCTTGTCTCTCATTCTTAATGTTGCTTCGTTTTTAAATCCGAGCCGTTGCAGGACATTTTGCGAGCGGATATTGCTTTCGGCGGCAAATGTGACGATATTATTGTAGCCTATCTCGTCAAACCCGTAGCGAAGAACGACCCTTACCGTCTCGGTGGCATATCCGTTCCCCCAAAAGCCCGAGCCGAAGCAATATGATATGAAGCCCACTCCGGCGGCGGGATTCTCGTCATACAGATATATCGTGCCGATCAGGCTTTCGTTCTCTTTCAAAAACACGCCCCAATAGCACTCGTTTTGGTCATAATATTCCTGCCACTTGCGCAAATAATCAACGACCTGCGCCTCGTCGCTGTATGTATCCCAGGACATATATCCCGAAACCTTTTTGTCGGAATAAACATTCTCAAACAACTGTTTTGAGTCGCTAATTTCTAATTTTCTCATGTAACAGCGCCGTGATTCCAGCGCTTTTGTACCCGAGTGGTTCATTTTTGCTCCTTTTTTATTTTGGCCCTCGCCTTGTCAATAATCTAATAAGCACGTATACACATTAGTGAAATATTTTGCATATGCAAAATGTGAAATAACCGCTCCGCGGTTGTGAAATTTTCTGCTTCGCAGAAAGTGAAATGAAATCCACTCGTCGCCGCAGCGATTTCACACGCCTTCAGGCGCATTTCACATTGCGAAGCAATATTTCACCCACCCGAAGGGTGGATTTC